>Ga0193707_1000775_pt1 | contig 11346 bp, 19 predicted proteins | sample U3c2metaG_FD_143043 | JGI IMG/M metagenome (GOLD analysis project Ga0193707, IMG submission 143043) | Soil microbial communities from a riparian zone of the East river system, Colorado, United States - U3c2 | ecosystem: Environmental > Terrestrial > Soil > Riparian zone | place: USA: East River...
GCCCCCCAGGCCAGCAGGGGCGCCGTGAGGGGGCTAGAAGGGCAGGCAGGGCCGCTGGTGTGAACCCGACCGACCGGCGAGAAACTTCTCTTCCGGTCCCCCGTGCTACCCCCGGTGGGGGTCATACCCCGGGGTCTGGTTGTTCAGGTGGTTGGTGATTGTCTCGCTGCCCAGCCGCCAGGTTGGTTACGAGCGGTTTCACCGGAGTGGCACGAATGGCATAGCCCACGACCGTATTGTGGATCGTTGGGGTCAAGCCGTAGTGCCATGAGCTCTACTCTACTGCGCGGCCAGTGATCAGCGTCGGTGCTGCGTGCGCGTCTGCACAGCACACAGATGGGCTGGCGTGCCAGTACCGCTGCCCTGAACCCTGTGCGATGGGCATGGCCGTAGCCTCGCTGTGCTGCTGTGCCTCGCGCCTGCTCAGCCCTGCGTATGCACGTGTCGCACCGTGACTGGGTTGGTGGCACCACGTTGTGGCAGCCTGCGGTGGGGCATGGGTGGCTGGCCCTGACCATGGGGTAGCTACCTGAGGGTAGGTGTGGTGTGTGGCCCTGCTGTGCCCTGCCCACCGTGCCCCTCCCGTGGGGGTGTGGGGGTGGCGGCGGGTGGGTAGTGGGCGGGTGGCATACCCGGTTACCTACCCACGTGGCGTGGGCTCTCTAGTCATGTAGACTACGTGGTATGCGTACTACTCATGCCCTGGTGCAGGTAGCTCAGGTGCTGCTCTCAGATCCCCATCGTCAGCACTGGGGGTATGACACCTCGAAGAAGGCTGGTGTCCGATCCGGTGTCCTCTATCCGATCCTCAGCCGCATGCTCGGCGAGGGCTGGGTCACCGATGGGTGGGAAGACCCGGGCGTGACCCAACGTCCGCCGCGGCGCTACTACGAACTCACCGAGCTCGGCCGTGTCCAGCTTGGCGTCGTGCTCACTGAAGCCAGAACCGATCCCCGCTTCGCAAACCTCACCTGGAAGGACACCCGATGAAGGCAACAACCGGAAGCATGTCGGCCGACCGAGCACGAGAGGTGATCGCGAGTCACCTCGTGGCGAGCGCGGTTCGCGATGCCCTGTCGAACGAGCTGGTTCGCTGGGAGGACTTCCCCGACATCGGAGAGTTCGACTGGGCTGCCATCGAGACACGCATGGACCAGCTGATCGCTCCGATGAGCACCACCCAGGACCGCTTCACGGCGGCATACGAAGTGCTGGCGGGACGAGCAAACGAGGTCGCCCGGTGAGCTACCTCGTGCTGCACCTTGAGCCCGGCGAGAAGAGGCCGAGTGACTGGCGGATCGACCCGACGAAGGCGTTCTACTCCGGGGTCGCGCTCGGCCTAGTGCCGTTCGTGTTGCTCGCCGGGGTGCTGCTGCTGGTGTTGGTCCTCGCGTGAGGCCGCAGGTGTTCAGTCCGCGCGAGGCGATGCAGGCAGCCCGCAAGCTGGGCTGGGAGGTCGAGGCGAAGCGCAAGTCAGGGGCTTTGACGTTCCGGGCGCCGGATGGGGAGACGTACACATGCAGCGCGCCGGGCCGGGCCGATCGGGTGCCGATGCGGTTGGCGAAGGCGCTCACCGAGGCCCAGCAGTAGCGCTAGAAGGCGGCTTTGGCGGCGGCTACGACGAGCACCAGATCCGCTGCCGCCAGCCCGAACGCGAGCAGCGCGACCGGGAAGCTGCGTTGCGACGTCGCCCAACCGCCGCCGAGGCCGAAGAGGGCGAGAGCCAGCAGGTAGAGCACGAACGCGAGCATGGGGTCCACGAGCAGCTCCGTCGATAGCCTTGGTCCATGACCTTGTGGTGGGGCGAGCCGTGGCCGCGTCCGGACTTCCGGGCCTCCGTCTGCGCGGACGATGCACAGCGCGTCGAGGTGCCCGTCGGCGAGCCTTGCGCTCGGTGCGGGCTCGCAGTTGGCGGCGGCGACCAGGGCGTGAGCCTCGCCCACCTCGGCGAGGACGGTCAGCTTGGCCGGTCGCACTTCACCATCGAGTGCTTCCTGCGCGAGGTGGTGCCCGAACCGCTGGTGTCCGAGGTGATCGACCAAATGCGGAAAGACCCCGGACCGGATGGTCTCGGGGTCTGGGCATAGCTGTGCTTGAGCGCAACTGTGATCTGTCACGGAGCGTAAGTCAAGCGAGGTCACGGCCGACACGCGCTGCCCGAGCCTGACGCTGCTGGCCAAGGTGGTCGATGATGTCACCTAGGCGGTACACGGTGTGCCCGCGCCGATCCTTGTAGCGGGGCACACCAGGCGCACCGCGAGCATGCCGGGCGCCCCACTGGCGGATCTGATCGGCCTTCACCTCGCCGTTCAGGTAGCGGGCCATCTCGGCGGCCGGCAGCATCCCGTCCAAGTCGAGGGTCGCGGGGCGTGGGGCGACCCAATGCTGGCCGAGGCGGCAGGCGGCGGCATCCATGCGGTCACACAGGTCCCGGTCGAGGCGACGGAGTTCACGGCGGTAGTCGTGGCAGATACGGGTCCGTTTGTCCAACTCGGTGTCCCCTGGCCACGGCCACGGCACCTCAGCCTGATCGGGGCGTCGGGGTTCGGGGACGGCGACGGTCACGGACGCGGCTCGCTCAGGATGGCTTGCGCCAGGGCTAGCGTCCCACCGAACCGGCGGCCGTTCTGCTCCTCCTGCATGGACTGCGCCGTGAAGATCCGGGCGCGGGCGTCCCAGTCCTTCGCGGCGTCGCGCAGCAGACGCTCCAGCGCGGGGGCTACAGCTGGGGACAGGAGGGCGATCCACTCGGCGTTGCCCTTGCCGATGGTGCCCTCCATGCAGTCGCTGCATCCCTGGCCGATGTTTGCGCCGGTCGCCGAGGCCACGTAGGCACCGAGTGCCACCGTCTCCGATGTGGACTCGACGAAGTAGCCGTCCTCGTCGTACTTGTCGTCATGCGACGTGTGGTGGTCCGACTCGACGGCTACCCACGGACCGGGCGCGGCTGCAGCTGCCCGGTCTCGGATGCGGTCCGCGGCGGCCACCAGCAGCTCCGATGGGGTCCGGGAGTCGGCAGCGGCGTCAGGCACGGTGGACAGCATGCCACGCACAAGACGGTAATGGACGGGTCCAAAGACACGACCCACACGGGTGATAGGCAACGCCAAGGGGGAACATCATGCGCACCATCCGGGTCGCGCTCGCCGTCCTACTCGCCGCACTCACCCTCACCGCTCCAGCCCAAGCCGCGGCCGGGCAACACATCCTCATCCTCGGGTCATCCACCACCGCATGCGCCGGGCCGTCCACGCCCGCCAAGTGCTACATCAACCTGGTCAAGGCCGCGCGACCGCTGGACACGTTCACCGTCGTCGCCCGCGGCGGCACCTACATCGGCTACGGCACGCCAGCCCAGAACTGGACCACCACGCCCATCCCATCCGGAAATGATGCGGTTTTGATCCAGCTGGGCATCAACGACTGGTACGTCCCCGTGCCGCCCGCCACGCTGCGGCAGCAGATCGACCAGCTGATCATCCGGGTGAAGGCCGCGAACCCGGGGGCGCGCATCGGATGGGTGCGGACGTGGATGCCCAGCCCCGGCGACACCTCCGACGCCCGGAAGGCGACGTGGGCGTTGCAAGGCCAGTACACCGCCGACGCCATGTACTACGCCCGGCAGCCCGGCAGTGTCGGCGGGCCGGTCCCGGCCGCGTTCATCGACCTGGGGACGAGTCCCGGGCCGCGCCGTTCCACCGCGGCGGGGGACGCCGGGTGGCACTACAACGACTTCGGGCACGCCGAGATCGCCGCAGGAGTGCTGGCCTGGCTGGCTACCACGCCCTAGCCGACGCGTTCCGCGCCGCAGTCCATACAGATCAGCCAGGTTCGAGGGTCGCCCGGCGTGCGCTCGACATACGAATCGCCGTCGTGTGGGCACGGGGGGCCTTGAACCGGGTCTACGACGTCGAGCCGGTCGCGGACCGCTTCAGCCAGCTCACGGTCGGAGGTCACGAACTCGGAGTAGGTGACGACCCAACCGAGGGCGTTGCGGACGACCTCCCGGGGCACGCGAAGGTAGCCGATCATGCCGGGACCTCGTAGCCGTGCGCCAGTGCCCCCGCGTGCTCCTCATACCGGTCCAGGGACATGCGATGGTCACAACGCCGACAATCCACATACGGGGTGCCGTCGTCATGCTCCAACGCCGTCCGATGACACTCCGGACACCACGCCACCAGCCGCACCGCCCGCCGCGTACGGCCAGCCACCACCGCCGTCCGCTCATGCAACGCCAACAGCTCGAGCACCCCGTCAATCCCCGCCTCCAAGGTGTAGCGGATCGTGTCCCTACCCGACCGGGTGTGCTCCGACGTGTCCAGGCGGGCATGCCACTCGGCGGGCAGGCGCAGCAGCGGCTCGAACCGGCCCGCCACCCGATCAGCCGCCGCCCTGACCCGGTCGAGGCGGGTGCCGGCCGGGGTGTGCCAGTCCCCCGCTGCCGCTGCGACGACCTCCGCCCACCGCTCCACCTCATCCACGATCTGCTCGGCCAGAACGGCGACACCCAGCCGGATCGGGACCGGGAGCTCGCGGGTACCCGAGGTGGGGGCTTCCACGCTCGACGACTTGGCCAGCAGGGTGGACAGCTCGGCGTAGTCCATCGGCAGCTGCTGCACCGCGGTCGCGGTCATGGTGGTGTCCATGCGGCACAGCAAGCCGGGGGCGGTGGCGCGGGCGGGGATACGCACGCGGGTCGTTGACTGGTCGGGGTTGGTGACCTGCCGGGTGCGGGTGTCGGTGCACGCCGAACCCCGGTAGCAGAGGGTCGACGGATCGTCCCCGCTGTGCAGATGGCCGCAGCCGCCGTGGACCGAGCATGCGGCGAACTGGGTGGCGTGGCAGGCGCACGGGCAGTCGCCGCTCACGAGCCATTCCCGAAGTCGATGATGCGGCGAGGCGCCGCAGGGTCGGGTTCGTTGAACAACCCCAGACGGAACCGCCGCATGTATCGCTCCGTGGTGTCGACGGCCGACTCCCCATCGAGAAGCTCCGGGAGGACACCCGTCTGCCACGCCAAGACGGCGACCATGTCGTCCATCACCCGACAGTAGGCACCCAAGGTCGCCTCGGACGGCGCTGTGGGCGGGTTGGTTGACACCACCGCCCACAGCGCGTGGGGGTCGGACGGAGACGTAATGTTGACCAGATCCACGCTGCCGGACCGACTGCACGTTGGACAGGTGCACGGCGTCCACCCTTGGCCAGCGTCGGGGGTCGTCTCCGGGCTCAGCAACTCGACCTGATTGGCCTGATGCTGCGGCAGGTCGTAGGGCTCGCGGTAGCCGATCAGCTCCGCGACCTCCGCCTGCCGCTCCGTCCACTTCTGCTGGCAGTACGAGCCGCAGAAGTCGGGTGACGGGCTGTCGGGGGCGAGAGGCTCGTCGCAGTAGCCGCAGCAGTGCACGGCCAGCGTGTCGATAGCGTCCAGGGTGTCTTGCAGATCGCTCACACGGTCACTGTAAGACGCCGACCGTGACACGACCATGGACCAACGACATCACCCGCGCGTCCGGTCAGTACCGCACCCCCCGGGCGGCGAGCCACGGCCTTGGGTCGACACGCTTGGCGCGCTGGCCGTGCGGCCACACCTCGATGTGCAGGTGATCGCCAGTGGCCTGACCGCGGTGGCCGACCGTCGCGATCTGCTCCCCCGCCTTCACATGCGCCCCAACCTTCCGGAGCATTCGCTGCATGTGGCCGTACACGGTGACCGTGCCGTCCCGGTGCCGCACCTGCATCCACAAGCCGAACCCGCCCGCCGGCCCAGCCACGATCACCGTGCCGGCGGCGACCGCACGGATCGGGGTGCCCAGCGGGGCGCCGATGTCCAGGCCGCCGTGGAACTCGCCCCACCGCGACCCGAACTCTGACGTCACCTCGCCGACCACCGGCCGCACGTACGTCGCCGAGGCGGCGGGCGGCGCGGCTGCGGCCTTCGAATCGTCATCGCCGGGGTTGACGATCGCGCCGAGGACGAGCACGACAGCGCCAACGCCGAGCAGGTTGCGGAGACCGTGAGCCATGGTCAACACCCCAGAAGTAGGTGACGGTGGGTAGTGGTCGGTAGTTGGGGAAGAGGAGTCGACTCGCGGCGGAACATGCGCTGTGACGGGCATCCGGCGGGGGGCTACTGGCTACTTCCCCGCTTCCCCAACAGCCGGTTTCCGCAGGTCAACGCGGGGGAAGAGGGCTGGGGAAGCGGTCAGGGAAACTTCCCCGCTTCCCCAGCAGCTTCCCTAAGCGATTGAACCGCCCCGATCGGCACGCTCAGTAATCACAGCGGCGATATCGTCCGGCCGGATGACCGTCTGACCGTTGCTCTTGCCAGGCTCGATGTCGTACTCGCGGAACACCGCGTGCAGCGTCTGGAACGTCCACTCGCCGTAGAACCGGCGGTCCAGTTCGACCAGCCCGTGCAGCACTTCGCGGGTGGTCAGCTTGGCGTGGTCGCCGAGCACAGCGGCCATGTCGACCAGCGGGTCACGCACCGCCGCTGGCAGCGCAGCGCGCGGGCTACGGCCGTGCCGTTCGAGGATCTCCATCGCCCGCGCGATCACCCCGTACGCCTCCTGGGTAGACACGTAGTGGCTCTTGGAGATGAGGAACGCCATGCCCTCGGGGATGTCGTCGAACTCGCCGGTAGCGACGATCGTGCCTGCGTCCTTGCCGGGCCGTAGATCCTGGGGGCGGGCGCCCATGTCGGCGGCGTCGGCGACGACCATCTTCGCGGTCGTGTAGTTCGGCACGTACAGGCTGATCCGCACATGCGCACCCTCCCGGACCGGCACCGGCAGCGTGCGGTCATTCGGTCGCTGCGTGGCCTGCCACAGGTGGATGTGCACCGCCCGGCCCTGGTCGTGCAGCCGCTTCGCAGCCCGCCACGCCCGCGAGTCGTCCTTCGTCCCGCCGATGGGGTTCGGCGCGGCGTACAGCTCCTGCACCTCGTCGACGATGCCGTAGATCGGGTGGAAGCCGCTGTTCGGCTGGCGCGACAGTTCGCGGGTGATGTTGCCCTTGATGGCCTGCGCGCGTTTGGCGTCGTAGCGGCGCTGCATCTCCGCGACCAGATCCTCGAGCATCTCGCAGGTGTCCTCGGTCTGGTCGAGCCCGCTGCCCTCGATCAGGGTGTGTGCTCGCGGGGCGAACATGGACCAGTCGCCGTCGCCCTTGAGGTCTGAAAGCCGCAGCTCAACAGTGGGGTCGAGGGCCAGACCGAGCGCGTCCCGCCGCACGTAGGCGGTTTTTCCTTGCTTGCTGGTGGCGCCGGCCAGCACATGCTTGGCGAGCATGCCCTGTTCGACCTGCTCGCCGCGCATGGTGACGCCGATCGGCATCCGGTCGCGGAACACGTCGAACTCGCCCTCGTGCAGCAGCGGCCAAGGCGGCGCCGGTTTGTCCATTTGGCCCTGGTCAGCGACCCACAGGTCCAGCACCCGCGCATCAGCCTTGGGCTGGCGTTGCGGGTAGGTCTCGTGCTTGTGGCGGCCCAGGTTGCCGGCGAGCCGCTCGATCGTGTTGGGGTTCAGGAAGTCAGCCGCGATCACGCCCAGTTGCAGCCTGATCTGCGCGTATGTGCCGCCGCCCTGCTCGCGCGGGGTGACGATGTACTCGACCGGCTCGCCACGCTTGAGTGCCTTGTTGAACTCGGGGACCTTGCAGTGCGCCAGCGCCCGCGTGATCATGTCCTGGGTGAGGATCGCGAACGACTCGCTGCGAACCTCTGGCGTATCGAGCCAGGTCGGGGTGGGTGCGTGTCGCCGACCCGCCTTGTACACGTAGGCCGCCCCCGCGGCCAGGACCGCGACCAGTACCCACAGGCCCCACGCAGTGAAGAACCACACCGCCAGCGCCACCGCGGCGAGCACCGTGCCGATCGGCGCGAACACGTCGCCGAACACGCCGGAACTGGTGGCGAGGATCACACCGAGCAGCAGCAGCAGCCCCGCGACGGCGCACATCCAGCCGGCGACGAGCTTGAGCCGCCGGAACGGGTGCCGCGCGCGGTCCATCGCCCGCTCGTGGCGCTGCTGAGTGAAGGTGTCCTTCGCTGCCTGCCAGTACCGCAGCCGCTCCTGGTCGTTGTCGCGTTCCGCGGCGTCCATCTGCCGGTCGAATCGGCCAGCGCCGTGCGTGTCCCGCCACCGCCCGACCACGACACCGATCCCGGCAGCCGGGTAGACGATCGAGTGCGCCACCACCGTCTTCGTGACCCGGTGGGAGGCGACAGTGCGGGCCACCGTGACGACCGCTTTCGCGTCGTTCACGTAGCCGCGGTGTCGTTCGCGCGCCGCCTCCCGCTGCACGCGGCGGTACTCCGCGGCCTCGTCAACGAGTTCCGCGTCGTACACCACGCCCGACTCGGGCAGCGTGTCGTCCCGCACGGCGGGCAGGTAGGTGACGGTGGCGGTGGGCTGGTCGTCGTCGCCGGGCGGGGTGGTCATGGCCGGGTCTCCGTTCGGGTCAACCGCGGTCGTCGCGCAACGCGCGGGCCCGCGCGGGCGAGCATTGGAGGGTTCGGCGAATCGACTCCGCCGAGGTGGGGTCGACATCGATCGCCGGGTCGTCGATCGCGGCCTTGAGATCGGCCCGCAGTGCCTCGATCGATCGACCCTGAGTCGAGGTGCGGGCCGCCCGTCGACTGCCTCGATCCCGGCCTCGATCCTTGGGTCGATCCTGGGTCGATCCCTTGGGTCGATTCGACGCCTCGATTTGCCTCGATCGCGGCAGGTCACCGCGCGGATCGAGGTCGATCGGTGGGGTGACGATCGGGGTGAGGATCGAGGGCGGAGTCGACCCGTCGATCGAGGGTCCGATCGAGACAGGGATCGAGGTACCAGTCGAGTCGTCGCGACGCCACTTCTCGACCACGGCGGCGAGGTCACGATCGACCTCGGACAGCGGTGTGTCCCGGGCCGGCAGGTCGGGTGCGATCGGGTCCAGCGCGCCGCTCTTGGTGAGGGTGTAGTCGCCGGGGTTGAACATCAACACCACCTGCCCGGTGCCGTCGACTCGAGACACCGAGGCGTTGATGACGGCCTTGCGGACGGCGGCGATCTTGTCGGCGGCGTGGCGTGCGACGTCCCGCGCGTCACGCTCCGCGCGAGAGCGGCGCGGCGCGGCGGACACCAACTGGTGGGCCACGACCCCGGCGACGGAGACGACCCCCATGACGACCCCGCGGCCAACCTCGCCGTGTACGCCGGTGGCGCCATCGAGGTAGTTCAGGGAGGCGCCGACCGCGGCGAACGTCCACACTCCGAGCACCAGCGCCCACACCGGGCGGTCCGCGTTCCGCAGCCGGGTGTACTGCACCGCGAACGCGAACGCCCACATGCCCAGCTCGGTGATGATGGGCAGCGCGGCGCCGGTCGCCGACCCGTACACCTTGTGGCCGTAGTGCGCCATCGCCGGGACCGCCATCACGGCGGACACGACCGCCAGCGGGTAGATCATCAGGTCGACCATGTGGGCGGTGGCCCACGCACGCAGGTCCCGGAGCCGCTTGGCGCGGCGGGCCCGCGCGTCGGCCTGCTCCTTCTGCTGCTCTTTCCGCTGGTCGCGGCGCCGCTTGTCGGCGTGGTCGGCGTCGTCGCGGCGGGCCTCGCGTGCGGTGCGCTGCTTGATGGCGGTGACCTCGACCGCCGCGAGTTCGTCCTGCCGCCGCTGCTCAGCCCTCGCCGCGTCGTTCTTGCGCCGTTCCTCGGCGCGGTCCTCATGCCAGCCCACGGGTGGCCTCCTTGTCGCTGGATGCGGTCTGGGTACCGTCCGCCTGGTCGGGGGTCAACGCGGCAGGCCGGGAACCGTTCGACTTGTGGTGGCGGTATTCGTGGCCCGCCCACACCACGCCAACCGCCGCGGACACGACCAGGGACGGCCAGTGCCAGAACCAGGCGGCGAGGAAGGCGGGGGCGATCACACCAGCCAGTTCGAGCGAGTGGTGACCGATCCAGGCGATGCGCCGGTCGGCGCGGACAGACCAGTACCGGCCGGACGCCCGGTCCGGTCGCGTCGACACGGGGGGAGTTGGCGGGGTGGTGGTGCACAGTTCGGTGTTGCCGGGGTCGTGGCTGGTGGGGTTGGTGGTCATGCTGGGCCCCCTCCGTACGCGGCGTGTGCTGGGTGGCCTGGAAACCCGGCGGCTGCCGGCGCGGCTGCGGCCTCGCTGAGGCGGGCCATGAGTGCCCCCACCATGCGCAGCACGACGAGCGCTGGTAGCCGCACGAGCATGTGCAGGGCGGTGAGCGCGAGCAGGGCGCCGACGAACCGGAGCAGACCGCCGGTGCCGAGGCGCTCGAGTAGCGCGTCGAACGCAGCCGGCGGGCCGGTCGGCGGTCCCGGCTGGGTGGTGCTGGTGGCTACCATGTCGGCGCCTTCCTTGGATGGGAGGTGGCCCGGCCCGGCGGCTTATCCCTCGTAGGTGACCGCCGGGCCGGGGCGTGTTCAGCGGCGGCGACCGGCGGCGACCGGCGCGGGCGCCGCGGCGGGAGCAGCGTTGCCGCCCTTGGACTTGAGGACGAAGTAGCTGACCACCAGGGCCACGACGGTCGCCATCCCGAACCCGACGGTGAACTTGTCGACCTTGCCGCCCAGGTCGTAGGTCACGTAGGTGCCGAACCCGAGCGCCACGGTGGCGGCGACCAGGAGCAGCTTCTTGTAGGCCCAGAGCAGCCCCGCGACGAGCAGCGCGATACCGAGGTAGAGCCAGAGCGGGTTGCTCGCGATGGGGTCGGTGTTGTTGATGATGCCGTCCGCGATGTTCACGATGTTGCCTTTCGGTTGGGTGATCTCTTTCTGTCCCGTCCCCAGTCGGTGGCGGGGGTCTAGTGACGAAGCGCTCCGTAGTAGCCGCTGCTCGGGTTGTGGAGGTGGCGCCGGTGAATGCGGGCGCCGTCGTCAGCGGCCACGAGCCAGCCGCGAGTTCCGCACGCCTCGCAGTAGCGGCGGCGCACCGCGAGATACAGGGTCAGGGCCGCCGAGGCTGCCAACCCAGCGGACACTCCCAGGTTGTTGACGGGGACCACCCAGTGGGTGATGTAGGCGCCGAGGCCGCACGCGACGGAGACCGCGAAGGTAGTGACTCGGATCGACATGGGGTGCTCCTTGAGGTAGCGGTCGCGTTAGCAGGCGGTGCAGTGCTTGCTGCCGTTCTTCGGGCAGCGCCCGGTTCCGGTGAGCGGGCAGTAGGGGCTCTGGCTGCGGCGACCGAACCGCCGGACGAGCAGGGCGACCGCAGCCACACCGGCACCAACCAAGGCCACAGTGACGTTGCTGGCCGCGAAACCTGCGACGGTGACCGCGATGCCCACGAGGGCGGCGAGGACCATCCACATGGTGGGGGTT
>Ga0193707_1000776_pt1 | contig 11339 bp, 11 predicted proteins | sample U3c2metaG_FD_143043 | JGI IMG/M metagenome (GOLD analysis project Ga0193707, IMG submission 143043) | Soil microbial communities from a riparian zone of the East river system, Colorado, United States - U3c2 | ecosystem: Environmental > Terrestrial > Soil > Riparian zone | place: USA: East River...
GGGCGTCGCGATCGGCTCCAACAACGGCTCCTTCTTTCTGCTCGACGCCAACTCGCTGGAAGTGTTGGCGCGCCGACAGTTGCTGCCGCGAGCTGGTGGGAACGGCGGCTTCCCCGGCGACCGCGGCCGTCGACTGCCGGGCATCGATCCACGGATCCCGGACGCGGGGGTGCTGCCGACTGAGAACTTCTACGGCACATTCAGCTGTCCCGTCGTCGCCGCCGACCTCGGCCGGATCTTCGTCGGACTTGGCGGGTTTGCCTTCGGCGAGGAACACCCCGGCATCGACAGCGCATCAACACCGTTCCTGCGCGCCATGGACTGGAACGACCTCACCGACGCCTGGGTGACCAGCGCGAACGCCGACCGGGTGAGGCGCTACGTGGTGCCCCGTCCCCCGCTGTACGCTACCCAGGGCGAGGCTGGTTTCAGTTCGCCAGTGCTGATCAACGATGTGCTGCTGATGTCGACCTCCCGCCCGGCACTGTACGCGTTCGCCCCCGACACCGGCCTGCCGCTGTGGCAGGCGCCCGGATTGGGCCCCGTTGGACCAAACAGCTTCACCCTCGGGCCGGCTGTCTATGGCGACTACGTCGTCCTCGGCAGCGCCAACCTTGGACTGCTCACCTTCTCGCTATGACCACACCAGCGGAAGAGCCGACGCTGACCGACGTCTTCCGCCCGGACGCCGCCCTGGATCGTGATCTTCGCAGGCGCATCGCCTCGCTCGTGACGACCGCAGGGCGCCCGGCAGCGGTCGCGACGAGCTCGCAACTGCAACTCGCACAGTTCTTCGCCGCCGACCGGCTGCCCGAGGTCGGTCTGCCGCCCGCGTCGTACGTAGACAGCTTCCTGGGCTGCGTTCTCGACCACAGCGTGCCTGTCTCCTCGCCGCGCTCCTTAGCCACCATGTCTTCTGTACTGCCCGGCGCGATGCCATACCTGGCGGCGCTTGTCACCGCGATGAACCAGAATCTGGTCAAGACCGAGGCGTCCCGCGCGATCAGCCTGTGTGAGACCCAGGTCCTCCAAATGTTGCACGCGTTGGTGTTTGCGGGCGTCGCACGCCCGCCGGGCACACACGCGGGCGATCCGCCCGGGCTGCTCACGACAGGCGGCACGCTGGCCAACCTGACCGCAATGTGGTGTGCGCGCAATTCGCTGCTCGCCGAGGGAGACGGTGGTGCCGGGATAAGGCGAGCCGGGCTGGCCGCGGCACTGGCCAGTCGAGGGGCCAAGGGGATGTCGATCATCGGTCCCGCGTCGATGCACTATTCGTTCGACAAGGCGGCCGATGTGCTCGGGCTGGGATCGGAAGGGGTGATCCGAGTTGCTCTTGACGAGCACGGCCGAATCCGGATCGACGAGCTAGACCGGGCGCTGCGCCGCTGTCGCCAGCAGGGACAGCTGGTGCTCGCCGTGGTGGGGGTGGCGGGCAGCACCGACTGCGGCGCCGTCGATCCGCTTGAGGCGATCGCCGATCGTACCGAGGCCGCCGACGTCGCTTTCCACGTCGACGCGGCATGGGGCGGCCCGACGCTTCTGTCGCGACGCCACGGCGGCATGCTGCTGGGCATCGAACGCGCGGACACCGTAACGCTCGACGGGCACAAGCAACTGTATGCACCGGTCGGCGTCGGCATGTTGCTATTCCGTGACGCCCAGCGGGCCGAGGCCATCCGCCACTCCGCCGATTATGCGCTCCGGCAGGGATCGGCTGACCTGGGCCGATACTCCATGGAGGGGTCGCGGCCCGGCGCCGCCGTTCTCTTGCACGCAGCCCTGCATCTGCTCGGCCGGCGAGGCTACGAGGCGGCCGTCGACCAGACGATCGCCCGGGCCACCGATCTAGCACGGACCGTGTCGGAGCGCCCCGACTTCGAACTCCTGCTGCCGCAGCAGCTGAACATAGTCCTCTATCGCTATGTGCCGGCCGACCTTCGCGGTATCCCGCCGGCAGAGCTGAGCGAGCAGCACCTGGACCGGATGGACCGGCTGAACGAACAGATCCACAAGCGACAGCGGGCGGCCGGGCACGCGCTGGTGTCCCGCACACTGTGGCCAACCTCGCCCGGCGTACGGGCCCACACCGTGCTCCGCGCTGTGCTGGCGAACCCGCTCACCGACCCCGCCGATCTTGACGCCGTACTGGAAGAGCAAGCAGCCCTGGGCGACGCGTTGAGCGGTGTCCGACGAGACGTCTCGGCAATTGCTGCAACCCGATCGGCACTCCCCGACCACTAATCAGCGGTTACTGAATTCGAGCCCAGACCTCACCTCGCTCAGGAGCTGAGGCTGATGCGTGTGGTCAGGATGTCTATCCCGTCGGACACCGAAACATCTGTTTCACCATCTGGAAAGCGGCATAGCTTGCGACACCTTCTGTGTTTGGGTGTTCGGACCGGCCCGCGCCGGCCACCCCGATGATGTCGCCGCCACCGCCCTCTAGCTGGTTTTCCTGGCGCCCCTGCTGGCCTCCTTGGCCTTGAAGGTCAACTTGCTCGTGGGGATCGAGCAGGCTCCGAACAGCGGTGCCGACCGGGTCGAACATCTGCTGTCGGACCAACTGGTCATAGCCGTTGTAGGCGTTCTGCTCCACCAGTTGTGTGCCGGCGTCCGTCGTCGAACGGCCGAACGCGTCGTATCGCTGGTTCGGTGTCGTCGCACCGGACCCAGTCTTCACCAGGCGGTTCCGGTCGTAGGTCATCGTCCACGTCGTGGCGCCGATGGTCTGCATGGTTGCGTTCCCGGCTGCGTCGTAGCTGTAGGACTCGTTGTCGCCTTGCCCAGGTCGGTCTTGGTCTGGTAATCCACGACCACCCTCACACCATTGGCATCCGGGCAATACCCCGCACTCCCCAGCCGCTGCGTCGCGGCCGGCGCCGCACTCGACTGCGGCGACGACGCCGCAACCTCAGACACCGCGAACGCCATGGCCACCACTGCCATCGCACTAGCCAGAAGTCACACTCTCTTCGTGAAACACCCTTGTTTTATTGGGCGGAGAGCTCAACCTATCCCGCTCGGGACGCGGTCGCTACGAGGCATTTCATGCACGGAGAGCTTGACTGGCGGCCGTGTCGATCACCTACCGCCGATCTTCTAGATCGCGAGGCCAAGCAGAGCCCAGATCGCACTCATTCGCGACGTCCCGGACGGCTGACATTCACTCGTTCTCCCACGTCGGGAAGAGAGCAGGAACCAAGCCAAGACCTGCTTTGAAGCGCTCTCGCCACTGGGAGTGGTCCTCGCGAAAGACCTCATGCCACGCCAGGATGTCGCGATCTCGTAGCGCGGAATCAAACGACAGGTACAGCGCGGTGTCCACCAGTCCCGATGCGAACTTGGCCGCGCTGGAGATCGACGCTCGCGTGGTCGGTCCGCCATGGGCGAGCGCATCGCGGACGCGCGAGCGTCGCCTGACCTGGATTGACCAGTCCTCACGCAGAGAGGCAACCCACTCGTCTGATCGATCCGCGTTCCACAGGCGTGCCCGCAGAGTGCGGATCCTCCTCGCCCCGGCGGAGCCACTGCCGCGCATCACCCTGGCCGACGGCGTCAACATCAAAGAACTCGCCGAGTATCTGGGCCACGGCGACCCAGGCTTCACTCTCCGCCTGTACACGCACATGCTCCCGTCGTCGCACGAGCGGGCGCGGAAGGCCGTGGACACTCGGCTGGGTCCCCTCTTCTCCACTTCTCACGGAACAGTCACGGAACAGACCGCCGACCGCTCCCCTGCGCAGTCCTGGGAGCCAGACGACGGTCCAACGACTTCATACCCTGAAATCAGCCTCTGACACGAAGATTCACCCCAGGTGGGTGGGTCTTCGGGGTAGGAGCGGGTCAGGATGCGTGGTCGAGGGTGACGTGGTAGCCCATGGCTTCGAGTTGTCCGATCGCTCGCTTCTTGGCGCGGTCGGGGTGGAGGCGGGCGAAGAAGTCGCCGCCGGGGTCCTCGTAGAGGGTTCCGGTGGTGCCCATGTGCCAGATCGCGACGAGCATCGCGTGCTGGACCGCGACGTTGGCCTTCATCGGACCGCGGCGTGTGGCGATGCGTCGGTACTTCGCGTTCAGATAGGTCCCCGGATGTTAGCCGCAGACCATTGCGGCGGCATCGAGCGCGCCTTGTAGGTAGGGGTTCCCGGGGCGGGTGCTGCTGGACTTCACCTTCCCGGCAGACTCGTTGTTCCCCGGGGTGGTCCCGGCCCAGGACGCGAGGTGCTTGGCTGTCGGGAACCGGGACATGTCCGCACCGGTCTCGGCCACGATCACGTCCGCAGTCAAGACGCTGATCCCAGGGATGGTACAGATCAGGTCGTGGAACCCCTGAAAGGGCTCCATCATCACCTCGATCCGGCCGGTGAGCTGCTCGATCGCCTCGGTGTGCCGGTCGATCAGATCGAGATGAACACGGGTCAGGAACGCGTGATGGTCGTTGAACCGGCCGTTCAACGCCTCGGTCAGCTCGGGGAGCTTGGACCGCAACCGGCGCTTGGCCAAGTCAGCGAGCACCCTGGGGTCGTTGTTGCCGGCGATCAGCGCCTCGAGCATCGCCCGTCCCGAGACGCCCATGATGTCGGATGCGACGCTGGAGAGTTTGATCCCGGCGTCCTCCAGGAGCTTCTCCAGCCTCTGCACCTCACGCCCCCGCTCGCGGGTGATCGCGGTCCGCACACGAGTCAGATCACGCAGCTGGCGGATCGGTTCGGGCGGAACGAACGAGCCCTGCACCAGGCCATGCGCACCGAGCTGGGCCAGCCAGGTCGCGTCAGCGACGTCGGTCTTGCGGCCCGGCAGGGTCTTGACGTGGCGGGCGTTGACCAGCATCACCTCCACCCCTGGCAGGTCTTCGAGGAGGTAGTAGAACGGCTTCCAATAGTCCCCGGTCGCCTCCATCACCACACACGTGACCTGCTGCTCGGCCAGGTGCTCACGCAACGCGAGGATCTGTGTGGTCATCGAGGACCACGTCGTGACCGTCTCCACCGTCTTGCGACGCCCCGCGCCGGCATGGCGGACGCAGACCTTCGCGTCCCTCTTCGACACGTCCATCCCCGCACAGCGGGTGTGCACCACTTCCATTGGATCTACCTCCTCAGCATCGGACACATGGTGTCCGTCGCGGGGAGAGCAGGGAGAAATCGGAAGTCTGACACTCGGGCTCGATGGCACCAATCCACGGTTCCCGTGGAAGCCCTCCACCACCATGCTGACCTACAGGCTCAAGGCACCACAGAGCATTCGGGGTCGACCACGACGAACCCGACCAGCATCCGCTCCTGCCACCGCAGGCCACCACCAGCAAGCGGCACCGAATCTTCGCACACCATGGTGCGCCTCGAAGACGGCATCGCGTTGCTGACCTGCACAAACACCTACCTGATGCGCATGCCGGAGATGGCTCGGGCGATGACCAGGCGCTGGATCTCCGACGTACCTTCGAAGATGGTGTAGATCTTGGCGTCTCGGTGCATGCGTTCGACGGGGTATTCGCGGGTGTACCCGTTCCCGCCGAGAATCTGGATGGCTTCCTCGGTCACGCGCACGGCCACCTCGCCGGCCTTCAACTTCGCCATGGAGCCCTCGCCGTGGCGGTAGTCGGGGGTCTCGCCGCGCATCAACGCGGCGGACATGTTGGCCGCCCGCCAGACCAGCAGCCGGGCTGCGTCGATCTCCAGCGCCATGTCGGCGAGTTTGAAGGCGATGCCCTGGTTGTCGATGATCGGGCGGCCGAACTGTTCGCGGGTCTTGGCGTAGTCGAGAGCCACCTCGTACGCCGCCCGCGCGATGCCGATCGCTTGGGCGCCGACGATGTGGCGGGTCATCTCGAAGGTAGCCATCGAGGCATTGCGGCCCTGCCGACCCTCACTAGTGCGGGCGCGGGCGAGGCGCTCGTCGAGCTTCTCCTTGCCGCCGAGCACATTGGTCGCCGGGATGCGGACGTTGTCGAAGAAGACGTCGGCGGTGTGCGACGCCCGCAGCCCGTGCTTGCGCAACTTGGTGCCCTGCTCCAGCCCGCTGACCTCGGTCCGGGGTACGACGAAAGCCGCCTGCCCCTTGGTCCCGAGCGACGGATCAACCGTCGCGACCACCACGTGAATGTCGGCGATCCCGCCGTTCGTCGCCCACGCCTTCTGCCCGTTGATGACCCATTCATTGGTTGCAGAGTCGTACGTCGCCCGCGTACGGATCGCGGACACATCCGAACCCGCGCCAGGCTCCGACGAACAGAAAGCGGCAACCCGCACGTCGTCAGGTGTCCCGTAGCACCGGCCCATCCACTGGCTCCACTGCTCCGGCGTACCGTTCGAGAAGATCGCGGACGACGCCAGGCCGGTGCCCTTCAGGGACATCCCGATGCCGGCGTCGCCCCAGAACAGCTCCTCGTGGACCAGTGGCATCAGCAGCCCGGACGGATCAACAAAGAGGTTCACGTTCGCGTCGAGGCCGTAAAGACCGATCTTCGCGGCCTCCTGGATCACCGGCCACGGCGTTTCCTCGCGCTCGTCCCACTCGGCCGCGGCCGGACGGATCACGTCGGCGGCGAAGGTGTGGGCCCAGTCCTGGATCTCCTGCTGCTCCTCGTTCAGAGCCAGCGAGAAGGTGCTCCAGCCCGGCTTGGACCGCTCGGCGCCCAGTTCACCGGCGAGCGCCATCACGTCGGCGGAGACAGTCGCCTTGGGATCGGTCATCAAACATCCTCCGAAGCAAGGGAAGACTCAACAGCCAGATGTTACCGATGAGTGTAACCGTCGTTTGCACCAAGGGGTACCACTGTGGCTAAGATCGACACATGAGCTCCGCGCTGCTCGCGATCGGACGCCGCCGGACCACGGCGGAGCGTCGTCGCGACCGGGAGCGGGACATCATCCGCGCCACCCGGGAGCTGTTCGACGAGCGAGGCACGATCGACGCGCAGATCGACGATATCGCCAAGCGGGTGGGCATCAACAAGGCCCTGATCTACCGGCACTTCGCCGGCAAGGAGGAGCTCTTCGCGCTCACCCTGGTCGACTACCTGGCCGAGCTCGATCGCAAGCTCGCCCACGTCGACAACCCGCGCAAGACGCCACTCAACCGGCTGAAAGCGCTGAGTGAGGTCTTCGTCGACTTCTGCCTGGAGTATCCGGCCTTCGCCGACTGCGCGATGAGCCTGCTCCGGCGGACCGGTGAGCAGCTGTTCGGCGAGATCACCGAGCCGGTGATGACCAAGCTCGGTACGGCGATGGCCGCGGCGCTGGAGCGGATCGCAACGATCCTCGAGGCCGGGCAGCGTTCGGGGGTGTTCGACGACGTGGACAGCGATTACCTGGCCAATCACCTGTACACGCAGACACTCGGATCGTTGCACATGGCAAGGGTCGGGCTGATCGTGTCGAGCGGGCAGCCGGGCCACCCGGTGGTGCATCATGCCGATGTCGGCACCGTCCGGGAGACCGCGATCACCGCGACCCTCGCGACCGCAGTCGGCCGGAAGGCACTCGTCAGCAAGAGCCGTACCGCCGCGGCGAAGTCACCCCATGAGCGCCGGACCACCACTCGCTCGACCAGAGCAGGAGAGAAATCGTGACCGAGACCCGCAAGGTGGCCGTTGTCGCCGGGAACAGGATTCCGTTCGCCCGGCAGGACAAGACCTACCGGCACGCCTCCAACTCCGACATGCTCACCGCAGCGCTCAACGGCCTGGTCGACCGGACCGGCGTCGGCGGCCAGGAGCTCGGCGAAGTCGTCGCCGGCGCGGTCCTCAAGCACGCCCGCGACTGGAACATGGTCCGCGAGGTGGTCCTCGGTTCCAAGCTCGCCCCGACGACCCCGGCGTACGACATCCAGCAGGCGTGCGGCACCGGCCTCGAGGCGGCCATCCTGGTCGCGAACAAGATCGCCCTCGGCCAGATCGACGCCGGCATCGCGGGTGGCGTCGACACCGCGTCCGACGCGCCGATCGCGGTCAACGACCGCCTCCGCAACATCCTTCTCGACCTCAACCGGGCGAAGACGTTCCAGGACCGTCTCAAGGTCCTCGCGAGAGTCCGCCCGAAGGACGTCGTACCCGAGATCCCGCGCAACGCCGAGCCGCGGACCAGGAAGTCCATGGGTGACCATGCGGCCCTGACCGCGCTCGAGTGGGGCATCACGCGGGAGGCGCAGGACGAGCTGGCGTACCGCTCCCACATCAACCTCGCCAAGAGCTACGACTGCGGCTTCCAGCAGGACCTGATCACGCCGTACCTCGGCCTCGAGAAGGACCAGAACCTCCGCCCCGACACGTCGCTGGAGAAGCTCGCCAAGCTGAAGACCGCCTACGGCAAGGGCGAGACCGCGACCATGACGGCCGGCAACTCGACCCCGCTCACCGACGGTGCGTCGACCGTGCTGCTGGCCACCGACGAGTGGGCCGTCGAGCACAGCCTGAGGCCGCTCGCCTACCTGACCCACTCGCAGACGGCGGCGGTCGATTATGTGAAGGGTGCCGAGGGGTTGCTGATGGCTCCCGCGTACGCCGTGCCCCGCATGCTGGCACGCGCCGGCCTCACCCTGCAGGACTTCGACTACTACGAGATCCACGAGGCCTTCGCATCCCAGGTGCTGTCCACCCTCAAGGCATGGGAGGATCCGATCTTCTGCAAGGAGCGGCTCGGCCTGGACGCGCCGCTCGGCGAGATCGACCGGGACAAACTGAACGTGAACGGCAGTTCGCTGGCCGCGGGCCACCCGTTCGCGGCGACCGGCGGGCGGATCGTCGCCGCGCTGGCCAAGCAACTGGACGAGAACGGCGGCGGCCGGGGCCTGATCTCGATCTGCGCCGCGGGCGGCCAGGGTGTCGTCGCCATCCTCGAGAAGTAGGAGCTGAGATGACGGATCGCTACCAGACCTTCACCCGGACGCCGCTCGGCCAGACCCTGGTGAAGAACCTGGGTCTGCCCGACCCGACGCCGCTGCCGCGCTGGACCGAGGGTTCGCCGGTGATCGACGGGCCGGTGGTGTTCGGCGCGATCTCCGAGACCGACGCCGGCAAGGCGATCCAGGCGTTGCTGCGAGACATCGGCGCCTCCTTCAGTACGGCGACTGAGGGCGTTGCATCGAGCGAGATCCGGCCGAAGGCGCTCGTCTTCGACGCGACCGGCGCGACGTCGACAGCCGAGCTCACGAGTCTGCAGCGCTTCTTCTCCCCCGTCATCCGCCAGCTGGCGCCGGCCGGACGGGTGATCGTCGTCGGCCGTACGCCGGATCTCGCGCAGTCGACCGAGGAGCACATCGCGCAACGCGCGCTGGAGGGTTTCACCCGCTCGCTCGGCAAGGAGGTCAAGCGCGGCGCCACGGTCAACCTCGTGTACGTCGCTCCCGACGCTCACGAGCAACTGGATTCGACACTCCGCTTCTTCCTGTCGTCCAAGTCGGCGTACGTCGACGGCCAGGTAGCGCGAATCGGGACCGGGCCGCTGGTCAGTAACGACCCGCATCGCCCGCTCGCTGGACGGGTCGCACTGGTGACCGGAGCGGCCCGCGGGATCGGCGCGGCGATCGCCGGCACGCTGGCCCGGGACGGCGCGACCGTGATCGGCGTCGACGTACCGCAGAACGCCGACGCCCTGCGGAAGGTGATCTCCAGGATCGGCGGCACCGAGCTCCTGCTCGACGTGACAGCGGTCGACGCGCCGCCGCGGATCGCGGCCCACGCGGAGGAGCAGCACGGCGGGCTCGACATCGTCGTCCACAACGCCGGCATCACCCGGGACAAGCGGCTGGCCAACATGCGCACCGACGCGTGGGACGCCGTACTCGACGTGAACCTCCGCGCCCCCGAGCGGATCACGAAGCACCTGGTCGAGTCCGGGGCGCTGCGGGACGGCGGCTCGATCATCGGCGTCGCGTCGATTGCGGGCATAGCCGGCAACAACGGCCAGACGAACTACGCCACCTCGAAGGCCGGCGTGATCGGCCTGGTCCAGGCGCTCGCGCCGACGTTGACCGATCGCCAGATCCGGATCAACGCGGTCGCGCCCGGTTTCATCGAGACCGAGATGACCGCGAAGGTCCCGTTCACGATCCGCGAGGTCGGCCGCCGGATCAACTCGCTGCAGCAGGGCGGTCTGCCGATCGATGTCGCCGAGACGATCGCCTGGTTCGCCGACCCGGCCTCGGCGGGCGTGACCGGCAACATCGTTCGCGTCTGCGGCCAGAGCATGCTGGGCGCCTGACATGCCGACCCGACGGTACGACGACTCCCCCGGGCTCGCCGCCCTCTACGCCCGGACCGTGCGCGCGACGTTGCGGCGGGTCGACTACGAGCCGGACGCTGACGGCCTCACGCTGGAGCTCCCCCGCTCCGCGATCGATCAGGACCACCTGTCGGCGTACCGGGATGTCACCGGGTTCCCCGCCGGCCCGGCGCTGCCGGCGACGTACCCGCATGTCCTCGCGTTCCCGCTGCACCTGGACCTGATGTCCGACCCCTCGTTCCCGTACAAGCCGATGGGGATCGTGCACCTGTCCAACACGATCGCCCAGCGGCAACCGATCCCGATCCACGCCGAGCCGGCGATCCGGGTGCACAGCACGCCGGAACGCCCGCACCCGAAGGGGACGGTCTTCGACGTCATCAGCGAGGTGCGAGTCGACGGTGAGCTGGTGTGGACCGATCTCACCACGCTGCTCAGCCGCTCGTCCGGGTCGGAGTCGGCGCACGTCGACCTGCTGAAGGACCCCGAGCTCGACCCCGCCGCGTGGTGGGACCTGCGCGGCAACCTCGGCCGCCGGTACGCCGCCGCGTCCGGCGACCGGAACCCGATCCACCTGTTCAAGCTCACCGCTCAGGCGTTCGGGTTCCCGCGCCAGATCGCGCACGGCATGTGGGCCAAGGCCGCCGCGCTCGCCTCGATCCAGCGGGCCGGCAAGCTGCCGGACACCTTCACGGTCCGCGTCGACTTCCGCAAGCCGCTGCTGCTGCCGTCGCGCGTGCAGTTCGGCTACCAGCGGTCCGGCAAGACGACCGACTTCGCCTTGTACGACGAGACGCACGAGGTCACGCATCTGATCGGGCAGCTGCGCGAGAGCTGAACCGCCACGCACGCACAACTCGCCGCAGTCGGCGGCGTCCACGCTCAGCCCGCCAGAGAGTCTGCACTTATGTATGCCTGGGGATTCGCCTCCCGCCGGATCCGATCCAACGCTTCTCCGATCAGCGCCGGTTCCCGCCGACCGCCGTCACGCTCGCGGACCGCGAGCAGACCAGTGGCCGCCTCCCGGGCGCCGATGACTGCCTGGTACGGCGCCCGGTTCTCCCGGATGCGGGCACCGAGACTGCCCTCGTCCGCGTGGGCGACCTCGACCCGCAA
>Ga0193707_1000777_pt1 | contig 11335 bp, 8 predicted proteins | sample U3c2metaG_FD_143043 | JGI IMG/M metagenome (GOLD analysis project Ga0193707, IMG submission 143043) | Soil microbial communities from a riparian zone of the East river system, Colorado, United States - U3c2 | ecosystem: Environmental > Terrestrial > Soil > Riparian zone | place: USA: East River...
AAGTCCGGAGGCAGGTGGCGAATGATCTCTGCGACGTGCGGCGGTATATCCGGCCGATAAACCGCCATTATGGCTTGCGTCGCTTGCGCAGCCGCAGAGGCTCGCCAAATACCGCTTCGAAGGACAGTCCTGTTTTTTTCTCCGAATAAAACTTTCGGCTGTCCCGGATTTGGCTCATCAGAGCAGGATCGCTTAAGACGTCGAGACTATCTTTTAAACGCTCGTATTCGGCGAAATTGACCAGTACGGCGGCGGGCTTACCGTTACGGGTGACGACAATTTCCTCTTCCTGCTCGGCGACACCGGTTACGAGCTCAGGCAGGCGAGTTTTAACTTCCGATATGGGCAGGGTTTTCGACATATTGGGCCCTCCAGCAAATAGACCAAAATTTTGGTCTATCCAAGAATAACCTTCTTTATACTTATGATCAATCGAACCGCCATGCGATAGTGAGGCAGGACATTGGCGGCATGCATTCAGCCAATTGCACCAAAGCCCCATGTGCTACGATTTCGCTAACAAGTCGTACAACCGCGCCGCATTCTCGCTGAGGATACGCACTTCGCTGCAGCGGACATATCGGCCGCGCTTAGATCGGCGTTGCGACCGCCGATACTTGCATTACCTTGCGGCTGCGCTCACCGTAACGACGTCCACTGTCGGCGCTGCCGCGCGATCGTTATCGAACGACAAATCGAAAGTCACGACGGTGTCATTCACCACAAACGTTAGCTCGCCCAAAAAATGACCCATCATGGTAAAACTGCCCAGTCGGACCAACCCTTCCGGCTCATGATCGACTCCACCGTCGGAACGCGCCGCCAAAACTTGGTTCGTTCGCCCGTCGTAGAAGCCAACGACCGTGCGCGTTTTGCCCCACACGCTCATCCCCGATCCTTTATGGCCAACCTCGGGATTTAAATGCACAGCCGTATGGTAGATCGCGACCAGCGTCGGTTCACGGAGCAGTGCCGGCAGAATTTCCTCGCGTGGGAGTTGTTTAAATTTACTGCCGTATATATCCGCCGGCACAGCCAGGTCGGCAGCATCGACGTCCAGCGGGAAGAGATACTTTGCAGCACCCGATTCCAACAGTTCTCTTAACTGGCGAATCGTTTCGCCGACGAACCGGCAAGGTGCTGTGAACCGTCTACCTTGGAATGAAGCGGCAAAGTCCTTCTTGCCCTGCAAACATGTCTGCGGCTCTAAGGGATGGCGCAGACGCGCGCCAAACTGTTGCTGATAGCGATAGGCATTGGCGATCTCGTTGGCTGTAAAAAACCACTCATCTCTAGCAAAGGATTGTCCGAAGGACGCCGCGAGAAGAAAGGCTACGCTTACGAATGATCTGAGTTTAAACATAAAAACCTCCGCCAACGATTTACTCCGTCTCAATCCGCTCAGCCGTCGGTAAAGGGGTTCAAAGACGATGAGCGGAAGTCTCCCACGGACCGTAAAGTGAAAAGCTATACTATTGGCTAGAGCAAGCACCGTGCCCAGCAAGAAAGATGAGCGAAACAATTCAACTAACGGTAAGCAAAAGCTTTTTTGCGAATTCAATTTCCTCCCGACTCATCGGGACGTCACGGAACGAAACTTTCGGATACACGGTGTATCCAAAAGTTTCGATCTACCTGGCAAATGAGGGATCCAATCCGGCGGGACAAGTAGTGGGACAAGCGAGCTGTAGAGACCAATTCGTTTCGTGATCCATGCGCGCTTTATGGTGGAATTTACCCGACCGCTGTCCCCCTCGAGTGTTGTCTAATCGTGAAAGTCGCTTCGATGTCATTCTGAGCGTTAGCGAAGAATCTCGCATTTCTTCCAGCTACGAAGCCGAGATCCTTCGGCTATTGCCTCAGGATGACACTGGGACACAGTCTCGTCGTGGAGGATAAAGGTGGGGCGGTCCCTTCGTGTTCTTCGCGGTGAGATATTTCTATTTTTTTTCTTTATCCAGCTCTCGGACCACTTCAGTCGTCACGCTCCAGTCGACGATGTCGCTGGGCTTGATGGTGCCGGCCTTTTGCTTGGTGCTGCGCAACGTGGTGTCGATGAAATCCACCACCGCTTCGTCCGTCGTTCGTCCGGTGTCGCGAAAGGATTTCACCATCTGCGCCACTGAGAGGCGCGCTTCCTTGTCGTTTAAATTCAAAAATTGCTTGACGAACGCTTCCGCTTCGGCGCGGTTGGCCACAATGTAACGGCGGATGCGCTCCAGACCGCGCACGATCGCCTTCACCTCGGCGCGATCTTGCTGCAATTTCTTCTTGCTCGTCGCCAGACCGGAAAACGGCATGTCGAAGATCTCCGATGAGTCGAACAGACGATTGTTACCCTCCAGCTCGGCTTTGATGTCATAGGGCGGTCCGAGGATCGCGCTGTCGATGCTGCCCGCCGTGAGCGCGCTATATAGCGTGCGGCTGTCGCCGATCTGCAACAGCGTTACTTGCTTCTCCGGATCGAGCCCGTGATGTTTGAGGATCGTCCGCGCGACCAGATCGTAGGCGCCGCCGAAGACGCTGATGCCGACGGTTTTGCCTTTGAGGTCGGCGACCTGTTTGAAGCGCGGCTGCGCGACCAGATACATCTGCGCTTTAAACATCGAGTAGATGCCGATCAGCGGCGCGCCGGCGATCGCCGCCCGCAAGGTGCCGCCCATGGCGGTGGAATAATCCACGTCGCCGCTCATCAGTCCTTTGGCGGCGATGCTGGTGGACATGTAGATCATCTTCACGTCGAGGTTCGCTTCCTTGAAAAATCCCTTTCGACTACCCCACGCGAAGGGCATCTCGGCGATGGTTCGCCCCGAGTAGCCGATGACCACGTCGCGGGCTTGCGTCGCGCTCGTCCAAGTAAGCAGCATGCCAGCGCCTATGACGACAACCGCTTTCAGCGAAACGCGCATGAGACCTCCCTTGTTTTCATCGATTGTCGATCGCTCAACAACACAGATCCGAGATTCACCCTAGAACGCGCCCTCTTTCTCGAGCTTCCTGACGATCCGATCATCGACTAGATCCTCGGCCTTGAGGGCACGAAACTTTTCGTTCGTGGTTGCGAGCACGCGGAGGCTGTTGCGGATGCCGTCGACGGTCGGATAGATCCGCTTCGTGTACATCTTGCGCATGAACTCGTAACCTTCGACCGCATCTTCTGTTTTCGACAAGCGCAGCCACTGGACCAAGCTTTTGAGCGCGGCGCTTTTATTCTCAGGATTTTGAATGAACGTGATGCCGTCAAGCAGCGCGCGCAGCACGTTCTCGACGACTTCAGGGTGCTGGGCGACAAAGCTCTTGCGCGTGTAAAGCCCGGTATCCTGAAACGGAATATTGAGATCGGCGAGATCGGCTAAAATAGGATAGCCGTCGCGGCGCAAATTGGTCGCGAAGGTGTAACCCAAGACGGACCCGCCGATGATCCCCGACGCGATCGATTGGGCGCGCACGCCGGTGTTGCCGATGATGCGAAACGTAATGTTGTCGCGCTTGGGATCGAGACCCCAATGATCGAACGCGAGCATGGTGAACATCCAGTTGCCGCCGCCGAGGCTGGCGACGCCGATCTGTTTGCCTTTTAGATCGTTGAAAGTCTTGATGTCTTTGCTCACCGCGAAGGCGCCGACGAGCTTATTGATAAATCCGGCGACGAAGACGCCGTCGAGACCGTTCAAGACGGCGCCGAGGCTCGTGCCGGAGGTCGTGCCGTAATAAAAATGCGATTCGCCCGCGGTCAAAGCCGAAAACGCAATCGGCGCGCTCGGCATGAGCACCAGCTGCACATCGAGATTGCGCTTGCGGAAATAGCCCTGATTTTGCGTGACGATCAGCAGTCCTTCGCGCTCGCTGAAGCTCGCCGGCGTAATCACGATCTTCGCCGGCGGCGCCGAGGCGGCTAGGACTGGAATCGCATCAACCGTGAGACATAAGCCGGCGAGAACGACGGCCAAGAATACTTTCATTGGATCAGGACCTTCCCGCTAAAATTGCCCGGATAGTAGAGGGACGAACCGACAGCGTCAAGCGCGAAGAATTGTCGCTCATTCGGGTAGTACTGTAGTTGGGCCAAGATCTCTCACTTCGTTCGAGATGACAAACCGATTAGTTTGTTGTCATTCCGAGCGGCGGAGCGAGGAATCTTTCTCGTCGCGAAGGATACGGCAGAAGAGCAATCTTGCATTCCCCGCGCTCGCACGGTATTTGCCTGTTTCATGCCGTCTAAGCGCAGCTCACTCCTGGCGAAAAAGCCAGCGAATTTATTGTTGAAAGAGGTAGGCAGCGGACATGGCTTGCGCTCCGTGCTCGGCCCATTGCAGCTCACCAGCCTCGGCGTCGGCGCGATTGTTGGCGCCGGCATCTTCGTCATCATCGGCGTGGTTGCCAAAGACAAAGCCGGCGCGGCGACCATGCTTTCGTTTGTCGTCGCCGGCTGCGCCTGCGCCTTTGCCGCGCTCTGCTATGCTGAATTCGCCTCGATGGTGCCCGTGGCGGGCTCGGCATACACCTACGCTTACGCGACCTTGGGCGAACTCTTCGCCTGGATCATCGGCTGGGATTTGCTGTTGGAATATGGCATCGGCGCAGCCAGCGTGGCGCATGGTTGGTCGCACTACTTCGTCGATTTTCTTCATCTGCTCGGCGTCTACCTGCCGGCGGCCTTCACGAATGCTCCCTTCGATTTCAATCCGGCCAGCGGCGCGTTTGTCGCCACTGGCGCGATCATCGATGCGCCCGCGTTGTTGATCTCGGCCCTGCTGACGATGATTCTGGTCACCGGCATTCGCCGCAGCGCGGCGTTCAATTTTTTTATGGTTGTGATCAAGCTAGCCGTTGTGCTTCTAGTCATCGCGATCGGCGTCTTCTACATCGATCCCGCCAATTGGCGGCCTTTCGCGCCCTACGGTTATAGCGGCATCAGCCTTTTCGGAAACACGATCATGGGACAGCATGGACCGGGCGGCGAGCCGCTCGGCGTCATGGCCGGCGCGGCTATAGTTTTCTACGCGTACATCGGCTTCGACTCGGTGTCGACGCACGCCGAAGAAGCGCGCAATCCGAGCCGCGACGTGCCGATCGGCATCATCGGTTCGCTTATCCTATGCACGATTCTTTATATCGCCGTCGCCGCGGTCCTGACCGGCATGGTTCCTTATCAACAAATCGATATCGATGCCCCCATCGCCAAAGCTTTCAGTCAAATCGGGTTGCCGTGGGTTCATGCGGTCATCTCCCTCGGCGCTTTGACCGGCATCACCTCCGTGTTGATGGTGCTCATGTTGAGCCAGCCGCGGATCATGTTGGCGATGGCGCGCGACGGGCTTTTGCCCAGCCAATTTTTCGGCGCGGTACACCCGCGTTTTCGCACGCCGTGGAAGTCGACAATTGTGACCGGCACGGCGGTCGGTTTGATATCGGCGCTGCTGCCCCTGCGCATGCTTGCGGAGCTGGTGAACATCGGCACGCTGCTCGCTTTCGTCATCGTCTGCGCCGCCGTGCTGATCATGCGCCGCACGGAGCCGGGCATGCCGCGTCCCTTTCGCTGCCCGCTGGTCCCGCTCGTGCCGATACTCGGCATCGCTTTTTGTTTGCTGTTGATGTTTTCGCTGCCGGTGGAAAACTGGCTGCGGCTCATCATCTGGCTGCTACTGGGTTTTGCGATTTATTTTTCTTACGGCCGGCAGCACAGCGCGCTCGCGCGCATGCGAGCTGATAATACTTCGATGCCTGCGCCGAGCTAACGTCCGTTGCCGATGACATGCCAATCGGTACGGCGTTGGAAATCGCGGTATCAAAAACTTTGTCGAATTGATGGAAGATTTATTTAGCCCGCCCCGCAGCCATGCGCCCAATCGCTTGGCTGCTCTCTCAGAGTGGTTTGTGCCCAATTTCACGCAGCAGCTTATCCCATCTTTCAGCGGCCTTGTCGTATTGCTCCGTCGACATTCCGGTTTCGGGATACCAGAGTTTGAAGGTTACCGGCTTGAACGGGCTGCCGTAGTCCAAGTCGCCGAGAATTTTTGCCGCTTCGGGACTGAGAAGAAAATCAGCCATCAATGCGGCGGCGTGCGGGTGGGGCGCCTGCGCGACCAGCGCGACGCCGCCGGCGTTGGCCGGTACGATTTCCATCGGCGCCCAATCGATCGGCGCGCCCTTAGCCTTCGCCTCCAGAGCGTGATCGCGAAAGATCGTCGGCGACAACGCGACTTCTCCCGACATGACGAGATCAGCCATCGCGCGCCCCGAAATCGGGTGCAAGCTGATCTCTTGCACCTTGAGCTTTCGGACAAACTCCTCGCCTTTGATTTTCAGGATCCCGCCGAGCGTGCGGGTTCCGGTTTCGTTGGAGACAAAGCCGATTTTGCCCTTGAGCTCGGGCCTGAGCAGGTCGCCGTAGTTTTTCGGCACCACAGACGCGGGAATCAGGTTAGTGTTATAGCCGACCCCCATGTACGTCTCGCGGTCGATCGCCCAAAAGACAAGCCCGCGCGCGGCGCTTTCCTTCGTATTCGGGGGATATTTGGCGAGATGAGGCGATGTATATGCGATGAGCAGTTTGTTCTCGCGCAAGAACCGCAGGGTCGGCAGCGTAGTTTCTATCACATCGGCGATGATTTGCTTTGCCTGCGCCTCGGCCGTGACCTTCGTCATGATATCCGAGCTCGTACCACGATAGGGTTCGATCTTCATTCCGGAATATTTCGACTCGAAGCCTTTGGCCAGTTCCTTGTATGAACTCCCGGCCAGTGAAGTGTACCAAACAACTTTCCCTTCGGTCTTCGCTCCGGCCAGCAGACGTTGCTCCCGATCGGCCCCGGTGTAGGCGGCCAGGTCAGCGAGAGTAGCCGGCTTCTTCGTTTGAGCCCGCGCATAGCCAGCGAATTGCAACGCCAAAGCTACCGCAATCAAAAATCCGATGGTTTTGCATATGCGTTTCATAAGCCGTCTCCGATTGTCCCTGATGGATTCAGATTTTTTTGATCTCACCGGGGCAAAGGCCCGCAGCTTGTTGCGTAAACAGGATTGCGAGGACTCTCAAAGTCCGTCATTCCCGCATGCTTGTAGCGGTGGTTCGACTGAGCTCACCACAGGCGAGACCGGAACTGGACCCCGATCAAAACATTCGGGGGTGACAACTTTTGGAAAGACTTTCATAAATCATTTTTGATACTCCGCCTCTTGCTGCGGCGTAGTCCCTTCGTTATCGGACCACGCTCGGATAATCTTTCTTGGCTTTTGTCTGCGAAACGTAACCTAGTTCAACGTCCTGCTTGACCGCCTCGGCATCGCGCTCGGTCGGCTTGCCATAACCGCCGCCGCCGGCGGTGAGAAAAGTAACCGTCTCGCCCGGATGCACGAGCAAGTGGCTGAATTTTCCCGGCAGGTTCTCCTCTGTGCCGTTGCGTTGGATGATGGTTCCGTTCACCGCGCCTTCGCCTCCTCCAAGCAAACCCCACGGCGGGCATTTGATTCGATCGGTGTTACGGCTCAGATAAAAATCCGTAAGCGGTTTCACTTTGACTTCGACGCCGATGCCGCCGCGATATTTGCCGGCGCCGCCGCTGTCGGTCCTGAAAGCGTGGCATTCGTACATCAGCGGATAATAGAGTTCTTGCAATTCGATGGGCGTATTTTTCACGTCGCCCTGGCACATCGAAACGGCGGCGGAAACGCCGTCCTCGAACGGCCGCCCGCCCCAACCACCGCCTATAATATTCTGGCAGACGTAGCGCCGCCCTGTTTTCGGATTACTTCCAAAAATTGCATAGCCGCCCATATCGCCCTTATGCGCCGCGGGAATACGCTCAGGCAGCGCCGGCGCCAGCGCGCGCAAGATCGTGTCGAGCACCGTCGGCAGCGACAGGCTCCAACCGCCGATGGGCGCGGGACGGCGCGCGCTGAGCAACTTGCCCGGCGGAAGAATTACCTTGAGCGCGCGGAAAGAGCCTTCATTCACCTCGCGTTGCGGTGAGGTCAACGCTTTGAACGCGACTCGCGCCGCAGCCATGCCGCCGGACGAGCCGCAGTTGATAAAACCAGGCACTTGATCGGCAACCTCGGAAAAATCGATGGCCAGTTCGTCGCCGCGCACCGCGATCTTCACTTTGATCGGAATCGTCTTGTTCATCACTCTGCCGTCGTCGTCGAGGAAGGACGAGGCTTCGTAGTCGCCGTCAGGGATCGCCCGCACCGCTTCGCGCACGAGCTTGTCGGTTTGATCCCAAATCGTTTCGACGGCCTCGATAAAAACTCGACCGCTGTACTTGCGACAAATTTGATTGAGCCGCTCTTCACCCGTCCGGCAACAAGCGATCTGCGCGCGCAGATCGCCGAGCGAAGATTCGGGAAAGCGAATATTGTCCTCGATCATACGCAGCACTTCAGTGTTCGGCCGGCCCTCGTTGTAAATCTTCACCGAGCGCACCTGCAGTCCTTCTTCGTAAACATCGCGGGTATTGCTCGAACCAAAACCGGTGCTGCCGCCGCCCACGTCGATCCAATGTGCCCGCACAGCCAGGAAGCAAAGCAGCTTGCCCTCCCAAAAAAACGGCGTATAGACGACCATGTTGTTCAAGTGCTGGCCGCAGATCTCCGGATGATTGACGAGAAAGACGTCGCCCGGGCGAATGTTCTCCAAGCCGTAGATTTCCACGCCGTCCTGCACGGCAACACCGAGATCGGCGAGGAAAATCGGCAACGCGCCCTCATTCTGCGACATCGTCCGGCCTTCATGATCGACGATGCTCACGCAGTAGTCCTGCACTTCGTAGATCATCATGTTGTAAGCCGTGCGCTTGAGCACCACCGACATCTCATTGGCGGCGGCTTTAAGCGCGCAGCGGATAATTTCTACGGTGATTGGGTCTACGGACATGGGGTTATTTTATTGGCGTTCAAGCCGTTCAAAACGTTCAATCGCTGCGCTCCGTTCAAGCCGTTTAACGGGCGAAAGGAGTCTCTTTAACGATTTGAACGGCTTGAACGCCTACCTTCCGACTATCGCCTGTCGCCTCGCGTCTCACTCCTAACCCCTTACGTCTTCTTCGGTTCGTCCTTGCCCACATACGATTGTCTGTAAGTCTGCAATGTCTTCCCGCGCAGCTCGTAGAGGAATTGAATGACGCGCTCGTTGCTCATGAATTTCTCTTGTTCGTAATGATCGTGGTGGACGATTTCTTCCAACGCCCGACGCACGCCTTCCGACGGTTGCACGGCAGGATAACCGATGGGAATGATCAAATACAGCATCAGCAGATCCGGCACGCCGAGGACTTTCTTGAACGGCTCCTGGACGTGAATCGTCACCCATTGCGTCGCGAGCCCCAACGAGACCGCGGCGAGGTGCATAAACGTGCACGTGTTCGCCAATCCGTCGGTGAGATGCGACTGATCGCGGCCAAACGTGTGGGCGCCTTGCACCGTCCCCCATTGCCGCCGCCCGTCGCCGACGACGACGATCAGTGCCGGCGCTTCCGACCAGCCGGCGCCGCGCCGCTGGCGCTCCACCGCCTCGTCCGCCGTCATTTGATACGCCGGATGGCGCAGCTCGAACACGCGCTGCTGTTCCATCCAGTAGATGAAATCTGTGTTATCCTCGGAGTAACAGCGGAACAGATCCTTTTTGACCTTCGGATCTTTGACGACGATATACTCCCACGGCTGCGAGTTGGCGCCTGACATGGCCCAGCGTCCCGCTTCGAGAATCTTCTGGATATATTCTTCGGGAATCGGATCCGGTTTCAGCTTGCGCACGCTCGCCCGTCGGCGAATGATGTCATAAAGAAGATCGTAACCGGGGGTCGAATCAGCGTCCATAATTTGAACCTCCAACCTGAGAGAGCATTTACCAATTGGTATATCCCACGAGTCTCTGAGCGTTCAATCGTGCCAGATACTTACCCTCGCCCACGAAGTGGGAGAGGGAAGGGTGAGGTTAAAACCTTGAGACGCCCTCATCCTGACCTTCTCCCAGAGGGAGAAGGAATTAAGACCTGCCAGAGATTGAAACCATATCACTTGAGCGTCGCGAGCAGTGACCCCAACGAGTCACTCAAACCGAGCGAATAAACCGCGTTGACCACTGCCCGCGCTTTCTCATCCCCAAGCACCGGCGCAGCCAGCGATAAGAACTTCTCCTCGACTTCACTCTGCGTCATCGGATTTCCGCTCTCGCCCTTCGGGATAATCACTTCTTCCGAATACGTTTGGCCATCGAGCAATCTCACCTCAACACGCCCAGACCAATACTTTGGATAATGACGATCGAGCTCTGTGCTCGCGCTAACTTTGACTTTTGTCATTAGAGTGCGAACCTTCTCGCTAGCCAAATATTCTTCGTCAAATGACACCAAGTCGATCTTTCCTCGCTGCGCGGTGACGGCCATCACGTACTGACCGCTGCCGACCGTCGCGGCATGGCTCGCGGTGATTGATGGGCGATTCATCATGGCAGCATTTTGCGCCGGGAGGAACAGTTCAATTTCCTCGATCGCGGCCGGCGTCAACGAAGTTCGGCGCAGAATTTTTAACAGCGCTTCGACGCCGGCGTGCAGTTGCCGCGCGCAAGGATAGGGCTTGAACGCGACTTCCGGCAGATGAAACGAATCGAAGCTTTGCAAGTATTCCCATTTCGGCTCGGCACAGAGCGTCAAGCAAAACCCGCGCGGATCTTCGAATGCGCGCTTCGGTCCGGTGAATTCCTGCTGCGCAGCCAGCAATGAATGAATGCCGTTTTGGGCAGCATGCCCAAAAGCCAAGTGGCGCGCCGTTGCACCCTCATTGCCGCCTGTGATCATCCCGCCGCTGTGAAGCGCGGCGATACCGAGCGCGTTGACGGTTTTGTCCGCCGTCCAGTTCAAAAACTTCGCGCCCGCAGCGGCGACGCCGAATGCACCGCAAATCGTGCTCGGCCACCAGCCGTGGGCAAAAAGCTTTGGTGCATCGATGCTGAGCCCGACACGGATTATGGTTTCGTAGCCGATCACAGCGGCCTCGAGAAATCGCCGCCCGGTTCCACCATATTTCTCCGCCATAGCGATCAACGCCGGCACGACCATCGCGCCGACACAAGTTCCCGCGCCCGAGTGAATATCGTCCATCTCGCCGCAGTGAGCCGCAACGGACATCGCCTGCACGGCATCCAGAAAGGACACTTGCCGGACGGTTCCAAAGAGCGTTGAAGTTGAATTGGCCACCGCGCCGCTCGTCGCTACCGCCAGATCATAAGCCAACTTGCCCGCCTCAAGACGCGAACCGGCTAGCAAACAACCGACCGAATCGAGAAGATGAAGTTTGGCGGCGTCAATAACGGCGCTGGGAATTTGATTAAATTGAAGAG
>Ga0193707_1000778_pt1 | contig 11333 bp, 10 predicted proteins | sample U3c2metaG_FD_143043 | JGI IMG/M metagenome (GOLD analysis project Ga0193707, IMG submission 143043) | Soil microbial communities from a riparian zone of the East river system, Colorado, United States - U3c2 | ecosystem: Environmental > Terrestrial > Soil > Riparian zone | place: USA: East River...
ACCTTACTTAGAACCAGCGCCGAGTTCTTCGAACCGAACCCCACGCAGTTGCAAATCGCATGCTCGATTTGCGCCTTGCGGCCAATATCGGGAACGTAGTCCAAGTCACATTCCGGATCGGGGCGGTCGAGGTTAATGGTGGGCGGAATTTTGCCGTGTTCCATTGCGATCAGCGTGGCAGCGAGGCTGGCAGAACCGCAGGCTCCCTGAGCATGTCCAATCTGCGACTTCAGTCCGGACATGGGAATTTTCCTCGCATGTTTGCCAAGGGCGAGCTTGATCGCGCGAGTTTCCACTCGATCATTCATCTCCGTGGAAGTGCCGTGCAAATTCACGTACTGGATATCTTCCGGTTGCAGGCTGGCTTCCTCAAGAGCCAGGGTGATCGCCCGAGCGGGCTCTTCCGGCGATTCGCTCATGCGCACACGGTGAAAAGCTTCGCAAGTGGAACCGTACCCCGCGATCTCAGCATAAATGTGAGCGCCTCGAGCCTGGGCATGATCATAATCCTCGAGAATAAACATCCACGAGCCTTCAGCCATGACGAATCCGTCCCGATCGGCGGAAAAGGGCCGGGATGCGCTCTCGGGAGCGTGATTCCACGATTGGGTCAGCGCACGCAACAACGAATAGCCCTTGATGATTCCCGGCGTGATCGGCGAATCCACTCCCCCCACTAAAAAGATAGGCAGCACGCCGGCCTGAATGTGCTGGTAGGCATAACCAATGGCGTCGGTCGAGGAGGTGCAGCCGGCCGTCACCACATGGGAGTAGCCTCGAAATCCAAAACGCATGCTGATCTCACTGGGAATCGTGCCCATCGTACCGCTGGGAATGCAGAACAGGCTTACTTGCTTGACGTGCCCGCTGTGCCACAATCGGTATTGCTCTTCGGAAAATTCCTGCGCGCCGCCGCCCGTGCCCAGGATGACGCCAATCTCACGCTTTTCGTTCATGGACATGGCCACCGGATCGAGGCCGGCGTCTTTGATCGCTTCGGTTGAGGCCGCCACCGCCAGCGGTACTACACGAGAAACATGCTTGCGTTCCCGCGCGTCCACCCAGGCGAGGTCGTCAAACTCCGAAATTTCGCCGGCAATGTGTACTGGGAGGGAAGACGGATCAAAACGGGAGATGCGCTTTACACCCGACTTTCCAGCGAGAAGTGCGAGACAAAAGGCTTCTTTGCCGATGCCATTGGGGCTTACCACGCCCAGTCCGGTGATGACCACACGAGGAAGCATGCGTTCCTTAAACCAACTGAATCTGGCTGTTCTGCACCAACTCTGATTCCGCGAACCCCGGCTCAGATGCCTTCAGGCCTGTCCACGTTACGCGAAGTGGGATAATTAGTCACCATGCCCCTGGGCCTCTATCTCTCGGTCCCGTTCTGCCGTAGCAAGTGCAGTTATTGCAACTTCGCTTCGGATGTATTTTCTCGCACCGTATTCGAGCGCTATGTCGAGCGCGTGGTCTCCGATATCAACCACGCCAGCGAAACAGCGCAACAAACGGGCGGGCGGTTCGAGCCCACGGCGGATTCCATCTTCCTCGGCGGCGGCACTCCTACGATACTCGATATATCTCAATTGGACCGGCTATTTGTCACGATTTCGCAAAAGTTTACGGTTCAACGCGATGCCGAGGTCACGGTCGAATGCGCGCCCGGAACGCTGTCCCCCGCGATGATCGGGGCATTTCATCGCTGGGGAGTGAACCGAGTAAGCCTGGGGGTGCAGTCGTTCGTAGATGGCGAGGCCGCTTCGGTCGGACGGCTCCACAATCGCTCCGTCGTACTCGATGACATTGCACGCTTGCGCGCCGCCGGAATTGAGGACATCAACATTGATTTGATTGCCGGCCTGCCGCACCAGACCGCCGAAAGCTGGTCATTTTCCCTCGCTGCAGTGCTTGCTTCCGGCGTGCCTCACGTCAGCGTTTACATGCTGGAGGTGGACGACGATTCCAGGCTGGGCCGCGAACTGATAGCGGGCGGCGCCAGGTACCATGCCCACTTCGTCCCCGACGAAGACCTCACTGCGGATATGTACGAGTCGGCCTGTGAGCGGCTGAATGCGGCAGGTGTGGGCCAGTACGAGATCTCAAACTTCGCACGCGGCGGTCACGAATCGCGTCACAACCTCAAGTACTGGACGCGCCAGCCCTATATGGGCTTTGGAGTGGATGCGCACTCGATGCTGCATGGCTCCGCACCCGCAGGCGAGTCCGTGCGCTTCTGTACGCCCGACATGCTCGAGGAGTACATTGCTGACGCGCCGCTCCACAGAATGCCGGTCTCGCCGCAGGCCACCCTGGAGGAAGCTTTCTTTTTGGGGTTGCGCCTGAGCCGGGGTGTGGATCTGAAAAAAATCGCCTCCGAGTTCGGCGAAGCGGTGGTCGAGGCCTTGTCAGGTACGATTTTGGGGTGTGCGGAACTGGGACTGCTCGAACGCCAGGGCGATTCGATCCGGCTGACGGGGCGCGGCAGGCTGTTGTCAAACGAAGTATTCGAGCGATTCATTCTGATGGACAATGTGGGATCGCCTCGCTGTTGAAGCGCTCCGGCCGCGAAGGCAAGCTCTCTACCAGCCGGTCGGTCGGTTCCCGTGGGGGCGCGGTTCTTCGCCAGATCTTGATCTAGCTCCCGGCGGTAACTTTTCTTGCCGAAATTGCTGTGTTCTAATCCAATGTTCTGCGGGCGAAACGTCGGCGGAAACGGAGATAGCATCTTGGATTTCCAACTGAACGATGAACAGCTTCAACTAAAGAAAAGCGTGCGCGAATTCGCCGAGCGCGAAATCGCTCCCCACGTCATGAATTGGGACGAGGCGGGCGAGTTCCCGCTGGCGACGGTAAAGGAGTTGGGTAAACTCGGCCTGCTGGGTACTATTTTCCCCCTCGAGTACGGCGGCGCCGGCATGGGCTACGTCGAGTACGTCACGGCGATCGAAGAACTCTCTCGCGTAGACGGTTCCGTAGGCATCATTGTTGCGGCGCACACTTCGCTCTGCTCGAACCATATCTTTCTTGCCGGCAACGAAGCCCAGAAGAAAAAATACGTCACCCCACTGGCCTCGGGCCAGTCTATCGGTGCATGGGGCCTAACCGAGCCTTCGTCTGGTTCAGACGCGGGCAGCGCGCGCATGACAGCGGTACGCAAAGGGAACCACTGGGTGCTGAACGGCACCAAGACTTTCTGCACCAATGGCCATTACGCCGATGTTCTGGTGGTGATCGCGGTGACCGATCGTGCGGCCCATACCCACGGGCTCTCGGCGTTTATTGTGGAGAAGGGGACCAAGGGGTTTCGCCCGGGGAAAAAAGAAAACAAGCTGGGCTTGCGGGCCAGCGACACCGCCGAACTGATCTTTGAAGATTGTGTCATTCCTGCCGAGAACCTTTGCGGAAAGGAAGGCGACGGATTCATCGACGCCATGCAAGTGCTGGACGGCGGCCGCATTTCCATCGCGGCTTTGTCCCTAGGCATGGCGGAAGGTGCCTATGAGGCGGCGCTGAAATATTCCAAGCAACGCAGGCAGTTTGGCAAGGCGATCAGCGATTTTCAGGCGATCCAGTGGAAACTGGCTGACATGGCAACGGAAATCGAGGCGGCCAAGCTCCTGACCCTGCGCGCGGCGTCGATGAAGGATGCGGGAATGAAGACCACTCTGGAATCATCCATGGCTAAGCTCTATGCCAGCGAAGTAGCGGTGAGGTGTGCCAACGAAGGCGTCCAGATCCATGGTGGGTACGGGTTTATCAAGGATTATCCGGCGGAAAAATTTTATCGGGATGTGAAGCTGTGCACCATCGGCGAAGGCACGAGCGAAATCCAGCGGCTGGTGATTGCCCGGCAGTTGCTGAAAGACTGATTTTCATCCGCAGCCTACACCGAACGTTTATTCCCGAGCCGGGCGGTGAGTCGCTCGTGACGGGCGGGCGGGCAGACAGGGCCAGAGTTTGGACAAGGTTTCCGCTTCCTGCCTTCTGCTTTACACTGAAGAGGCTTGAACAACAACTTTGAGTCTCTGATTGAGCAGCTCCGTTCGGGCGATGCGCGAGCACTGGCGCGTACCATCAGCACGGTCGAAAACCGTGCGCCGGGCTGGTTAGACTTGCTCAGGGCACTATTTCCCCATAGCGGGCATGCGCGGATCATCGGACTCACCGGTCCGCCGGGCGCAGGCAAAAGCACACTCGTCGATCAACTAACCCACCACTATCGCGAGCAGAATCACAGCATCGGCATCATTGCCGTGGATCCTACCAGCCCGTACACCGGGGGTGCAGTTCTGGGCGACCGTATCCGCATGCAGGAGCATTTTTCCGACCCCGGAATCTACATTCGTAGCATGGCAACTCGCGGCTCGCTGGGCGGACTGGCGCGCACCACCGCGGACGTGGCTACGGTGCTCGATGCCGCAGGGCGCGACCTGATCATGATTGAAACGGTCGGAGTCGGGCAGGACGAGGTCGATATTGTGCGCTTGGCCGACATCACGGTGGTGATCCTCGTGCCCGGCATGGGCGACGACGTCCAGACAATAAAAGCTGGCATCATGGAGATCGCAGACGTCTTCGTCATCAACAAGAGCGATCGCGATGGCGCCGAGCGGGTGGAACGGGAAATCCGAGCATTGCAGTCGTTGGCCGTGCGCAGTGACCACTGGATTCCGCCGATCGTGAAGACCGTGGCCAGTGCCAGGGTAGGGATCAAGGAACTGGCCGCGGCCATTAGCGCCTACGAGACTCATCTGCAAAAAGAGAGTCTCATTTTGCAAAAGAAGATTCAGAATTGGCAGGACCGCCTGCTTGAGATGCTACGCGAGGCGCTGTTGGAAGGCGCACGCAAGCTACTGGAGAACGGTGCGGCCGCGGGATATGCCGCGGAAATCGCCGAGCACAAGCGCGATCCCTACGAACTGGTGGAAGAAATTGTGGGCAAGATGGAGCCGCGCTTTCGTGGAGGGACGGGCATCGGCGCCCCTCCATCCGGCAGCGCGAGCGGGACACCCGCGCCTACCCTGAATGCCCGACGTGGAGATTCTGCGATGCCCCGCATTGACCATATTGGCGTTGCCGTCAAGTCGCTGGCAGCGGCGAAGGCAATCTACGAAAAGCTCGAACTGAGCGTTTCTCCGGAAGAAGTCGTCGAAGCCGAGCAGGTGCGCGTCGTCATGGTGCCGCTGGGCGAGAGCCGGCTGGAGTTGCTGGAGCCTACGTCGGAAGATTCCGTCATCGCGAAATTCATTGCTATGCGGGGCGAGGGACTTCACCATGTTTCGCTTTGCGTGCCTAACCTTGAGGCGGCGGTCGAGGGTTTGAAGAAAGAGCGTGTACGGCTGGTTTCCGACGACATCAAGGTGGGCGCGGGCGGGCATCGATACGTTTTTGTACATCCATCCAGCGCCGGAGGGGTGCTGCTGGAACTGGTGGAGGCGAACTAGCCCGGCAACTGGAGTGAACCATAGCCATGCTCCTTCTCGCCGCCGACACTTCGGGCAAACACGGCAGCATCGCGCTGGCGGATTGCGGGCCTGAAACCGCCTGCCGCATGATCGAAGTCGTCCCTCTTGACGGTGGAACGTTCTCCGCACAGCTGGTGCCGCAGGTCGCAGCGCTACTCGCAAAACACGGGTCCAGCAAACAGGACATCGAGGGATTTGCGGTGGTGGCGGGCCCGGGCTCATTTACCGGGCTGCGCATTGGCCTCGCGGCAATCAAAGCGTTAGCCGAGGTTTTGGCTAAGCCCATCGCCGCCGTGTCGCTGTTGGAAGCAATCGCGATAGCGGGTCGCTCGCGAGGTAAGGTGATCGCGACCCTGGATGCGGGTCGAGGCGATGTCTATGCGGGCGAGTATGGAGTGAATGGCTCAGGAGCGCACTTGGAGAGAGAACGATTGTTGACCCGTTCGGAGCTGATGCAATCCGCCGTTGGCTCTATCGTCGTGACTGCGGACTCCAGCCTAGCCGAAACTGCCCGCGACGTGGGGTTACAGGTCGAAAAGATCGAGCTTCCGCGCAGCGACGCGATTGCTCGTCTGGGATGGCAAAAAATCCTGGCCGGAGAAACGGTCTTGCCAGCTGATCTGGAAGCGAATTATATCCGGCGGTCCAGCGAGATTTTTTTTAAAGGCGGTTCTTCGCTTTAGGTTCTCGGTTCTCAGCTAGAGGAAGCCAGAATGGGAAACGTGAAACTGTCCATTCGTCCGGCCACCTCGACCGACCTGCCAGCCATGATGGCTCTGGAGAAGCATGCGGCCACCGCGGCACATTGGTCGGTCGAGCAGTATGAGGCGCTGTTTCATGCCTCGAGTCCCGGCCGAATCGCTCTCATCATTCAAGGGGAAGCCCAACCGGGGGAAGGCCAGGTTCAGGGATGGGTCATCGCCAGAGCGGTTGGTGTGGAATGGGAAATCGAAAATATCGCCATCGCCGGTCCGGCCCGGCGGCAGGGGCTGGGCATGCGTCTGCTGGGAGAGCTTCTAGATCTAGCGAGAACCAGTAGCGCGGAATCGGTCTTTCTCGAGGTGCGCGAATCGAACCGCGCGGCTCGCGCCTTGTACGAAAAGTGCTGGTTCACAGAAACCGGGCGTCGCAAGAAATACTACAAAGATCCTGAAGAAGACGCGGTCCTCTATCGCATTGCTTTTGCGTGAGTTGCATCAGATGCGGTGCACAGCTATGTACCTCGAAAGGTTCTTTGTCGAGGGAATTTAGGATTGAAGCGGTCGAGGTCGTGTGTTAGGTTTAAGGCCGTATCAACGTTCAGGAGGGTCTACTGGATGACTCCAAAGGACCAGCTCTTGGCCAGCAACGAGGAATTCCGCAAGCTGGCTCAGGAGCACACGCAGTACGCGCAACGTCTTGAATCACTCACCCAAAAACGCTATCTAACGGAAGACGAAAAGCTGGAAGAAGTGCGGCTAAAAAAGCTTAAGCTGCGGCTCAAGGATCAGATGGAATCGATCGAGCGGCGGTCCGTCATAGTCGTGCAGCAGGGCCAAGTCGCGTAAGCACAACCTCCAATCATAGGCGGCGGTGGCCGCGAACGGCTTGTTATGCTTTTAATGAGGCGCTCCTAAGCGCCTTTTTTATTATCATTTAAGTCCAAAAGGGCGCCCAGCCCGCCCCGCCTGCACTATAATCTTCAGAGCTCCCAATGGTCGCTGACGGCTACTATTACGCTATCGCGCTGGTTGGCGTTGCGGTGCTCATGGGGTGGTTTGCCGGCCCTCTGTGGGGCCTGCCTGCGGTGCTGTTGGCGCTGTTCTTCCTTTGGTTCTTCCGCGACCCGGAGCGGGCGATTCCGGACTCCGCCGGGGCGATCGTCTCGCCCGCCGACGGCAAAGTTACCGACGTCTCTTCCATTCTGATGGATGGCCTCCAGCACACGAGAATCAGCATTTTTCTCAACGTGTTCGATGTGCACGTGAACCGCTCGCCGCTGGCAGGAGTGATCAGGGCGGTTCGCTATCAAAAGGGAAAGTACCTCAATGCGATGAACCCGGCCTCAGCCGAACACAACGAGCAGAATGAGGTCACGGTCGAAAGCGACGGTCAGACGGTGGTCTTCAAGCAGATTGCGGGACTGCTGGCGCGGCGGATCGTGTTCAACAAGAAAGCCGGCGATCAGGTGCGACGCGGAGAACGGGTCGGTCTGATCAAGTTTGGTTCGCGCGTTGACGTCGTGCTGGATGCCTCCGCCACGTTGCAGATCAAAGTCGGAGACCGGGTGAAGGGCGGAGCCAGCGTGTTGGCGTATTTACCGAGCAGGCCGGCGGCGAGGGCTGTGCTGGGGGTAGAGGCGACTCGTCAAGGAGCACTTTAATGGTCCCCGAAGTGCCAGAAATGCAAAAGCGCAGCAGCGGCGGCCATCCTCCGCGGCGATTGAGTAAAGGCATGTACATTCTGCCGTCGCTCTTTACCACCGCCAACATCGCCTTCGGCTACTACGCGATTCTACAGATCACCCACGGCACGACTGCCGATGCCTGGCACTATGACAATGCCGCAAAGGCCATTGGGTTTGCCGTGTTGTTCGATGGTTTGGACGGGCGCATTGCCCGCATGACTGGAACCAGCAGCGATTTCGGCAAGGAGCTTGACTCGCTGGCTGATGTCATCACCTTCGGTGTGGCCCCTGCGTTGCTCGCCTGGATGTGGGGCTTTCGACAGCTGCCACCCAGTATGGGCGACTTGTACAACAAGCTTCTGCAGTTCGGCGCGATTGCTAGCTTCCTATTTCTGATGGCCGGCGCCAGTCGCCTGGCACGCTTCAACATTACCAGCAACCCGCAGCCCTCGAATCCGGGCCGTCCCGGCAAGAAATATTTTGTCGGCATGCCCATCCCGGCAGGCGCAGGAGTTATTGCCGCCGTGGTGCATTTTTCCGTCGGCGATCCTATCACTTCCTGGTGGACTGCGATTACCTGGATGCTGATGGTGGTGGCGGTGGGATACCTGATGGTTAGTACCTGGCGCTTCTACAGTTTCAAGGACATTGATTTCCGTTCCCGGCAGCCGTTTCAGCTGGTGATTCTGTTTGGATTGCTGTTTGCCGCGATTCGCTTCTATTCCCAGTGGGTGCTGTTTCTGATTGCATTGCTCTACGTGTTTTCGGGCGTATTCTGGCGTTTGAAGTGGATCTTCCGGCGCAAGGGAAACCCGCCCACGCCTCCTGCGTACACGGAGGCATCGCAAACCTCGTGAGTTCGAACTTCAAAGCGGTCCCACTCACCCCTCCTGATCCGGTAAGGGCAGGCGAGCTTTATCGCCTTGCCATCGTGGGTGCCGGCACCCTGAAGGGGAAAGAGATTGCCGAGGTGCTGGGCGACCGCAATTTTCCGTCGGCTGACATCAAATTGCTCGATGACAATGAGTCGCTGGGCCAGTTGGAGTCGGTGGGCGACGAGGTTTCGTTCATCCAGAGCGTGCGCTCGGAGCAGTTCGACAAAGTTGATTTCACTTTCTTCGCCTCCGACCAGGAATGTACCCGTCAAAATTGGAAAAAGGCGCAAAGAGCAGGTAGCTCGATCGTCGATCTCTCCTATGCTCTGGAGGATCAATCGGATGCGGAGGTCAAGGCGCCCTGGATTCAGCGGCAGTTGGGCCAGACGCTCACACCTGAGCTGCAGCCCGGACCCGCCGTGGTGGCGCATCCCGCCGCGGTGGTGCTAGCCCTTCTATTGCTGAGGGTGCAGAAATCTGGCGCGCTAAAGCGGGTGGTGGCCACGGTGTTTGAACCTGCGTCGGAACACGGTCAGAAAGGGATGGATGAGCTTCACGAACAGACCGTGAATCTGCTTTCTTTCCAGCAGTTGCCGAAGAGAGTGTTCGACACCCAGGTAGCATTCAACATGGTGGCGCGCTACGGGGAGCAGTCGGTTCCATCACTGAGCACAGTCGAACGCCGTGTGCTCAATCACTACCAGCGGATCGCTGGCAAGGAAGCGCCACTGCCTTCGCTCTTGCTGTTGCAGGCGCCGATATTTCACGGACACGCGTTCACCCTGCATATCGACATGGAAAAGCCGGTAGAGATTGAGAGAATCTCAAAGGCGCTGACTGGCGAGCATGTGACCATCACAGGTTTGGCGGAAGAGTCTCCCAGTAACGTGAATGCGGCCGGACAGGGCGATGTTCTGGTGTCGATTCAGCCTGACTCAAATCTCGCCAACGGGTTGTGGTTGTGGGCTGCAGCCGATAACCTGCGTGTCGCCGCCGCTACCGCTGTGGAATGCGCGGAAAATATGGCCGCATCCCGCCCCAAAGGAAAGATCCAATGACCCGCGTGGTCGAGCCGGCGCGGGCCCTGGCGAAAAGCCGGAATAGCAATGATCGGTTTTGGGATCCAGCAAGTTTGCTGCGTAGCCCCGCCCTGCCGATATTGATGTTGATTTTGCTTTTCAGCGCCGCCTGCGGCTACCACACCGCCGGCCACGCCGTCACCCTTCCCGCCAATGTCCGGACGATTGCGATTCCCGCCTTCGTCAACCAGACCCAAACCTACAAAATCGAGCAAAAGCTGACCGCGGCCGTAGTCCGCGAAATGGTTACCCGTACTCACTACCACATCCTGTACCAGCCTAGCGACTCCGCGGACGCAACCCTGCACGGCACCGTCGTGAGTACATCAACCTCGCCGCTGACCTACGATTCTCAGAGCGGGAGGGCCTCGAGCGCGTTAGTGGTTGTGACTGCGAGGGTTACGCTGACTGATCGCCAGGGCAAGATTCTCTACGAAAATCCTGCTTACCTGTTTCGCGAGGAATACCAGGTTTCGCAGGAGCTCTCCAGCTTCTTCGAAGAAGATTCCCCCGCGCTGGAACGGCTATCGATCGAATTTGCCCGCACTCTGGTGAGCAATGTACTGGAGGGTTTCTAGTGCGGGCCTTCGCCCAGGCTGATCGCTTCGTTTCCGAAGTGGAAGCTCGCAAACTGCGTCCAGTGTATGTCTTTGTGGGCGATGAGGTTTTCTTCCGCAAGCGCTGTCGTGAAGCCATTCTCCAGCACCTGGTGCCGGCCGAACTCCGCGACTTCAGCCTGTTTGAGTTTGATCTGTCGGAAATCGATCTGCCGGAGATTCTCGATCGCGCGCGTACTCCTTCGCTGATGGCGCCATTTCAGGTGTTCTTCATCCGTGGCGTCAAGAACCTGTTTGGACGAGGATCAAACGAAGAGAAACTGGCTGCCATCGAGGCCTACAGCAAGGACCCCAACCCGGATGCGGTGTTGATTTTTGTCGCCGACCACATCAGCATCCCGGCGGATGCGCGCCGCATGGATCTGACCGACAAAGAGCGCTACGAGCGCATCCGGGAGACGCTGGGCCAATATTGCGCCGTTGTCGAGCTGGCGCGAGTGGAAGAAAGTGAAGCCGTCCGCTGGATCGGCGAATACGGCAGCACCCGGGACGTGAAGATTGACGCCGACGCCGCGCGCGAATTGGTGGACGCTCTCGGAGGCGACATGATGATGGTTTCCAACGAACTTGAAAAGCTGATTCTTTACGTGGGCGAGAAGAAGCGAATCACACTAGGTGATGTGGAGACCATGGTGCTGGCGGCGAAGCAGCGGTCATTGTACGAATTGACGGACGCTATTTCCGCCAAAGACCGGGTGCGAGCGCTGCAAATGCTGGATGCTATCATGAGCAGCGGCGACGGCGACGAAGCCGCCATCGGACACATTTACATGCTAGCCAAGACTTTTCGTCAGATGCTGGTGATTCTGGAACGCAATGTGCGCGACCAGCGCATGCTGTGGGCCGCCCTCTGGCAAGGCTTCCGCGTCCCGCCGTTTGCCGCCGACGATATCATCAAGCAAGCCCGC
>Ga0193707_1000779_pt1 | contig 11333 bp, 10 predicted proteins | sample U3c2metaG_FD_143043 | JGI IMG/M metagenome (GOLD analysis project Ga0193707, IMG submission 143043) | Soil microbial communities from a riparian zone of the East river system, Colorado, United States - U3c2 | ecosystem: Environmental > Terrestrial > Soil > Riparian zone | place: USA: East River...
GACCCGCAAGTCGGATCGTGAGCTGGACACCTGGCGGCATCGCGAGGAGACCATGCGGATGGTCCGGTGGGCGGTCGAGCAGATCCTCGAGGGTGAGGACGCGGGCACGGACGCCGGTGTGGTGACGCTGCGTTCGCTGATGCGCTCGGAACTGTTACAGCCCGAGGACTACGACCTGGTCGCCGCGCTGACTGCCGCCGTCGCGATCGACCGGATCGGCCCGGACGCGTACGCTGATATTGCGGACTTGGACATCGAGATCGTCGAGGGAGACAGTGAGCATGGCTGAGAAGAAGACCGTGAAGGTCTCCCGCCAGGCCGTCGAGCTGGCCCGGTTGCACGTCGAGGCGGCCCGCCGCGCCGGCCGCAAACCCGAGCCCGGGGTCGCCCGCATCGCCGGCGCCCGCCCGGACAACGGCGCGGCCCCCAGCCCCGCCTGATCTCCACGCGCAGCACGCCTCACGCCTCACGTCGTACACCGTCTATCGGACGCACCCGTACGGTCCGGCACGTCAAGTCGGCGGCACGCCGTGGAGCACCTACACTGATCGACGGCCGCTCCGGTGGCGTACGGTGCACCACGTGGTTACCGTCATGTCGCTCCCTGTTCCCGACCACGGCCGGATGATCCCGTGATCCGCTTCGAGAATGTGTCCAAGACGTACGAGGGCCAGTCCAAGGCCGCTCTGCTGAACGTCAACGTCGAGATCGAGAAGGGCGAGTTCGTCTTCCTGGTCGGCACCTCCGGGTCCGGCAAGTCGACGTTCCTTCGTCTGGTCCTGCGTGAGCACCGGACGTCCAAGGGTCACATCATGGTGGCCGGCAAGGACCTGAACCGGCTGGCCAGCTGGCGGATCCCGCAGATGCGGCGACAGATCGGAACCGTGTTCCAGGACTTCCGGCTGCTGCCGAACAAGACCGTCGCGGAGAACGTGGCGTTCGCCCTGCAGGTGATCGGCAAGCCCCGCTCGCACATCCGCAAGACGGTGCCCGAAGTTCTCGAGCTGGTCGGCCTGGACGGCAAGGAGGACCGGCTCCCGGACGAGCTGTCCGGCGGTGAGCAACAGCGGGTCGCGATCGCCCGCGCGTTCGTGAACCGGCCGATGATCCTGATCGCCGACGAGCCGACCGGAAACCTCGATCCCGGTACGTCGGTCGGCATCATGAAACTGCTGGACCGGATCAACCGGACCGGAACGACCGTCGTGATGGCCACCCACGACGTGTCGATCGTCGACCAGATGCGCAAGCGCGTGATCGAGCTGGAGAACGGTCATGTCGTCCGCGACGAGTCGCGCGGCGTCTACGGCTACCAGCACTGAGACGGCTGCCTGACACCGGGCTGACACAGGGACTGACTGAAGAATGCGCCTGAACTACATCCTCTCCGACCTCGGCATCGGGCTGAAGCGGAACCTCTCGATGACGATCGCGGTCGTCGTCACCATCTGGGTCTCGCTGTCGCTGTTCGGCAGCGCGCTGCTCGCCCGCGAGCAGGTCGACCTGATGAAGGGGAACTGGTACGACAAGATCCAGATCTCGGTCTTCCTCTGCACCAAGGACTCCGGCGGCCGCGGCTGCTCCGGCGCCGAGGTGACGCCGGAGCAGAAGAGCCGGATCCAGCAGCTGATCACGGCCAATCCGGACACTGCCCCCGACGGCGTGTTCTCGGAGTCGAAGGCGGAGGCGTTCGACTCGTTCAAGAAGCTGTACAAGGACTCGCCGATCGTCAGCACGGTCACCCAGGACCAGATGCAGGAGTCGTTCCGGGTCAAACTGCGAGATCCACAGCGCTATCAGAACCTGGTCAGCGCGGTCAGCGGCCTGCCCGGCGTCGACACGGTCCAGGACCTGCGCCAGTACCTGGATCCGTTGTTCAAGGCACTCAACGGCTTGCAAGTTGGTGCCCTGGTCGCCGCGGGGTTGCTGCTGGTCGCCGCGCTGATGCAGATCTCGAACACGATCCGATTGGCGGCGTACGCGCGGAGACGGGAGATCGGCATCATGCGCCTGGTGGGCGCGTCGAACTTCTATATCCAGCTACCGTTCCTGCTCGAGGCGGTGCTGGCGGCCCTGATCGGCGCGGTCTTTGCCTGCGGCACCTTGTGGATCGGCGTCTACTTCGTGGTGATGCAACGGGCCCAGGAGACGTTCCGCGTCTGGCAATGGGTCGGCGCGTCCGAAACCTTCCGCGCCACGCTCATCATGGTCGTGGTCGGCCTGATCCTCGCCGTCGTCCCGACATTCCTGACAACGCGGAAATACCTCAAAGTCTGACCCGGGTGCCTTATCGTCGAATAGCAGCACAGCTCGTGCAAGAGCAGTAGAGACGCACGACAACTCAACCCAGAGCAAGGGGTCGACCTGTGGTCCCGCACTTCCCCGGTGCGAACCCGCGTCAGCGGGGGAGCATCAAGCGAGACGACAGCACCGGCACCTCCGCACCGCCGTACCCGCGATCACGGAGACCGCGGGGCCGGCCGACGGTGGTCGCCGCTTGCTGTCTTGTCCTGTCCCTGTCCGCCGGAGTCCTGGCGGCGGTCCCGTCTGCCCAGGCGGACCCGCCCGATCCAGCCGCGAAGAAGAAGCAACTCGACTCGCAGATCAACCAGTCCAAGGCTGATCTCGCCGCAGCGTCCGACCAGCTCGGCACGTCCGTCGCCGCGTACGACCAGGCGGAGGTGAAGTACCAGGCCGTCCAGGTCCGGTACGCCGCCGCACAGGGCAAACTGGCTGCCGCGAAGGCAGCCGATGTGGTTGCCGCGAGCAAGCTCGCCGGTGCCGAACAGGCCTTGCGTACGGCGGTCTCCGACGTCGAGGCCGGTGAGAAGCTGATTGCGGAGAAGCGGGCGGTGGCCGGTCGGGCGGTGCGATCGGCGTACCAGCAGCAGACCAGCCTGGTCGGGCTGTCGATCGCGCTACGTGGCGCGGCGCCCGCCGACATCGCCACCGGGATGCAGGTCCAGCGGAACGTGTTCGGCATCCAGGGCAACGCGATCACCAACGTGAACAACGCGCAGGCACAGCTCGCGAACAAGCGCGCCAAGGTGGCAGTGGCCGAACAGGCCGCCGCGACGGCCCGGGCCGAGGCGGCGCAGACGGTCCAGCAGGTCACCGTGCTGACCAAGCAGGTCGCGGCCGACAAGGCCGAGGCCGCCGCGGTCGCGCAGGTCAAACTGGTCGCCTACAAGGCCGCGGAGACGGAGAAGAACACCGAGCAGGCGCAGTACAACTCTCTCCTCGCCGAGCGCAACCGGGTGCAGCAGATCCTGATCGCCCGGGCGAAGGCCGAGAAGGCCGCCGCAGCCCGGCGCAAGGCGGCCCGGGAGAAGGCCGAGCGGGAGAAGGCGAAGAAGGAAGGCCGCCCTCCGGGCGACGTCCCGGACGAGCCGAGTGACAACGGCGGCCGGCTGAGCAAGCCGATCGACACCTACATCACGTCGCCGTACGGACGGCGCTTCCACCCGATTCTGCACTACTGGAAGCTGCACGACGGCACCGACTTCGGCGCCGGCTGCGGTACGCCGATCCGCGCGGCCGCCAGCGGGGTCGTGACGGACAAGTACTACAACGGTGGTTACGGGAACCGGCTGTTCGTCTCACACGGAGTGATCGACGGTTCCTCCATCACCACGGTCTACAACCACCTGTCGAAGTACAAGGCCCATGTCGGCGAGCACGTCACCCGCGGCGAGATCATCGGGTACGTCGGCACCACGGGCTACTCCACCGGCTGCCACCTGCACTTCATGGTCTACCAGGACGGCAACGTCGTTAATCCCATGAAGTGGTTGTAAGCGATCTGAGATACTGGTCGGATGGTGAAACAGACCGGCCAGCAGAAGCCGCTCGCGCAGAACCGGAAGGCGCGACACGACTACCACATCGAGGACGTGGTGGAGGCCGGGCTGGTGCTGACGGGGACCGAGGTCAAGTCCCTGCGGCAGGGCCGGGCCTCCCTCGTCGACGCGTTCGCCGCGGTCCGGGGGAACGAGCTGTGGCTGCAGGGGATGCACATCCCTGAGTACAAGCACGGGACGTGGACCAACCACGAGCCCCGGCGGGCCCGCAAGCTGCTGCTGCACAAGGACGAGATGCAGAAGCTGGTCAGGGCCGTCGAGCAGCAGGGCGTTTCGCTGATCCCGCTGTCGCTGTACTTCAAGGACGGCTACGCGAAGGTCGAGCTGGCAACCGGCCGAGGTAAGAAGGACTACGACAAGCGTCACGCCCTGGCTGAGCGGCAGGCCGACCGCGAGGCGTTGCGCGCCCTGTCCGACCGCACCCGCCACCGCTGAGGTAGTGCCTGGGGGTCCGGTCAGGGGCGGCTGGGGGCTGCTCCCGATGGGGTGAGCGACGTCCGGCGCGCAGAGTGGAGGTATGTCCACTTCAGACCTGCTGGTAACGCCGGCCCAACGGGACCGCGCGGTCGAGATCCTGAAAGAAATGTACGCCGACGGCCGGCTGGAGCATGTCGAGTTCGACACCCGGCTCGACCTGGCGCTGAAGGCCTGCACCCGGGCCGAGCTGAACGGCACGTTCGACGGACTCGTCTCCCGGCCGGTCCCGACGTACGCACCCGCCGCCTTCACCCGCCCGGCCCCGATCCAGCGGGGCGACGGCAACGGCCGCGGAATGGGCACACTCGCGCACTGGCTCGGGTACCCGGCGTTCTTCGTCGGACCGGCGATCGTGGTCGCCACCACCGGGCAGAAGAACCCGGCGGTCCGCAAGCACGCGGTCGAGGCGCTCAACTTCCAGCTGAGCGCGTTCGGCGCCTTCGCCCTGCTGGGCATCCTGACCGGCGCGACCCACGGCTTCACCGGCTTCCTCTTCCCCCTGCTCGGTGTCCTGTGGTTCATCCTCACCGGCATTGGCGGCCTGGCCACCGCAGTCGGCACAAACTTCCGCTACCCCTTCACCCTCCGCCTGATCAAGTAGCCGCTTTACGCTTGGCGGCATGGTTGTTCCTGTCGCGGCGCGGTGGGAGGTGGGGGCGTTCCGGGGCTGACGACGGCGACCGGGTTGATCGACGCGGTGAGTTATCAGAGCTCGGACATACCTTCGTCGCGAACATGACCGGGAACGTGGTCTTCCTCGGGTTCGCGGTGGCACCGGATTCGGGGTTCCGGTTCGGACCGCCGACGCGGTAGCCGCCGCCGCGCTGATCTTCCTGCTCGCTCCCAGCGCACCTCAGCATCCGCCTCCGATCCCGGGCCGGGCCGGGCCTTCCCGCCGGGAATGTGAGGTGCGGGCGGCCTGTTGGACTTGGTAGTGTGGATCTTCCACCACCCCTCGGGGCTGGTGGGAGTTTGAAAACTCAACAGGGGGTGAACGGTTTCGACTTTGGACGTTCGTTCCAAGGGAAGCGGGCCGAGGATCCAGGGTTATCTCGTAAACGATCTCTGGAAACCAATAACTGCCAATAACACGCGCAGTAGCTTCGCTCTCGCCGCCTGACGGCCTGAGCACCTAAAGAAGCGGTCAGCCCGGGAGTGCTTCCGACCCGGTTCCTGGCCTCAGCTAGGAAGCTTGCTTTGTTAACCCGGTCACGGGGTTAACACGGGACATTTACAGTGACTGAGCCTGTCAGCGACGTGTCTGTGAGAGCGCTGGGGCTGAGAAAATCGCCTAACAGACTGCGCCCGGAGAAGTCTTGGAGCAACGCTGAAGGACGCGGGTTCGATTCCCGCCACCTCCACCCCTGTGATGTCTCAGGACATCGCGGACGGCCGAACCCAATAGATGTGGGTTCGGCCGTCCTTGGTTTAGCGGGTGGGGCCGGGTGGTCGGCCGGTTCCTTGGTAGCGCTGGGTTGTGTCGAGGACCAGTTCGCGGAGGACGGTCCCACGCATGCGCAAGGTAGCGGCTCGCGTGTCGGGGCCAGATCGACTGGCGCTCGATACGCTGAGTGAGCATCCATGGCGCATTCAGTTGTGGACGGCACGGGGCAGCACCGGCGGTCGACCTGCTTCGTGGTGATGCGCATCGGATTCGGGAGGGACACCGTGATCGATCCTCGACGTGTGGCCATCATGGTCGCCGACGGCAGGGGAGGGGACTTCGTCGACAAGACTGCGAAGGTTGCCAGGCACGCACAGGTGGCGAACGGCAGGGTCGAGATCGTCTTCACCAGCGGGCCTAAGCCATACCAGTACGGTCCGGAGCGAGTCCGGGTCCTCGAGCGGCTTGAACATATCCGTGTCGCTGAGGGGCAGAGGATCGAGGTCGGTGGCGACATCTGGGAGGGCGCTACAGACATCTGCGTGTTTCCCGGCCGTGACGAGGCATTGACGCGCATCTTCTACACGACGAGGGAGGGCGAGGCGCATCGCACTCGTCCGGCATCGCAGGTTCGGATCGTTTCGAGCGCCACGGCCAGTCCTGACGTCGCGGACATCCTGGGATATTGGCGCACGATTGTGTCCCGGCTGCCAGCCGAGGACCCACTGCAGCGTGTGTACGACTCCTTGAGCTTCGTTCACCCCGAGAGCGCGTTGGCGCATTACCTGGCCGGTGCACCGATCGAGACCCGGGAACTCGACGCGGCCCCGATTTATCCCTTTCGCTGCAATCTGAGCCAGCGACAAGCAGTCGAGAACGCGCTCACCCACTCCCTTTCCGTCATCGAGGGTCCGCCGGGCACCGGCAAGACAGAGACCATCCTGAACCTCATCGCCAACATCATCGCAATCGGTTCGGCAACCGTCGGTGTGGTGTCGTTCGGCAACTCGGCGGTCGACAACGTCCGGGAGAAGCTCGACGACCTCGGGTTCGGGCACGTCATCGCCCGGCTCGGCAGGAAGGAGCTGCTGCAGGAGTTCCTCGACGCACAAGGCAGCAGGAACGACCGCCTCAAGGAGTTTGTGGATCGGACTCCGCCCGCGCCTCCGGACGAGCGATTGGTTGAGCTGGACAGTCGCCTGCGCCGGCTGCAGGAGGCCGAGCGTGAGCGTGCGCGGCTGCGGCAGGAGGTCGACGCCTACGCATTGGAGCTCCGGCACTTCGAGAAGCATGTCGAACCGGGCGACATGTCGCAGCTCGATCGCCTTCCGTTGCTCCGCCGCTCGTCCGACCGCATCCTCGACTACCTCGCGGAGTCCGAGCTGGAAGCCGGCCCGCGTCGTGGTCTCGTGCGACGGATCAAGACGTACCTGAGGTACGGATCCCTGCGCGGGCTCGACGCCAGCGACACCGCCGTTGTGCTGCGACTGCAACGTGCGTTCTACGATCGACGGATCGCTGAGGGGAAGTCACGACTCGCGCAGGTGGAAGACGAACTGACCAGAGCCGATTTCGCCGGGCTTGTCGAGGAGCACCGCCGGTTGTCGGCCCATGCCCTTCATGCCGCACTCGGCGTCCGGTACCAGCGCGCTGGATCCAGGACGTACAGTGCCCGGACCTACCGACAGAACTTCAAGCAGTTTGCGGCTGACTATCCGGTGCTGCTGAGCACCTGTCATTCGCTGCGCGGAAACCTCCCGTCAGGGCAGCTTCTCGACTACCTCATCATCGACGAGGCCTCCCAGGTCAATCTGCTGGCCGCTGGAGCGGCCCTCTCATGCTGCGGCAATCTTGTGGTGGTCGGGGATCTGCAGCAGTTGCCGCACATCGCGGACGGTGCTGCGGGCCACGCCGTCGCTCCGCAACCCGCCTACGACTACGAGCAGCACAGCATCCTCTCGTCCGTGAGCGACCTGTACCCGCAGGATCTCCCCCACACCTTGCTGCGCGAGCACTACCGCTGTGATCCGGCGATCATCGGCTTCTGCAACAAGACCTTCTACGACGGCGCTCTCGTGCCGTTCAGCCAGCGCCAGGGCGGCCAGCCGATGATCGTACGGCGTACCGCCGAGGGCAACCACATGCGCCAGCACTACAGCGGGGGCCGCTCGAACCAGCGCGAGGTGGATGTCATCCTCAACGAGGTCATCGCGCAGGAGTGCGTGGGCTTCGCCCGTTCGGATATCGGAGTGACTACGCCGTACCGTCGGCAGGCCGATCGTGTCGCTCAGACGTTCATCGATCAGATCGAGAAGATCGACGTCGATACCGTCCACAAGTACCAAGGGCGGCAGAAGGACATCATGATCATGACCACAGTCCTGGACGAGACGTGGCGTGGCCAGTCCGGACTCGGATTCGTGGACGACCCGAAGATGATCAATGTCGCGGTGTCTCGCGCGGTCAAGAAGTTCATCCTGGTGACGAACTACGACCTGCTCTCCAAGAGCCGATACATCCGCGACCTCATCGACTACATCGGGTACCAACGCCTCGACAGCGGCGTGTTCGACAGCGCGGTGGTTTCGGTCTTCGATCTGCTCTACCGCGAGTACAACAAGCGGCTGCGTCCGTTGGCCGCGCGGTTGCGGAACGAGTTGAAGTACAAGTCGGAGGACATCGTCTGGACCGTCCTGCACGACATACTGACCGACGAGAAGTACCAGCATCTGACCGCGAGTTCGCAGGTTCTGGTTCGGAACCTGCTGGCGGACGTTGAGGACCTCACACCCGAGCAGGCGAGATACGTAGGTAATCGGGCGTCGGTCGACTTCGTCGTCTACAACCGGGTGAGCAATCGCCCGCTGCTCGCCATCGAGGTGGATGGGTTCGCTTACCACGAGAACAATCCGGTCCAGCTCGCACGCGACGCCCTCAAGAACGAGATCCTTCACACGTACGGCATGCCGCTGCTGCGGCTGCCGACCACGGGAAGCGGCGAGGAACGGAAGATCCGCGCGGAACTGGACCGCGCCGAGTCCTACTGGACCGAGCAGCCGACTGGGGGCCTGGGGGCTGGTTAGGGTCGGGCATGGGTTTGGATGCGTTTGTGCGGTGTCGGTGCTGGGAGGAAGGGCTGCCGCCGGTGCGGCCGGTACCGCGGGGCTCGATTGTTGTGACTGAGGACGGGCTGGAGCTAAATCTCCCCCATGAAGGCAACGAGGAACTGTGTTACCGGTTCGACGCGTGGGTGCATCAGGGTTGCTGGCATGAGGGCATGGAGTACGCGGGCGAGCACATCGGCAACTGGTCCAGTTGTCAGCAGTTCCAGTGGGCGCTCGGGGTCGCGGGGTGGGAGGGGGTTTCCGGTGCTTCAGCGGATCCTGCCGGAAGCCAACGGCGGCAGAGCCGAGCCTGTGGACGCGGGCAGCGCCCTGACTGAACTCGCCGACTTCACCTCCTGGGACCGATCGCAACCCCGGCGGAGTTGTACGTCGGTACCACCAACGAGGTGATCGCGACCGAGAACCCGGCGTACGGCGGCAGCTTCATGATGGGACCGGCGTACCAAGTCGGGATCGATCCGACCGGCCTGCACGTGTGGGACCGCGCAACCGGCCAGAAGACGTTCCGGGCGACTCGAGTGCTGCAGCGCCCGGAGAACGGTGGCGCCTGGCTGACCGATCTGGATCACCCGAGCGTGGCGAGACCTGGCTCGCCACCACCATCGAGGGCGGCGTGAGCCCGCTGTTGATCCGCGAGCGCACCTACCACCCTGGCGATTTCGGGTGCGTCGTCACCGCGCTGACCACCGTCGTCAAGGCCGCCGTGGACATCGGAAACCCGGTCTTCTGGACCTGACCGGAAGGGTCAGTCTTGTGAAAGCTTGGCGATGGCCTCCGGAGTGACCGGGGTGAAGAGGTTGACCAAGGCGCCGTCGGGATCGCGAACTCCGCGACATTGTCCGGGCGCTGCGGACCGACTGCTGGCAGCATCAGCCGCCGCGGTCGATGAATATCCCGATCTCGGGCAGATCTCAGGGCCCTGGCGGGTTATGCCAGAGGGGTGTCAGGCGGATGACAGCGGAGCCCGGGATGGTGGGGGCACAAACGAGGGAGGTCGCGGGATGAGCGCGGTGCGGAAAGCTGAGTGGGGGCGTGACGTCGCGGTGGCGGGGGATGGGGCGGCGATCGGGATCCTGACCGTGGGGTCCGGCCCGGGGAACAACCGGCGGGCTCATCACTACGAAGCCCTGGCTCGGGGACTGGCGGGGGCTCATGAGGTGCACGTGATCGAACGGCGAGGCCGTGGGGTCAGTGGGGCGCGCGGAGCGTCGTACGGCGTGGAGACCGAAGTCGACGACGTTTTGGCAGTGATGGAACACACCGGTGCACGGATGGTGTTCGGGCACAGCTACGGCGGGTTGGTGGCGCTGCATGTGGGGCTGCGCCGGTCTGTGGATGCGCTGGTCGCCTACGAGCCGGCGGTGAGCATCGACGGGTCGTTCGACTCGAGCTGGCTGAGCACGTTCACGCGGCAGCTCGATGCGGGACGGCGGACCGCGGCGATGGCGACGTTCCTCAAGGGCACCGATCTACTGCCGTTCAAGTCGACATTGTTGCGCTGGGCAATCGCATTCCTGATGCTGCGGGGGGCCAGCGGGCGCGAGACGCGCGACATGATGCCGACGACGCCGGTCGAGATCGGAGAGGTCGCCCGTTCGGACTCCGACGGCAGCAGGTACGCCGGAATCGCGTCACGAACTCTTCTCCTGGGTGGTGAGAAGTCGCCGGCCTACCTGACCGGCGTCCTCCCGCGCCTCGCCGCCATCCTGCCCAGCGCCGAGTACGCGATCCTGCCCGGCCTCGACCACAACGCACCCGACGAGAACGCGCCGGACACGGTCGCCCAGCAGATCCGCCTCCACCTCGTCCGCGGCGAGCGCCAGGCCAACCTCCATCCGCTCGACGGGCGTACCGAAGGACAGGAGGTAGTCCGCAATCTCGGCGCTCGTCCCGCCTGACCGGCGCGGTCGCGCGCCGCTGAGGCGCACTACCTCCTGTCCTTCCGTACGCCGACCGGCTCAGCGTGTGGCCGAGCAGTCAGCGGTAGGCGCGGAAGGTGCGGCGGAGGTCGTCGGTCCACTCAATGGGGAGCTCCCACGGGAGGAAGTGGCCGCGGTGCGGGTGCGCGGTGAGGTTGACGTGGTTGTACCAGGCGGCGCGGTCGCTGCTGAGGAAGTTCTGCACGCGCTCGTCCGGGGTGGTGACGCCGGGCGGGTTCTCGTAGCCGGCGAAGGTGACGCCGGCCGCCGCTCAGGTCCCAGCCACGATCGCCGTTGAAGAACGTGAGCTTTCAGACCGGAACCGATGTGGATCCCGTAGAGCTCATCGGCGTACTTGACGGCAACCGGATGAAGATCGTGTTGAAGTCTTCGATCACCGTGGTCAACCGATCCACATCCAGCTCGTCCGCCACGTGTCGGACTATATCAATCTTCGATGTAAGTCTGCATCCTGTTTCCGATCGCCAGGGGTCACTTGCTGAGGGTGATGCCGGGGACGGCGACGGCGGTGTTGCCGGGCGTGAGGGTCACGGTGGCAGCCGTGGTG
>Ga0193707_1000780_pt1 | contig 11332 bp, 10 predicted proteins | sample U3c2metaG_FD_143043 | JGI IMG/M metagenome (GOLD analysis project Ga0193707, IMG submission 143043) | Soil microbial communities from a riparian zone of the East river system, Colorado, United States - U3c2 | ecosystem: Environmental > Terrestrial > Soil > Riparian zone | place: USA: East River...
CGTTGGCGTAGCTGCCGGTCGCACCCGTCTCGGGGGTTTGGTACAACTCGACGGGCTTCACGAACGGACCGGTCGGCGAGCAGGAGAAGTACCCGAGGACTCGCTTGCTGAACAGCTCCGTCGTGTCATGCGTGACCAGCAGGTAGCCGTCACCCCAGCGGGTCACACTGTGCTCGTTGGCGACACCTTCGATCACACGGGCCGAGGCGGTCTCGTCCGCCGACCAGCCGGAGCCGGTCCAGTACTCCCACGGCTTCGCGGTCAGGTCGTCACCGCGGACTCGCGCGACGTGCTGGTACTTCGAGCCGCTCAGGTCCTCGACGCCGTAGATATAGGTGTAGCCGCGGTCGCGCAGCAGCCAACCGGACCACTGCACGTTGGCGGCCGACGGGAGCGGCTCGAGGCTGCGCAGCTTGAGCGTCTTGCTGTCGAACCGGGCAAGGTACGTGCTGGCCCAGTGCCAGTCCCACTGACCCGTCCCGGTCTTCTCGAACCGCAGAGCGACGACGTCGAGGTTGCGGCCGGCGTTGCTGGTCTGTGCGGCACCGAACCAGTACCAGCCGTTCGACGGCGGTGGTACGAGCGCTGTCGGGCTCGTCGCCGTACCGCCGGTGACGGTCTTCAGCGTGCCGCCGTGCTGGACGACGAACGAGTTGTTGATGAACGGCGTCGTGGTCGGCCGGGTGCCGTCCGGGTTGACCGGACCGAGGAACGTGTCCGAGAAGATCCACGCGGTCCGCCCGCCGGGCAGTTGCGCGGAGTAGGTGCTGTCCGCGCCGGTCCACCCCTTCCCGGTGTTGCTGTAGGCGTTGAGCAAGCTCTCCGGTGCCGCATGCGGCACCGCCTGGGCCGTCCAGGTGGTCCGCACGGTGTTGCAGCTCGGGCTGGCGGCCCCGGACGCTGCTGCAGGCTGACCGGCTGACGCCGTCGGCGCGGTGGCTGCGGCGATCACGGCAGCAGCGGCGCCCAGCGCCGCGACCACACCCCAACGGCGTGACTGCTTGGCTCCCACCCTGGCCTCCTTGGGCACTGATGACCTCACGAATGAAAATGATCAGATCACTTGGTCATTAGTGTGTCAAGACTCAGGGTTGGTTCAGGGCGCGGCAGGGGGCTTGGTGTTACCTGCGGGGTGGGAGGATCGACAGCATGAAGAACTTGGTCATCAGGCTGCTGGCCAACGCGGTCGCACTGGCGGTGGCGAGCTGGATCGTCACCGGCATCACCCTGCAGGGCGCGACCACCGGCCGCCGGGTCCTCACGCTGCTCGTCGTCGCCGCGATCTTCGGCATCGTGAACGCCATCGTGAAGCCGGTCGTGAAGGTGCTGTCGTTCCCGTTGCTGATCCTGACGCTCGGGCTGCTCACCTTCGTGATCAACGCGGCGATGCTGCTGCTCACCTCGTGGATCACCGGGAAGCTGGACGTACAGTTCCACGTCGACGGCTTCTTGTCAGCCCTCTTCGGCGCCCTGATCATCAGCGTCGTCGGCATGCTCATCAACCTCGTCCTCCCGGACAAGGCCGAGATCAAGTAGTGCCCAGGCGGGTCGAGATCGTCTGCACCGGAAACATCTGCCGGTCGCCGATCGGTGCGGTCGTGCTGTGTGCGAAGCTCGCCGAGGCGAGGATCGACGACGTCCAGGTGACGAGCTCGGGCACCGGCGGCTGGCACGCCGGCGACCCGATGGACCCACGAGCCGCGGCCGCGCTGCGCAGACGTGGGTACGACGGCAGCGCGCATCGGGCCCGTCGGTTCCGGCCCGCGTGGTTCGCGGAGCGCGATCTCGTCCTCGCGATGGACTCAGGCCACCTGGCCGAGCTGGGTCGCGCAGGTGAAGTCCAGTTGTTCGCGGCTGTCGACGTACCCGATCCGTACTACGGCGACGACGACGGCTTCGACGATGTCCTCGCCCAGATCGAGAAGGCGGCCGACCAGTGGGTCGACCGCCTCCGCGGTTAGCCCCGGAAGGGTCGAGGTGGTGATCGCGCCCGGTGACCGATGGACTGGGGAGGGTTTCCCTCCCGGATCGGGCCAGAATCCTCCCCACACCGCAGTCACCCGTCACCCGTCACCGGTGGGCTGTGGCTGCCGCAGACATCCAGGCCATCACGATCGCAGCGCATGTGCGCCGGCCCGGAGGGCGTCGCGACGGAGACCCCTTGTGATGGCGTGGACGTCGGGTGCGAGTCGGTCGACCACCGAGATCCGCCGCCAGACCCCCGAGCGTTCCGGCCTGAAGCACCCATGGAAGCCCCCGTTCAAGGGGTCAACCCCTGAGCTGGTGGGTTGCGCCCCGAGAATTTGAGGGGGCAACCCTCCACTGGAGGGGCCGACCCCTTGAACGCAGGGGTGCCGGTGGGGTTAGCTCTGGCCGATCTTGCTCTTCAGGGCGACGAACCAGTCGACGTCCGGGTCGAACTCCTTGCCGCCGGCGATCCGCGGGAACTCGATCGCGCGCAGCTCGTCGCCGCGCTCCTCGTCGTGGCCGACCACGCCGCTCTCACCGCGCAGCGCGGCGACGACCGCGTAGTCGGTGCACTCCTTGATCAGCGCGAGGTCGCGGTCTCCTGCCGCGGCCGAGCGGCTGAAGTAGCCGCTCTTCTGCACCATCGTCTTCTCGGCGCCGATCCGCTCCGCGAACTGCTTGGCGAACCACGCGCCCGGGTTGATGGTGTCCAGCTTGACGTGACCGAACGGGTCCCGGCCGACCTCCTCGCCGCGGGCCTCCAGCTCGGCCACGATCGACGGTACGCCGGCACCCTCGGACAGGAAGATGTTGACACAATCGTTCGCGTCCATCACCTTGCGCAGCCGGTCGGCCTCGGCGTCCAGGTCGATCGTTGCCTCCGGCACGTACACCGCGTGCACGTCCCAGCCGGCCTTGTCCAGGCCGATGCCCGGGTTCCATTCCTGCTCGTCCAGCCAGTCGCGGTACGCCCGAGCCGTTGCCGCGGTCAACCATCCGCAGTTGCGGCCCATCACCTCGTGGACGATCAGCATCCGGGGGTTCGAGGAGTGCTCGGCGATGACGTTGCGGGCGAACAGCGCGCCCTGGTCGGCCGCGGTCCACGCCCCCAGGCTCTGCCGGATCGGGATCACGTCGTTGTCGATGGTCTTTGGCAGGCCGACCACCGTCAGGTCGTAGTCGTGCTCGTGCAGGTACGCCGCCAGGTCCGCGGCGGTGGTGTTGGTGTCGTCACCACCGATCGTGTGCAGGACGTCGACACCGTCGGAGACCAGCCGCTCGGCCGCGACCTGGAGGGCGTTCTGGCCGTCGGCGATCAGGCCACGCTTGACCAGGTCGGCGGTGTTGGTCAGCTTGACCCGGCTGTTGCCGATCGGGCTGCCGCCGAACTTGTGCAGCAGGGACGCCTTCTCCCGTACCTCGGGTGTCACCTCGAGGTACCGGCCGCTGAGCAGGCCGTGGTACCCGTTCAGGTAGGCGATGATCTCCACGTCGGGCGCCACGTCGGTGTAGCGCTCGATCAGCCCGCCGACGGCGGACGACAGGCAGGGCGCGAGCCCGCCGGCGGTGAGCAGGGCAACTCTGCGGACAGGCTTGTCGGCAGCCATGGGTCGGGGTCCTTCCAGACGTTATTGAAGTCGCCACCAGCCTAGTGATGCAGACCACTCTCAGCGCTGGTTGGGGTTCGATCTCAGCAGTGGCCGGGGTCAGCTCAGTGGCACCGAGCGTGGGGGCACCGGGGTGGTGACGATGAAGGAGCTGGTCGTCTGGCCGTGGACCAGGAACTTGTCGAGCACATCCTCCAGGCCGGCGATGGCCGCGACCTGGACGCGCATCAGGAAGCAGTCCTCACCGGAGATCCGATGGCACTCGACGACTTCCGGCGTACGCCGGGCCAGCTCGATGATCTTCGGGATCTGTCCCGGACCGGGCCGCAGCCGCACCCACGCCGCGACCGGCAGTCCGAACGCGCCCGGGTCCACCTCGAGCCGGTATCCGCGGATCACCCCGGACTCCTCCAGCCGGGTGACCCGCTCGCGCACGGTCGGCGCCGAGACCCCAAGCCGCCGGGCCAGCTCCGTGGTCCGCAGTCGCGGGTCGGCGGACAACTCCGTCAGCAGGCGGACGTTCAGATCGTCGAGGACCGGTTTTTCGGTGTGAAGATATTGCGCGCCTTCTGGATTCGTTCCGGCAACCATCAGGGACCTCTTTGAGTCGTTTCGCCATGGAAGACCACGGATTCGATTCCTAGAGTAAGCAGAGTGACAACCATCGTGGAAGCCCCACCGCGCAGCGGGCTCGCAACCGCGGCGGCGGCCGTGACCGTGCTGCTCTGGGCCTCGTCGTTCGTCGCCATCCGGCACGCCGGCGCCGAGTTCTCGGCCGGCGCCCTCGCCCTGGCCCGCCTGGGCCTCGGCAGCATCCTCCTCGGCGCCTTCCTCTTCCTCCGACCGCGGCGCGAGGTGACCGGCCGCCGCTGGCCGGCCAAGCGCGACTGGCCGCAGTTGCTGGCCTGCGGCCTGCTCTGGTTCGGCGTCTACAACCTCACGCTCAACGAGGCCGAGCGCCGCCTGGACGCCGGCACCGCGGCGATGCTCGTCCACATCGCCCCGCTGCTGATCGCCCTGCTGGCCGGTCTCACCCTCGGCGAAGGATTCCCCCGCCAGGTCGTCATCGGCAGCCTCGTCGCGTTCGGCGGCATCCTGCTGATCGGTACGTCGACCTCCACCGGTCGCGCCGAGACCTGGGGCGTCGTCCTCTGCGTCGCCGCGGCGATCTCGTACGCCGTCGGCGTGGTCACGCAGAAACCGTTGCTGAGCCGGCTTCCCGCGGCGGAGGTGACCTGGCTCGCGTGCACCATCGGCGCGGTCGTCTGCCTCCCGTTCGCTCCGCGGTTGATCGACGAGCTCGGATCCGCGAGCGGCGGGACGATCTGGTGGGCGGTGTATCTCGCCGCCTTCCCGACCGCGCTCGGTTTCACCACCTGGGCCTTCGCCCTCCGGCGGACCAGCGCCGGCAAGATGGGCGCCACCGTCTACGCGGTCCCGGTCATCGCCATCGTCCTCGGCTGGATCTTCCTCGGCGAAACGCCCGCTCTTCTCGCCCTGGCCGGCGGCGCGCTGTGCCTCACCGGCGTGGCGATCTCACGTCGTACCGGAAGGAGCAGCCGATGAGGTTCGGAGTGTTCGTACCGCAGGGCTGGCGGATGGACCTGGTCGAGCTGGACGACCCGGTCGAGCAGTGGGAGGCGATGACGGCCGTCGCGCGCGCCGCCGACGCCGGGCCGTGGGACTCGGTCTGGCTGTTCGACCACTTCCACACGGTTCCCGAGCCGGTCCGCGAGACGGTCTTCGAGGCCTGGACGACCACGGCGGCTCTCGCCCGCGACACACAGCGGGTGAACATCGGCCAGATGGTCGGCTGCAACGGTTATCGCAACCCCGCGCTCTACGCGAAGATGGCCGCCACCGTCGACGTAGCCAGCCATGGCCGTTTGTACGCCGGGATCGGCGCGGGCTGGTCGGAGCACGAGTGGAAGGCGTACGGCTACCCCTGGACCGGGCTCAAGGACCGGATGGGGTCGTTCACCGAGTCGGTCGAGCTGATCCACCGGTTGTGGACCGAGGAGAACGTGGTCTTCAACGGCAAGTACCACTCGGTCGACCAGCCGTTCGTCGAACCGCGGCGCAAGCCACCGCTGTGGATCGGCGGCGGTGGCGAGAAGGTCACGCTGCGCCTGGTCGCGAAGTACGGCGACGCCTGCAACGTCGGCACCGGGCGCGTCGACATCATCAAGCACAAGCTCGCGATCCTCCGGGAGCACTGCGCCGAGGTCGGCCGCGACTACGACGAGATCACCAAGTCGACGAGTCTGAACCGTCTTCCCGATCGAGGCCGGCGCCGACCCGGTCGCAGCGACCGCGACCGCACGGGGTCGCTACAGCCTGGACGAGTTCGCCGCTATCGGCGCCGGCGGGACGCCCGGTGCACTGGCCGGGATCGTCACGACGAAACAGGTCAGCGAGCACATCGAGCAGTTGGCCGAGGCCGGGATCGAGTACGTCCTCGCCTACATCCCCGGAGTCGCGTACGACCATGAGCCGATGCAGCGGTTCGCGGAGGACGTCGTACCCGCGTTCACGTAACCGTTGCGGCCAGACTTCGGAGGTGCTGGTGGATGCCGTCGTACGCGTCGACCGGTGGTAGCAGGCGCTTGGGGATCTTGGTGACCACGCTGTAGTTGGCGTCGACCACGTTGGCCAGTGGGACCTCGCTGACCTGGCTCAACAGCTGGTAGGCATCCAGCTTGTCCAGCCCGTACAGCGAGCCGAGCCAGCGGACCATGTCGACCTGTCCGGCCCGCCACGCGTCCTCGAGCGGCCGGCTCGACCCGACCACGGCCAGGTAGTCGTCGTTCTCGATCCGCGGCCACGCCGGTCCCGGCGTCTTCAGCAGCTCGACGATCAGTACGACGTTCATCGCGCCCTCGACCGGTCCCGCAAGACTCGCCCTCGCCCTGGCGGTAGTGGCCGTCGCCGACCGAGAACAGTGCGCCTTCGACGCTGACGGTGAGGTAGCAGATCGCACCGGCGCGCATCTCCGGCGTATCCATGTTGCCGCCGAAGGTGTCCGGCACCAGCGACGAGCGGACCTCGCCGGCCGCAGGAGCCAGGCCGACCGTCCCCAGCGAAGCGCTGGCGAGGTCCGACGTACTGCGCAGGCTGCCGCAGAAAGCGTCCTCGGTCCACAACCGCATCGCGGTGCCGGGCTTGATCCGCTGAATCGGCGCTACCCCGCCGAAGGTCCAGGCGAATTGGTCGGGTTGGGGTGTGAAGTCGACGGTGTCCACGAGGTGCAACTCAAGGCGTGGAGGAGGTATTGGGGTAGCGATCAGCGGGTTCTCAGGCGATTCTCAAAGAGACGGCCTAATCTCGACACGCGGACGGTCAGTTCAGGCCTGTCCGGACTCTGGCTGAGCGGGGAGCGCGATGCGGGTACTGGTGGTGGACGACGACCGGGCGGTCCGGGACTCGCTGCGCCGTTCGCTGGAGTTCAACGACTTCGAGGTGGTGACCGCGGCCGACGGCGCCGAGGCGCTCGCGGTGATCGGCAACGTCGAGCCGGACGTCGTCGTGATGGACGTGATGATGCCGCGCCTGGACGGACTCGAGACCACCAAGGCCTTGCGGGCCGCGGGCAACAATGTGCCGATCCTGGTGCTGACCGCGCGGGACGCGGTCGCGGACCGGGTCGACGGCCTCGACGCTGGCGGCGACGACTACCTGACCAAGCCGTTCGCGCTCGAGGAGCTGCTCGCCCGGCTGCGCGCCCTGCTCCGCCGCAGCGCGACGCCCGGCGAGGGCGGCCAGCGCGGCGAGGTACTGCAGTACGCCGATCTCGTGGTCGACGTGGACGCGCACGAGGTGCACCGTGGCGACGTCCCGATCCCGCTGACCCGGACCGAATTCTCCCTGCTCGAGCTGCTGATCCGCAACCCGCGCAGGGTGCTCGAGCGCGCGGTCATCCTGGACGCGGTCTGGGGCTACGACTTCCCCACCACCGCCAACTCCCTCGAGGTCTACATCGGCTACCTCCGCCGCAAGACCGAGGTGAACGATCTGCCCCGCCTGATCCACACCGTCCGCGGCATCGGCTACGTGCTGAGAGACACCCCGCCGTGAGCAGGCAACACCCCGAGGACTTCCCGTCGTACACGAGTCAGCCGCCGACGGCAGCCCAGCCAGGCCCGCAGCACCAGGCGCCGGCCGGATCGCAGCCACCCGCCCGGCCCCAGCCGTCGCCCCGGCCGCAGCAGCCCGGACCGGACCAGCCTCAACCTGTTGCCAATGGCAACGGGAATCGGGTCGCCGCGACCGCGGCCCGGACCCAGACCTGGTGGAACGAGACGCTGCACCGGCTGAGTCTGCACGCCCGGGTCACCCTGCTCGCCGCCGTCGCGGTCGGTCTCGCCGTCGCGATCGTGAGTGTCGCGGCGTACATCACCGTGCGCCAGCAGATGTACCAGAACCTCGACGACAGCCTGATCCTGCGGGCCGGCCAGGCGGCGCAGAAGGGCGTGCTGACCAACCTCACCAACCTGCAGAAGGCGTCGGCCGACGCCTTCGGCCTGAGCGACATCCGGGTCGGCGTGCTCGGCGCGGACGGTGAGCAGTACGGCGCGCAGGACAGCCTGCTGCCGCCGATGGGCGACGACGAGCTGCAGATCGCCCGCGGCCAGGGCAATGAGGCCAGTCTCCGGACGGTCGGCGTACGCAACGGCGGCTCGCACTTCCGGGTCGTCGCGGTACCCGCCCGCTACTGCCCGGCCCACATCGCGTGCAACGTCGAGCCGGAGGCACTGCAGCCAGGAGCCCTGGTCGTCGCGCAGTCGCTGGGACCGATCGACCAGACGCTGCACAACCTAGGCATCGTGCTGTGGGCCTTCGGGCTGATCGGCGTCATCGGTGCCGCCTTGGCCGGTAACGCGGTCGCCCGGTCCGGCCTGCGGCCGGTGGCCCGGCTGACCGGCGCGGCCGAGCACGTCGCGCGGACCGAGGACCTGAAGCCGATCCCGGTGACCGGGTCGGACGAGATCTCCCGGCTGGCCCAGGCGTTCAACGCGATGCTCGCGGCGCTGGCACGATCGCAGGACCGGCAGCGGCGACTGGTGGGTGACGCCGGGCACGAGTTGCGTACGCCGCTCACCAGCATCCGGACCAACCTCGACCTGCTCGCCCAGGCGGACAAGCGCGGTGGCCTCCGCCCGGAGGACCGGCAGCAGTTGCTCGACGACGTGCGTGCGCAGATGGACGAGCTGACCACGCTGATCGGCGACCTGACCGAGCTCGCCCGTGACACCCCGCAGGTCCGCAACGCGGAGCTGATCGAGCTGTCCAACGTGGTCGAAGACGCGGTGCTCAAGGTACGGCGCCGCGCGCCGGGGCTGGAGTGGGACGTCCAGCTGACTCCGTTCCCGGTGTGGGGCGACGAGCGGCTGCTCGGCCGCGCAGTGACGAACCTCCTCGACAACGCGGCGAAGTACAGCGTGCCGGACGGTGGCATCCAGCGCAGCGACGGGCAGCCGGTCGGACATGTCACAGTCCGGCTCCTGGACGGCGTACTCACGGTGACCGACTCGGGGCCGGGGATCGCCGAGGCGGACCTGCCGCATGTTTTCGAGCGATTCTACCGGTCCAGTGAGGCGCGTGGCCGGCCCGGTTCGGGGCTGGGGCTCGCGATCGTGAAGCACGCGGCCGAGCAGCACGGCGGGATGATCTACGCCCGCAACATCCCTGGCGCCGGCGCGCAGTTCACCCTGTGGCTCCCGCACGCCGCGACGCAGACTCGCTGAAGATCGCCTGACCGATCCTTCAGAGGATCTTCATGGAGTTCTTCGGTAGCTCCGAGCGGATCTTCAGGGGCTTCTCAGGTCCGGCCGACAAAGTACTCGTCATGACCGAGAACCAGCCGCACCAGCCGCAGAACCAGCCTGGGTCGAACCCCGAGCAGGGTTCGACGCCCGGGAGCCAGATCCCGTCGTACGGCTCGAGTCCGCAGGAGCGGACCCAGCAGCTGCCGATGTCCGGCTACGGTCAGCACCAGCAGCAACAATTCGCGCCGCAGGCCGGCCGGCCGGGCCAGGGTCAGCACTCCACAGGTGGAAGTGCTTACCCGCAGTTCGGGGCGCCGGGGACGCATCAGGGGACGTCTCCGGGCCCGAACTGGCCCTTCGGCCCGCAGCCGACGCCGGCACCCGCGGCGGGCAAGCCCAAGCGCCGCGGCCTGGCCCTGGTCGCGCTGACTGCCCTCCTGGTCGGCACCGCGGGTGGTGTCGGCGGCGCGGCGGTGTACTCGGCGACCAACGACTCCGCCTCCAACACCCCGTCGGTGACAGCCCCGCTGAACGGCAACCAGGCGGCGCCCGCGTCGGCCCCGGACGGCTCGGTGCAGAACGCCGCCGCGAAGGTGCTGCCGAGCGTGGTGAAGATCGCCGTCGCGAACTCGCAGGGCGCGGCGACCGGGTCCGGCATCGTGATCAGCAAGGACGGCCTGGTCGTCACCAACAACCACGTGGTGGCCGGCGCCGGCAACGACGCCACCATCTCGGTGATGCTGAACGACGGCCGGACGGTACCGGCCACGATCAAGGGCACCGACCCACTGACCGACCTCGCCGTGATCCACGTCACCGCGACCGACCTCACGCCGGCCACACTGGGCCAGAGCGGCAAGCTCGCGGTCGGGCAGGGCGTGGTCGCGATCGGCTCGCCGTTCGGCCTGGAGGCGACCGTGACCAGCGGCATCGTCTCGGCGCTAAACCGCCCGGTGACGTCGGGCGACGAGCAGCAGGACAGTACGACGGTCTTCCCAGCAATTCAGACGGACGCCGCGATCAACCCCGGTAACTCGGGCGGCGCCCTGATCGACCTCGCCGGCCAGGTGGTCGGAATCAACAGCGCGATCAAGACCGCCGGAGGATCGGGACAATCCGAAGGCGGCAACATCGGCCTGGGCTTCGCTATCCCGATCGACCAGGCCAAGCCGATCATCGACGAGCTGGTGGCCAAGGGCAAGGCCACACATGCGCGGCTCGGTGTGACGGTCGGCGACGCGCAGTCAACCGACGGGCTCACAACTGGAGCACGCCTCGGCGAGGTAACGTCCGGCGGTGCGGCGGACAAGGCCGGTCTGCATGCGGGTGATGTGGTGACCGCTGTGGACAGCAAGGCGATCGCGTCAGGGGACGCGTTGGTCGCCACGGTCCGTTCGCACCGCCCGGGCGATCAGGTGAAGGTCACCTTCACCCGCGCCGGCAAATCCCAGTCGATCACCGCCACCTTGGGCTCCGACAACGGCAACCCGACCGGCTGACCCCAGCACCCTCCGTCCGGGACTGCGCCGCCCACCGAGCGGCGCAGTCCCTCGGTGGGCGCCCTGCGGTATTACTAAGTGCCATGAGCACGGAGATCCGGCGGGCCGACGATCGGTTCCGGACGTCGAGTGAATGGCTGGAGTCGCGGCACTCGTTCTCGTTCGGGCCGCACTACGATCCGGCGAACGTCGGGTTCGGGTTCCTGCTCGCGCACAACGACGAGACGGTTGCCCCCGGCACCGGGTTCGAGAGGCATCCGCATCAGGACCTGGAGATCGTCACCTGGGTACTACGCGGTGCTCTGGTGCACCGGGATTCGGAGGGGAACAGCGGGGTGGTCTACCCGGGTCTGGCCCAGCGAATGAGCGCCGGCTCCGGGATCCAGCACTCGGAGTGGAACGACGGCACCGACCCGGTCCACTACATCCAGATGTGGGTCCGCCCCGACCGCTTCGACCTACCCCCGTCGTATCAACAGACCGAGCTCGCCCT
>Ga0193707_1000781_pt1 | contig 11324 bp, 10 predicted proteins | sample U3c2metaG_FD_143043 | JGI IMG/M metagenome (GOLD analysis project Ga0193707, IMG submission 143043) | Soil microbial communities from a riparian zone of the East river system, Colorado, United States - U3c2 | ecosystem: Environmental > Terrestrial > Soil > Riparian zone | place: USA: East River...
TCGCTCTACGCGTCCCAAATTGCCGGGGAGATATCGGATTTTCCAACCGAGGATTTCTTTCCATGTGGCGCGAGCGCAAGACTTTCCCGTGCCTCACAACTAGCGCTGGTCGCGTCGCAAATGGCACTGGAAGACGCCTATCTAGACCGGGAGAATTGCCAAACCGATCGCGTCGGCACCGTGATTGGGACAGCTCTGGGCGGGACCGAGGTTTATGAGAATCAGCTCCGCAGACTGATGGAAACCAATAACCCGCGCCGCGTCCATCCCTTGTCGGTGCCGTTGATTATGGCGAACGCGCCAGCCGCCGAAATCGCAATCCGCTACGGGTTAAAAGGACCCAACATGACCGTCAGTACCGCTTGTTCTTCTGGTTCCCATGCAATTGGATACGGGCTGGATCTAATCCGTTCAGGAAGAGTGGATACAATGCTGGCTGGTGGCACGGAAGCGTGCATTGTGCCGGGCGTGTTTGCCGGCTTTAACTCGCTTCGTGCGCTTTCAGTGCACAACAATGAACCTGAACGAGCAAGCAGACCTTTTGACAGAACCCGTGACGGCTTCACTATAGGCGAGGGTGCCGGAGTTTTGATTTTGGAAACTCTGGAATCTGCCCAACAAAGGGACGTCCCTATCTATGCCGAAGTTGCAGGTTACGCAGCGGCTTGCGAGGCCTGTCATATCGTTCATCCGGAAACGACCGGAACCGAACAAGCCCGTGTGATGGAGCTTGCGCTCAAGGACGCAGGAATTCCTGCCAGCCAGGTGGATTACATCAATAGCCACGGGACATCGACAGTGTTGAATGATCTAACGGAAACCAATGCGATTAAAAAGTTATTTGGGCGGCACGCGTACCGAATTTCACTCAATTCCACGAAGTCAATGATTGGCCACACGATCGGCGCGGCCGGGGCGGTTGAAGCTGTTGTATGTGCGCTGACGCTCCACCATAAGATTCTTCATCCGACCATTAACTATGAAAATCCTGATCCGGATTGCGATTTGGACTACACGCCTAACCATGCCAGCGAAAAGGACGTTCACGTCGCGCTCTCCAATTCTTTTGGCTTTGGCAGCAACAACGCGTGCTTGGTCATGAAAGCGCTTTCCTAAACAAGTGGAGGTTAATATGAAGACAAGTGAGTCGATTGAGGCATGCATCATTATGGAGCTGGCAAAAATAAAGAAGAAAAAATCCGAAAACATTCAAAAGCAAGCCAGGTTGATTGAGGATCTTGACATCGATTCGTTGGACGCCCTGGATTTGATTTTTCAGCTCGAGGAAGAGTTCGCTATAGAGATACCTCCGGAACATCAGCTGCAGTTTTCCACGGTGCAAGATGTGATTGCGTATGTCCAGCAGAGGGTCGGTCAAACACTTGCCCGCTCAGCGTGAGCCAATTGCTGCCTTGACCGCTGATTTTTTGAGAGGAACAATGCCTGAGTTTCGGGTCATCAATTCGTTACAGGATATTGAGAAGCAGCAGTGGGATGCCTGTTTTCCCGGCGAGGTGGAAAACTATGATTATCTGCTGGCGATTGAAGAATCGGCCCTTGCGGGTTTTTCATTTCGCTATTTGACCGCGTGGAGTGGCCGCGCGTTGCAGTCGGCAACCCCCATGTTCCTCACTGATTACAGCTTGGACACCACCTTGCAGGGATTTGGTAGAACGCTCACGAGCCGCATCAAAAATGCCTTTCCGAAGCTGTTAACGCTTAAACTCGCTTGTATCGGTTCGCCATGTACGGAGTGCGGCGTGATCGGTTTTCACCCGCAACTGGACGAGCAAGAGAAGCATGATCTGCTGGTTGAGATGCTCATCTGCTTTGAGGCATACGCGCAATCACGATCGTGCCACTTGCTCGGCATAAAAGACATTCCGGAGCCGTTCCAACGGCGCTTCGGCAAACAGTTCCAAGCCGCGAGATTCAGCACCGTGCCGGGCATGCCGACCGCGTCGTTGGATATAGATTTTGCTTCAATTGACGAATATCTAAGCCGGCTCTCTGCCAGCACGCGCAAAGACATGCGCCGCAAGCTGCGCTCATTCGATGGTCTGCGGATTGAATATAGGAGCAATATCGACGATGTCCTGGCAAAAATAATGACTCTCTACCATGACACGAGAAAGCGCAGTGAATGGCAGTTCGAAGAACTGACGCCGGGCTATTTCCAAGGCGTTCTCGCCCATATGCCGGAGCGCTCTTTCTGCGCCTTGTATTATGCCGGCGATCAGTTGCTGGCGGCCAACTTATTGATTCACGATGAGCGCACGCTGATCGACAAATTTTTCTGCATGAACGGCGAACAGGGCCGCGCCTATAACCTTTACTTCCTCAGCTGGTTTACCAACATCCGCTATTGCTTAGAGCGCGGCTTTACACGCTATCAAAGCGGCCAGGCCTACTATGAAAACAAATTGCGTCTCGGCAGCCGGCTCACACGCAACATGATGTATTTCAAGCATCGCAATATTCTGGCGCACGGCTTGCTCAGGTTTGCTGCTCCTCTATTCAGCGCGGATGAGACGCTCAAAAAGTCTGCGTAAAAAAATGGCCTTCTATTCTCTATGGATCGGTCTGCCTGTGCTGTCCGCCTTGTTTCAGGCGAGCACTAAAATGCTGGCCACTCAAATGCGACATACGCCTTTCAGCTGGAGTTGGCTCGTGCAAGCCACGCATTCGCCTTGGGCCGTAGTACTCCTGATGAGCGAAGTGTTGAGTTTTGTTCTTTGGCTGAATGTTTTGACCAATGTGCCCTTGAGCAAGGCCTTCCCGATTACCGCCGTTGCTTATATTGCTATAGAGCTAATGAGCTGGACGTTATTCAAAGAACCGGTCATGCCGCTGCAGATTATCGGCAGCGTGCTGATTCTTGCGGGTGTCTGGTTTGTAAGCATCGCATCAGACAACGAAGATTTCGAGCGTTATGAGCTACATCACTCAGAGATCTCGAAGTCGCGCTGAGTTAAGCCGGATTTAACGAATAGCGCTAAATCAGTAGGCTTTATCGCAAAGTGTGCTCCGAGGAGCGACTCAGAATCCCAAAAGCACCGATTACGTGGACGGCGAGGGGAAAGTCCCTGAGTTGATCCTGCGTTACGGCGGCTGCTTTCGGTTTTCGCGATAAGGAGAGCTTATGAAGATCAGCAAACCAGATACACAGTCAATGACAAGGATGTATGAAATCCTCCAAGGTCATCATCGGGACGAAGCACGAATACTGCTTCACAACTGGCTACTCGCGTGGGCTAAGACGCAGAAATTGAGAAGCAACGGCTATCGCGTATCGATTCCACTTCCACGTCCGGGGCATCCTCAACTCATCATCGTTAACCATTCCACAATGAGGTAGAGACAATGGTGCGAGCCAAGGGATCTCGACTGAGTCGGCTGGCGTGTTACGCTGTTTTGGTAAGCGTTACAGTGTGGGGCTCTATAGTTTTAGTGAGGTCGCATTCTTGGGGGCACGATGTGGGAGAGCCCGAGTTAGAGAAACTGCCGCTCTGGAAGCAGTGTTGTGCAGAAGGAGATTGCGTCTCTCAACGCCTGCGGATCATTGAAAAAGAACCAGACAAGAAGGTAGCGGTAGAAATAGAAGGTGTTCAGACATCCGTCGACAAAGAAAAATTCTCGCCCGTTCCCACCAACCGCACCTGGGTTTGCTACGTTAGTGCACGCGGGTCGATCAGCAATGAGAATATTCGTTGCATTTTGTATCCCCAGAAAAGCGGGACGACCTAGGAAACTCGGTGTGAAGAGCGCCGAAACTACTGTTCAGGTTGTGGAAACGACCGCGACTATCCGCGAATGACGCCACGACCTCTTCGGTATCGTCGGTGCGTCGCCGATCTCCACAAGTTCCCAATCGCTAAACTCAGAACGAAGCAAGCTCTCGACGCTATAGCGCAATACGTTGCTGCAGTTCTTAGGGCGCGGTGATGACGCTGATTGCTGGCTGCCTCGATGCAAAGGTCATCTTTCCAACAACACTCGTTTATTAAGAGAAGCAACCTATCAGAGTAAGGGGAGGCTAAATCGGCTCGCCCGCCAAACCGTCGCACCGACACTAATTTCCCGCGCGCACGAGCGCCAACGGAAATTTGTTGAGGCAGCGCGGGCCGTTTTCGTCGATCGCAAAAAAGTCACCGACGAACAGGCCGCGAGTATGGCTCTGGTCGACGATGTGCATCTGCAACGTGAACACGTGGCCCGCTTGGTAAACCAGCCTTCCGTCTTGATCGAAAAGGAAGCGGTCCTCGGCGCTCTGCACCCGGTCGAAACCGATCTGCGGCTCGTGGCGCGGATTTGCACCGAGCATGCCCTGGAGAAAGCCGCCGTAAAATTCGTAGCCCGTCCTGCGAATAAATGCCATCGCGGCAATTGACTCGTCGCTGCTCTTGCCGGGATAGAGCGTCGGCACCAGGCGGTGATAGCCTTCCAGCGCGATATCGAACATCGCTTGGTACTCGGCCGTCGGCTCGCCGGTGAGCATTGGCCGGCCGCATTGCGCTTCGTAGCCGTTGTAAAAAATACCCAGCTCGTTGTTGATGATGTCGCGCTCGCCGATGACCCGCTCCACCGGACGGGGCCGCTGATCGTTGATATCGGGATCGAGCATTGAGCAGGAGCCAATTTGAATCATGCCCATCTCGCCGCCCGCCTTGAGCACCGCTTCGTGGACGATGCCGAACACTTCTCCCTCGGTCATGCCGGGTCTCACTCGTTCCTGCATGGCGCTCAGACCGATATCGCCTAGCTCCGCCGACCGTTCGAGAAATTGAATCTCTTCGGCGCTCTTCAGCAGTCGCATGGCGATAAATTCCTTGGTCACGAAGAGAAATTCGGCCTGCGGCAAATTCGCCGTGAAAAAGTCCCAGTGATTCTTCGGAATCGAAGTGTACGGATCGTATTCGACGATGCCGACGCGGCCCTTGTCGTAGCCGCGTTCCCTCATTTCATTGACGATGCCGCCAAGCACGCTCGGTTTGCCGATGATGATGTTGCCCACTGCCGTGCGCGCCAACATCGCCCCGGCGAGCGAGTGGCCCGGCCGAGTGACCACGGCAGGCTTACCCTCCTTCGGGAAAAAGCAATAGTTCGCCATCTCCGCTTTGCCCATCATGTTTGTGACGTAGCGGAAATTGAACCAGCAACGGCCGTACGCCGCCGAACCGCCGATAATTAGCAGGCAATCGAGATGCAGCTCACGCATCATTTTGCGAATGTTCGCGTAGCGGCGCTCGTACTCCGCGCTAGAGAAGCGCGGATACGGGAAGCGCTTGTGCATCTGCTCAAGCTGGTCTTCGGACAACAGCATCTAATTTCTCCCGCTCGCCATGCTTTTCCTTTCGGGTTAGCCCGCGTCGCCACCTAAACGCTTGCACAAGGTCAAGTCGACGACATCTTCGACCTTGAGTTGGGCCGCCTTGGGATTTATCCCTAGCTCCGCCATGAGTTTCATGATCGAGCGCACGCCGGGAACCGTCGGGCAAATGCTGCGCGGCAAGTCCTCCACCAAGTCGCCGTAGACGGTTTCGGCCTTTTCCGGGGCGCTAATCCTCAGGTTTTTCATCAGCGACTGAATCACCCGGCTTTTATTCGCCGGCGCTGCGATGTATTGGACCGCTTCCACGGTCGCCCGACCCATGCGCTCGATCAGCTGCGGATCGTTGCGCAAAGTTTTGCGCATCGTGACCAGGCCGCTGGCTTGAAATGGAATATTCAGTTTTGCCATGTCGACAAGCACAGGAAACCCTTCACTGGTAGCGGCGTTCGCTATTTCAGGTGAGATCACCGTCGCTTGGGTAACGCCGGATTTCACCGCCACCAAGCGCAAAGGTTCTGCGCCGGTCGGAAGCAGCGTAATATTGTCACGGCGCGGATTAATTCCTAGATGTTCCAATGCGACAATTGCCGCGAGCGTGGCCAGCCCCGCCATGCTAGCGCCGATGCCGACCTTTTTACCCTTCAAATCTTCCGCCCGCTTGATGCTCGGATGGGCGACCAGCTGGTATCTGACTTTGTTCTGATTGCCCATGATCATAACCATATCGCCGCCCGCCACCACGGCATTCACGACATGAGTCGGACCAATCAGACCAACCGGAACTTCACCGGCAAGCATGGCCTGCGCGGCTTGAGTAGCGATGATGAAAACCGGCTCCACTTCCACGTTGTGCTTGCGAAAGATACCTTGTTCCTTGGCAATCCAGGTGGACTCCATGTAGGCATTGATCGCGCCGTAGGCGAAACGGGCCTTGGACAACGGTTCCGCCGCTCCGGCCAACGCGGCAATTCCGGCAAAGATCGCTAGCATCGCGATGCAGATCGTTTTGCGCTTCATCTCGCCATCATCCCTTTACGTTCAAGATTCAATGTTCCAGGTTCAAAGTGGAAATTAGAGACCGACATTGAACGTTGAACCTTGAACTTTGAACAAGCTTTTAACCGACGTTATACAGCCGCGCACAATTGTCCCAGAGAATCTTACGCCGGCTGGCGTCGCTCAGGTCTTTGATTTCGAAAAACTCGTCCAGCGCGTGGGGAAAGTGCGCATCAATGTGCGGATAATCCGTGGAGATTAGAATCGTCTCATCGCCGAGCCGTTTTACCACGTCGGTGACTAGATATTCGTCGGGATCGATGGAGATAAAGCATTGATGCAAGAAGTAATCACTCGGCTTGCGCGACAGCGGCACGTCGGCCAACGGACCATGCAACTTAGCCCGCTCATCGAGACGGTAAAGCAACCAGGGTAACCAAGCACAGTTCCCTTCGAGAAATGCCACACGGAGCTTAGGAAACTTTTCCAAAACGCCGCCGGCGCAGAAACTCGCCACCGCCTGAATCAGTTCCACCGGATTGCGCAATGCCAGCGCGACTATATTGGCGTTGGGATGGCCGAAAAACTTATTTGCCACTTGGTCCTGTTTCGGCCGCGCCGGCGGGTGGAAGCAAAGCGCCAGCCCGCGCCTTTCGATCTCTGCCCAGAGCGGATCGAAATAACGATCGTGAATCCGCTTGCCGTTTATCGGTTCGGGACAGAGTGACAGCGCGCGAATGCCCAACTCGTCCGTTACTCGGCGCACTTCCGTCACCGCCAGATCGACGTCGTGCAGCGTGATCAACGCCGACGCCTTCAATCGGTCAGGGTTCTCTTTGCAGAAATCCGCGATCCAATCATTCCAAGCCTTGCACAGATCGTTGGCGTACTCCGATTCCAGCATCTCGTCGCAGTGCAGCGGTGACGTGCGAAATAGTACCGCCACGTCCAAACCTTCGCGATCCATCGCCTCGACCTGCGACACAGCGTCGTAATCACGCGCCACGGCGAACTCGTAGCGGTCGGCAACCTGCTTTTGGCCATGATCGATGACATCCGTGATCGCGCGCAGCGTCTCGCCCCCGCCCAATTTGAACTCCACCCGGCCGTGTTTACCGTTGCGCCGTCCCTTGGGAATCCGCTCGCCCCACTTGGGATCCATGTACCGCTCATACAGATCGGCGGCATCGTAAACATGCATGTCGCTATCGAAAGCTTTTAGCCCGTTCTTCATGTTTCTCTCCGGTTTATGGAGGTCCGTTCCCGTTATTTCTTTGGCAGCAACAGCTCAGCCAATTTGTCCATCACCGATGGCGGTATTTTTTTGAACCCCGCGATCGTAGCTGCTAGATCTTCACCTGTCATTGGATCGACCTCTTGTTGGGCCGCTTTGGCGTCCGCTAAAAAGGCGGAATCGCGTAGCGTTGCTTGCAAGGCTGTCCGTAAGCTCTGGACTTTATCTTTTGGCGTACCCGGAGGAGCTGAATAGGCCAGCGTAATAGCGTTGAGATCATGAATCCCGACTTCGATCAGCCGCTTCGCTTCTTCGGTTTTGGCGTAATTGATGGCCAACGGTACGTGCGTAAGCTCGGGGATCGATTTCCGGTTGGTTTGCACAACAACGGCCACGTCCCCGGCTTCATATTGTCTGCGCCAACTGCTTTTCAAACCTTGCCAACTCGTGCACTGGCCGGCCAACTCGCCCGCTTCGGCCGCCATGGTAATCTCAGCGGTACCTTTATAGCCTTGAACCAATTGGATAGGCAGTCCCAATGCTGCTTTGAGAATTGATGAAATGTCGTCCGGCCGAGTCCCCGGCACCTGGCCGCCCAGTTTGACGGGTGTCTTTGACGCAAACCATCTTTCCATAGTCGTAATGCCGCTCACCTTGGTAAAAGCGCAGAGAAAAGTCTGTTGCACCGGCACGCCGATCCATTCGAACTTCAATGGGTCGAAATCCATGCCCGTGCCGCCCAAGAATTTTTGTAGCGTCAGGCTACCCACCCATACGCCGATGGTTAAGCCGTCAGGTTTGCTGCGGTTGTAAAGGTGGTTCGCCGCGATCAAAGTTCCGGCGCCGGTCATGTTCTGAACAACCACGATCGGATTGCCGGGCAGATGACGAGCGATATGACGCGCGACGATCCGCGTCATCGTATCGAAGCCTCCTCCGGGAGGCGCGCCGACGAGAAAGGTTAGCGTCTTGCCTTTGTAGAAGGATTCCTGCGCCGAAACCGGTACGGCGAAAAATAATGACAGCGCGCCAATTGCCCAGCAGTATCTGATTCTTCCCATGACATTACCCCGACAGATTGGTCACAGGTAAAACACAGCACAGAATGCCCCGTCAAGCGTGCGCCATGAAGATAGGCTTCATGGTAGGTTTGGATCTTTCGGCAATCCAACACTCCACTACCCCCATCACTCCAATCTCACTTACTTCTTGACCCCCAACACCTTCTGCACTTCTCTAATGATCGTGAAGTCGGCGACTTCGGAATTCGCCACCGGCCGCTCGATCTTCATCGCCTCTCTCCCCTGATCGACGACCAGTTTTAAACCACTTTCCGAGATGCTCCCGTCTTCGCTGAAAATCTTCCAGATCGAATCGTAAGTCGCCGCTGCGCTCTCCCGGTCGACTTTGACCCAATCCATCAGGGTTTGAATCGTCCCTTCGCGATTGGCCCGCACGAAACGATTGGCCCGTAGCATAGCTTTGACCATGCGTTTCACTTCATCCGGCTTTTCCCTGAGTTTTTTTAGGTTGGTACCGACACCGGTAAAAGGCAATTTGAAATGTTCATGGAACCGAGACAGTACGCGATAGCCGCTCCGGATGGCATCCGTATCAGTCGGCGGCGATAGTACAGCAACATCGACGATGCCTTCCTTCAACGCCGCATAGCGCCCTCGCTCAGCGCCCAGCTGGATAATTTTCAGTTCTTTTTCCGGATCGACGCCACCCTGTTTCATCATCATGCGCGCCGCAACGTCGGAAGTCGCGCCATAATTGCTCACTGCAAGCGTTTTGCCTTTCAAATCGCGAATCGTTTTGTATTCCGGCCGGGCGATCAAAAGGTGCGTAGAGCTGTCCATGAAACTAGCCACCACTTTCATCGGCAGTCCGCGCAAAGCGCCGCGCACCACCGAGGCAAATACCATCGTGTAGTCGATGTCTCCGGTGCTGAGCGCCGTAACCGACACGTTGGCGTTCATGCGGATCAACTCGACCTCCAAACCTTCGTCGCGAAACATGCCGCGTTTGACGGCCAGGCCGCCGGTTAGAAACGAGACATCGACGGCCGATATGGACATACGAACCTTGTCGGCAGCCGCTGCCGCGCTCGTCACAATGACTAACGCTAGACACAAAATCACTAAATGTTTCATCAAAAACCCTTTCCTCTCACGCCCCACGTGCTCATCCTTCTTATGCCTTCACCCGGCGCCCTTTCGCCTTGTCGCCGGTGACGAAATATTCGCCGCGCACCGCCATGGCCGCTTCTTCCTCATCTTCCGGCGTCCACGCGCCCAGGCTGTAGCCGTGCCACGGTTTTTTCGGCGTCAGTTCCGGCAGACCTAACTCCTCCCAAATCTCCTTGGCATTTTCCATGAACTCTTTGCGCGGCAACGACACTGGCGGGTAAGCCCAAGGCCGAGTCGCGTTGATCAAAAGCGCTGAAGTCGACGACACACGGCTCACATGCGTCGGCACGCCGGGAGGATAAGCGGATGGATCAAGACCCGGAGACTTGCCATGCGCTATGGCGACGTCTTTTTCCGGCCGCACGTTATAACAAATCGCCCAATTGATCATCGCCGGATCCCAAATATCGATGTCGTCGTCCACGGCCACGCAGATCTTTGCGTCGCTACCGACAAAACCCGCGCTGGCGTTGAGCGCGCGCCACGCGTCGGTCTCGGTAGGATTTTTCATCTTGATCACGCAATACGCCTGGCCGCTGCCGCTCACCTCGTCGTGGATCGCCACGTCGGTCACCGCCGTGTTGCCGCTATCGACGCGAAGAAACTCGTAGATGACCTTCTCCGTGCCGGTATGCTTGATCTTGCTCGACTCGCTTGGCGGAAACTGGCTCATCAGCGCCGTATAGATCGCATCGCGCCGGTGCGTGATGCAAGTGACATCCATAAATGGCGACACACCGCGATGGCCCATATAGCCGGGATATTCGCCAAACGGTCCCTCGGGTTCGATCCACTCAGTCGAAATCTTTCCTTCAAGATTTCGGCTGTCGCCGGAACCAGCAAATCGACCGTCTTGCATTGAATCACGTCGATCGGCTCACCGGCGAGTCCGCCCGCCAGCCGATACTCGTCGAAATCGTAGGGCAGCTTGGCCGTGGCGGCGTAAGCGATCACCGGCACCACGCCGATGACGATAGCCGCTTCGAGCGAAATCCCTTTGGTTTTGCATTTCTGCCAGTGGGTCCCCATATGCTGGCCGAGGAACAGTCCGCCATTTCGGTTCGGCGCCTTGATCTGGCTCCGGTAGTTGCCGATGTTATAGGTGCCGGTCTCCGGATCTTTAGTCACCCAATTGGCCGACGTCAGATAGGGCGCGTTGTCGAAGCCCGGCGTCGATATCGGCACCGGCAGCATGTCGAGCCCATGACCCTTCAACAGATCATCGCCCTGCCAAATCGCTTCCTGTGCCGGACCGGCGCCGACCTTCGCGGGCGCGAGCGGACGCATCTGCGCGTTGGTCCAGCGCTCGTGGATCTGCTCCGCTTCACACTGGAGACCGAGAGCATAGATCTCCGTCGATGCCGCTAGCGTGCCGACTGTGACGGGCATGGTGTATCGTTTACCTTTGACGTCGATGACGTTCTCGAACAAAAATGCCTTGCGTTTTTTCTCCTCCAGTCCGCGGAACTGCCAGCGCACCAGCGGCATCAATTGCGTGTCTTTGTTGATTTGCTTCTTGATGCGAAAGAGCTTGTCCCGCTCTTCGAGCGCCTTTAAATGCTCGCGCACG
>Ga0193707_1000782_pt1 | contig 11309 bp, 8 predicted proteins | sample U3c2metaG_FD_143043 | JGI IMG/M metagenome (GOLD analysis project Ga0193707, IMG submission 143043) | Soil microbial communities from a riparian zone of the East river system, Colorado, United States - U3c2 | ecosystem: Environmental > Terrestrial > Soil > Riparian zone | place: USA: East River...
CGGCTCCATTAAGCTGTAAGTGTAAATGTATCCGGTCGCCGAATGTCGCTGGGCATAAAAATAAACCTGCGGTTCGGAGCCTAATACCGCAATCGTATCATCCGGCCCCGTATGTTCGCGCACGTAATCCGCTATTCTGACGGACTCCAGGAACGGATTCTCGGGATAGATTAATCCACAAGCTTGAATTGGAGAAACGTCGAAAAAGACTTTTTTGTCCCAGAGAACAGGCACGCTCAGCATCGCGGCAAGCAATAGCAGCGGCGCGAAACCAACCAGGATCATCCGACCGGCCACAAGATCGGACAGTTTGCTGATTGCAGCGCCGGCAAGCAGTGACACTGCTGGCAGGACCAGGATGAAATAATGAGATCGGAAATAAAACCCCGGGCATAGCGCCAGTGCTGAGAAGAAGAGTAAGCCAATCAAAAAAGCTGTACTGCCACGCAGTCGCTGATCCCATAAACCTGCGACTGCGCCGATTCCAGCCAGTATCCAGAGTGCCCAACTGGCTCCTATGACTTCCTTTGTGCTTCGGAAGAAAATCTCCGGCGCCCGGTTTAGCGGCACGATGCTGCCATATTGTCGTGCGTAGTCGATTGTCCAGAACCAAAACTGCCTAAATACACCAGCGCGCGATAACACTAGACACATAATCCCAAAAGGCAGAATCACGCCGGCGGTGAAGATCAGGATTCGCGGAACAAGTCCTGTTTGCTTCCATCCGCGATGAAGTTCTTTCAAGATGAGATAAATCGCGGCGAAGACAACAAAGAATGCTGCAGGCTGTTTCATTAGCACCGCGAGACCAAACAGCAGCCCGCTCGCGAACAGTCGCCCGAATGCACTCCGCCCGGAGTCATAAACCTTTAGAATCAGCAGTGTCCCACCGAGCGCGGGCAGCATCACAAAATTCGTCGCGTGAGCAGCTAACCCAAGGACAGATGGAGTCACTGAGAGAATAGCATAACTCGTTGCTGCGGCGATTCCTGCCGTCGAATTCATCAGGCGTCGCCCGAGTAGGAAAATAAGCGCAATTGTAGCAGCGTTAACCAGGAGCAAACCCAGGTGAATGCCAAGGATTGTTTGTCCGAAGATTGACATAATCACGGCATAGGCGGCGTAGATTCCTGGCAACTTCATGTTGTAGGCGAGCTTATATGGAGGGATGCCTTGCAGCATTAGTTGGCCGGCGTAAGCGTACTCGCCTTCGTCCCGCTCAAGTGGAATTCCGAGTAGTCGAATCCGGATTGCGAGGACGACACCAAAAACGATTACCGCCAAAGTCCACCACGCCACTCGCAAGGCTTTGTCATCGGTTTTTTGCACTTGAGAGAGGGTCTTTTAAATTAGGTGCAGGCGACGGCCATCGTTTAACGTGAGATCGCGTCGTCGTCTCAGATAAGACCGCTATTCCACGCTAGCCGGTAGGGCGGGATTGTCACCGCAGCAAACAGCACGCCAAAATACAAGCGCGACCATGCGCAGAAGATAGGCATTTAGCATTCGTTGTCGCCAACTGCGCGATCTCGAGTGCGATAATCCCGTGTCGCGAAGCATGTCGCGGTTTACTCGTGCCAAGCGTTCCGCAATCTGCACGGCATCTGAAACCTCTGGGTACCCCTTCTGATTGAGTGGCATCGTCCTTATCGAACTGAGCTGGAATGCCGGCCGGATGGTTTCATGGAAGATGAAACCAATTGTGTTCGCTCGCGAATACCTCGTGGTTGACAATAATTTCCGATATCGAAACAAACAACACGATGGTTGCGAGTACGACCAATGGCAGCGACGCATTGCTGGCTCGATGTAGAAGACGGATGACGCCATAGGCGTACAACAACGCGAACGGAATGAGCGCGCCGCTGATCAAGCGTCCCGATGTGAAATATGGGTAAGCGCGGGATGGATAAATGCAGGTGCCAAAATCGAACTGAACGGAAAGCAGCGCAAGAAATGCGAGCGCCGCGATGAATGTGAAAGCCGCGAAGAGCAGTGCCTGCCGTTGGAACGTTGATAGCCCGCTGTGCCGTCGTATTCCTGTCATCGCGGCACAGAGCAAGAACAGCGATGAAATTGCGTAAAATTCATCGGCGATGCGCGAACTCAATTCGCGATTCTGCCACATGAGCTCGCCGCGCCAAAACCTTGCGAGTAGGTCGGACCAAAAAATCCATGAGCCCCGCGGAGAGAAAATGGGATGGTCCCACCAATCGGCGAACGGTTTTCGTGTCCAGGTAAGAAGCGCGATCGCGGTTGTCGACCCAGCGACGTCGCCAAAATGAGCCTTGCTCCAGAGCATCCAACTGCCGATTGGGATTCCAGCACAAAGAATCATCAGTATGAGCGCAAGAGTTGCGGCGGCGGGCTCTCGCCGCAGCAGCTGCAGCGATTTAGCAATGATCGCGATGATCGCGACTGTGAGCAAAGGCAAGTTACTCAATTTTGTAAGATAGGTTGCTGCGATCGCCAGACCGGTGATTGCGCTCAGCAAAAAGCTCGGTGATTCTGCTCGCAACCATCGCATAACGCAAAGGAGAACGACACCGAAGCAAATCGGAGACAGAACGTCGTTGCTGAGGACGTACAACACATCCTGCGGAATGAAGGCAAGCAGCAGCGGTACGCCTACGCTCAAACCGAGATGCTCGGGCTCAACGGTACGCGCAATCACATAACCGAGCCACACTAGTATCGAGATGAGCAGGGCATTCAGGAAACGAATCCAGTACAACGATTCAATTCCTGTTAGTCCGATGCACTGCCCAAGCCTCCACCAAAAGCCAGCCAACGCGTAATATAGTGGCGGTTGGGAGGATTCCCAATTGATCTCCGTTTGCCAGACAGCCTTTGTCGCCTCAATAACGGGCGCCGCCTCCGCGACAGATTGCTTCCATAAAGGTGGCGGAAATTTTGCGTTCGGAAATTGATCGGGCGTTTGAAGGAATTCCGGCGAAGCATAGCGAACGATCAAGCCGAGAGATTCGTTCGTCAGCACACCGAATGTGCGCGGCAGCCGGCCGGCAGAGTATTGTGTGACAAGGTCGAAATGTAAGTCTTCGTCGCCATTGCTGAAAAAGGGGAAAGCAGCCGCAAAAACAAAAACGCGAACCGCTGCCGTGAAACATAACAGCAAGATCAGCAACCGTTGGCTACGAAACATTGCAAATATGTTGACGAGCCTTTTTATAACAAGGAGCGTGACGTGATGGTTTAATGTTATCCCATCCTGCGACCCGGATTTTCATGACCGCGCACGCCGCTGAAGCTTTCACTGCGAGTGAGTTCAAACACCTTCAATTAAGTAAGCGAATCCGCGGCCACCTCCGCAGGCTCAAGAAAAGAACACTGCAAGACAGGATCGTCACGGCTGCACCCGCATACAGTAGGGGCGGCCGGTAGCGCAGCTCTATCCTATGTTCGCCGCCCTCCAGAACGATCCCCAGCAGCCCGGCGTCCACTCTAAGCGTGGGTGTAGCCCGGCCATCGCTGAAGGCATGCCAACCCGAATCAAACGGCGTCTGAAACACGACGATTCCCTGCTGATCGATCCGAACCGTTCCATCGATGCGTGTCTGTTTAAACGAGTGGATACTCATAGCCGCTGCTCGGCGCTCGGCAAAAGCATCTGGAAGCGAGGTTTCGCTCATTTGCTGCTTTAATTCATCTAGAGTTAGCTGCGAAAGCTCCGGCTTATCAGCGGCATTTTGCTCCGAGACAACCACAGCATGCAGCAGCGCTTGTGGCTTTGCCCAACTGGGCAGTTGCAGAAACATATCTTCAGGAATGTAATGACTGAATATCAGTCCGAATGGAAGAAACAGCTGGTTGCGGAAGAGGTAAATGTTGCCGAAGCGTCTAACAAATTCGTAGTAATCTGCGGTCTCGAATACTACAGGATTGTTAGTGATTACGTACTTCTCGCAAGCGAAAGTCGAGAGCAAAGGATGCCCCACCAAGCCCGGTGACCACTGTGCATCTTCGGCGATGTTGGCGCTCGAAATGGCGTCCACAGCTAGCAGAAACTTGATATAGTTAAGATTGTTAAAGGAGCTGTAAGACAACGTGCCGTAATAGCCAAAAACCATCGCATCGTTGTAGCTGGGGCGCGTCGCAGGTCCCGAGCCCCAGGTCTTAGTGATACGGAAGAAGGCATTATCGCTCGCTTTTATTTCACGGAAGGCGTCGACCGTCTCGTCATTAAAGCCGACCCGTTCATTTAATTCTTGTTTTGTGACGGTCGGGCGATTCACAGTTATTCGATCGAAGTGAATTACCTCGATAGCAGCCAACAGTAGAATAATCCATCCCGTGATACTTTGCCGCTTCACGATCTGGCCGGTTATCAGCAGAGTCGCGTATAAAATCAGGAAAATAGCAGCAACCTGCCTGAGCTGATGATTGATAAGCGCCTGTATTTCATTGATCGGCAAGTAGAGAACGCCTAGTAATCCAAATAAACTCACGACCAAAGTCAAAAGGCCGAAGCTTCGGCGCTCCGTGTAGCGCGAGAAAGCTGTCATGCTTAGCGCGATAATTCCGAAAATCGAGAACAATGCAAACGCTCTGAAATACCCACCCTGAAAACCCCAAAAAAGATATCTGAACCATGGGAACACCACAGGAACAACTATAAAACTTACGAAAAGGCCGTAGAGAATGCGCTGCCGACGAGTAGCCCCGATAAACGCTTGCGGGAGCATGAGTAGAGAAAGCAGCCCACAATAGCTCATCGGCGCCTCGAAATAGTTTACCCAACCCCGAAACTCATCTCCAGTCCCGACCATATCGGTTGAAAATGGTCTCAACGCAGCTGTCACATAGTAGAGAGGCGACTCAAGTTGAAACACGGACGGCGTTGGTCCCCAAGTGAAGTTAGCGATCGTACCCGATCCGCGCGGACTATTCAGAATGGAGTACGCACTTCCAAGGCAGATAATGGCGGCCAGACCAACACCCAGGAAAGCGACCGCCGCGAGCTGAGCAGAAACGCCGGACAAGAGCCGTGGCTTCCAGCCATATATCTCGACCAGCCGCATCGGCACGTACAAGGAGAGCAACACCGCACTCAAGTAGAGATGAAATACCGTCACCAGGCCGATAAGAGCGACCGCAAGTGGAATGTAAATCCAGCGACTGCGCGAAATCGCTTCTTCGACCGCGAACAACAGAAACGTAAAGCAAACAACTTCGTCTGCACTGATGATCCAGCAGCCACCCACGCACATGTAAGCGGAGAAAGAGAGCAGGAGCGCACCTGTTAGCGCGGCGCACAGATTGATGCCGCGTAGTTGCAGAAACCGAAAGAACAACAATCCAGCTATCAATGTCTTAAGCAAATGCTGAAACACAACAGCTCTGGCAATCAACTCTCTTGGCAGCCAGATAACCGGCTCCCAGATTAAGTTACCTGTAAGATAGAAAAGACTTTGGCCCATCCCCACATAAAAAGACCAGGATGGGAAGCCCTCACGCCGAACGTAATCTGAGAGATGGACGAAATAAGGATACGAATCGTTTATAGAATCGGCTCCGACATCTTTGTACAAGAGTACTTTATCGCCCAGGAGGAAGTTGCGAAATACTAGGGCTCCTACCAACAGCAGAACCAATGCAGTCAGAAAAGGAACGAGAAAACGTCCAAAGGCAGCAAGGATACTAGTAGGCGGTCCAATGTGCCAGCTGCCTGCCGCATCGCCGGGATAATTGTTGCCCATCTTGAACAAAAGAAGAATAATCCTTCACTAATCCTACCGACGACTAACCACTCGTTTTGTAGCAGCCGCCAGCAAGGCCACGCCGAATGGAAGAGAAAGCTTTTTCAACAAGCTGCGTTCAAGTGCCATGGTTCTCGCGAAAAAGTAATCGGCGAAACCAGGTGGTCCTCCCGCCGCGGGGAAATCGCGTCCGGTTTTTGACCAGCCTAGAGTACGGGCCAACACGGCGAACGGAAAGAGCAACGTAGTCCAGTAGGTTAGTCGCCGTATCGCGAACCTATTCTCCAGCAGCAGCGCGCGAATCTCGCTTATCCTGAACCGTCGCGCGGTCATCACCGCGTCGTCATGGGCGCTGTGCAGGAACCCGTAAGCCGGGACGTTCACGAGCAACAGCCCACCCGGGCGCAGGATGCGATAGAACTCGCTAACCGCGCCCGCGATGTCCTTCACCCACTGGTGGTAAAGGACGCTCGAGCAAATTACGGCATCGAATGAGGCGTTGGCGAATGGAAGCGCACAAATGTTGGCTTGTCGCACGTTGTTTAAACCGCGTTGGTAGCAAAACGAGATGGCTTCCGGCGCCAAATCGACACCGACATTTCTTTCCTCATTTCCGAGCTGCTTCAGAATCGCACCCGTGCCGCAGCCGGCATCGAGGATTGCCTTCTGAGGCCAATCAGGCAGTTCTCTTTCCAGAGTATCAAAGATTAGGCGGTGCAGCGCGCGATACCACCAGTGCGTCTGCTCGACGCGAAACATGATCTCGTACTCGGAGGCCTTCACTGGATTACGTTTGCGACACCGAAAATGCCCAGACTGCGTGTCGCCTGTGCGTCAGGCGTTGTCATAACAAAAGCGTTGCTGAGTACAGGTATCAAACAGGCAGCGTTTCATTGTTGGGCAGCGCCAATGCACGCGTTTGCTTGGGCGTCGGCATGTATCACGTAGCGCACGATGTATTGTGGCGTGCCAGTTTGATCGAGATATAGACGGCCAAGGTACTCACCGATCAGACCAAGAATCATGAGCTGGACGCCCGAAAAGAAAACAATACTCGCGAGCACTGTTGGAACTCCGAGTGTCAGGTTCGGGGTGATCCAAATCTTGTCTATCAGAATCAAACCGAGCGCCAAGATGCTCAAACAGGCTACAAAAAGGCCGACATAGACCGAAAATCGCAGCGGTTTGACGGAAAAATTCAAGAACATATTCAGCCACAACCGCACGAGTTTTCGAAATGTGTAGCGCGACGATCCGGTTATGCTGGCGCGATGGTTGACTTGTATCTGCCCAATCTTGCGGGTGGTTCGGTAAATCAAACCATCGATGTACGGAAACGGACCGCGATACTTGACGATTTCATCGACCAGGAAACGGTCCATAACCTTGAAACTCGAGAGATAAAGGTCTTTTGGTTTGTGCAGCATCAACGTCGCGATACGATTGTTGAACCTGCTCCCCGCGTTGCGGAACCATGAATGTTGTTTATCGATGTAATGACCGTAAACAACATCGTAGTTCTTGCGTTTTAGTTCTTGAAGCATCGGTATTATTTCTTCCGGCGGATTCTGGCCGTCGTCGTCGAGTACCGCAATATACCGGCCGCGCGCATGGCTGAGTCCGGCGAGGACGGCACTGTGCTCCCCAAAATTCCGACTAAGATGCGCGAACGTCACGCTCTGCGGAAATTTTTCAGCCAGCTTCGCGCAAACCATTTCGCTATCATCCTCGGAACCGTCATTTACCAAAACGATCTGGAAAGGTGTGAACGCGAAAACCCTTGTGATGCGCTCGACAAGCGGGCCGATTGTGCGACTGCCGTTGTAAACCGGGATCACCAATGATAGATCAGGCGTGGTTCGTTCGGCGCACATGGAGGCGTTGTCAGGTTCTACTCTAACTCTGCCGGATTTTCGTAAAAAAAGCGCGAAAAGTTATCGAAAATCTTACTGTCCGAGACCTACAGTTTGCTGTGCCCTTCGACGCCAGCATTTTCTCCCGGTCGGATGTCCTCATCACCGGCGGTCTCGGATTCATCGGTTCTTCGCTGGCCCGGCGTCTCGTCAACTTGGGCGCAAAAGTCATGCTGGTTGACAGCCTGATTCCGGAATATGGCGGCAACCTCTTCAATATCCATGACATCCGGGATCGCGTCGAACTGAACATTGCGGATGTGCGCGACCAAAACGCCATGGCCTCCCTGATCAAGGGACGCAACTTTCTCTTCAACCTCGCGGGCCAGACTAGCCACCTCGATTCGATGAAGGATCCGCTCACCGATTTGAACATCAACGCCGCGGCGCAACTGCACATTCTCGAAGCTTGCCGGCTGCACAATCGGGGCGTGAAAATTCTTTTTTCCAGCACCCGCCAGATTTATGGGCGGCCGCAGTATTTGCCCGTTGACGAAAAACATCCTGTTAATCCTATCGACGTGAATGGCATCAATAAACTAGCCGGAGAATGGTATCATTTGCTCTACAACAATGTTTACAAAATCCGGACCTGCGCGTTGCGTTTGACAAATACTTACGGCCCCGGCATGCGTGTCAAAGATGCCCGTCAAACGTTTCTCGGTGTCTGGATTCGTCACCTCATCGAAGGCAAGCCGATTCAAGTCTTCGGCAGTGGAAATCAACGGCGCGATTTTAATTTCGTTGCTGATGTTGTAGAGGCGTTCTTGCTGGCAGCGGCCCAAATGGAATCCGAAGGCGAGGTCTTCAATCTAGGACACAGCGAGCACATTAGCTTGCACGAATTAGCGACCTTGCTTGTTGACCTAAATCACGGCGGACATTACGAGCTGGTTCCATTCCCGGCCGACCGGGACGCCATCGACATCGGCGATTATTATGGTGACTTCAGCAAGATTGACAACGCGCTTGGCTGGTCTCCGCAAGTCTCGCTGCGAGATGGTTTGGCCCAGACGCTCGAATACTATCGGAAACACCGCGCCCATTATTGGAATCCCACGCCATGATTCGGATGAATGATTACATCCGAGCCGGAGGAATTGCGGCGACCAGAACTGGCAGTAGTCGAACACGTTTTTCGCTCCGGCTCGTTCATTTTAGGGACTGAAGTGCGACAATTTGAGGAAGTCTGGGCCAATTTTTGCGACATGAAATTCTGTGTTGGCGTAGCCAACGAGATAGAAAGCATCGAGCTTGGGTTGCGCGCGCTGAGCATTGGACCCGGCGACGAAGTTGTCACCACACCGATGACTGCTATTGCGACGTTCCTGACCATCATGCATGCTGGCGCAACACCGGTGCTGGCCGAAGTCGCGATAGTAATCCAGCACCAAGATGTATTGACCGTAAAAACGAAGTGCGTGGCAATGCGGTCACGCAGTTGGTTTTGAGGTTATTTGCGACAGAGTGCCACTTGAAGAAATGCTCCATGGGACTCAATAACGACAACAGGCATCTAAGCTAGCATAGTCGTGCACCCAATCGGTAAACGTCTCTTTTCTGCGCGTCTTCACACCCTTTTTTTCGTCCTGCTTTTGGCGAGTGTGACGATCTTTGCGTATCGACCTGCATGGAATGGCGGGTTCGTCTGGGACGATGATGATTACATCATAAAGAACGATCTGCTGACTGCATCCGATGGCTTATGGCGAATTTGGTTTTCGCTGGATTCGCCTTCTCAATATTTCCCACTGGTTTATACCACCTTTCGGATCGAGCGCGCGCTTTGGGGTCTGAATCCTTCCGGCTACCATTGGGTTAACCTCCTGCTTCACGTTGCCAATGCGCTGCTGGTGTGGTGGCTCCTGGTGCGCCTGAACGTGCCGGGCGCGTGGCTCGCCGGAGCGATTTTTGCTCTGCATCCGGTACAGGTGGAATCCGTTGCCTGGATTACCGAACGCAAAAATGTTCTCATGGGCTTTTTCTTTCTCCTGACGCTGCTTGCGTGGATCGGCTTTATTGATGAGCGGACCAAGCGGCCGTGGCGTTTTTATGTGCTGGCCCTGGGCCTTTACGTACTGGCGCTTTCAGCCAAAAGCACCGCCTGTACTTTGCCAGCTGCGTTGCTCTTGATTCTCTGGCTACAGAAAAGGCCGATTACTAAACAGCGTCTGATCCAGATCATACCTTTTGTTATCCTGGGCATCGGCATAGGTCTGCTCGCAGTCTGGTGGGAGCGCTACCATCAGGGCACGAACCGAGCCGTATTTCCTTTTTTGAATCCGATTGATCGAATTCTCGTGGCGAGCCGGGCTGTCTGGTTCTACCTGAACAAGCTTATCTGGCCCACGAATCTGACTTTCATTTATCCAAGATGGAATATCTCACCGGCGCATCTGCTGGACTACACATGGTTGCTGGCGGGAACCGTGTTGTGCGTGACGATCTACTTCCTGAGGCGATATGTCGGACGCAGCGTCGAGGTCGCGGCCGCATTTTTCGTTACCACGCTCAGCCCGGTGCTTGGGTTCATTATGCTTTTCACATTTCGATACACGTTCGTGGCGGACCACTACCAGTATCTAGCGTGTATCGGGCCAATCGCACTCTTTTCGGCAGGCATAGCTAGTCTGGCCGACGTCTTTAAGCAGCATCGCGCCTTGGTCTTGAGCGCGGCATTATTTGCGGTTGCAAGCCTAGGAGCATTGACGTGGCGGCAAGCCGCGATGTATGGGGACATCGAAACGCTTTGGCGCACCACTCTGGCAAGAAATCCCGAATGCTGGATGGCCCACACGAACCTCGGCCTTGTGCTTCTCCAAAAAGGCCACTTCGATGACGGAATTGCTCATTACCGGGCGGCCTTGCAAATGCAGCCCGATTGGTGGGACGCCGAGTATAATCTGGGCGCCGCTCTGTTAGGCAAAGGCGAAGTGGACGAGGCCATCTTCCATTGCGAACGAGCCGTGGCCATGCAACCCAACGATCCAGATGCTCAGGTTTCTTTGGGTGATGCTCTCCTTCGGAAAAAACGAGTCGAGGAAGCGATCGTTCATTATCAGAAGGCAATGGCGCTGCGGCCTGACTACTTCCTCGCACGTTACGGTCTCGCCCGTGCGTTCGTTGAGAAAGGTGAGCTCGATACTGCCGTCCAGCATTGTCGCGCTGCCCTGTTCATCCGGCCTGACGATGCAGATTGTCACACGCTTCTGGCTGTTGCTCTCGATCAGAAAGGCGAAACGGGCGAAGCGATTCACCATTACGAGAAAGCCGTGCAGATTTCCCCGAAGTCGATTTCTGCTCTAAATAATCTGGCGTGGCTGCTGGCCACCAGTTCTAACGATGCCCTACGAGACGGTAACAAGGCGGTCAAGCTTGCTGGCGAAGCTAATCAGTTGTTGGGAGGCACTAACCCCATTGTGCTGCGTACATTGGCAGCAGCCTATGCGGAGACTAGGCAATTTGGGAAGGCAATCGAAAGCGCGGAAGCCGCCATACAGCTGGCCCGACTGTCTGGCGACAACTCATTAGCCGCGGACGTGGGAGAACAGCTAGGTTTTTATCGGCTTGGCGTGCCCTACCGCGAGACGCAAAGGTAAGGAGCGCATCGGCGTGTAGCGGCGTCACCGGCGCCAGATTGCTTATCAAAGCTCGTCACGCAGAGTTTTGAAGACGACTG
>Ga0193707_1000786_pt1 | contig 11300 bp, 9 predicted proteins | sample U3c2metaG_FD_143043 | JGI IMG/M metagenome (GOLD analysis project Ga0193707, IMG submission 143043) | Soil microbial communities from a riparian zone of the East river system, Colorado, United States - U3c2 | ecosystem: Environmental > Terrestrial > Soil > Riparian zone | place: USA: East River...
ATAAGGGCGTCATCTATCCGGCGTCGCCGATGGAGCTTCGCGCCGTGCCGCATATCAATGAGGCGGCTTACGATCCGCTCTGGGCCACTTGCCAGGAGCTCGGTGTGCCGCTTTGCTTTCATGCAGGAGGGTCGCCCAAGATTCAGATGCGTCCGGGCGATGCATTCTCACCGGCGGTGGCCGCGGCATTCAGCGGTGTGGTGCGCTCGGTGAGCTCGATTGCGGTGGTGGCGAATTTTCTGCTTTCGCGCGTCCTCGACCGTTTCCCTAAGCTGAAAATCGTATTCGCCGAAAGCTCGCTCGGTTGGGGCGCCTACGAAATCGAGTATGCGGACTATCAGTCGGAGGCCGACGGTTTGCCGTCGGAAGGTTATACTTTGAAGCCGTCGGAACTGTTCCAGCGCCAATGTTATTTCACTTGCTGGTACGATCACATGAGTCTCCGGGTGCGGCGCTATCTCGGCAGCGCAAATATTTTGTGGTCGAGCCATTTTCCGCTGGCGACATCGAGTTGGCCCAATACCAAGCAGCGCGCCGAGCTGAGTTTTACCGATGTGCCGGATCAAGAGAAGCGGCAAATTCAATGGGAGAACGCCGTGAAGCTGTATTCGCTTTGAGCAATTCGAATCAACGAACAGGAGGTAAAAATATGAGACCTAAAGTTCGACATGTGGCCGTGATGACGAAAAATCGCGAGAAGATGGTGGAGTTCTATCAGAAAATATTCGGCCTGGAGCCGAAACGCGGATTCGGCGGGGCGATTTATATGTCCGACGGCGACGTCAACATCGCGCTCATCGAAGCTAAACGCGACGACCAAAAAGAGGGCATCAACCATTTCGGCTTCGAGGTCGACGACCTCGATGACATCAAACGCCGATTGAAGGAAGCAGGATTTACGGCCGAAATCGACTCGAAGTCGGATAAAGACTCGGACCATCGAATCCAGGATCCTGATGGCCATTGGGTCGATATGGCGGTCCATCGCCGCTGGCCGAAATAATTTTTCATAAAAAGTAATGGAAGCCATTATGGGGAAGGTGCGATGAGGTTGATTCCGCGAAAGCTTTGCCTTGCCTGGTGCATTGTTGCTTCATTCGCGATTTTTGTGCACGCGCAAGACGGATCGGATCCGAAAGTTGTCCAGGCGGCGCGGAAGGAAGGCGAGATCGTTTGGTACACCACGATGAGCTCGGATCAGAGCAACGCTTTCATGGCGCGTTTCCAACAGAAATATTCCTTCCTCAAGCCCTCCGTCATTCGTTTAGGCGGGAGCGCGTTGTTGAATCGAGTTCTAACCGAGGCCAAAGCCGGAAAAAACTTTTTTGACGTCGTGCACGGCACGGGCGAGATCGTTTTGCCGCTCATGGACATGGGCCTATTGGCGCCGTACATGTCGCCCGAGCGCAAAATGATTGCCGATGACTTGAAAGATAGAAAGGGCTTCTGGACATCGGTTTACGTCAACTCGGTGGTGCTCGGCTACAATACCAATCTGCTCAAGGGACAGGTCGTGCCGCGCGGTTACAACGATCTTTTGCAGCCGAGATGGAAAGCGCGAAAAATTTCCGTCGACGATACCTACGCGACGTTTCTGCAAGGGCTGATTGCCGTTTGGGGCAAAGACAAAGCGCTCGACTATCTGAAAAAACTGGCGGAACAAGAACCGGTGGTCATGCGCGGCAGCACCGTGCGCGTTCAGTTGGCCGCCGCCGGCGAATTTCCCCTGGTGATCGCCTATGCCAACATCATTCAATACCTCGCCGAGAAAGGGGCGCCGATCGATTGGGTGCCTCTTGAGCCCGCGGTGATCTCGGTCAACACCGTGATGGCGGGAGCCAAGGCGAGTCATCCGAACGCGGCGAAACTGTTTATCGATTTCACGCTTTCGAAAGAAGGCCAGGAAAAACTCTGGGATTTTCAACGAATCCCATCGCGGAGCGACGTCGAACCCAAACCGGCAAGACTGTTTCGCGGTTACAAGCGTTACGTGGTGCACCCCGAGGAAATGCAAAATCTCGACGAGACGGCCAAGCTCTACTCGCAGATTCTCAAAACCCGCTAGGCGGCACCAGTCTTCGAAGGCGCGCCGCGCACTCACGGCAGGAATCTATGACAAAAGAATTTTCCACGATCGCTAAAAACGGCATGGTCGCGTCGAGCCAACCGCTGGCGACGTTAGCCGGCGTGCAGATGCTTATGAGCGGCGGCAACGCCATCGACGCGGCGATCGCAACCGCGGCCGTGTTGGGTGTCGTTGAAGTTTCATCCATCGGCATCGGCAGTGATGCGTTCTGCCTTTTCTATTCGGCCAAAGAAAAGAAGATTAAGGCGCTGGATGCCAGTGGCAGATCGCCCTACGCGGCCAGCCTCGACTTCTGCCGCAAGAGCGGTTTCAAAGAGATGCCGCAGCGCGGCATTCACTCCGTCACCGTTCCAGGCGCCGTCCATGGTTGGGGAACTCTGCTGAATTCCTACGGGAAAAAAAAGCTAGGGGACGTGTTGCAAGCAGCGATCCGTCATGCGGAAGAAGGTTTTCCAGTGGCGGAGTTGACGGCGGAACAGTGGAAAGAGTCGAAAGGGAGATTGAAAGCGGATGAAGGCGCGGCGATCAATTATCTCATCGATGGTCGTACACCCAAGGCCGGCGAGGTTTTCAGAAACCCCCGAATGGCGGCAACGCTGAAGCAGATTGCCGCGGAAGGCGCCGATTATTTTTACAAAGGCGAAATCGCAAAAAAGATTGTGCGCTGCGCCGAAAAACTCGGCGGACTTTTTGCGGTCAAAGATTTTGTCGATCATTGTTCGGATTGGGTTGAGCCCATCACCGCCAATTATCGTGGCTTTGATATTTACGAGATGCCGCCGACCACGCAGGGTTTCGTGGCGTTGGAAATGCTCAAGATTCTCGAAGGCTTCGATCTGAAGAACGCGGGACCACAGAGCGCCGACGCACTGCATTTGATGATCGAGGCGAAGAAACTGGCGTTCGCCGATCGCGACCGGCACTTGGCCGACCGCGATTTCATGAAAGTGGCGGTGGGGGATCTTTATGCGTCAAAGCGTGTGGAAAAGATGCGGTCGCAAATTCGGCTGGATCAGACTGCGAGTGAATACGAGAACGTGCCCACCGGAACGGATACCGAATACGTCGCAGCCGCCGACAGCGAAGGCAATCTGGTTTCTTTCATTCAAAGCAACTTCATGGGCTTCGGTTCGGGCGTGGTCGAGCCCGAGACCGGAATCATTTTGCAGAACCGCGGCCATCTCTTTTCGTTGAATGAAAATCATCCCAACTGCATCGGGCCGCACAAGCGCTGCGTGCATACGCTGATGCCAGGGCTGATTTTCAAAAATGACAAACCTTACGCCGTGCTCGGGTTGAAAGGCGGTCACGTGCAGCCGCAAGTGCAGGTGCAAATCATTTCGAACCTCATCGATTTCGGCACGACGCCGCAGGAGGCGATCTCGGCGCCGCGTTTTAATCATATCGAAGGAGCAAAAGTCGGATTGGAGCCGGAATTCGCTCAATCGGTCAAAGACGATCTAACCCGCCGCGGCCATCAAGTGGTTGGCGGCAATCCCGAAAGCTTCGGCGGCGCCCACGCAATCGTGATTCACCCCGAATCAGGAGCCTTCATCGGCGGCTCCGACCCGCGCAAAGGTGGCTGCGCGCTGGGGTTCTGAGATTCGGTTCCGGATTCCGTTGCGCTGCATCCGGGCTACAGAATTACAGGACGCGGTTTGAAGGTCTGTCGTAGCCCGGATGAAGTGAAACGGAATCCGGGGGCCTCGTGGTTGGACAACGCTGAGTCTTGTATCGTACATCTGGCCACATGGTTTTCTACCGACGCAATTTCATACCTGGAGGAACCTACTTCTTCACGGTTGCGCTGACTGACCGTAAACGCGATTGGCTCGTGAGGCACATAAATTTGCTTCGCCTAGCCTTTCGGCGCGCCAAGCGCGAGCGACCCTTCACGATAGATGCGATCGTTGTCTTGCCCGAACATTTGCATTGTGTCTGGACTCTGCCCCCGGGCGACGCGGATTATTCGCACCGCTGGCGTTTGATCAAAGCGCGCTTGTCGAAAGACCTACTGCTGGCGGGCGCTCCGATCCATCAAAGTGCCAAGGGAGAATACAACGTATGGCAACGGCGGTTTTGGGAACACACGGTGCGCGATGAAGCTGATTTGCTTGCGCACGTGGATTACATCCATTACAACCCGGTCAAGCACGGTCTCGTCACACGGGTAAGCGACTGGCCATACTCTTCATTTCATCGGTTTGTTCGGATGGGTTGGCTGAGTGCTGATTGGGCCGATGATCCGAATTTATCCGAAGGTATGACCGGAGAGTGATTTCGGAGTCCCGGATTTCGCTGTGCTCCATCCGGGCTACGATAGAGAAATTCACGAATCTCAAATATCAGTTCATTCCATCCGGAATATAGTCCACACATCGGTCTTCCGCCACTGGCAATTGGTACCGAAATCACATATCACCATTACGATATTTTCGTTAAGGAGACTCGGTCATGGGTTATTTCAAGGATTTAAGAGAGCATATCGCGGCGCTGGATCAAGCGGGTTTGCTGGTCAAGATCGACGAGCAAATCAACAAAGACACGGAGCTGATGCCGCTGGTGCGCTGGCAGTTTCGCGGGCTTTCGGAAGAAGAGCGCCGCGCATTCATGTTTACCAATGTGATTGACGCGAAGGGACGGAAGTACGACATTCCCGTCGTGGTCGGCACATTAGCGGCGTCGCGCCAAATTTACGGCTTTGGTCTCCAGTGCAAACCCGAAGAGATCGTCGATCGCTGGAATAAGGCGCAGAGTAATCCGATACCACCGAAAATCGTGGATCATGCGCCGGTGCATGAAGTCGTTTACACGGGATCGAATCTAACCGAGAAAGGCGGTCTCGGAGAATTTCCGATACCGATCTCGACTCCTGGCTACGATTGCGCGCCGTTTACCACGGCGTCGCACTGGTTCACCAAGGACCCTGAGACCGGCATCATCAACGTCGGCAACTACCGCGGCCATATCAAAAGCCCGACGCGGACCGGAGTTTTTTTGAGCTCGAGCAATCATGGTGGTTATCACTGGCGCAAGTGTCAGGAGCGCGGCATTCCGCTGCAAGCGGCGCTGGTGATCGGCGCGCCGCCCTGTGTCGCTTACACTGCGCCGTCGCGGATTCCTTTTAGCGTGAGCGAGCTCGACGTTGCCGGCGGGCTCGCCGGCGCGCCGATCGAAGTCGTGCGGGGTAAAACCAACGACGTGCTGGTGCCTGCCAACGCGGAGATCGTGATCGAGGGTGAAATCTCGACCGAGTTTTTGGAACCCGAAGCGCCGTTCGGCGAATCCACCGGCTATATCGCCGAGCGTTTGCTCAATCCATTCTTCGAAGTGAAATGCATCACGCATCGTAAGAATCCAATCCTGGCGACGATCATCAGCCAGATGCCGCCAAGCGAGTCGAGCGTGATGCGTCAGGTGTCAGCCGAAGGAAACTATCTGCGCTTCCTGCGTGATCAGTGCAACATTCCGGGCATCATCGAAGTGGCTTTTCATAGCATCGCCGTGCGCCAGATCTGTGTCATCAAGATGAAAAAGCTCAACCAGGCGCACGTCTGGCAAGCGCTGCACAGCATGGTCGGCTACAATCCCGCCACCGGCAAGATGGTCATCGCCGTCGACGAAGACATCGATCCGCGCAATTTAGACTCGCTCTTTTGGGCCATGGCGTTTCGCATGCAGCCGCACCGCGACGTGCTGATTATCCGCAATCGCACACCGCAGATGGACCCGTCGGTCTTTCCGCCGGGACAGGAAACGGGCCATTCCTTGGACGAGATCGCCGGCGCTTCGGCCATGCTCATCGACGCCACGCGCAAGTGGGATTACCCACCGGTGTCGCTGCCGAAAAAAGAATATATGGAACGCGCGAAACAACTTTGGGAGCGCTTGGAACTACCGAAGTTGAAGCCGCAGGAGCCGTGGTTTGGTTACAATCTAGGATTATGGTCGGAAGAAGACGAAGCGGAAGCGGAGCTCGCGGTGCAAGGCGAACATTACCAGACCGGTGAAAAGCGCTTGCAACAGCGGGTAAGAGTAAAGAAATTTTGACCGCAAAGTCATTTTCCGAGGAAGTCGAAGGAGCGCAAAGGTCGCAAAAGATTAGGAGCGTTTTGCGATACACCCTACAATGCGAGAGATTTTGTTTATTGAGCGACCGCTTATCGTCCACCCATCTCCTTCAGCGATTCTTCGATTAGCGACGAGTCGACGATCATCTGAGGAGTGATGTTTACCGGGATCTGTTTGGCGTCTTTTTCGATTTGTAGCAGGACGTCAACGCCGTCTAATGGCACCCGGCCGTCGCGGCTAAAGGCGTTGACCACGGCGTCGTAAGATTCTCGCGCCAGCTTTTCGTCCATATTAAATCGCTTGCGGATGACTTCGGTGGTGCCGGCGGCGCTGCCTTGAATGAAGCGGAGGGCCTCGATCTCGGCTTTGAGGAGTTTTTTTACTTGGGCGCGATTACTTTTGATTCTGTCGATGGTCGTGCCGAGTCCGGAAAAGGGAATGACCACGTGATCAGCGGTTTGGGCCAAGATCGGAAAGCCTTCGCGTTTAAGCTGCACGGAGTAGGGCGGGGCGACGACGATGGAGTCGACGCGGCCCATTTTGAAGGTATCGTACATCAGCTTTTCGTCGCCGATGGCCAGAATCTTCACGTCCTTGTCGATATCGAGCCCAAACTGACGTAGCGTCATGCGCGTGCTCACGTGGTTGGTGCCGCCGATGGAAGCGAGGCCGATGACTGCGCCTTTCAAGTCTTTCACACTTTTAAATTTGTTTTGCGCGACAATGCTAAAAAACGGCGCTTTGATGCTGGTGGAAATCGCGCGCACTGGAAGGTTTCGCGCGGCGGAGCGGATGATCGAGCCGATCAATTCGGCGTAATCGATATCGCCACCTAGCAACGCCGCCATGGCGATGTTGGGGCGCATTTGAATAATCTCGACGTCGCTGCCGTGCCTGAGATAAAGTCCGCGATCTTTGGCGACGAAGGGAACGAGAAACGCAAGGGAGCTAGTCGCGACGGCAATGCGCACTTTTTCAACGCTCGGTTTTTCTTGCGCCGGTAAGAGGCTCGCGAAACATGCGATCGACATCGAGAGGACAAAAGTCACGGTCGGCTTGTGCGAAGTTAGTCTCATGTGGAAACCTTTCTTTGTCGTGGCTTGAACGACGGTGAATCCAAGTTCTATTGTGGACCGCGATTCTAGTTGGTAGAGGAATTTAGTCAAGGACTAACGGCCTGAGCTAGGTATTAGGATGAATGGATGAAATTCGACGCAAGTTTGCTCGTGCACGACCTGGAGCAGATGCCGGCTCTAGCGCGATTCGCCGATGAGGCGAGCTTCGACGGAATGTGGACATTCGAAACTGCGCATGAACCGTTCTTGCCGCTAGTGCTTGCCGCCGAACACAGCTCGCGTCTGAGTTTGGGCACGAGTATCGCCGTGGCTTTTCCGCGGAGTCCAACTATTTTGGCCCAAATCGCCTGGGACCTGGCGCGCTTTTCCAAGGGACGCTTCATTCTCGGCCTCGGCACGCAGGTGAAAGGTCACAACGAGCGCCGCTTCGGCGTCAAGTGGGAAAGACCAGTGGAGAAGATGCGCGAGGTCATCCTCGCCGTCAGGGCAATCTGGGAATGCTGGCAGAATCAAACCAGACTTAATTTTCAAGGCGAGTTTTTTAAGCTCACGCTGATGACGCCCTTTTTCAGCCCGGCGCCCCACGAGTATCATCGGATTCCGATTTTCGTCGCCGGCGTGAATCAACGCATGTGCCAGCTCGCCGGAGAATTGTGCGAAGGGTTTCATGCTCATCCGCTGCACAGCGCGCGATACTTGAAGGAGAGAGTGCTGCCGAACATCGAGATTGGCCTGAGGCAAAGCGGGCGGCAACGCCAATCGATCGAAATATCGAGCAGTATCTTCGTCATTCCGACTGACAATCCAGCCGAGGCGGCGAAGTATGAATCGGAGATTCGCGAGCAGATTTCTTTTTACGCCAGCACGCCGCCATACCGGCCGGTTTTCGATCTTGAAGGATGGGGCGATGCCGCCGATGAGCTAAAAGCTCTGGCTGCGCGCGGCAAATGGGGTGAGATGCCCGCGTTGATTACCGACGAAATGCTCGACCGGTTCGCTTTGCGTGGCACTTGGGCGGATTTGCCAGAGAAAGTCTTGAAAAAATATGATGGGTTATTAGATCGCGTGAGCTACTACTTTCCCGTTGTGCCCGGTGAAAATGAAGCGGGCTGGCGCGCGACGGTGGCGGGTTTCAAACGCTGATGCTTATCTTTCGTTCTTCGGCGCTCGCCCGTAGAGTTTGTCGATGAAACCCGACTTTCTGACTTCTTCGAGAACGCTTGTGTCCATTAAGGCTGCGGGCTTGACGTTGCGCGCGTTCGGATGGCCGAGCGAGTCGAGCGCGTTCTGAATGCCATTGGTTTCGGGGATGGGATATTCCCGCATGCTGAACGACAGGCGATTATAAATGTCCTTTGCAATCGCCGGATCTTTGATGCCTTCTTCTTCGAGAACCGAAAACACCAACTTCGGCTTAGTCTTGAAAATGTAAATGCCCTCGACGTACGCCAGCACGATCCGACGCACGACCTCGCGCTGGTTGCGTATCAGCGCGGCGGGCACCGTAACGCCGAAGCGCGCGAAATCGAGGGGCAGCTCGGAAAGATCGGCCAGCGCGCGGCAACAACCGCTAGCCAAAACTTTATGAATACCCTCCGGACTGACGAGGGCGCCATCGACGTGTCCCGCCAGCAATGCGGACATGCGCGTCGGTGTGTTGCCGGACTGCAGCAACATGACTTCTTTCTCCGGATCAAGCTTCCATGACCGTAGCACCATTCTCGTCGTAAGATCCGAAGCCGAACCGAAACGGCTGACTGCAATGCGCTTGCCTTTAAGATCTTCCGGTTTAGAAATATTTTTCCGCGTGACGAAGATATGTTCGAGGCGATTGATGTTAACGGTGATGACTCGAGTTTCCATCGCGCCAGAAACGGGCAGCGTCATCATCTCGGGGACGCCGGAATCCGAAACCACGATGTTTCCGCCGAGCATCGCCTGGGTCAGGATGCTGCCGCTATTAAAGTAAATGGATTTGACGTTGAGGCCGTTTTTTTCCCAGAGTTTTTCTATCTCCATGACGCGGCGGAGATCGGAGCTGATGCCGGTGCCGCTGTAGCCCAACATCAAGTTGTTCGGTTGGGCATGAGCGTGGATGACGCTCACTGCCAGACTCAGTACTGCAACCAAGTATCTCGTCATTCTCAATTTCAACGTTCGCTCCAGTTTCCGATTGGTTTTAGCTCGCTCGCCCGTAGAGCTTATCTATAAAGCCAGATTTCTTGATCTCTTCCAAGATGGTCGTGTCCATCAGCGCCGCGGGCTTGAGAGTCTTGGCGTTTGGATGGCTCAGCGAGTCCATCGCGCTTTGAATGCCATTGGGTTCCGGCACGGGGAATTCGCGCATGCTCTTGGAGACTCGGTCGTAGAGATCTTTCTGTACGGTGGGATCTTTGATGCCGGCTTCCTCCATCACGGCGTAGACGAGCTTGGGGCGAGTCTTAAAAAGGTAGATCCCTTCGACGTAGCTCATGAGCATGCGGCGCACCACTTCGCGCTGGTTCTTTATCATTGCCGTGGGAATCACGACGCCGAAGCGGGCGTAGTCGAGTGGCAGCTCGGACAAGTCCGCGAGCACGCGGCAGCAACCGGTGGCGAGGACTTTGTGGAGATTGTCCGGGCCGATGAGCGCGGCGTCGACGTGTCCGGCGGCAAGCGCGGTCATACGCGTCAGCGTGTTGCCCGCTTGCAGTAGGGTAACTTCTTTTTCGGGGTCGACTTTCCAAGTCCGCAGCACCATGCGCGTGACGAAGTCAGACGCCGATCCCAAACGGCTCACGGCGAGCCGCTTGCCTTTCAGCTCTTCGGGCTTGGTAATGTTCTTACGGCTGACGAAAATATGTTCGAGGCGGTTGATGGTGACGGCGATGGTTTTCATATCGGACATACCGGAGACAGTTAGGTTCAACATCGCCGGCAGATCGGAATCCGCCGCGGTAATGCTGCCGCCGGCCATCGCTTGCGCCATCAGGCTGCCACTGTTGAAGTAGATCGCCTTGACGCTGAGGCCATACTTTTCCCAGACTCGCTCTTTTTCGATGACGCGGCGCAGATCGGTAGTCAGGCCGGTGCCGCCGCTGTAGCCGAGCGTGATGGCATTGTGCTGGGCGGTAGCCGCGGAGGTTAGGGTTAGATACGTTAAAAACAGGATCGCTATTTTAACAATGCCGTTTATCACTTGGCGGCTCCTCTTCTGATCCAGCGATTGATTTCCAGTAGGCGCAGCCGGCGCGGCAGGCATGGGGGACTTCTCTGCGCATCCCAATCAGGAGGCCGACTGCAAGGGCTAATTCGCTGGGAGACCAAGACTTTCGGATTCGGATATTCCTCCCGCCAGCCGCAAAGACGCTAAGTCCGAAAGAAAACAATACCCATCCTCAAACCAATTCACTTTTTCCTATCCGAACTTTGCGCCTTGGCGTCTTTGCGGGAGATATTCCGGTCCCTTATTTTGTGCTCTTTGCGGTTAAATCATCCTTGTCTTAAGTGCGGGGCGCGATAAATCGCGTCCTTTTTTTGCACCTGTGTGCCCTTTGTGGTTAACCGTCTTACGCACTCGTGACGATATGATCCAAATGAAAAAAACGGATAGCGTTGTCCGCCACCATTTTGCGCTTCTCGTCATCGGGCACGCCGGTCATTTGCGCGTCCAAAGTTTTTAGTGAATTCGGCCAGCGTGTGACGATATGCGGAAAATCAGTCGACCACATGATCCGCTCGACGCCGATCTCGTGGCGCAGCTTCATGCCGATGCGATCTTCGAAGAATCCCCAGTGCGCGTTCTCTTTCAGATATTCGCTCGGCTTGCGCTGCAAGCGCGTCAGACCCATTTGCCGCTCAGCCCAGAAATGGTTGGTCTCATATTCCTTATCGATCTGTTCGCCGAAGTACGGCAGCCAGCCGACGTTGTTCTCGGCCCAGTAGATTTGCAGTCTAGAAAAGCGATCGAAGACGCCGGCGACAATCAACTGGCTCACTTCCACCGACCCGGAATGGTGCGGCGCCTGGCGCGCGAGGCGCTGAACGAGATCGGTCGGTGGCCGCTGCTCGCCTTGCGGCTCTTTGGG
>Ga0193707_1000788_pt1 | contig 11293 bp, 12 predicted proteins | sample U3c2metaG_FD_143043 | JGI IMG/M metagenome (GOLD analysis project Ga0193707, IMG submission 143043) | Soil microbial communities from a riparian zone of the East river system, Colorado, United States - U3c2 | ecosystem: Environmental > Terrestrial > Soil > Riparian zone | place: USA: East River...
GATCGACTGCTTGATTTCTTTCAAGAGGTCCGGATAGGTCCAGGGGACCATGTCCTCGAGCCACGCCATATTGTATTTCTCGAGCGCGCGGCCCAGGCGGATGCACGAATTGACGCCGATGTGGCCGAAGTGGTCGGCACAAAGCGGCACATCGAAGCCTACGTACTCGCGTACGGTCGCGACGAAATTCGCCATCGTCTCTATACCTTTCGGCGTCAGCTCGATGCCGGTGAACATGTGCTGGACGTTGCCGCCGCCGCCGATGGAGACGCCGGCGGGCGCGGTGATCGTGCCCGGCACGTCCTTCATCAGGTCGATGCCTAAGTCCATCTTGAGCCAGGTGAAACCCTGTTCCTTGCGTTTCTTCAGGCGATCGCCATAGATCTTCGGATCGTCGGATTCGGTGGTATCGGCGTAGCAGCGAATCTTGTCGCGAAACTTGCCGCCGAGCATCTGGTACACGGGAATGTTGTAAGCTTTGCCGGCCAGGTCCCACAACGCCATCTCGATCGCGCAGACGCCGCCGGCCTGGCGCGCGTCGCCGCCGAATTGCTTGATCTTCCGGAAAATCTTGTCGATGTCGCAAGGATTCTCGCCGAGAATCCGGCTCTTCAAGAACAAGGCGTACGTCTTGCTCGCTCCATCGCGCACTTCACCCAGGCCATAGATGCCTTGATTGGTGTCGATGCGAATGATGGGATCGGTCATAGGCGCGCCTTTGATGGTGGCCACCCGCAAATCCGTGATCTTCAGCCCCGACGGTTTGGAGTTGCCGTTCACGTGTTGGACCGCCGCATCGAGCGTCCGGCCGTCCCAAAAGCTCAGGCCCAAAGCGCCCGTCACTGCGCCGAGGAAGCGGCGTCTGTTGTGCTGTTTTCGCGTCATGGCGAGACCTATTGTATTACCTGGCTATGAAATCTCGTCCGGCCGCTTCCAGGGCTGGCGATACGGCCGGCGCAACAGGGCGTTGGCCTCCGGGTCGCCAATCACGCTGCGCTTTTGCGGATCCCATGCCAGCGTGCGGCCCAGCTTCAGCGAGTTGTTTGCCAGGATGCACGACGCGGTCGAGATGTAGCCTTGTTCGATATCGGAGATGGGGCGGCCGCGCGAATCGATTGCCGCCAGAAAATTCTTCATGTGATAGCGCACCGCCGGAGCGACGTGCGTTTCGAGATCTTTTTCGGTACGATCGACGGGATATTTGTCGAACTCGTAAGTCACGTCGCGGTGGACGGGCTGCTGCCCTTTGCCGGATGGGATGAAATCGTAACCATAGACGCTGGTTTTGAGCGTGCCCTTGTCGCCGTAAAAAGTCGCGCCCCAGGCGTATTTGGGGTCGGGCGCGTCGCCCCAACTACGGTGCTGCCAAACGACGCGCAGATCTTTGAAATCGAAGGTTGCGGTTTGGGTGTCGGTAATGTTCGCCTTGCTCTGCTTGTCCACGAAAATGCCGCCGGTGGAAGCGACGCGAGTGGGCCATCCGAGATCCAGCATCCAGCGCGTCATGTCCAGCATGTGCACGCACATGTCGCCCACGATGCCGTTACCGTATTCCATGAAAGCGCGCCAGGTGCGCGGGTGCGTGAGCGAACAATAGGGGCGCATGGGCGCGGGGCCGGTCCACATCTCGTAATCGAACCAGCCGGGCGGCGCGGTATCGGGCGGATTCGCGGTCGCGCGCATGTGGTAGTAGCAATAGATTTCTACGAGCGCGATCTTCCCGAGTTTGTTTTCGTCCAGAAAGCGGGTTTTGGCTTCGGCCAAGTGCGGCGTGCTGCGGCGCTGGAGTCCCACCTGCACGACACGGTTGTGCGCGCGCGCGGCGTCGAGCATCGCGGCGCCTTCCAGGACGTCCACGCTGATGGGCTTCTGCACATACACGTCGACGCCGGATTTGACGGCTTCGATCATGATCAGCGCGTGCCAGTGATCGGGCACTCCGATCAGGACGATATCCAGATCGCGCTGCTTCAGCATCTCGCGATAATCGCGGAAGGTGCGGGGCTTTTTCTTCGATGCCTGCCGCTCGGCCACGAGATTGGCGGCATTTTCGAGCATGTGCTGGTCGACGTCGCACAGCGACACGACTTCGACGGGCGAGATTTGGATCAACCGCAGCAAATCGATCTTGCCGTACCAGCCGCAGCCGATCAGTCCTACGCGCCGCTTCTTTTCTTGCTCTTGCGCATACGCGCTGGCGGCGAGCGTGCCGCCCAATGTGTTTCCCAAAAATTCGCGCCGGTTCACCACATTAGTGTATGGCGAGACGAATGAGGCGGTCTTACCAGACGCGTTTCACACCGTATTCATCGAAAACGGGATCGGCGGAAACGATGCGCAGGCCGTGGTTCCTTGCCTGCGCGATCAATAGCCGGTCGAATGGATCTTTGTGATGCGGGGGAAGCGATTCCACTACGGCGAAATCGTCCAATTCGAACGGCAGCAAGGACAAGCGCATGTGGGTCGACGCGGAAACGATAAACTGCGCCGCCGTCACGCGCTCTCCATACTGGCGTAGCTCAATCTTATTTGACCCGCTCTTGATGGCCAGTTCCCACACGCTGGCGTAACTATAGACGTGGCTCCCCTTCTCAATCGCCTGCTTGGCGTTCCGGCTCACTCGCTCCGGCGCCATGGCGTGCCAGATCAGAACTTGCGTATCGACCAGCACTTATACGTATTCCTCAAAGCCCTCGGGAATTTCGTCGAAACCGGGCGCGATTTTGCACTGCCAGCCTTCCTGCTTGGCCCATCCCGGCGCGGCCACCTGGCTAGCGGCACGCTGAATCGTGGCGACGGGCTCGCCGTGTTTGGTGATGCCGATGATTTGGCCCTGTTCGACTTGATCGAGAATTTCGGCAAAATGCTCGCGGGCTTGCGAAGCCGTATATTGCTTCATATCCATAGTATACAGAAGTTTTGTACAAATCGCGGGAATGAGCGGCGAGTTTTCAGCGGGGATTGGCCGGCTTGCCGGCCAATCCGGAACCGCTCCCGAAGGGGCATAAACAGGGCCTCTCCCAGTGCCTCAGCCACCGTCAGCCCGTTTTACGGGCCTTCGAGTGATAATACTAGCTAAAAATAGCCCAAAAACGGGATTTTTGGATGTTTTCTTCTTTACAAGCGCAACACTCTCCCGTATGATCGGATTGACTGGAAGGGTCCGAAACATTTCCGCATCGTTCTGTTTTATCAAGATCCCCCGCATGGACGGGCGATATGCGAAGTTCTCTTCGAAAATCAAAACCAAGACCATAGGAGATTTAGATGGCTGAAAGCAAACGACTGACTCAGACTGCGATTATCAGGGAACTGGCGGAAGCGACCGGCGTGAACAATCGCGTCTCCAAGCAATACCTCGAAAGTCTTGCGGACCTGGCGGTTCGCGAGACCAAGAAGAACGGCATTTTCATTTTGCCCGGGATCGGCCGCCTGGTGCGCGCGGATCGTAAGGCGCGGATTGGCCGCAATCCGGCGACCGGCGAGGCGATCAAGATTCCGGCCAAAAAAGTAGTGAAATTCCGCATTGCGAAAGCGGTAAAGGACGCGATCGTCCCGCCCAAAAAAGCTAAGTAATTCCCAGTTCCTTCCAAACACAAAACCCCGCGATGTCACTCGCGGGGTTTTTCGCATCTAGAGGGGAAATCTCCTAAGTAATCGGCCCGGCAACGCCCGCGCGGGGGCTTGGCGATTTCTAGACTGCCGGGGTAGTTAAACCTGGTTCTTATCTTTGGGTTCTTCGTCGCTCTTCACAGAGTTTTTGAAGTTCTTAATTCCTTCGCCAAGGCCTTTTGCCAAGTCCGGCAGCTTCTTGGCGCCGAACAGCAGCAGGATGACTAAAGCGATGATCAGTATCTCGGGCGCGCCCAGCGATCTCATTCGGCACTCCTATTGGTAGGACATCCCTATTGTAGCCCGAAGGCCTAGCGCTGGAACGCGGCCGCCCCGATGCGCCAACAAAGATTGAGCAGCACGAGCGGCAGGATGACGGCGAGAGCCTTTGCTTTGCTGACGCGGAAGGCGGCGGAAAAAATCAGAAGCAACATCACGATCCACCAAATCTCGAAGACTGAAAAGTACCCGAGGGACGCCGCGAGAAATTTGTTGACGCCCTCTGGAAGGAAGATGTCGAGCCCCAAGGCGGGCCGCAATTCCGCAGTGCTCGAAACCTCGCCTTTGGATTTCAAGACAACGATGGCGGCAATCGCTGCGACAGCCTGAATCAAGCCGCAGCCGGTTACCAGATTGAACAGCTCGCGAAATTTCGCCCCGGCGGAAAATACGGAGCTCGCTCCCAGCAAGATCGCGGCTTGGATCGAGAAGATGAGCGCGGCGCCAACCGGCGCCAAGAAGATGGCAGCTTTCTGGATCATGGTGCCAATTGCAATGCCCCGCTGATAACGCTCAGGTGTCACTCCGTCCGGAATCGGCGACACTTCGAGCACATGCTGGACGATGGGCATCATCAGAAAGCCGGCGGCGATAGAAACGAGCGAGAAAACGACCAGCGGACCTACCCAAAACCATTTACGGTGAACGTATTTTGCCGCCCGGGCCGGATCAAAAAGGAAGCTGGGCATGCCCGGTAGGCTGGCCGCGAGACTCTCGGACTGCCCTGCCGGTACGTCAGGGGAGGTCGTTGCCATAAGATACTCCTCGTTTGTCGAGATTATATGACAATGTGGGCAACGGAAGAGACCAAACGAAATTGCACCCGACGTCGAGGGCAAAATTAAGTAAGATACAAAACGCCCAAGCTAGGGTTTAGGGATCCCTTGCGGTAAAAACTACCAGTACCACTAGAAATATTCCCCTCCGTAATAAGACGTGGTACTCTCGTTTTGATTCACCTCAAGCTTCGGGTGAAAGTACCATACAGTTCTAAATTCGGAGGAATATGCGGTTAACTAAATGGATTTTGGTGGGAATGGCAGCGGCGCTGCTGACTTGTCCCGCTTTTGCTACTACCTATTGGGGTGGCTTTGAAGACACGAGTGGGTCCGGCGCCGATTACGATTACAACGATCTAATATTTTCTATCACCGGGACAAATCTCGCGCTGCACACAGGCACGGGCGTGTGGTTCAACCAGGCATCAGCCGGCGTGTTGAACACCGGCGCCGGCGCGGCCGGTCTGGCTGGGACGCCATTCTGGAACAATTCCTCGCTCGACGGGGCGGGTGGAAAGAACGTCGGTTTCGCGATCTATGGCGGTGGAGCGATCGGCGGGCCACTGGCGCCGGGGTATCAGTATCTTGCCACCGGGGCGGGCGCATCCGTAAATGACGTTTTCTTCTCCGTTAGTGGAGATGTAAGCGAGCAAGTGGCGATTTCGATCACGCTAGCCACTGATGCATTGGGATGGCAGCTGGCATCGGGCGGAGCGATCCACCTGTTTGGGGCGGGCGTGCAAGGACCAGTTTCGTTTACACCGGGCGGGGACTTTATCCTGATCGGGAACGTGGCCCCTTCGACGAGCTTTGCCTCGAACGCGGCATCGGCGGACGGTGTTTCGCACTTCGCGTTCTTTGGGCCGACAGCGGTTCCTGAGCCCTCGAGCATCGGCCTGTTGGGCTTTGCTCTGCTCAGTGGCGGCTTGGCTTTCCGGAAGCGGTTGAAGAACAGAAGCTAGTTTTAAACAAACGTTAGCAGGCAAAAGGGACAGCGCTTCGGCGCTGTCCCTTTTTTGCGTATGGAGGCATGACGGAACTTTAGCCAGCTACTCTTATGGGAGTGGATCCGGTAGAGCATGCGCCTCCTCCAATCGAACTTGAGCTCGTCCGCGAGAAGGACGCCTTTCACCCCGGACCGCACGTCCGGATTCGCAGTTGGCGAGGGCTCGGGCGGAGCCTGTGGACGTCGTTTTGTTTCCTGCTGCAAACTGAGGTACACGTCTACTCGTTCGCGGTGGCGGTAAACGTTCTGATCTCGTTCTTCCCGTTTCTGGTCGCCATGATTATTTTGTGCCGGTCGGTATTTCATTGGCAGGCAGGCGCCGACCTGATTGTTCAAACCGTCAGCAACTATTTCCCGGAAGGCTTTGGGGTGAATTTCCGCGGCTATCTAATGGCTGCGTCGTATCACAAGTTCCGTTGGCTGTCGGTGTTTCTGCTGCTGTTCACGGCCAACGGCATTTTCACGCCGCTCGAGGTGGCGCTGAACCGGATCTGGCGGATCAAGCAGAACCGGAGCTTTTGGCGAAACCAGGCGATTGGCCTCGGCCTGATTTTTGTGTGCGGAATCCTCGTGCTCGCCTCCGTCAGCGCCACATCGCTCAACGTGCCGTACTTAAGAGAGAAGTTCGGGGAGGGGCTCTCGAAAGCCACTTTTCAATTCGCGGTGTTCCGGTTCATTGCGGTGCCGACCACCATGCTGATGATCTTCCTGATCTATTGGCTGCTGCCCAACCGGAAGATTCCGGTCAAGCGCCTGATTCCGGCCTCGGCGGCGGTAGCGGTTCTGCTCGAAGTTTCCAAATACCTCAACATCCTGACGTGGCCCTGGCTGCGGACCAAGCTGGAGAGTGAAGTGCCGCCGTTCGTACAATCCATCAGCATCGTTCTGTGGTCGTTCATGGCGACACTCATCCTGTTGACGGGCGCGGAATGGTCCGCACGCACGACGATCGAAACTCTCGAAGAGCCGGACGACGCGGTTCGATTACACTGATTCATAGAAATCCCTTGTCAGGAAGGACTCGTCCGATGCCGCCACCCATTCCTCCGGATAGCAGTGAAACTGTTTCCCGCCGCGATGTCATCAAGCTCGGAGCGGTGGCGGGAGGCGCCGCGATAGCGTCCGGGCCAGCGATCCGGAAGGTGCAGGCGGCCAGCGACCAGGTGAAGTTCGGCTTCATCGGGACAGGCAGCCGGGGCACCTACTTACTCAGCCACCTTGCGAAACTGGACAACGGGCATTGCACGGCCGTATGCGACGTGAATCAGGAGTCTCTCGACGAGGCCGCTAACGTCGTCAAGACCAACCCTAAGAAGTACAAAGATTATCGCGAGCTGCTGGCCGACAAAGACGTGGACGCTGTGTTGATCGCGGTGCCGCTGTATCGCCACTTCGTCGTTACGCGCGATTCCCTGCTCGCCGGCAAACACATCTTTTGCGAGAAGAGCCTGGTGTTCAAACCGGACGAGATGCATGCGCTACGCGCGCTCGCGGCGCAGCATCCGAAGCAAACGCTGCAGGTCGGGCTGCAGCGCCGTTATAGTATCTATTTCCAATCCGTGAAGAGCATGATCGATCAAGGCGTTTTGGGCAATGTCACGCACATGCAGGCGCAGTGGCATCGCAATCCGGGTTGGACCATGAAGCCGGGCGGGAAGGGCAATCCTAAAAACTGGCGGCTCTTCCGCGAATTCTCCGGAGGCCTCACGGCCGAGCTCGCTTCGCATCAGGTCGACGTTGCCGATTGGTTCTTTGGCAGCGCTCCGGAATTCGTGCTCGGGGTGGGAAGCCTCGACACCTGGCGCGACGGCCGCGAAGTCAACGACAATATTCAGCTCATTTACAACTATCCGAACGGCCGCAAGCTGATGTACAGCGCCATCACGACATGCCAGCATCTGCCGATGCTTTCGTCGCAGCGGCCGGAATTCGGCATAGTCGTCATGGGCACGGCGGGGGCGGTGGAGATGACGCTGGGCAGCGACAACGCGCTTCCGACGGCGCTATGGTTCCGCGAACCCGCGCCGACTATGGTTTCTCCCGGCGCGCAAAAAACCGAGACCACCGCCGGCGCGACCTTTGCGCAAGCGGGTCCCCAAAAAGGAATTCCGATTATCACGCCCGACACGCAGGTGGATTGGAAGAACGATTCTTTCATGACGCGCGAGTCGAAATTGGCGCGGCGCTGGCTTTATAACAAGGGCATCATGCTCCCGACGGAGGATCGCAATCCCGTGGACACGGAGCTCGAGAGCTTTCTCAACGATGTAAAGACGGGCGCTCGCCCGCGCGCGGACGTGCAAGTGGGACTCGCCGATTCCACGGCTGTCATGCTCTCGAACATGGCAATGGATGAGAACCGCCGCGTGTACTTCAACGAGATCGATAAGATGGGCACCGACACGACCGATGCGATGAGCCGCCAGATCGGCTAACGGTCAGCCCTTACAACGGACTAGGCTCCCTGGAGTAGTACCCTCCGCCGCTCAAGCTACGGCAAGTCTCGCCGATAATTTAATCACGATGGGTGCTGGGCGCGAATCTCCTAACCTCGACTTCCTGCGCTCGATCGCGGTGCTGCTGGTTCTGGGAAGCCATCTTCTACTTGCTCTGGGCTTGCCATGGGAAGGAACTCCGATTGCCGCCGCCGGCCGTCTTGGGGTACTGCTTTTTTTCATCCACACGAGTCTTGTGTTGATGATGTCTCTGGCACGGTTGGAAAAATCGGAGGGCGGCTTGGCGGCTCGATTCTACATCCGTCGCGCGTTCCGGATCTACCCACTGGCGGTCGCCACGATCCTGGGAGTCGTCGCGCTCCAAATTCCGAAGACACCGCTAATCAAGTTTCAAGTTCCGAGCGCTGCCGAACTGTGGTCCAATCTGCTGCTGATCCAAAACATCACCAGAGCGCGCACACTGCTCGCGCCTTTGTGGAGTCTGCCGTATGAAGTGCAGATGTATCTGGCGCTTCCCTTCTTGTATTTGCTCGGGAAACGAATCCGGAAGCCGCTAGTGCTGATCGCGCTGGGAGTTGCCTGCTTTTACGTGGAGCATGTGCTGGCCGGACGATTCGGATTCCGGGCGCTGCTGACGTATACGCCGTGGTTTTTCATGGGCATTGCAGTGTTCTTCCGCCGGCCGGCCCGGCAGCTTCCGGCATGGCTTTATGCGCCATGCCTGGGCTTTGTCATAGTGGCGGATCTATTTGTCAACCAGTTCAAAGAGAGACGCTGGGAGGGCTGGACGGAATTGGCGATCGGCGCCGGGTTCTGCATGCTCTTGCCGATGTTTCGGGAAATCGAAATGCCGGCGGCAAAGAAAATCTTCCACTCGATCGCCAAATACTCATACGGCATTTACCTGTCCCATCTGCCGATCCTATGGTTCGCGCTCGCGGGGATGGGCGATCGACCGATTGTGCTGCGCGCCATCGTCTGCGTAGCGATGCTCGCCGCCGTTCCCGTGCTGCTCTACTACACAATCGAAGATCCGTTCATCCGGCTGGGAGCCGCGCTTGCCAGGGGCCGATCGGCTAAGCGCGACACAGTCTTTGCCGCTTCGAGCGACAACATTACTATCGAGACCCAAACTATATCGGCTATCAGCAAATGAATGAGCTGCATCCAGACGGGCGCGAGTAGTGAAAGATTGACCGCGCCCAGCATGATCTGACATAGCACCAGCGCAATCACACGCGCGCCGGCGGTCCGCAGCGAATCTCCTTCCGGCTTGCCCCGTAGCATGGCCGCAGCGGCCCAAATCAGATACGCGGCTCCCAAGATCGCGATCACCGGATGGACGAGCCGCAAACGCAGCAGCAAGCTCGAAGCGCTCGAGAAATCGCGGCGCAGCCCCTCCGCGAGCGATGCCGCCGGGAAGAGAGTGTCGCCCAAAGCCGCAATGGCTCCGGTAATACTCACGGCCACGGTAATTGCGAGCGAGCCCCACAGGAGGCGAGGGATGCGCGCGAGCTTGAATCGCGCAGTGGCAGTGTTCGCGAGCCATGCCGTCGCCGTCATGGCGGCAAGCAGCAGCATTGTGTTGACAAGGTGCGCCGACAAGTACCAGGCCCGGCCGGCCGATTCATCGCGCGCGACGTGCCGAAACAGCACCAGGCCCGCGCCCAGCAGCGCCTCGATGAAGAGAAAGATAACGGAGAGCACAGCGTAGCGCCGGACCGCATGACTTTTGGGAAAGGCGACAAATGCCCAGACGCACAACGCAATCAGCGCTATACAATCGACGCTGGTCATCATGCGATGCGTGAACTCGATCAGGGTAGGCGTGGTCATCTGGCCGGGAAGCACTTGCCCGTTGCAGGTGGGCCAATGGGCCCCGCAACCGTCGCCGGAAAACGACACGCGGACGTATGCGCCCCATAGGATGACCGGGAAATTGTAGGCGAGCACTGCCCAGGCAAACCGCGTAAAACCTTTATTCATTGCTCCTCAAATAGGCCACTCTGAGAATCGCTGCCACACTGCAGACTTCGGTGATTCTTCCATCCATCGCCATGGCGACGGCATCTTCAAATGGCTTCCACACGATCGCAATCTCTTCCTCGGGATCGAGATTTCTGCTCACCACAGACAGCCCGGTCGCCCAAAACAGACTTTGCACATCGTCCGTAACGCCATTGCACACATCTACCGGCCCCAGCAGTTTCCACTCACTCGCGCGTACGCCCGCCTCTTCGGCCAGCTCGCGCTCCGCTACCTGGCGCATGTCCGTTTCGCCGGGATGCGACCCGCCGCGCGGAATCTCCCAGGAGTAGCGGCTCAGCGCGTAACGCCACTGCCCGGCCAACGCTACCTCGTCGCGCTCGTTGATGGCGACGATGCCGACGGAGGGCCGGATTTCGACGACTCCATACACGCCGGCGCCGCCATCCGGCCTTATGACTTCATCCTCGCGCACGCGAATCCAGGCGTTGCTATAGGCGATGCGCGTCGCTTTCCTCGTCCAGGGATTTTCAGCCACAGATTTGAGCCAGCACGTCCAGATCGACGTTCCCTCCGGAAAGGATGACGCCTACCGACTTGAGATCCGGCGGAAGCTTCTTGTGCAACAGCGCGGCGGCGGCCACGGCGCCACTCGGCTCGGTGAGCAATTTCATCCGCGATAGAAGGAAGCGCACGGTGGCTTTGATCTCTTCTTCGGACACCAGGAGCACGTCTTCAGCCAGAGCGCGCACGATGGGAAACGTGATCGCTCCGGGAATTGGCGTCCGCAAGCCATCCGCGATGGTAGCGGGCGGAGCGATGGCGGTGCGCTCGCCGGCGCGCAGCGACTGATGCCAATCGTTCGCGAGCTCCGGCTCGACACCGAAGATCCGGATATGCGGGCGCAGCGCTTTGGCGGCGATCAAAGTTCCCGACAGCAGCCCGCCTCCGCCGAGCGGAACTACGATGGCGTCGAGGCCGGGCTTCTCCTCGAGCAACTCCAATGCCGCCGTGCCTTGACCTGCGATGATCCAGGGATGATCGTAGGAAGGCACTACAACCGCGCCCGTTTCGCGTGCGATCCGGCCAGCGATCGCTTCCCGGTCTTCGCGCTCACGGTCGAAAAAAACGATCTTCGGACCGTATGCCTGCGTGGAGGCAAGCTTGGCCTTCGG
>Ga0193707_1000789_pt1 | contig 11292 bp, 10 predicted proteins | sample U3c2metaG_FD_143043 | JGI IMG/M metagenome (GOLD analysis project Ga0193707, IMG submission 143043) | Soil microbial communities from a riparian zone of the East river system, Colorado, United States - U3c2 | ecosystem: Environmental > Terrestrial > Soil > Riparian zone | place: USA: East River...
CCCAGAACAGTGCGATCTCACTCTGGTCTGGTGTCCGCGTTGACCCGACAAGCGGGCCGAGTTGTTTGACCTCCTCGTAATCCGCCGCGTACTGCTGGCTATCGAGAGAAGGCGGACCGGGTGGGCGAAACTGCGAACTGCTGGTCATTGCAAACGGGACAACAAATCCCCATTGCGGTAGCAAATAGGGAAGGAAGGCAGGAGGAGTCGGAATCCACACGCCCGGACCGCTGCCGCCCGGTGGCGCAACAATTGCATCTGAGCCATCATTGGCGCGCGCGGCGAGAATCTGGGTCGCGACGAATTCACCCCATACGATGCCAGCTCTCTTGTGCGGACTATCAGGGATTCCAGCAAGAATCGCGGCGTGAAGCGCATCGAAGCTGGATGCACTAGCTGGAAATAAATTCACCAGCGCCAGGTGCGCCGCAGCACTGGCAGCCGCTGGCCGCGATGCGCTGGCTGGTACGCCGCTTTGCACCAAATAAGTTTCATGCGTGCGCGCGATGCCGTTAACCGCGTCATAAATTGAGACGTGAAGAATAGCGAGATTGCGGGACGCGATCGGCGGCGATGTGTTTCCGGCACGAATGACATCGAGCGCGGCGTTGTTCCAGTCGGTTACGACATCGGCACGCGCGGGGACAGCGACGCTCGACGCAAGACTTATGGTGGCGATGCAGGCGATGAAGATTAGACGTCTAGAGAAAGCGTTCATTGGGCGTGTCCTTTCGACGACAAGTGGCCCGGTTGTACGCTTTAGCCGACTTTTGTGTCAAGATTATTCCGACTGACTGTTTCCACGGAGAGAGGCTCCGGTCACAGCATCGGCAACGATTTTTTGGATTTGGGCGGCGGAAATTCCCGATCGAGATCTGCGAGATTTTCTTTGGTCAGTTTGATGTCGATCGACCGCGCGTTGTCGCGGACGTGCTTTTCGCTGCTCGCTTTTGGAATCGCTATCGCTCCCGGCTGACGCAGCACCCACGCGAGCGCGATTTGCGACGTGGTTCCGTCATGACGTTTGGCGATCTTCCTGAGCGTCGCGTTCTCGAGCAAACCGCGCCCATGACCAACCGGAGAGTAAGCCATGATTGGAATCTTGTTGTTTCTGTTCCATTGCAGGAGACCGGATTCAACCTCCCGGTTCTCCAGATTGTAGAGAACCTGGTTGGCGGCGCAGTTTGTGCCGTTCTCGATCGACCAGAGGTCTTCCATATCATCGACATCAAAATTCGAGACGCCCCAGCGTTTGATTTTTCCAGCGTCCCGAAGTTTCTCGAACGCTTCCACGGTTTCCTCGAGACGCGTGTTTGTTTCTCGCCAATGCAAAAGATAAAGATCGATCGCGTCGATTCGCAGACGTTTGAGACTGCGCTCACATGCTCTTGGTAATTCCGTACGCGAAGCGTTATGCGGATACACTTTGGTAACAACGAACACGCGATCGCGTTGACCCTCGATCGCATCGGCCGCGACTTCTTCCGCGCCGCCTTCGCCGTACATTTCGGCGGTATCGATCAATGTCATACCGAGCTCGATTCCGAGTCGCAAGGCGGCGACTTCATCCTTGTGCGCCCGCGTATTTTCGCCCATGCGCCAGGTGCCCTGACCCAGCACGGGAACACATTCGCCATCGGGAAGAGGAATTGTCTTCATTCCGTGTTTGATGCATCGCGAGTCCCGTTTTCGTTGGCCTTGTCTTTTCGTGGGAAGGAGCGATTGAAATGGCATGGCGAAGAAAATGCGCGCAGTGCAGATCCCAAAGGCGAAGGGACCGTTGGAAGTGGTGGAGCGGGAAATTCCGGAACCCAAATCGGGTTGGGTGCGAGTGAAAATTGAAGCGTGTGGCGTTTGTCACAGTGACTCGTTAGTCAAGGATGGGCTCTGGCCCGGAATCCAATATCCGAGAATTCCCGGCCATGAAGTGATTGGTGTGATCGATGCCGTCGGCCCCGACGTGGCGGATTGGAAATCGGGCCAGCGGGTTGGCGTTGGATGGCACGCTTCAAATTGCGGACATTGCGATCCATGCCGGCGCGGCGATTTCTTTGCCTGCCAGGTAGAATTGCTCACAACCGGCATTTCGTTCGACGGTGGTTACGCCGAATACATGGTCGCGCCAGCGAAAGCGCTCGCGTCTGTGCCGGACGATTTGAACTCAAGCGATGGCGCGCCACTGATGTGCGCCGGAATCACAACGTTCAACGCATTGCGTAACAGCGGCGCGCGCCCCGGCGATCTTGTCGGCGTCCTTGGGATCGGCGGACTCGGGCATCTCGGTGTTCAATTCGCGGCCAAGATGGGGTTTAACACGGTAGCGATCGCGCGCGGAAAAGACAAGGAGCCGTTAGCGAAAAAGCTCGGCGCGCAGCATTACATCGACAGTCAGTCGTCGGATCCGGCGGCGGAACTGAGCAGGTTAGGTGGCGCCAAAGTTATCATCGCGACGGTAACCAACGGCGACGCGATGGCGGCGGTGCTGGGCGGTCTTGGACCTAATGGAACGCTCATCGTGATCGGCGCGGCCGGTCCGCTCTCCGTCAATCCGGTTCTGCTCATCACCGGACAGCGTTCCGTCAAAGGCTGGTACTCTGGGACCTCAATCGATTCGCAGGACACGCTCAAATTCAGTGCCTCGAACGGTGTGCAGTCGATGAATGAAATTTTTCCGCTCGATCGAGCAGCTGAAGCCTATGACCGGATGATGAGCGGCAAAGCGCGGTTTCGTGTCGTGCTGCAAATCGGCGTGAAAAGCTGAGAAACAAACGCAGGCGAAACATGCCTTCGCCCGATGTGCGCTCACACGAGTACTTGAAAAATGAGGAAGCTGATCACGATGGTCTGCATGAGAAAAAAGACGGCGTAGAACTCATGATAGCGTTCGTTGCATGTGATCGCAGCGGTGACCAAACCCACGAAATAGAGCAGGCCGCTGGCGAAATATGCCGGCCCTAAAGCAAGAAAGTGGGGGACGCCTTTCAGCAGCGAATCAACGACATCGACCGGTGTAAATAACCCGAAAAGAATGAAGAACGCGCGGTGATTCGCGTAATAGTGCGTTTTGTAATCAATTGCGAGGTCAACGTCGATTTCCCGTTGAAATAGTAAAAGCGACGCCAAATACAAGATGGTAGGGGAGATAAGTACAAAGACGAATAGCAAAAACGTCCACGGTTGCTGATCGCGCCATCTATAGAAAATCCACCAGGCGATCACCAGATACAGGAACAGGTTGATGATCCAGATGGTATGTACCCAGTAGAGCCGTCGAAGGGACCGGGCTTGGATATTTCACCTACACCGCCCAGTACACGTGTCATGCCCAGAGCGAGAATGATTGAGATAAGAACGGACAGATACTCAAATGCCCCCATCGACTAGAAATGTTATCTCGCCGTGAAAGTACATTGCGAGTGGCTTTTCTTTCCCCGTTTCCACCGGACATTGCTCCTCACTGCGGCGGCGCGGGAACAGCAGTTTCTCTTTTGATCAGAAAGTCGACAGAAAATTTTCCGGAGCCGATCAAAGCCAAGGCAACAAAGACGATCAGATAAAGCGCTGCTCGCAGCCAGTCCTCGTCCAGGCGAACACTGGTGTAGAGCGCTCCCGCCATCCCAAGCGCGGCGCTAGCGGCCAGTATTCTGGTTAAAAAACCGCACCCGATCAGAAGAGCGCCAATTGATTCATTAAATGTGATCCACAAGGCGAGAACCACCGGGATTGGAAAACCCATTCTTGCGATTAACGGTGCCAATCCAATCGCTGATAAAGATTTCCCAGCGTGAAACGCTGTCCAATACCAACTGAACTTTTGCAGGCCGAAAGTCGCAGCCAGCAAGAATCCTGCTCCGCGCAAGATCAAAAGGCCGAGATCTCTACTCGGGAAACGGTGAAAAGCTGACATTTTCATTCTCCCTTCGTTAGCGAGCTAAGGCATGACAAGAAACTGAAACACTACTGCTTCGGAATCGGCTACAAAATCCAGAACTTGGGAAACCGGTCAGCAAGTAGTTTGTCGATTCCGAAGGTGCGGCCGGCGTCGGCCAAGAAAATAATGAGCGCGAGGACGATATCGGATTGATCGATGCCCGGACCCCACGGCACCGCCCCTTTCGCACACATATAATTAAGAAGCAAAAACAGCGCGAGAGCGGTGGCGAAACGGGTGGTGAGGCCAACTACGAGCGCGATCCCAATGTAGATTTCGCCGATCACCACCAGCTTCGCAAAAGTCGCGGCGTGCGGGACAACCGCTGAGTTGAGCAAATTTTGGTACCAGGAATAACCATTTTTCAGCGCAAATTTGAGGAAACGAGCGGCCTCGTTAGGCTGGGCATTCCCGTGATCGCTGAAGAAGAAACTGATTCCGAGATAAACGCGCGCCAAAACACCAATATAGCTCGAAGCCATCACCTTTGTCGGCGTTTCACGTGACGGAAGTGACGCCGATACTGACCTGGGGCAATCTTTAGCGCGCGCTGAAAAACGTTGCGCATGGAATTCACGTTTGCGAAACCACACTCGCTTGCGATCGACTCCATGCTGTTTTGGCTTTCTTCCAGACGGCGACGAGCGGTTTCGACGCGAAGACGCTCGACGAACTTTGCGGGCGTGGTTTTCATTTCCTTGGTGAAGACGCGCGCGAAATTTCGCGGGCTCATAGCTACGCGTTGCGCGAGCACTGGGACAGTCAGCGGTTTGTTTAAGTTATCGAGCGCCCATGCCTCGAGTTCGAGTAATGGTTTCCGATCGGTCAGTTGCAATGATAACGCGGCGCTGAATTGCGATTGTCCTCCGGGCCGGCGCAGATAGAGCACGAGATTGCGGGCGACCTGTAATGCCAGTCGCGAGCCGTGGTCTTCTTCCACTAACGCCAGCGCGAGATCCATTCCCGCCGTGACGCCAGCCGATGTGTACACATTTTTGTCACGAACAAATATTGGATCACGATCGACATGTGCGCGCGGCGCGCGCCTGATCAAAACCTCGCACCAGTTCCAATGCGTTGTGGCGCGGCGGCCGTCGAGCAGACCGGCTCGCGCCAGCAACATGGCGCCGGTGCACACGGAGCCGATTCGCCGAATTCGTCCGGCGATGGTTTTCAACCAGCGGATGACTTCGGCGTTTACTTCATCGTTCTCAATCGCGCTGCCGCCAGCTACGAGCAGGGTGTCAATGTTCCCGCCTAGCTGGCGAAAAGTTTTGTGCGCCGTGATTCGCAAACCGCAGTTCGTGACAAATGAACGATGAAGGGAAGTGGTCACGACTTCGACGGAATAGATTGGTGATGCGCCCGGATTTTGCCTGACGAAGATTTCCGACGCCCGGGCAAAGACTTGCAGCGGTCCGACCAGGTCGAGGATCTCGGTGCCGGGCGCAGCCACGAAAACCATTCGGCGTGTTGCGCGAGACGGACTTTGATTCATCGACTCCTCACCTTAATCCTCTCCTCGATCGAGGAGGAGAGGGGAAAATTCTGTCGGACTTGTGATGTCGACTCGTCACTTGTCGCTTATCGAACGTCACAAACTTTTCCTGTTCACAAATTTATCCGGTGTGGCGTCGAATGTTTTCTTGTCGTCCTCGGAACAAAAATAGTAGGTCGCGCCTTTAAAAACGGACTTTGGCGCTGTGCCAGGATCTACATCCATTCCACACACTACACAGAGCGGGTGTTCAGCCGTGGAAACCGGCGTGGCGGCGTAAACCTGATTCGAATCGGGATTCATCCAGCCGAGTCCCTGATATTCCATGTTGTAAGCTGTCTTTTGCGCGACCTCGCGGCCGAAGTAGCGCTCGACCACTCGGAGCGCCAGATCAATGCCTGAGGAAAGTCCGCCCGCGGAGGCAAGGTTTCCATCTTCGACGAACCTCGCTCCGCGCTTGAGGTGGATATCCGGAAACTCATTGGCGAAAGAAACAAACGCACCGTGAAATGTGGTCGCTGCTTTGCCCGACAAAAGACCCGTCTTTGCCAGCAGAAATGCGCCAGTGCAAACCGACATGGTCACATCCGTAGTCTTTGTGGACTTACGAATCCATTCCAATGTTGCCTCGTTTGGCTGACTCTGCGCCGGGATCACGATTACCTTGGGTGCAGGAGCATTCTCAAACGTGTAATCGGGAACAATCTTCATGCCGCCGCTTGTCCGAATGGGCGAAGTCGATTCGGACACCGTGTAAAGACGGAAAGGATGATCCATTCGTCCGGGGACCATGACATCCTGAAACACTTCCCACGGGCCGGCGAAATCGATCATTTGTGCGCCTTCCGAAATAAGAAACGCAACAGGTATGCTGCCCTGAGCCGGAGGCTTAAGCGGGTTTGTTTTGACCACGGCCTGATTGCCTTCGGACTCGCTGGGGGCTTTAGCCGGATTCGACCCCGAAAGTTGACCCAGAACCACAAGCGTAATTGCAGCGAGCAAGCCGAGTTCTGCTGTTGGATTTAGTAATCTTCTATTCGTGATGTTTGTTTGTGCATTCATGACATCCAAGTTCACAATGCGAGTCGGTGGCAGCAACGACAATTATCATCATATTTCGGCCAACGATAGCGAAATAAGGTTCTGCGCCAGGAAATGTTTGATGTTTGCTTAGCGATGTTTGATGTAACCATGAGTTCGCAACGAAATTGGAAATGAAATCGCAGTACGATGTGGTCATTCTCGGCGCGGGGCACAATGGTCTTGTGGCCGCGAGCTACCTTGGACGCGCAGGCCTGAGTGTTTTACTTCTGGAAAAAAACAACTATATCGGTGGCGCTGCGACTTCGCAGAAAGTGTTTCCCGATTACGACGCGCAATTGTCGCGATATTCTTATCTCGTCAGTTTGCTCCCGGAGAAAATCATTCGAGACCTCGGACTGAAACTGGAATTGCGCCGCCGCGCGACGGCGTCGTTTACGCCTTATCTGAACCACGGGCAACAGGATGGTTTGCTCTTAAGCAACCTGGACGAGGAGGTCAGTCGCCAGTCGATGTTCGAGCTGACGGGAAACAATACGGAATTCGAGCAGATGAAAGCGTTTTACAATCTTTCGCACGTTTTTGCCGAGCAGGTTTGGGACACGATGCTGCAGCCATTGATCGCGAAAGAGGAGCTTCGGCGTCGTTTTGATGCCGATGATGTTTCCCGGGAAGCGTGGCGCAGTTTGGTAGAGGAACCACTTGGGACGGCTATCGAACGGTATTTGAAAAACGATTTGGTCCGTGGCCTTGTCTTTACAGACGCAAAGATCGGTGTCCTGACGCATCCACACGATCCCTCGCTCCTGCAGAATCGGTGTTTCATTTATCATTTGATCGGTAACAAGACCGGCGAATGGAAGGTGCCGGTCGGTGGTATGGGTGCGGTAGCGCGCGAACTGGAGCAGGCAGCGCGGAAAGCCGGCGCGGAAATATTGACAAATGTCGAACTCCGAAGCCTCGGCGTCAGCGGGAAACAGCGAACAGTTGAATTTTACAAGGATGGACAACAAACCGTCGAGGCGCGGTATCTACTGGTGAACTTTGGGCGCAACGTGTTGGCAAAGTACATCGGCAAACTATACCAACCGGATGCCACGGACGAAGGTTCGGTGTTCAAGATTAACATGCTCCTGCAACGATTGCCGAAGTTAAAGGCGACAAGGTATCCCTTAGCTCAGGCTTGGTGCGGCACGTTTCACAGCGACGAAGGTTACGAGCAAATGAATGCCAGCTACGACCAGGCATGTAGTGGACGGCTGCCGAACAAAACACCCTGCGAAGTTTATTGCCATACATTGACCGACGACAGCATTCTTGCGCCCGACCTGCGAGAGAAGGGCTTCCAGACGATGACGTTGTTCGGGCTGGATGCGCCATGGAATTTGTTTGTGCGCGACAACAGGACCATGCGAAAGCATGCGGAGAAAAAATTCATTCAGAGCATTAATCAGTGGCTGGACGAGCCTGTGGAGGATTGTCTGGCTGTGGCCCGCGATGGCAGCCTTTGCATCGAAAGCAAAAGTCCTGTCGATATCGAGGACGCGCTTGGGATGTTCCAGGGTAACATTTTCCAGAACGCGCCCACGTTTCCATTTGCTCAACGCAAAGAAAAGGTCGGGACTTGGGGCGTCGAAACCGATTACGAAAACGTGTTCTTCTGTGGTTCGAGCGCCTATCGAGGTGGCGCGGTGAGCGGGATCCCCGGACACAATGCCGCGATGAAAATTTTGAAGCGGGATTGAAGGAGTTGTGATCAGGGTGCAGCTCACATAAAAATCTATTTCGACAATCCGGAGTTCGACGGACAATTTCTGCGCGCCATCGATTACGCTCCACTCGGCGCGCAGATCGGCGAGGCGTGGCTGATTGCTGCACAAATCCAGCCGGGCGACACGAAGGGCTGGCATAACGCCTGGTCCGGCTACGCCGATCGATTGTACGAGCTCGCCGTCACGTCCCGCGCCGCCGGGCATCGAGTCAGCGCGCGCGATGCGTTCTTGCGCGCATCAAATTATTATCGCACCTCCTACATCTTCATGTTCGCGGTGCCCGTCGATCCGCGTGTTGTCGAGGCGTATGACAAGCAAACTGATGCTTTCCAGAAAGGCGCCGCGTTATTCGAGCCGCCGATCGAGATTCTCAAGATTCCGTACGAGAATACAACGCTGCCCGGTTATTTCATCAAACCCGATGCGAGCGACGCACCGCGCAAAACCTTGTTGTGTACGGGTGGATACGACGGGACGTGTGAGGAATTATTCTTTAGCATTGCCGGTGGCGCGTTGGAACGCGGTTACAACGTCTTGACCTTTGATGGTCCCGGTCAAGGCGGCGCGCTCGTTACACAAAAATTACCAATGCGGCCGGATTGGGAAAAGGTTGTAACACCGGTGGTTGATTATTTGCTCACGCGTCCGGATGTAGATTCTGCTCGCATTGTGTTATACGGTGGTAGTTTTGGCGGCTATCTCGCGCCGCGTGCGGCGGCGTTCGAGCATCGGCTTGCTGCGTGTATTGCGGATGCTGCTCTGTTTGACCCAGCCGATCTGAGTAACAAAATGTTCCCGCCTGACATTGCAAGCGCCTTGGCGGGAATTGATGTTGCCGTGCTCGAACCATTTTTTAACAAGCTGCAAGAGGACACGACCCAACGCTTTATTCTCGGGCGCGGCATGTGGGTGCACGGCGCGACGACACCGTGGGAGTACTTTAAGATGTTTCAGTCCTACTCGCTCGCTGATGTAGCCAAGAATATCCAATGTCCAACGTTTGTAGACGAGGCAGAAAACGATCGGCGGCGCGGCAGCGGCAAGGATTTGTACGACGCGTTACAATGCCCTAAAGAATACGTCCTCTTTGCAGCCAGCGAAGGCGCTGGTGAGCACTGCGAGGCGGGCGCCCGCGAGGTATTTTTTCAAAAAATGTTTGATTGGCTCGATCCGATCCTTGCCCGATGACTGTGCCATTTATCCTCGCTCAATGTGGCGGCAGCGCCTACGCGTCCAAAGACACGTCTGCCGCCGTTCCAGCTCGCACGCAAGCGTGGCGAGGTAGCACGTGACGAGCGACAAGTGGCGAGTAACAATGTTTGAAATGAAAACGTCGAAAACTAATCCTGCCGACGTCGCCTCGCTCGATGCGATTATCACGGCCGCGTACGACGGGATTTCGGGTCCGGCCGGGAAGAAGCGCGATTGGGATCGAGAACGGTCGTTGTATTATCCAGGTGCGCGTCTAATTCCGACCGCCAAGCCAGGCGCGAATGACGGTCTTGCACCTCAAATACTGGACGTAGATGGTTTCATCGCCCGCGTGGAGCCATATTTTGCCGAGCACGGATTCTTCGAAAAAGAAATCGCCCGGCGCACCGAACAATTCGGACACATTGCTCACGTATGGAGCACGTACGAATCGCGTCATAGCGAGGACGATCCCGAACCGTTCATGCGCGGAATCAATAGCATACAGCTGTTTTACGATGGCCATCGCTGGTGGATCGTAAATATCTATTGGCAGCAGGAAAGCGACAAGGATCCGGTTCCTGAAAAGTATTTGTAGGGAGCCCGCGCCGTCCCTAGTGCCGTACGGCAAACGCACTCACTTCTCTCGCGAACTTGTCCAGAGCTACGCCGGCGGGTTGAGGCGCATACCGCAGCGCAATGTATGTATTCGAGATTTCTCGAATGCGCTTCGATTCGTTAGGCAGCCCCAGCGCGGCGCGCCTCGAGAAATCTGATGGACCTTCCCATGGATCGCGCCGAACACCCAGGCGAGCGGCCTTTCGACAAAAACGCTCATACAACACTTTGACCCGGTCCGCGCGTGAACGCGTACGCAATTGCATCCAGGCGAAATAGATTACGAGCAGTGCGACCGCGACAATCAGGATTTCAATGATCAGAACCAACGATCCGCGGTTGGCGAGCCCGATGGAGTCCAGGAACACTTCTTGTACGTCTGCGTCGAAAGCCAGCAAGCGAGTGTCCCACTCGTAACTGAGTGTCTCCAAGGCGAGACGAACGTCGGTGAATAATGCAGACCTAGCCAGCTTCGTGACGAAAGCGCTTCGGCGACCTTCCATTTGCCCGGAAGCGATGCCTCTTTCCAAAAATGAGGTTAGATCGAGGCTCGCTCGGCCGGGCGCGACTGCGGTGGTCGGATCCACTCGCGTCCATCCTCTCTCTGGAAGCCAGACCTCGCACCACGCATGCGTGTCTGCTTGTCGCACGAGAAAGAAATGGCCCAGATCATTATACTCACCGCCCAGATAGCCGACGACCACCCGCGCAGGAATTCCTGCCAGGCGCATTAATGTAGCGAAACTGGCTGCGTAGTGTTCGCAAAACCCAATGCGCCGATGAAAGAGAAATTGCTCCAGGTCGTTCTTTCTGTATTCGCCCGGGGACAACGAATAGCGAAAACCTTGCGACTGGAAAAACTGGAGCGCGCTATTCACTATGGCGCGCGGATTGGAGTTCTGCGTCGTCCAGGATTGTGCCAGTTCGCGCACAGCCGGACTAATCCATGGTGGAACCTCGAGTGCTTCCCGCCGTTCGCCGGGTGTCAATTCCTTTCCAGCGGCCGCCGGAGATGAAACCACTTCATACCGGCGTGCCTTTCGAATTGTCTGAACGCTCCAGAGGTAATCGCCACGCGCAAGGATCGCACCGGGTGGGGGCTCAAAGGGCCGATCGAGCGCAAACATCCAGCGTGCGCCATGCGGGGCGAGCGTAATTCGCTGGCGAATGGTATTTCCCCTGGGAGATTGCCTGGCTAAACCAGACAGCGATACCGGGACGTACGGCGCCCGCCATTCCAG
>Ga0193707_1000790_pt1 | contig 11274 bp, 10 predicted proteins | sample U3c2metaG_FD_143043 | JGI IMG/M metagenome (GOLD analysis project Ga0193707, IMG submission 143043) | Soil microbial communities from a riparian zone of the East river system, Colorado, United States - U3c2 | ecosystem: Environmental > Terrestrial > Soil > Riparian zone | place: USA: East River...
AGCCACCTGGGGAGGGCGGCCGGCCATTGATGGTTTCCCATTTTCCTTCAAAGAATCCGGCGAAACGCCGCAGTGCCTTGCGCACGTCCACCGAGATATCCTGGCCTTGGCCGGTAGCTTGCCTCCAAAGTGCCGCGACCGCGACGCTTCTTGCGGCCAGACCGACTGCGGCCAGCGTCCCGAAGCGCATCGGGCTTGGAAGAATCGGATCGCTTCCGTAGAATGTGAGCTTGCCTCCGGCGTCCGCCGTTGTTAGCCCGATGTCCTTTAACACTTCACTTGTGGCGGCGTGCAGATCGAAATCCGGCGACGTTGCCGGATGACTCAGCTTCTGTTCCAGCGCTTCAGTCAATCGATCGGTTGCTGTGCTCATCTCAATCGATGGCTCAGTTATTGTAGCGGTGCTCATTGGTCCTTCTACTTCTTTCTCAAGCTTTTGAGACGACACATTTCAGAAAAACGTGAGATTGTTTAGGCGACGGCCCGTTCCTGGCGCGCCCAGGCGGCGTCACGCAGAACTCTCTTTAGGATCTTGCCGGAACCGCTCTTCGGTAGCTCGGTGTCGGAGAATTGGATGCTGCGCGGAACTTTGAAATTGGCGAGCGATCGTCGGCAGTACGCGATCAACTCTTCCGCAGTGAGTGTTTTCCCCGGCTTGAGAACAACGCAGGCCTTTACGATTTCGCCCCACTTCGGATCGGGTATTCCGAAAACCGCGACTTCGCGCACGGCTGGATGCGTGTAAATCACGGCCTCGACTTCGCCGGAATAAACGTTCTCGCCGCCAGTAACAATCATGTCCTTTAACCGATCGAGAATGTAGAAGTATCCGTTTGCATCCTGATAGCCGACATCGCCGGTGCGAAAGAAGCCGTTCCGGAATGCACCGTTTGTCTCGTCCGGGTTGTTCCAATAGCCATGCATGATATTCGCGCCGCGAGCGACCAGCTCGCCAGTTTTCCCGGTTTCAACTTCCTTTCCTGTTGGATCGACAACACGCACGTCGATTCCAAGACAAGGACGCCCGCAAGAGGTAAGCTTGTCCTCGGTGTGTTCTTGATCCAGCAAGCCAGTGAGAAATCCGGCTTCACTCAGCCCGTAGACCTGAACGAGTTTAACCTTTGGCAGAACCTGTCTCGTGCGATGCACGAGTTCAGGAGCCATTGGAGATCCGCCATATCCCAAATGCCGAAGAGTCGTTAGGTCATACTTTTCCAGCTCCGGAGATTGGGTCAGCATGTTGATCATCGTCGGCACCAACACCGTGTGCGTGACGCGTTCGCGCTGGACCGTTTCGCAGAACGTTTGCGGATTGAACTTTGGAATAGTGACCTGACAGGCGCCGAAAGCCGGCGCCCCGAACATGAATGGAAAATCCGCGATGTGAAAAATCGGCGCGGCATGTAAATGCACCGCACCTTCCTCAAGCGGGAACCAGAAGTTGGTGTGATAGACGTTCTCCAGAATATTTGAATGCCTCATCTCAACACCTTTCGGGCGGCCAGTGGTGCCGCTGGTGTAGATAAGGGCAAGAATGGCGTCCGGATCGTAAATTGGATCCGGGATCGAGTCGCTTTGAACGTCCAGCGGGTCTTGATCAAGCACCAGTTGCCATGAAACTGGCACGGTCGGGACCGGCAGCGATGAATGGCGAATCAACCCATGTGGTTGTGCATCGGTGAGAATGCCGTCGATTTCTTTGACTGAGAGCCGCGTGTTTAACGGAACCGCTGTGACACCGAGCCAGGCGCACGCATAAACGACCTGGATGTAATCAGGCTCGTTGGGAAGAAGAATGGCGAGTCGATCTCCGGCTTTGAAACCATGTTTCGTCAATGCCGCAGCAATGCGCCCGACGCGAGCGTGTAGTTCGCGGAAAGTTGAGCGCGTTCCGTTTGCGCCAAGCGCAGTCCGTTCCGGGAAATATCGGGCAGCTCGGCCTAATGAGTGGACGTAAATCATACGCTAGTTACTCCTGATCGGCGTTTGGATGGGGACAAGTGCTCGATTCGATGCAACGTTCGTCGGCGCGAAGGCTTTCAGCTTTCGTACTTAAAGGACAATTGCAAGCGGGTGCGGTATTCGAGGACTTTGCCGTTCTCGATCTTCACATCCATCTTCACGACCTCGGCAATGCGTAGCTCACGCAGCGTACTAGAGGCGGTTTCGACCGCGTTCTTTGCCGCATCTTCCCAGGACTGCGCGCTCGTTCCGATTAACTCTGTTATTTTATAGACTGAATCTGCTGACTTATCTTTCTTAGCCATATGTTTCCTTTCGGTTCAGCTTGTCACTTTCACTATGTTGTTATTGAGCACCCCCTAATAAAAGCCTTGAGTGTCGCGCTGGACGCTTACCTTTCCGGCATAGCGTCGCGAGATGAAGACGAAATAGAACACCGCCAGCGCGAAACCGATCGGCCACCAAAAACTCGCTCGAAGTAAAGTTGTCGGACTCGACGCCACAGCATACGCGGTTAACGAGTTCTCTGGGGCCAGAGTCGAATGAAGCATCACCGGAAAAATTGCGGCCGCTCCGGTGGCCAACAGGCCGACGATGAGAAAATTTGATCCCACGAAAGCATGCAGTTCGCGCCGAGTGGCTAGGCCGGAGATCAGCGTGATCGTCGAGGTAGCGACAACAACCAATCCGATCCACCAAAACGGATTGGATAAGGCGCGTCCTGGCAGATCGGGACGCGCGATTCTCGATTCAATTAGGACTACAAGAAGCAGCGGGACAACCGCGATCCAAAGATACTTCGCCCATCTTTCGCAGCGGTCGTGGACCGGCCCTTCCGTCTTCAGCGTGAGATAAGTCGCGCCATGAGCTCCCAGCATTGCGACAGCGAGAATCGCGATCGACACAGTGTACCAATCGAGCAATCCGACGTGACCGCGGACGTTGAAATCCGTGAAGAACGCCATCGAAAAATTGCCGTCCGCGTTCAGCGGCACTCCGCGCGCTACGTTGCCGGCGGCTGCGCCGAAAAGAATCGCAAGCAAGAAATTGGAGCAGACGAAAATGAAATCCCAATACGTCTGCCAAAGGCGATCGTTGATCTGTCCGCCGACTTCGAGCGAGATACCGCGCAAAATCAGACACCACAAAATCAGAAAGAGGGCGAGATAGTAACCGGCAAAAGCCGAAGCCATCAGGCGCGGGAAGATCGCGATCAATGTTCCGCCGAAACCGAGGAGCCATACCTCATGCCATGTCCATAACGGCCCGATCGCAGCGATGACTTGTCGGCGTTCTTCAGGAGTCTTGGCGACAAACCACTGCAGCATTCCGGCGCCGAAGTTCCGGCCGTCCAGAACAATGTAGACAATCAGCATGAAGCTGACGACCGCGTACCAAATCGCGATCATACCAACACCGCCTCTCGCTCAGGTTCAGAAATAATTGTGGCGACAGCTGGTTCTTTCGGACCTTTTCCGATTTCGCGACCGGTTAGGCCGAGAAAAAGCAGACCGATTACAAAATATAACCCAGTGAACCCGATAAGAGTGAAGATCGCGTCACCGTTGCTAACGACTTTGCTGTAACCATCGCGCGTGTGAAACAGGCCATAGATCAACCACGGCTGCCGTCCGAGCTCGGCGGTCATCCAACCAAGGGTGTTTGCAATGTACGGGTAGGGAAACGCCAGTAACAAAGCCCAAAGCAACAAGCGACTTGATTCGAGTCGGTCGCGCCAATTCTGCAACGTGGCGAACCCCATCAGGACGATGAACAGCGTCCCGAGCGTGATCATGATATGGAACGAGTAGTAAAGCAGCTCGATGTTGTCCGGCCACGCATCTTTTGGAAAATCGTTCAGTCCATGGACAAAACTTCCAAAGTGTCCGTAAGCGAGAAAACTGAGTGCGCCCGGCGCTTCGATCGGGTTATCGAGTCGCTGAGCTGCGACATTCGGTTGGCCAATGAGCGCGACCCCCGCCATTTGTCCGCCCTCGAATTTCCCTTCCATCGCAGCGAGCGTGACCGGTTGGTGATGACCAACCATCTTGGCTTGTGCGTCGCCGGTTGGAAAGGCAACGAGAAGCGATGCGATCAAACCAACGAACGTTCCCGCGCGCAGATAAAGTTTCGCCTGGACCGGATGAACGCTGCGCAACGCGTAGAACGCTCCGATCGCGGCGACAACGAACGAGCCGGTCACGACCGCGGCTAATTGATTATGCGCGAATTGCACGAACGCCCACGGATTTAACAAATAGGCGCTCATGCTGGCGATGCCTAACGAACCGTTCGATTCGATCTGGTAACCGACGGGATGTTGCATGAACGAATTCGTGACCAGAATGAAATAGCCAGAAATCCAACTGCCGACTGCAACCGCGATCGCAGCCGCAAAATGTCCACGCGGCCCGAGCCGTTTCTCACCCCAGATCAGCGCACCAACGAACGCGCTCTCCAGGAAGAACGCGAACATTCCTTCCATCGCCAGCGTTTGTCCGATGACGCCACCGGCGTATTTGGAAAAGTCCGCCCAGTTCGTTCCGAATTGAAACTCCATCGGAATGCCGGTGACGACGCCGACGGCGAAATTGAGTCCGAAGATCTTCGCCCAGAACCGAACGGCCTGGTTGTATTTTTCGTCGCCGGTCCGGAGCGCGCGCCATTTCCAGTAAACCAGAAACAACGCGAGCCCCATCGTGAGCTGCGGAAACAGGTAGTGGTAAACGATCGTGAACCCGAACTGTAACCGGTGCCAAAAGCCCGGATCGTTAAAGATCGAGTTCATTGTCGATCTTTAGGCCGCGGCGCGTGTGGTCTTTCCTTTTGTCGTCCGGTTTTCCGATTGTGCGCGTGAGCGCAACAGTCCGATGATCACCTCGTTCTCGTCCTGTGCCAGTTCGTCCACGGAACGATTGCCCGCTTCGCGCAAGACTCCTTCGACAATCGTTTGCTTCAGCTCCGGCGTAATGTCAGGCGTGCCGAGACTTTTGATCATCCCGGTCAATGGATCCATTAGATGATCCATGAAATGTTTGATGCCGCCGGCGCCTCCGCCGAGATGCCATTGCAAACTCGGCCCCATCACTCCCCAGCGCGGTCCAGGTCCATAACTCACCGCTACGTCTGCGTCTTCAACGCTCAGCACGTCGTGCTGAATCAGATACATGATCTCCTTGTAGAGCGCGGCTTGCAGCCGATTGCCGACGTGACCGGGAAGTTCCTTCTTCAAATGGATCGGTTTCTTCCCAATCGATGCGTAAAACGCGATCGCTTGTTGAATCGCTTCCGGCGAAGTCTTCGTCCCCCCGACAACTTCCACTAACGGAATGATGTGCGGAGGATTGAATGGATGTCCGACGAGAACACGCTCCGGATGCTTGCAGTTCGTCTGCATCACGCTCGGCGTTATTCCCGACGAGCTCGACGCAATGATGGTGTCGATCGGCGCGGCATCGTCCATTTGCGCGAACAACTTGATCTTGAAATCCGGACGCTCCGGTCCGTTTTCCTGAACGAGGTCTGCTTTCGACAACGCTTCTTTCATGTCGGTTGTGAAAGTTAAACGGTCGCGCGACGCGCCTTTGGAAAGGCCGATGTTCGTCAGGTCCTTCCACGCTTCATCAACGTATTTGCGCAGATTAGCTTCGGCGTTCGGTCCGGGATCGGTCACGATGACATCGAATCCGCGAGCGAGATATTCGGCGGCCCAGCTCGCTCCGATGACTCCCGCGCCGACGATGGCGATGCGACGTATTGGTTTGTTGTATGACATAGTAGTTAATAGTTAATTGTTGATAGTTTCGTTGGTTAAGAAATTTCTGCGTAGGCGATGCCGGTGAGATTTCCTTGCGCGACGAGCAGCGGTTTCTTTTCCGAGCCGTCGAGTTTGGCGGTGAAAATGTTGCCGGCTAGATCGGTGATAAACATCCGGTTCCCTTTGAAATCGAGAGCGATCCCGATTCCCTCCTCTAGATGCGTCAGCAAAATGTCAGGTGTCGGATGTTTGCTGAAATCGGCGTCCAGCGATGCTTGGTTCACCGTGTTTCCGCGCGGCGGATCTCCGCGATCGGTCCAATAAAGGAACCGATTCTTCAAATCGAGCTCGAGATCGATCGGTTCCGGCAAACCATCGAATAGCACTTCTATGTCGGTGCGATTAGCCGGCGTCTGGCCTTTCGGGATGTCGATCTTTGCGCGAAAGATGCGGCCCTTGCCGGCGTTTGGCGGCCCTTTTTGCGTCCAATAAAATTGTCCCCGATCCGGATCGACCGTAATTCCAACGCACATTTTCGTTTGATCGGTGCCAGGACGCGCGTCGCCTTTGCTGGAATCGACCAGAGTTTCGATGTTCGAACCATCCAGGTTCGCGCGCATCACGCGCATTCCTTCGCGGTCGCACCAGTAAAGTTTGCCGCTCTTCTTTTCCAGATGGAGCTGCTTCGGTGTGAATGTCTTGCCTTCGCCAATAATGGTTACGCGATTCTGGCCGTCGAGATCGACGCGCTCGATCGAACCATCGTTCTTGCTCGGAACGCCCATGTTGGTCCAGTAAATGTGCCCGGCCTCAACATCGACGACGACACCATCAGGCACTCGGCCTCCGCTAACGATGACTTTTCGGCCCGACCCGTCGGCATTAGCCGAATGAATCTGGCCGCCGCTTGCTTCGAGGAAAAACAATCGGCCAGTCGCTGCTTTGCCGCCGGTTGTACGTGTTGCTTTTAAAGTTTCGGTTGTACTCATATTTTCTTACCTCTTTCTCAAGTTTTCGAAGATCGACATTTCAGAAAATTTTCGTCCTAAGCCGCGCGCGCTTTTGGTTCCGAGACGGCGTCGAAGTTCGGCTTCCGTCTTTCTATGAAGGCCGTGAACGCTTCTTTCGCTTCGGCAGAGCGGACTCGAACGGAGAATTCCTCATTCTCGAACTTTACCGCGCGCTCGAGTAGCTCGCGCGTGGACGATCTCATAAGCCGCTTGCACGATTGCAGTGCGGCAGGCAGTTTAACGGCCAGCTGTTGCGCGGCCGCAGTAGCGGTGGGTAATAACTGCTGATCGGCTACAACGCGAGTAACTAATCCTAGCTCTGCGGCTCGGTTCGCATCGAACGGTAATCCTAGTAGAACTAGCTCGGCGGCGCGGAGGTATCCTATTCGCGCGGGGACCGAGTAACTCGTTCCGAACTCCGGAACTACTGCCAGATCGACGAAAGGCATTCGAAACTTTGCGCTGTCGCCTGCGAAGACGAAATCGCAGTGAGTTAGCATGGTGGTTCCACCTCCGATCGCAGCTCCCTGCACCGCAGCGACGATTGGCTTGTCGAAGTTAATCAGTGCATCGATTAACTCAGCTTGCGGACTCTTGCCGGCCCCAGGCGGGTTCTTTAGAAAATCCTCTATGTCGTTGCCGGCGCTAAATGAATCTCCCGCGCCGTGCCAAAGCACGACGCGAATCTGATCGTCTTTCGCAGCGTCATTCAACAGATCGGCCAACGTGATGTACATGGCCAACGTCATTGCGTTTTTCTTCTCCGGCCGATTTAGCTGAATTCGCAAGATGTGTCCGGAACGCTCAGTAATAATGTCACTCATATCTGATCTCCTAGGCAGCCTTTGCCTGCGCGGTCGGTTTCGTGATGACGCCGCTCGCGCGTAACTGTTCGATTTCGTTTGCGGCAAAGCCGAGCTCCTTGAGAACTTCGTCGTTGTGTTCTCCTAGCTCAGGCGCGCGCTTTGCCGCCACTTTTGCGACGCCGTGCATCTGAATAGGACTACTGATTGTGAGTTTCAGGTTTTCTCCCGCGCCTTCGAGCGGAACGACGATGTTGTTAGCCTGTAGCTGCGGATCCTTGATCACGTCCTGCGGATCGCGCACCAAACCGTACGGAATGTGCGCCTTGTCCAGGACCTCGCGCCAGTGCGCAATCGGTTGTGAACTGAAAGTCTCGTCGATGATCGCAGTCAGCACGCTCATGTTCGCGGCCAGCTTTGCCGGATCAGCGAATCGCGGGTCCTTCAAAAGGTCGGCCCGGCCGATACCTGTTGCGAGAGCCGGTAACTTGTCCGGTGTGGTGACGATCACGAACCAGATGTTGTCGGAACTCTTGTAAACGTTCATCGCCGCGTTCGCAGGATTTTTACGGTCGTGCTGCGGCGCGAACTTTGCCCCGGCGAGCGCCGCTTGAATCGCGACGCCGGCAGACCAAACGCCTGCGGCCAAAAGCGAAGTAGTAACGGAAGAACCTTTGCCAGTGCGCTCGCGCCGATAAAGCGCTGTTACAATCGCTGCAAACAATCCAACGCCCGACGGACCATCGCCGGTCCCGGCGAATGGCCAGGTCGGCGGTGCGCCCGCATCGTGCAAGAGAGAAAGCAAACCGGTCCGCGACCAGTAGGCGGTGAGGTCGAATCCGGGAAGAGCCGCGTCCGGTCCCGTGTCGCCGTAGCCGGTGATGTCGGCGTAAATCAGCCGCGGATTGAACTGCGCGACATGGTCATAGTCGAGCTTGAGTTTCTCGCGCGCGGGATGCGGCGTGTTGACGATGAACACGTCCGCCCACTTGGCCAGGCGCTCAACAATTTTTCCCGCGTCCGGCGATTTGAGATCAATCGCTAGCCCACGCTTGTTGCGATTGTTCAGGTGCCACATGTAGGGATACTTGGATTGCGGTTGCGGCGGAATCTTGTTTCCGATTCTCCACAATTCTCCCTTGGGCGGTTCCACTTTGATCACGTCCGCACCGAAATCGGACAAGATCACCGCCGCTCCGGGAGCAGCGACGAAGCTCGCAAAATCGACAACCTTCAGCCCGGAGAAAATATTGTCAGTTGGATTTGTGTTTTGAGTTGCCATAAATGTTTCCTTTCTTGTTAGCGACCTTGGAATTGTGCGGCGCGCTTTTGCAGGAATGCCTGTGTTCCTTCTTTTTTGTCTTCCGTTCCCGCGCAGAGTCCGAAGAGCGAAGCTTCCAGTGATAAGCCTTCGGTCTGGCTTGTTTCCAAACCCTTGTTGACTGCTTCGAGTGAGTACTTCACCGCGAGCGGGGCGTTGGAAAAAATCTGTTTCAGGATTGTTTCAGCGCGCGTGATCAGCTCCGCAGTCGGGACGACTTCGTTAACGAGGCCGATGCGATACGCTTCCTGCGCCGTGGTGATTTCTCCGGAAAGAATAAGTTGTAGCGCACGCCCTTTTCCGACCAGCCGCGGCAGACGTTGGGTTCCGCCGCCGCCGGGGATTATTCCGAGTTTCACTTCCGGCTGACCGAACTTTGCGTTCTCTGCGGCAATTCGAATGGTGCAAGCCATGGCTGTTTCGCATCCGCCGCCGAGGGCGAAGCCGTTCACCGCGGCGATCACGGGCTTGCCGAGATTTTCGATCAGATTGAGGACATCTTGTCCAAACGTGCTCGACTTCTCAGCTTCAACGGCGCTGATCTGCGCGAGCTCGCTGATATCGGCGCCTGCGATGAATGCTTTATCGCCGGCTCCAGTCAGGATGACGCCGCGCACGGCGGGGTCATCCTGTGCATCCTCGAACGCGGCCTTAAGATCCTCCCACGTTCTCTTATTCAGAGCGTTGAGGACTTTCGGCCGATTGAGAGTGACATAGGCGATGGCGCCTTTCTTGGCATACAAGATAGTTTCGAGATTTAGCTCTGTGGTTGTTGTGCTCATAAATGGTTCTTCTTTGAAGTTGAGGTTATTCGTTAGGCATTTGGTTACAGAAAAGCGCTGAAGCCGGTTACGGCTTTGCCTACGATCAGGTTTTGCATTTGGAAGGTGCCCTCATAGGTGTAGAGCGCTTCGCAGTCGTTGAAAAAGCGGGCGACCTTGTAGTCGGCCACAATGCCGTTGCCGCCGAGAATTTCTCTGGCCCACGCTACTGTCTCACGACACTTGGATGTGCAGAACGCTTTCGCTAAGGCCGCGTGTGCGTCGCTTAGCTTTCCTTCGTCAAACAATTGCGCCTGGCGCACGAGCAGGCATTGCGACGCCGTGATGTTTTCGATCATTCGCGCCAGAAGGTCTTGAATAAGTTGGAAGGAGCCGATCGGTCTTCCGAACTGGAGACGCTCCTGGGAATACTTAAGCGCAGCCTCGTAGGCGCCCATCGCGCATCCCGTCGACATCCAGCCGACGGCGTAGCGGGTCACCTTCAAAACTCTCGCGGTGTCGCGGAAAGAGTTGCCGCCCTGAAGACGATTTTCTTCCGGCACGCGGACGTCTTTCAACGTGATGTGGCCGTTCTGCACGACCTTGAGCGCGACCTTGTTCTCGATCTTCTCCACGGTAAAACCCGGCGTAGTCTTGTTCTCGACAATGAATCCTTTGACCTGATTGTCGGCGACGTCGCGCGCCCAGACGATTGAGATGTCGCACCAGGTCGAGTTGCCGATCCACTTCTTCTCGCCATTAAGGATCCAGGTATCACCGTCGCGCTTTGCGGTTGTGAGAAGTCCGCCAGATGCGCCGGAACCGACGAGCGGCTCGGTCAGAGCGAAACAGCCGATCTTGTCGAACCGCGCCATTGGCGGAAGCCATTTTTGCTTCTGCTCTTCCGACCCATCTATATAGATAGAGCCCATGGCCAGTCCGATATGCACCCCAAGAAAAGTGGAGAATGAGGGGTCAATCCGTGCGGACTCCATTTGGACGAAGCCCAACAACGCCAGGCTTCCGCCCGCGCAGCCATATCCCTTCATACCTACGCCGCCGATGCCGAGCTTCTTTACTTCCGGCAACAGGTCGAACGGGAATTGATCTTTAACCCAATAGTCGGTGATAATAGGGGCGACTTTGGTTTCCATGAACTCGCGCACGCGCTTGACGATCGCGAGTTCCTCCGCCGGCAAGGTTTCGTAGAGATAGTAGAAGTCACTGTTGGGCGCGGGCAGTGGTTTGCGCGGCTTGGCGCCCTTTGCCGTTGCTGGTGACGCAGTAGTGTTTGTAGCAGTAGATGCGGTGGTTGTAGTTGGCATATTAGTCTCCTTTTCGTTAGGCTGAGAGTTGGACCGACCAGGTGTCGGTCTGATTTGAAATTGCCTCGAGCTTTGATCCGTTGACGCGGATGAGCGCCCAACCGAGCACGTAGTCCGCGACCTTTTGCCAAGCATCGTGGACAAGCGTGAAATGCGTTTGCTCGGGGAAGTCTTTGTAATCCGTTTCGGCTTTCGATTCCCGATAACTGTCGAAGTTTGCTTTGACCATCGAGCTCGGCACCACGCGATCTTTGCCGCCGGCGACCAGGAGCAGTGGCGCGCGAGAGTCGTTATGAAATCTGACGGTGCCTGGCGCGTCCGGACTAAAGTTCGCA
>Ga0193707_1000791_pt1 | contig 11265 bp, 11 predicted proteins | sample U3c2metaG_FD_143043 | JGI IMG/M metagenome (GOLD analysis project Ga0193707, IMG submission 143043) | Soil microbial communities from a riparian zone of the East river system, Colorado, United States - U3c2 | ecosystem: Environmental > Terrestrial > Soil > Riparian zone | place: USA: East River...
CAACGGAAAACCCGCTTGGTAATCGGCGGGATTTTTCGACTGGAAATGATCCAGCAGCAAAAACGGATCGAGGTAATCCAGTGTATGCGTGCCGATGCTGCGTTTGAGCCGAACGCCGGCGCCTTCGACGACCGCCTGCGGCTCGATGATTTCGGAAATTTTCCTCGTTGTCCCGTCCATAATTTGACCTCCTGATTCTATCACCCATGCCTCGCTGACATTACGCATTGGCGGCCTTGGCGTGTTTTGCCTGCTGAAGGTCGCGCGTCCTGGTCACCAAGTTGGTCAATAACTGACGGATCAAATTCTTGGTTGACTCATTGGTCAGGTTTCCCTCTGCGTCGAAATTTTGTGCGGCGTTGCCGATCATCACTTCCGGCTGATTGACGGCGTGAACGTTCAGAAACACGAAGACCTGGCGCAAATGATACTGCGCCCGCGCTGTGCCGAGCGTTCCCACGGACGCGCCCATGATCGCCGCCTGCTTGTCCGTCCATGCGCTGTCGCCGTAGGGACGCGATGCCCAATCGATGGCGTTTTTCAATACGCCCGGAATGGAATAGTTGTATTCCGGCGTGACGAACAAAATCGCGTCGGCTTCGCGAATCCGTTTTTTGAATTCCACGACTTTCGCCGGCGGCTGCCGCTCGTCGTCCTCGCTGAATACCGGAATACCGTCGAGCTCGAAAACATCGAGCACGGCATCTTCGGGAACGAGCTGTTGCGCCGCTCGCAGCGCCGCCCGGTTATAGGACTTTCGCCGCAGGCTGCCGGCGATGCCGAGTATGCGGATGGGTTGGTTCATGTTTCCAGTCTCCTTTTCATGGAAGATTTGAAATCGCTCACCTATCAGTCAGGTTATACATTCAAAGGCGCTTCGACTAGACGGCAAATCTTGGAAACATTCTTCCGCCTAATGTAGAATCGCCGGCATGGATCTCGACGGCATCGAAGTTTTCGTCAAAGTCGTTGAAGCCGGCAGTTTCAGCCAAGCGGCCAAGCTTCTTGGCATGCCCAACTCGACCGTGAGCGCCAAGGTTTCGGCATTGGAGAAGCGGCTGGGTGTTACTCTACTACAGCGGTCGACACGCAAATTGCGTGCAACGCCGGCGGGAGAGACTTACTTTCAGCAATGCGTGCAGGCTCTGGAACAATTGCAAGCGGCGGAAAGTGAATTGACAAGCGCCCAGAGCGAACCCCGGGGGCTTCTCAGAGTAACGGCTCCGGCGGACATCGGCCACACTCTCCTCGCTACGCTGGTGCGCAGTTTTTTACAGCAGTACCCGAAAACCGAAATCGAGCTCGTGGTCACCAACCGTGTGCTCGACCTCATCGCCGAAGGTGTCGATCTGGCGATCAGAGCCGGCGAGCTCGCCGACTCGAGGCTCATCGCCAAGCGATTCACCGTGGGTCACGTCGGACTGTGGGCGAGTCCTGCTTATCTGAAGAAGCGCGGCATGCCTTCGCATCCGAGAGATCTGGCGCCACAAGAGTGCCTGCAATTCTCGCTATTCAAAACCAACCGATTGGAACTGACCAATGGTAAGGACACCGCCCGAGTGGTTCCCGCGGGGCGATTGCGCGCCGATGATTTCGAAGCGCTCAAAGCGTTCGCGCTTGTCGGCGAAGGCATTGTCTATCTCCCGAGTTTTATGTGCGCCGAGGAAGTCAAGCAGCATCGACTCCAACGTGTTTTACCCGATTGGCATGGCGCGGCGGTAATCTTCTCCCTCGTCTACCCCGCGCAACGATTCGTCTCGCCCAAGGTGCGCGCCTTCATCACCGTCGCCGAAAATTTCTGGCAGCGGCAAAAGTTCTGAAGCCAAGTCGCCGCGGGCTTTTTTTCAGGAGCTATTTATAGAGGCTGTCGATGAACCCGCTTTTATCGAGCTTCTGGATGATCGAAGGGTCCGCGACGTCTTCGAATTTCAGGCTCGTCGCCTTGGGAATCTCCTTCCCTACTTCGGTAATGATGGTTTGCAAGCCATCGCGATACGGATACGGCTTTTTGAGAACATACAAACGGGTAAGATCTTCATAAGCTCCTTCAGCCTCCTGAGTTGTTTTCAAGCCCAGCTGGGTCTTCAGAAGGTCCGTAACGACAGCGCGGTTAGCGGGGTTCAGAACATAAGCATTTGCTTGGAGCAGCGCTTTCATGACTCGCTCGACCGTGTCCTGCTTGGTTTCGAGGTATTTTTTTGAGGTCACCAGATCGTCTTGTTCCCAGGGGATCTTCAGAGTTCGCAGGTCAGCAAGAATATTGAGATTCAACTGTTCAATTCTACCGTGAAACTCCGGGCCGACAACCGTGCCAGCGAGCGCTCCCGCGGCCAACCCGGCGATTCGCTCGGGCTCTGCTCCCGCAGCCACGAGCGTGATTTGATCTCGCTTTAAGTCCAAACCCATCTTACTCAAGGCCACCATGAGTGCGAGGCGAGAAGCAGACAGACCCAGACCGGAAGATCCCACTCGCTTCCCCTTCAAATCGGCGACAGACTTAACGTCGCGAGACCCCACTAAGTAATAGGGCATGATCGTCGTGATCGCCATAATTTCGACGAGTGGAGCGCCGGCCGCAATCGCGGAGACGGTGGAGGTTGGGTCGGTATAGCCGATGTCGACACCGCCGCTGAGCATCGCCTGAGTCCCTTGAGTTCCGCCGGCGAGTTTAAGAACCTTGATATCTACCCCGTTTTTTTTAAAAAAGCCTTCTTTCTCGGCAGCCCACAGCGGCGCGACACGCGCATTAACGAATCCAACTCCCATGTTCACCTCAGCCATCTGAGCCGCGGCTTCCGTCTGAAGAAAATTTAGAATGAGCACGATGGCTAGCGCACATGTTGCTCTTATTTGCCGATACTTGTTCCAGCGCATGGCGTTATTCACTTTCAGTTAGCCTCCCCGTGGTAATTGCGAACATTATCCTGTCGCTTGAACACGATCCGTATACTACGCTAACGGTTGCTTAAGACAACGAGACTTCTTCCCGTTGAGCGTGAAGGCGCCAATTTCATGCAGGTTAATTTTTTCTCCGCCCCAAGGCTTTCTCGACAAAGCTGAAATCGAACACCTGGCTCGGCGGAATCTCCTTCGTCACTGCCAAACTTTTCTTAGTGAAATCGATCGCGCCGCGCATCCAGGCATCATCTAAATAGCTTAGACCACCGAGGCGGCTTAGATGAAGATCGTAGACTTCGCCGGCCAAGGTGAGATCTTTGACGCCCAGATATTTCGAAATGATGTCGATGGACTCGGGGCGATGCTGCGAATAGTATTGCAGCCCTTTCAGACTGGCTTTGACAAAGGCAAGGACCTCGGCCGGATTGTTTTTGATCTTTTCTTCCGTCGCGCCGACGCCGCCCGACGGATAACTGGCGAGATAATCTCCGGAGTAGGCGAGCCGGCTGAAACCTTCACGGTAAAGAATCACCTGGCGCGGCGGGCTGAGCAGACAGGCGGCGATGAGCCCGGTTCTCAGCGCCGTCGCCAATTCCTCGGGGGTGCCGATCACGATGGAAGTCACGTCTTTGTTCGGTGTCAGACCATGTTTTGTGAGAATCAACTGCGTCAAAAGATCGACCGCGCCGCCGCGTGAAGAGATTCCGACAACCTTGCCCTTGAGCTGCGCGACCGATTTGAGATCCGGCTGGCCGACCAGGTCGAACTGCGGCTTTGCGTTGACGATCAAAACGAGCCGCACCGGCGCGCCGCGCACGCCTGCGGCGATGATGGAACCGGCGGCCGAAGCGTAATCGACGGAGCCGCCGATCAACGCCTGCATGCCAACTGAACCGCGTATGAGAACCGTTTCAAGGTCGAGCCCTTCCTCGCGGTAAAAGCCTTTCATCTGGGCGATGCGAAATTGCATTTCGGTTACGGCAATAGAGCTCGTCGAGAAACGTATCTTCTTGAGCTGCGCCGCCGTGGGGCGCGCCGCAGTTAAACAAATGATCAGCGCAAAGATCGCGGTGGAAATTTTTCGCATGCTCCATTGCCTCCGTTAGAATGTTTCGAGGCGTCACATCACTGCGTACAAGCGCGGAGCCTAACAAGGCGTGCCCATCCCGGTCAATCCTCTTAAACGTTTGGAACGTTTTGAACGACTGGAACGACTGGAACGTATTTTCCCGTTCCGGTGAAGCCTTGACAACGCCGATGCGCCTAACTTAGAAAGTAGGTAAATCACATTTCGCAAAAGGAGCGCCGCCATGATCGCCAAAATCCGCCACGTCGCCACCCATACCGAACACTACGATAAAGAGTGTAAATTCTATCAAACGATTTTCGGCATGAAGCAGATCACCACCGGGCTGGTCGACGAGAACGGTAAGTCCAACCCGGACCGCGGCCACATCAGCGATGGCGTCATCGGCATGGCGCTTCTCGCGAAACGGGCCGGAAGTCAGGCGGGCATCGACCACTTCGGATTCGAAGTCGATGATGTCGGCGAAGCAGTCAACCGTCTGAACCGGCTATATCCGGAACTGCTGCACACGCGAGCGCTGACCTATGTGCCCTTTGCCGGCACCCGCGCGCAAGACCCGACGGGAACGCAATTCGATTTATCACAAAAAGGCCAGGAAAATGTCCGCGAAGGTTATCTCGCGGACGGCTGGGAACAGCCGCGCTGGGTCAATCATATCGCGCTCCGCGCCCGCAAGCCGGAGGAAGTCGCCGAATTCTACACCAAAGTCTTGGAGCTGAAAGGCGTCGAGGAAGCCGGCGAGGAAGGCTCGATCACCCTCACCGACGGCAAAGTCCGTCTGATTATTCGTCGATGTCACAACGGCTATTATCGCAGCTTGAGGCAGGGCTTCGACCACATCGGTTTCAACGTGGAGAGCGTTGAAAAGACCAAGAAAGACTTAGACGAGATCGCTGTCAATCATCCCCAGTGCGCACCGAAAAAAATCGGCGGCGGACCGCAGAGCGGTGGACTGGTGAAAGACATGGACGCTTGTCCCATCGGTCAACACGCTTTCGCCGATCCCGACGGCATACTGCTGGATATCTCAGAGTAACTAGAGACGAAGTTAGCGCCTTCCGGAGTTTGCTGGAAAAATCTCCCCTACCCCTCTTTTCCAAAGAGGGGTGAGAGTCCCATGGAGACGTCACGCTAGATGGTGTCTGAGGTTCGCTGACTATTTCGCAGCATGTGTAGTCTAGCATTCCTCCCTTTGGCAAAGGGAGGTTAGGAGGGATTTTTTAGACCCCGCTAGCGTTCGGTAGAACCACGAAACGCTGGCATGACTTCGTCGGCGAACAGGCGCAGGGAATTCATCGCCTGCTCCGTAGTCAGATTACCGAAGCAAAAAGACCCGACGAAGTAATTGCTGCCGGTGATCTCTAGATGTTTTTTTACTTCCTCGTGCACCGTATCCGGAGCGCCCGCGATGTATAACCCTTCGGCGCGACGCGCCTCGAAGTCGTCCAGATATTCTTTTCTCCGCTTATCGCCAATCTTTGATTGCAAATAGCCCGTGTTCTGGTTGAACTGCGCGAGCGCAGTCTTTGCTTCTTCCCAGGCCTGCGCGTCCGTCTTGCCAATGTAGACATGGCGCGAAATGCCGTAAAGCGGCTCGGTCACATGCGCATTGAGGCGATTACGATCGTCCGCATGCTCTTTCCAAACGCGCCGATAGAGTTCGAACAGCTCGCGGATCGCCGGCATGGACTGGTAGTGTACCACCGTGTTGAATCCTTCTTGCGCCAACCATTGCATCGATTCGTTACTATTGGTCGGATACCAAAGCGGCGGATACGGGCGCTGAAACGGTTCGATCTTCAGCTCGACATCGTTGAACGAAAAATAGCGGCCTTGGTAAGACAGTTTGCCGGTGGCGAGCGCCGAGACCAAGGTGTCGAGTGCCTCGCGGAACATGTCGCGCGACTGCTGCATATCGATGTTGAAGAAAGACATCTCGATGGGCGAAATTCCTCTCCCAACGCCCACATCGAGCCTGCCCCGGCTTAGGTTGTCGAGCATGCAGATCTCCTCCACCAAGCGCAGCGGATTGTAAGCGGGCAGAACGTAAACCAAGGTGCCGAGACGGATGCGCTCGGTGCGCTGGGCTGCGGCCGCCAAAAAAATACTTGGCGACGGCGTCATGTTAAGCGGCGAGCCATGGTGCTCGGCGATGTGGTAGCAATAAAAGCCCTTTTCTTCGGCGCATTCGATCAGCTTCAGGCGCTGCTCGTATAGGTCGGGCAGAGCTAGCTGATTGCGATCGATCCAATCGAAGATACCGAACTTGATCGACGTTTTAAGTGGCGAGTCCGTAGTCTTATCCTTCGACTCGGTGATATTTCGCTCAATCCGTTTCGTGTCTTCAGATATCACCGCTCTAATTTACTCGGAATTCATAGCACATTCCGCACTCGCTCCGCGAGTAAGCCGGAAACAGCTCGCGAACATTCTTTCTCGGTTAGCTGTTCTTCATCTCTCTACCATTAGGATCACTGATCCTACCGGAATTCGCTAACCGCCTTTGGCGCAAAGCTGAAGTCGGCGACTTCGAAGAATGAGACTCCGCGCGATCTCCTCAGCGCTTTTTTCGAGCCGGGCGATGAGCTCTTACATCGCGGCGCAGCGTTCGGTTGAAACCCTTCGCGTCGGTATTCCGGGGACACTCGTCGGTTTTTTTTACCGTTCTGCGTCGGAGCAGAGGTCGACGCCTATCGCAACGGCGCTCAAGCGACCGCTTGGTAATTCATTGGGGTCACCTTGAAGTATGAGATCCCCATCGCTCAGAGAAGTCGGCTCAAGTTGACATAAGCGCCCGCTATCGGATAGGGACAGAAACGTTCAGGCCGGCAAATCATGGAAGTCATCGCCGTCAAGGAACTCTCGAAGCTCTATTCTAGCCGTCATGGCAGCGTGCACGCGCTGCAGGAGATCAGTTTCAAAGTGAGCGAGGGTGAGTTTATCGCAGTCGTCGGACCGTCCGGCTGCGGAAAGTCCACGCTCCTCAAGATCCTGGCCGGCATCCTGCCTCCGTCGAACGGCGAGGTGCGCCTTCGCGGCACTCCCATCACGGGACCGCGCCGTGACATCGGTGTGGTCTTCCAGTCGCCCGTCTTGTTCCCCTGGCGGAGCGTGCTGGACAACGTGCTGCTGCCGGTCGATGTGCAGCGCCTCGGCCGCGACGGACATTTGAAGGTTGCAATGGACCTGCTGAATCTCGTCGGCCTCGACGGGTTCGAGCGTCGCTACCCTTGGGAGCTTTCCGGCGGCATGCAGCAGAGGGTCGCCATCACGCGCGCGCTCATCCACGACCCCGCGATGCTTTTAATGGACGAGCCGTTCGGCGCCCTCGACGCGATGACGCGCGAGCAGATGAATCTAGAGCTTCAGCGCATCTGGCTTGAGCGCAGAAAGACCGTGATCTTCATCACCCATTCGATCCCTGAGGCGGTGTTCCTCGCCGACAGAGTTCTCGTTATGACGCCGCGTCCCGGCTGTATCATGGATGACGTGCAGGTAAAGATTCCACGTCCGCGCGCGTTGGAGGCCATGAACTTCCCCGAGTTCGCCCCCTACGTCCACTCCATCCGCGGACGGTTCAACGCGAAGGGGATGATCGACGCATGAAACGGTTTTGGAACGTCGCGCTCACGATACTCCTCTTTTGCTCCTCGATCCTCGCGTGGGAGCTGATCGTTCGCGCTTTCGAGATACCGACGTTTATCTTCCCGGCTCCTTCGAAAGTAGCTATGGCACTCTGGCGCGGTTTCGCCAGCGGGCTCTATCAGAAACACCTCTATTACACGCTGCTCGAGACGGTGCTCGGCTTCCTGTTGGGCTCGGCGCTCGGGTTTTTCCTCGGCACGGCCGTGGCGCTCAATCGCTACGTCGAGTATTTCTTTTACCCGTACATCGTGATGTTCCAGTCGCTCCCCAAGGTGGCGCTCGCGCCGTTGATCGTGGTCTGGTTTGGCCTTGGGCTAAAGTCCCAGGTGATCAATACCGCTCTCGTCGCTTTTTTTCCGCTGCTCGTCAACACGATGGTCGGGCTCAAATCGGCCGACGAGGACCGGATGAATCTCATGCGCTCGCTCGCGGCCAGCGAGAACCAGATCTTCTGGATGCTCAGGCTGCCGAACGCTTTGCCGTTCGTCATGGCCGGGCTCGATGTCGCCATGATCTTCGCGCTAATCGGCGCGATCGTCGCCGAGTTCGTGGGAGCGCGGGCTGGGCTCGGGATGCTGATCCAAAGCATGAACTTTAACATGGATGTCTCTGGACAGTTCTCCGTGCTCCTAATACTCTCGATCGTGGGCCTATTGCTCAACCGATGCATTCTTCTGATCCGCCGGCGGGTCCTCTTCTGGGACCCCTCGGAAAAGGAACGACTGGAACGAGAAAGGATAGCCCTATGAAGCGAACCATCGTCGCACTCGTCACGTGCTTGCTGGTCGCGGCCTCGGGCGCGACCGTGCTGGCTCAAATGTCAAAGCTAAGGGTCGGCTTCTGTTCCCGGGTGATCTCCTCGGCCGCCGCGCCGTTTGCCGTCGCCACCAAGATGGGGTGGTACAAGGAAGACAACGTCGAGGTTGAGCTGGTGGCGTTGGCCGGCTCAGCAGACTGCGTCAAGACGGTCAGCACCAAGGAGATCCCGTTTGCACTTCCGAGCGTGGAGCCGCTCGCGGCCGCTCGCGCCCAGGGGATCAAAGCGAAAATCTTTTACACCGCTTACCAGGGAAACATCTACGGCATCGCGGTGCCGGCTGACAGTCTCATTCAGAAGATCACCGACCTCAAAGGAAAGAGTATCGGCGTCACCAACATGGGCACAGGCGGCGTGCCGGTCGCGAAGGCTCTGATCGCGACAGCCGGGATGAACCCGGATAAGGACGTCGCCATCGTGGTGGCGGGTGAGGGCGCGCAGACCGCCGCGATGCTCAGGAGCAAACAGGTGGACGCGCTTAGCCAGTTCGACACGCAGTACGCGATGGTCGAGAACGCAGGCGTCAAGCTGCGCCTTCTCGACACGAAAGAGATCGACCGGTATCCGTCTAACGGCTTTCTCGCGCTCGATGAGACGCTGAGCGCGCGTAAGAAGGATGCGGTCGGACTCGCTCGCGGCTATGCCAAAGGGACCATCTTCACCATCAACAACCCTGAGGCTGCGGTGCGCATCCTCTATGAGATTTTTCCAGAGTTAAAGCCAACCGGCCAAGATGAGGCGACAGCGGTCAGGGACGACAGCAAAGTATTGCAGGCACGCATCACAAACTGGAAGCTTGAGAAGGCCGGAGTGAAGCGCTGGGGGGAGAACTCCGAGGCCAACTACGCCGCGTACGCCGTCTTTCTGCTCAAGTGGGGCGTGATTAAAGAGAAGGTCGACGCCAAGGATCTGATCACCAACGAGCTGATCGACGAGATCAACAAGTTCGACACTGGCAAAATCGTTGCCGAGGCGAAGGCCTACAAGCCCGGCAAATGAGCGAGAAAAACTCTTCCAAATGACTTGACGTCGCCTTGAAGATGTTTTTTGTGTTCTTCGTACTGTACGCCTAAAAGCTTCGCGGCTTGCTTAAATTTTTCAGTTGCTGCTCCTGGCGACCATACCATCGGTAAAACCACTTTTCACCACGAAGGTGCGAAGAGCACAGAGGTTTGATTAAAAAAGCCCGAATCCTTCGTGCCTTCGTGGTGCAATATCCGTTTCTGCCTCGGTTGTGACTTTGCGGCGTTAGGATCTTTGTGGTTGAGTTTCATTTTCTTCTGCCTGTTTGTAGGTCACCTTTCTCCACGGCGAGGATCGCCGATCCTATCTCAATTCACTCACTGCTCTACGCGCAAAACTGAAATCGGCGACTTCGGCGAACGAAACGTCGCGCGAGGTCTTCAGCACTTCTTTCGAACTTGCGATGAGCTCTTGCATCGCTTCATCCGAAATCACTCCGTTGTCGGAATACAGTTTGACGATTTCTTCGTGAATCAATCCGGCAACGACTGGATCGCGCACACCGGACTCCTTCGCCAGAAGCTTCTCGAACTCACCCTTGTTCTCCTTCAGAAAACGATTGCCCCATGAGCGCTGCTTTGATCGTGCGCACAATTATTTCCGGCTCACCGCGGATTTTTTGCAGTGTGGTGACCAGTCCCCCTTGCGGCGTTTTGATGATGTCTCGCAGATGAACGAGCTCGCGGAACCCCATTTTTACCGCCATTTTGTTGAACGGCATGGCCATCACGGTCCCGTCGATTTGTCCGGCTTGGAGAGCGCTCAATCGCAAAGGATGGTTGCCGAACAGGGCGCGTATTTTCACGTCGGCGTCCGGTGTTAAGCCGTATTTTTTGAGCACCATGCGCGCGCCGATGTCGGTAAACTCGCCGATGCCCGATACCGCGAGCGTTTTCCCTTTGAGATCTTCGACGCGCCGGATCTCGGGTCGCACAACCAAGGTAAAATCTTGGCCGACGGTCAGAGTCATCACGATACGAAGCGGAAGCCCGCTCACGCCGGCGCGCGCGCCGGACGCAAGCACGGTCGAAAAATCCAGATCTCCAGCCATCAAGGTTTGCAGCGAGCTTGACGGGCGCATGACAATCAACTCCGCATACAATCCCTGAGCGCGAAAGAAACCCTGAGACTGGGCGGCCGTTAAACCGAGAGTCGTGGCGCCGCGATTGGGCATGCCGATGCGAATGCGCTTCAATCCCGCGCCTTCCTGGCTCCAGGCCGCTTGTGAAATAAGAATTAAGAGACTGACGAGAGCGCAGGCTCCGCAACTTTTCACCCTCATGCTCCCGTCTTAACCCAAACGGGCGGATTTTTCCAACACCATTGACGTTGACGCTGGCGGCGGCGCAATGCTAACGTCCGGCGCAGTAAGACTGAGTCGGAATGTCATCCTGAGTGAAACCGAAGGATCTCGTCTTTTGCGCTATGGTTCGGTCGAGATTCGTCGTCTGCGGCTCAGAGTGACTGGGACAGCGACAGAGTGAAAGGAGAAATGAACATGAATTCACAGATTCGTTATCTGGCCATCGTCAGCGAGCGACCCGAAACTCTGGCGAACTTTTACTCCACCTATTTCAAAATGCGCGAGCTCGGTCGTTCCGACGACGGAGGTGTCGCGGTCACCGACGGCTTTTACAATATCTCGATCCTCAAGCGGCGCAACGACTCAGAAGAAACCGGCATCAACCACTTTGGCGTCACCATCGACAACATCGGTGAAGTCGAAGCGCGCATCAAGGAATTCGCGCCCAACACGGACATTCGCAAAGAAGAAGGCGGACTTTTCCATGGCGAC
>Ga0193707_1000792_pt1 | contig 11258 bp, 9 predicted proteins | sample U3c2metaG_FD_143043 | JGI IMG/M metagenome (GOLD analysis project Ga0193707, IMG submission 143043) | Soil microbial communities from a riparian zone of the East river system, Colorado, United States - U3c2 | ecosystem: Environmental > Terrestrial > Soil > Riparian zone | place: USA: East River...
CCTGTGCGACATCGAGTTCACCGTCGAGCGCGGCAAGCTGTGGATGCTGCAGACCCGGGTCGGCAAGCGGACCGCGGCGGCGGCGTTCCGGATCGCGACCAGCCTGATCGACGAGGGTGTGATCGACATCGACGAGGCGCTGCGCCGGGTGAAGGGCGCGCAACTCGCGCAGCTGATGTTCCCGCGCTTCGACTCGGACGCGGACAAGGAGCTGATCACCAAGGCGATCGGCGCGTCGCCGGGTGCGGCGTCGGGCACGGTCGTGTTCACCTCGGCCGCCGCGGTCGAGGCGGCGGACAGGGGCGAGAAGGTCATCCTGGTCCGGCGCGAGACCAACCCGGACGACCTGCACGGCATGATCGCGGCGCAGGGTGTTCTGACCAGCCGCGGCGGGAAGACTTCGCACGCGGCCGTGGTCGCCCGCGGCATGGGCAAGACCTGCGTCTGCGGTGCCGAGGAGCTCGACGTGAACGTTGCCCAGGGCACCGTCAAGGTCAACGGCACGGTGATCGAGGCCGGCGAGACGATCTCGATCGACGGCACCACCGGAGAGGTGTTCCGCGGTGAGGTTCCGGTCGTTCCGTCGCCGGTCGTCCAGTACTTCGAGGGTTCGCTGGCTCCTGAGGCCGGGGACGACCTCGTGGCGTCGGTGCACCGGTTGATCATCCACGCCGACGAGGTACGGCGACTCGGCGTACGGACCAATGCGGACACCGCGGACGACGCGGCCCGGGCGCGGCGGTTCGGCGCCGAGGGGATCGGGCTGTGCCGGACCGAGCACATGTTCCTGGGGGAGCGGCGGGAGGCCGTCGAGCGGCTGATCCTGGCCGAGGACGATGCCGAGCTGAACGCCGCGCTGGCCGAGCTCGAGCCGCTGCAGCGCGGCGACTTCCTGGAACTGCTGGGCGCGATGGACGGACTGCCGGTGACGATCCGGCTGATCGACCCGCCGCTGCACGAGTTCCTGCCGTCGATGGAGGACCTCTCGGTGAAGGTCGCGGTCGCGCGCGAACGCGGTGAGGAGCCGGGGCGCGACACCGCACTGCTGGCGGCCGTCCAGCGGCTGCACGAGCAGAACCCCATGCTCGGCCTGCGCGGGGTCCGGCTCGGGCTGGTGATCCCGGGGCTGTTCGCGATGCAGGTCCGGGCGATCGCGTCGGCCGCGGTGGAGCTCCGCTCACAGGGCAAGGAGCCGCTGCCGGAGATCATGATCCCGCTGGTCGGCGCCATCCAGGAGCTGCATCTGGTCCGGGACGAGGTGGAGCGGGTGCTCGCCGAGGTGGGCGTCGACTGGGCCATCCCGATCGGCACGATGATCGAGCTGCCGCGGGCCGCGGTGATCGCGGACCAGATCGCCGAGGCGGCCGACTTCTTCTCGTTCGGGACGAACGACCTGACCCAGACCACCTGGGGTTTCAGCCGCGACGACGTCGAGGGTTCGTTCTTCACCCGCTACCTCGAGAAGGGGATCTTCGCGGTGTCGCCGTTCGAGTCGATCGACCGCGAGGGCGTCGGCGCGCTGGTCCGTACCGGCGTCGAGCGCGGTCGCGCCACCAAGCCCGACCTCAAGCTCGGCATCTGCGGCGAGCACGGCGGCGACCCCGAAAGCATCCACTTCTTCCACGAGGTGGGCCTCGACTACGTCTCCTGCTCCCCGTTCCGCATCCCCGTCGCCCGCCTCGAGTCCGGCCGCGCAGCCCTCGACTGACCGCCGTCGCCGAGTCGTGGATCCCGGTCGCCGACCGACGTACCAGCCGCGATCCACGACTCGCCACACCCCGGCCTTCCCGCACGGCCGGGGTCATAGCGTGATCCGGCGGTCTGGGGTTTGGATGACGAGGCGGACCGCCACGCATGCACAACTGGCCGCCGCCGTGTGCTGTCCCGCTCGGACCGCCGGTGCGCTGCTGGTTATGCATGCACGGCGGTCCGCTTCCCCCAGTAGGACGGTCTCCCGAAGGCGATCCCGAAGCCGCGGGTGGGGGTCGGACCGGCCGGCGGACGCGGGTGCCGGAGATCGGTCCGGCCGATTCGATCCGGTGGAGCCCCGCCGGTAGGAGTGGGAGGCGACCTCAACGACCGCGCAGTCCGTCGAATTGATGTCGTCGTACTCGGGGAGACGGGCCTTGACAAGCAAGCGGCGTGACCGACTGTATGACTGCATCGGCACTCTCATCGGCGCGGCGAATGGGTCGATCACGAAGCGTCACCTGACTCAACTGTCCGCAGCAATTTCTCTTAACCAACCCCTTGCGTAAGCGCTCTCCGCCTGGTGAGAATAACCGGGCGGGAAGGGCGATCACTCGTCGACTTTCGGGTCTGACCTGAACCAGCCGCTGTGGCGGCTCGTGACTCCCTTCCCGCACCAAATCCTTGTGTTTCAGGGCCGTTGTAGGGTTTTCGGCATGGCCCGTTATGTCGTGCAGTTGCGCTTCGACCTCACCGAGACCGACCGCCGGCTGGAGGTCCGTCCGGCCCACCGCGACTACCTCACCGAGCTGAAGGCCGCGGGCAAGCTCGTCGCCGCCGGCCCTTTCACCGACCAGACCGGCGCGCTCCTCGTCTACGACGTCGCCGACGAAGCCGAGCTCCGCGAGATCCTCGCCAAGGACCCCTACACCCCGGCCAACGTCTACGAGCTCGCAACCCTCGCCGAATGGCAACCGCTCTTTCCCCTCACCTGACGCGGCAAGCGCGGTCGCCCCTGGCCCTAGCGCGCGGATCCGGTTACAGGGGTGTCAGATGTCGGCGGCTTCCAGGCCCAGGTGGTCGACGTACGCCCAGAGCCAGACGAGCGGCGCGAGCACCAGTTCGGGCTCGCCGTCCTCGTCGGCGATGAAGATCATCGAGGCCTCGCCGTTGGAGATGTCCTCGATCACCGCGTCGCAACCCTCGATCGCGGCCTCGAACGGCAGCAGCCGCGGACCGTTCTCCCAGCGCGGCTGGGGGAGCGGAAGCACCGGCGCCTCGTCGGTCCCGTCCAGCTCGACCGATACCTTCTGCAGCTCCTCGTAGAGGTCGAAGGTGATCAGCCCGGCGAGCGGACGGCCGTCGAGGCCGATCAGGTAGGGGTCGTCGGAGCCGTCGCGGTAGTTGTCCCGCAGATCCGGCAGTGCGGCCTTGAGGTCGGAGGCCTCCAGGTACGGCGCCTCTGTCGGCTCCTCCTCCTCGACCTCGACCAGCCCGCTCCGCATCTGGTCGAACTGCTGGAGCAGTTCGTGCAGCTCGTCGTACGCCCCACCGCCCGGGGCCTTCTGTGCCCGCGCCTCCAGATCACGCAGGTGCTCGATCAGGTCATCCTCGAAGTGCAGCTCGTACCGCGGCAGGCCCGGCTCGCGGCCGGCGTTGAGCTGCGCGACCAGCTGGGTGGACACCGGCCCGAGCCGCTCGGCCAGCACCTCCAGCGGGGTGGTCGGCTTCTCCTCGTCGTCGTGCGCGCAGGAGTCGTCCTCGGCCTTGCCCTCGTTCTCCATCGCGAGCAGCACCTGGAACGCCGGGAACGCGACCAGCGCCGCGTTCGCCATCATCCCGTCGCCGATCAGCATCAGCGGGTTCCCGCCGGCCTCGGTCCGGCGCAGATGATCGGGCATCAGTACGGCGGCCTGCTCGACGTTCACCTGGCTCGCCAGGGAGGAGAGGCCGTGGTCGCCGTCGACGCCGAGCAGCTCGATCAGCCGCTCCGAGCTCATGTCGAAATTCGAGCGCAGGTAGTACCGCAGCCAGCCCGCGTCGACCGGGCTGGAGAGCAGCTCCGCGACCCGGGCCCGGAAGTCGGCCAGGTCCGCGATCGCCAGCACCACCAGGACCGGCTGGTCGCCGTCGCCGATCACCAGCGGCCGGGTATCGCCGTTCTGGAATCCGTCCACGACCTGGTGCAGGCTGTCGGCCGCCGCCTCGAGCGGCCAGGACTCAGCCTCGAACTCGTTCACCACCGCGGCGGAGGTGTCGTCGGGCATCTGCTGGTCCTCTCCGGGTGGCGGCGGGAGTTGGAGTAACTGTAGGCGCCTGCTGTTTCGACGGACGGTAGGGGTCGGCCGGGGCCGATGCTCGGGGCGGCGTGACATTGGCTACGCTGGCAGCGGCGGGTCGATGCAGAGGTATCTCACATGTGAGATAAGGTCCGGCGCATGACCGATGACTACCTGAGCCGGATCGGAAATCTCATCCGGGACGCCCGCAAGCATCGCGGCTGGACGCAGACGCAGCTCGCGGAAGTACTGAACACCAGCCAGAGTGCGGTGAACAGGATCGAAAAGGGTCATCAGAACCTCACCCTCGAGATGCTCGCCCGGATCGGCGAGGCACTCGACTCCGAAATTGTCTCTCTCGGTGGCGGTCCGGTCCACCTCCGTGTCGTCGGCGGTCTGCGACTTTCCGGATCGATCGACGTGAAGTCCAGCAAGAACGCCGGTGTCGCCCTGCTCTGCGCCAGCCTGCTGAACAAGGGCCGCACCACGCTGCGCAAGGTCGCCCGGATCGAGGAGGTCAACCGGCTGCTCGAGGTACTGAACTCGATCGGCGTCCGGACCACCTGGCTGAACGACGCCGGCGACCTGGAGATCGTCCCGCCGGCGCAGCGCGACCTTGGGGCGATGGATGCCGAGGCGGCGCGCCGTACCCGCTCGATCATCATGTTCCTCGGCCCGCTGCTGTACCGCGAGGACACCTTCCAGCTGCCGTACGCCGGTGGCTGCGACCTGGGCACGCGGACGGTCGAGCCGCACATGGCCGCCCTGCGTCCGTTCGGGCTCGAGGTGAAGGCGACCGGCGGCGAGTACCACGCGGTGGTGAACCGGGCGATCACCCCGGGCAAGCCGATCGTGCTGACCGAGCGCGGCGACACCGTGACCGAGAACGCGGTCATGGCCGCGGCCCGGTTCGACGGTGTCACGGTGATCCGCAACGCCAGCTCGAACTACATGGTCCAGGACCTGTGCTTCTACCTCGACCTGCTCGGCGTACAGATCGACGGCATCGGCACCACCACGCTGACCGTGCACGGCAAGGCCGAGATCGACGTGGACGTCGACTACGCGCCGTCCGAGGACCCGATCGAGGCGATGAGCCTGCTCACCGCGGCGATCGTGACCGGCTCGGAGATCACCATCCGGCGGGCACCGGTCGAGTTCCTCGAGATCGAGCTCGCGCTGCTGGAGGAGATGGGTCTCGACTACAGCCGCACGGCCGAGTACCTGGCCGAGAACGGCCGGACCCGGCTGGTCGACCTGACCACCCGGCCGTCGAACCTGCACGCGCCGATCGACAAGATCCACCCGATGCCGTTCCCGGGCCTGAACATCGACAACCTGCCGTTCTTCGCGGTGATCGCGGCCATCGCGACCGGGCAGACGCTGATCCACGACTGGGTCTACGAGAACCGCGCGATCTACCTGACCGACCTGAACAAGCTCGGCGGCCGGGTCAAGCTGCTCGATCCGCACCGGGTGATGGTCGAGGGCCCGACGCACTTCTCCGGCGCCGAGATCATGTGCCCGCCGGCGCTGCGCCCGGCCGTGGTCACGCTGATCGCGATGATGGCCGCGAAGGGTACGTCGGTCCTCCGCAGCGTCTACGTGATCAACCGCGGCTACGAGGAGCTGGCTACCCGGCTCAACTCGCTAGGCGCCCAGATCGAGACGTTCCGCGACATCTGAGGCGACATCCGAGTCCCGCAGGAAGGCGACGGCCTCGGTCATCACCTCCGGATCGGGCAGAACGTGTCGGCCAGATAGCCGAACTCGGCGACACCACTGATCATCACCAGTCGGCGACTCCCTCGCGGACGGCGTACAGGGCGAACGGGACGCCGAGGGCGTGCGCGATCACGCCCTCGAACGGGCCGTGACGTTCCTCCAGCCCGCGGATGATGCGCTGGTGGTCGAGGATCGAGCCGATCGGCCCTGGACTGTCGCCGTGGCCGGGAGCGTCGTACGAGACGGGGCTGTAGCCGAGCTCGAGCAGCTTGGTGACGAAACCGGCTGCATGGCATTCCTCCGCGGTAGTGGAAACTATGCGAACGGTCGTATTATTAGTTTGGGAGTGAGCTGCTGTCAACGGCACTCAGGATCTGGAGTCATGGAGCAGGTCGACGGGCGGTTGGTGCGCGGTGACCAGACGCGGCGCGCGGTGCTGCGCAGGGCGGTCGACATCGCGTCGGTCGACGGACTCGAAGGGCTGTCGATCGGGCGGCTCGCGACCGAGCTGGGGATCAGCAAGAGTGGGCTGTTCGCGCACTTCGGGTCGAAGGAGGAGCTGCAGCTCGCGACGATCCGGGCCGCGCGACGGATCTACGCCGACAACGTGGTGACGCCGGCATTCGAGGTCGAGCCGGGGGCCGGGCGGGTCTGGGCGTTGAGCATGCACTGGCTGGATTACTCGCAGCGCCGGGTGTTCCCGGGCGGGTGCTTCTTCCAGAAGGTCTCGCACGAGTACGCCGCCCGCGAAGGGGCGGTGCACGACGCGCTCGCCGCCGTGCATCGCGAGTGGATGGAGCTGATCGAGACCGCGGTCGGCGAGGCGGTCGAGCGGGATGAGCTGGCCGCGGACCCGAAGCAGTTGGCCTTCGATCTCAACGCGTACTACGAGGCCGCGAACCTTGCGTCGATCCTTCTCAACGACCATACGACGTACGACCAGGCGCGTCAGGCCGTCCGGACCCGCCTCGAGTCAGCCGCGGTCCCCGGTACGACGCTGCCCTGGTGAGCCGGGCCGCCGCCTCGGTGAGCAGAGCAGGACCAGTCGCGGTGCCGCCGCAGCGGATCCGTGGCCGGCGCGGGAACGATTGGAGTTGGGCGAGTCCACGCAGACCGCGGGCATCGATCCGTCGCGTGGGTGCAGAGCCCTTTGCAGAGGAGTCTCTGCAGGATCGCGGGTAACTGTCGGTGGGCGGTCGTAGCTTGTGGTGCATGCGGCCTCATGTGGTGGCTCAGCTGGCGGTTTCGCTGGACGGGGTGACGTCGGGATTCGACGTCGACCTCGCGCGGTTCTACGCGCTCGCGGTCGTCGACAGTCGAGCGCGGGTCCGCGAGTGGGAGGCGCTGCGGCAGCTCGGATACTGGTCCGACGTCCTTGCCTTGTACGCCGATCAGACGCCGGCGCGACCGCCCGATGCGAAGACCCGTGAGCTCGTCGCCGGCTACGAGCAGGTGGATCTGGTCGAGGTGCTCGACATCCTCGGTGAGCGCGGAGTGCACACGATCCGGGTCGATTCCGGCGGCGCGCTCGTCAGTGCGCTCCTCGATCGCGGCCTGATCGACGAGCTCGCCCTCCTCGTCCATCCAGTGCTCGTCGGCACCGGCAACGCTGGTGCGACACCCGGCAACTGGATCTACGGCATGCCGGCACGGAGGTCTTCAAAGAAGGCGTCGTCTGGCTCCGGTATTGCGTCTCCACCTGACTTCGGGAACTTCCGGCTTGGGCGCGCCGTTAAACTGGGTACACTGTACGGAGTTTGCGGAAAGTGAGGAGCGGGGAGTGACCGAGACGATGCGGGGCACGGCGGGGTTCGTGCCGAGCGAGGCTGAGCTGGCGAGTGTCCGGGCGTGGTTCGAGCGGTACGACGTACTGGCCGATGCGCGGGATTACGGGGGGATGGCGGACGTCGCGCTGTTCCCGCTGAACGAGGTGACCGACGACGGCAAGGGCACTGGGCGCGCTGAGCAGTTGGACCGGGCGGCGTACCTGGCACAGATGGAGCAGGTGATGGGCGGCGGTGACGCGAAGCTGGAAACCACTCGTACGCCGCACTTCCTGTCGGCCGACCTGGTCTTCGTGATCAGCGACGGCACGATGACGTACGACGGCCACACGCAGCCGATCCGGTACGGCGATCTGCTCGTGAAGGTGGCCGGTGAGTGGAAGTTCCAGACCATGGTTCAGGGCGGCTGGGGCTGATCCGCCCGCCCGGAACCGTGCCCTGAACCCGCCCTGAACCATCGTCGAGGGCATGGTTCAGGACACGGTCGCCTGGGTTGGTCGAAGGCCGCTCTGGCGATTCAGGCCCCTCGACTGAGGTCGTCAGAGCGGCCGGCCTGGATGCGGGGCCACTGGGAGATGGCGCGGCCGTCGGCGGTCAGGCCGCCGATCTCCCACGGCTGTGGCCAGCCGGCGGGCGAGTCCTCGTGCTTCTCCTGGCGTCCGTACACGGTGAGGTCCATCAGCGAGTAGCTGTTGTCCATCGCCTCGACACCGCGGATGGTGGTCCACCAGGTCTCGAAGACGTGGTCGCGGTCGCGGACGTAACACACGATGTGCATCGAACCGACCTTCCGGCCGGTGAGCAGTTCGTCGAGGGAGTCGACGGCCGAGTACCACGGCATCGTCCAGCCCATGAAGTCGCGGTACCGGACGCTCTCGTCGTACGACCCCTGACAGAGGACGGCGTACGTGATGTCGCGGGAGTGCAGGTAGGACAGTTCCGCGACGTTGCCGTTGCACCACGTGCAGCCCTGACACTGGTCGGCCGCGGGTTTGCCCGGGTTCCACATGAAGTAGTACGCGATGAGCTGCTTGCGTCCTTCGAAGGCGTCGAGCAGAGTCATCGGTCCGTCAGGCCCGGTCAGCTCGAGGGTGGCATCCATCTCGACCATGGGCAATCGCCGGCGGGCTGCCGCGATCGCGTCAGCCTCGTGGGTGTGCGCTTTCTCGCGGATCCGCAGTTCGTCCAGCTCCGCCTGGTAGGTGTCACGGTCGACGACCGGAGGCAGGGCGGTGGTTGTGCTGTCCTTCATGACTGGTCCCATCATTTGCCTTTGTGTCCCTCAGGTTCCCAGCCGTATGCGTGCCTTCGGTTGTTCACCGAACTGTCGGTGATGGCCGCTACTGTGAGCAGTGATGAGGAAGCAGCATGTGTGGTACGACGAGCATGACGCCGAGCGATGGGTCGCCGAGCCGGTCAAGCGGCCGGGGCGGACCGCGTTCGCTCGCGATCGTGCGCGCATACTGCACAGCGCGGCCTTGCGACGGCTGGCGGCCAAGACGCAGGTCGCGACGGCCGGTAGTGACGACTTCGTCCGCAATCGGCTGACCCACAGCCTCGAGGTCGCGCAGATCGGCCGTGAACTGGCCTCGACCCTCGGTTGCGATCCGGACATCGTGGACGCGGCCTGCCTGTCCCACGACTTGGGGCATCCACCGTTCGGGCACAACGGTGAGCGGGCCCTCGATCAGCTCGCCGCGGACATCGGCGGCTTCGAGGGGAACGCGCAGACATTGCGCCTGCTGACCCGGCTGGAGTCGAAGACCTTCGACGCCGACGGTCGCAGCGTCGGCCTCAACCTCAGTCGCGCGACCCTCGACGCCGCCACGAAGTACCCGTGGCCCCGGCGCGCCGGCGAGCGCAAGTTCGGGGTGTACGACGACGATCTCGCGGTTTTCACGTGGTTGCGCCAGGGCGTCGGCGAGCGGCGCTGCCTGGAGGCGCAGGTGATGGACTTCGCCGACGACGTCGCCTACTCGGTGCACGACGTCGAGGACGGGATCGTTGCCCACCACATCGATCTCGCCGCGGTCGACGCGGACCGGGCGCCGTACTGGGAGATCGTCCGGCAGCTCTACTTGCCCGAGGCAACCGACGCGGAGCTGGATGAGGGCTGGCAGCGGTTGACCTCACTGAACTACTGGCCCGGCGACGCGTTTGACGACAGCCGGAGGGCGCTCGGCGGGCTGAAGGACCTGACCAGCCAACTGATCGGCCGCTTCGCGACCGCGGCCGAGCAGGCGACGCACGCGGTCTTCGGCCGGTCGCGGCTGATCCGCTACGAAGCGGATCTGGTCATCCCGGACGGCGTCCGGGTGGAGATCGCTCTACTCAAGGGGGTTGGGATGTTCCATGTCCTCAACTCACCCGAGCGCCAGGCTCGCCGCGCCATCCAACGTCAGCTCCTGACCGACCTCGTCGAAGCCCTCTGGAAGACCGCGCCAGTCCACTTGGACACCGCCTTCCGAGCCGACTTCACCGCGGCCGCCGACGACAACGCCCGCCGCCGCGTCATCGTCGATCAAGTCGCCTCCCTCACCGACCCCTCCGCCCAAACCTGGCACACCCAACTCCTCACCTGACCCCACCCCGACCCGTCCGTCACCCCTCATCCGTCGGCGTACCCCGATCCTCGGGCCCGTCCAGCACACCCTGCAGCCCCGTTCCGGCGGAGTGGTCCAGCACTCCGATTCTTGGGCCAATCCAGCACGCTCATCCGACGCCGCTCACTCGCGATCTCGGTCTGGCCGGGCGCGGCGTCCAGCCGGTCCACCATCACCTCGGTCGCCGCCAGACCGTGGCCGGCGCCGTCGGCACGCCCACCACGCGCCCCGGCCTGCTGACGGCCGGGGCGACCACCACACACAGCGTGCCCCGCTGAGCTGGCCATGGATCGGAGGCCTCGCCGTCCACCACCCACCTGCAGCGTTCGGCACGCCGGCCCGGCACCTGGCCCTCGATCATGTCGGCGATGAGTTGACCGGCGAGTCGTGGAACGTGGCTGGCGGGATCGCCTCCCGAACTGTGATCCGCGACTCGCCCTCCCGCCCCTGGGTCCTCAGCCGCCGGGGATCCCCGGCACGCCGGATGCCCGGATCCCCCGGATTGCCGGATCCTCCGGCACCCTGGATCCCCCGGATTGCCGTCGCCAGTTCAGGGGTCAACCCCTCAGGTGGTGGGTTGCCCCCTGGTTATCCGAGGGGGCAACCCACCACCTGAGGGGGTTGACCCCTCAAATGGTTCGGGCGGTCAGTGCTCCCGAACGCTCACCTCCGCATCGCGGGGCGTTGGGTGGGTCGATCGGCGAGTCGTGGAATGGGGTTGTGGGGAAGAGGCCCGCGGCAACCGCGGGCCACGGCTCGGTGGTTGGGGGTTAGTTGATTGTGGTGAAAGGGGAGGGCTAGGCCTAGGTGGGAGGGGATGGGCTTGTTGGTCAGGCGGATTTGGTTGAGTTCGGTGGGGGAGAGGGCGCGGCGATAGACGCGGACCTCGTCGACGGTGTCTTGGAAGCGGTTGGCGCCGTCGATTCGCTGTCCGACCTGAATGCCCTGGACGCCGAACTCCTTGCCCGCGTCACCGATCCCGGCGGTGCGGTGACCGAGCTCCTCTCGACGCCGTCGATCAGTAGCTTCAGCATTCCGTCGGCGTGTTGCAGGACCACGTGATGCCACTGGTTGTCGTTGTACGCCGACGTCGACTGCACGGTGATGTTGAAGCGGTCGACAGCCAGGATCGCGCGGATCCGGTTGCTCTCCGGCTCGGCCCGTAGCCAGACCTGCGG
>Ga0193707_1000793_pt1 | contig 11252 bp, 11 predicted proteins | sample U3c2metaG_FD_143043 | JGI IMG/M metagenome (GOLD analysis project Ga0193707, IMG submission 143043) | Soil microbial communities from a riparian zone of the East river system, Colorado, United States - U3c2 | ecosystem: Environmental > Terrestrial > Soil > Riparian zone | place: USA: East River...
GGGCTGGGCGATCTTTGGAAACAAATGTGCGCCCAGTGGCAATTTTGTTCCCCAAAGACGCGACCACGATGAACCGGCGTGCTCGGCGTACCCGGGAACACCAGCCGCGAACACAGAACCCGACCGACCCACACAAACGTCAGAAGAGCCGGATATCCCCTCGTGTTGGGGGTTCTCTGCTCGTATACGAGGGGAGAACCCCCAAGCCGAACGGATATCCCCTCGAAGTGCGCTCAGACCTGGGGTTCTTCCGCAAGCCGCACGTTGAGGAGGTGGCACCTGAGGCGGTGGCCTCGGGGTCAGGGGGCCGCGGTGAAGTCGAGGCCGCCGGTGGAGGTGCGAAGCTTCAGGGTCTTGCCGTCGATGGCGTAGCTGATGTCGCCCTTCAATCCGTTGAGGACGGTGGTCTCGAGTTTCGCGGCGTCACCGGCGCAGGCGCGGCGGGTGGTGGCGAGCTCGCCGAACGTGAGTTTGCCGGTGGCTCGGGCGACCGTGCCCTGGAAGTGGTTGCAGCCGGTCGATCCGGTGACGCGCTCGCCGTTGAGGGTCATCCAGGCCTTCTCGGCGCCGGCCTGGTGGGAGGCGGCGTCGCCGGTGATCACGGTCGCCAGAGACCACTTGGTGCTGTCGAGAGCGCGGGCCGGCTCGGCGGTCGCGCGGTCCACCAGGGAGATCGTCGTACCGCCGGCGGTCAGGTCGAGCTTGCTGCCGTCGAGCTTCCAGGCCGGCTTGGCCGTGAGGATCTTCGACAGCCAGGCATCCTGGCCCTGCTGCGGACCGGGGCAGCCCATCGCCGTCGAGGCCAGCTCGCCCTTCAGCGTCAGCTTGCCGTCGCTGGTCGACACCTTCGACTGCATCGAGTTGCACCCGACGTCCGCGACCAGGCGGCCGTCGTCGGTGAACTGCAGCCGGACCCGGGTGTTCGGGGCGAGTTGCTCGGGCTTCCCGTCCTGGGTCACGGCCGTCGACAGGTACGACTTGCCGGTCAGCGACGCACCCGCTCCGGACTCGTTCCCGCAGGCGGTCAGGGCCAGCAGCAAACTGGCTCCGGCGAGGGCGGTCATCCGTATAGTCACACCCTACGGACGCCGTCACTCGCGGCTTCGTTGCAGCGTGAAAGCTAGGTTAAATCGGTCCGCCGGGTTGGCAGCGGATGTCACGGTTCGATAACGTCGCGGCGTACGCGCGAGAACGAACGAGAAGGACAAGGCCGGTACGCCGGTCTGCCGGATCGGATCGGCGCATCGGGGGCGTCGGCTGTTCCAGGCCTCACTGGGGACCAAACGAACAGTTGCTGGGCCATACTGAAGTGCTGGGGCAACACAGGGTGGCCCGTCGAACAGACGAGGAATGTTTCGCATGCCCCTCATCCGAACTGCCCGGAGCCGCAAGCTCATCCCGGCGGTCTTCCTTGCCGTGGCCGCGCTCATCGCCGCGCCGATCGCCGTTCACGCGGCCAAGGATTCCCCCGTGGCGACTGCGAGCGCCGCGGACAGCACGGTCTTCGATCTTCCCACCATCGGCCGCGTCGAAAGCTGCGTGCTGGATGCCTCTTCGAGTTGCACCGTGGTGCACGGTTTCGGCAAGAAGCCGGCAGCCATCACCGTGACCGCCTCGGGGCCGGCCATCCTGTCGGTCGACCCGAGCCGGACCACCGATGAGACATATCGGCTGCGTGCCCTGCGTTACGACGGCAAGAAGTACCGCGCCGGGACCAAGCTGAGCTACACCGCGCACTACGACTTCGTCGCCGCGCCGGCACAGCCGACCACCCCGACGCCGACCACGACGGCCACCCCGACCAAGCCGCCGACGACCAGCACCCCGACGCCGACGGAGACGACAACCTCGACCAAGCCGCCGACGACGGCGACTCCGACCGGTCCGACGACGCCCACGTCGACGGGGAGCCCGGTGAAGAGCTGCACCAAGCCGTCGTTCCTCACCACCTCGACGAACAACCAGGGTGACGGCCGGACGTTCGGCGCGTACTACGTCCACAACAACATGTGGAACAACGACAACGGGACCTACACGCTGGGCGCCTGCAACTTCGACAACTGGTACCTCGACGTCACCCAGCCGCTGCCGGGCGACCGTGGAGTCCAGGCGTACCCGAACGTGCACAAGGACTACAACGACGTCGCGCTGTCGAAGATCAAGTCCGCCAAGTTCGCCTCGACGACTCCCGCCGTGTGCAACGGCTGCATCTACGACGTCGCGTTCGACGCCTGGATCGGCGACGACCTGAACAACGAGCTGATGATCTGGACCGACAACAAGGGCCAGACCCCGGCCGGCGAGAAGGTCGGGACCGTGACGTTCGACGGTTTCGCCTACGACGTCTGGCACGAGTCCGGCTACACCGCCTACGTGTCCCAGGTGACGCAGAAGTCCGGCACGATGCCGCTGGCCAGCTTCTTCACCGACATGACGACGCGAGGCTGGGCCCCGAAGGCCACCACCTGGCAGGTCGACTACGGCGTTGAGGTCGTGTCCACCAACAACACCAAGCAGCGGTTCGGCTTCACCGACTTCTCCCTTCAGGAGAACTGACCGCCATTACGTAGGGTTCGGCGTGTGACCGGACTCGTGATCTTCGACAACGACGGCGTACTGGTGGACTCCGAGCGGCTGGCCAACACGATCCTGGCCGAACTGCTCACCGAGGCCGGACTGCCCTACACGTTCGAGGAAGCCGTGCGTGACTTCATGGGCGGCAGCATGGCCTCGATGCGGCAGAAGGCCGAGGACCAGCTCGGGCGGCCGTTGCCGGAGGACCTGGAAGACCGCTATCACCAGCGGCTGTTCGACGGGTTCGCGCACCTGCAGGTGATCGAGGGCGTTGAGGCTGTCCTCGATCACCTGCAGGCGCGTGGCATCACCTACTGCCTCGCGTCGTCCGGGACCCATCGCAGGATTCGTACGGCGTTGATCGCGGTGGGTTTCCTGGACCGGTTCGAGGGCCGGATCTTCAGCGCGGAGGACGTTGCGCACGGCAAGCCCGCGCCCGATCTGTTCCTGCACGCGGCGGCGTCGATGGGCGTGAAACCGGCCGATTGCCTGGTCGTCGAAGACAGCCCGCTCGGTGTTGCCGCGGCCAACGCGGCGGGCATGAAGGTCTTCGGGTACGCCGGCATGACGGACCCCGCGAAGCTTTCCGATGCGGGCACGGTTTTCCACAACATGACCGCCCTGGCGGAGCTGATCGACGGAGCCTGAGACACTGGAGGGACTATGTCTACCCTCCAGTCACCTAGCGGCGACCGCCCGGTCCGCGCCGAGGCGGTCGTCGATCTGGCCGCGATCCGCCACAACGTCAGCACGCTGCGTGCCCGCGCCGAGGGCGCCCAGCTGATGACCGTGGTCAAGGCCGACGGCTACGGGCACGGGATGATCCCGGTCGCCCGGGCAGCCCGCGAGGCCGGTGCCGACTGGATCGGCGCCGCCGTCCTCGAGGAGGCGCTCGCGCTGCGCGACGCCGGTGACACCGGGCCGATCTTCTGCTGGCTGACCACTCCCGGTGAGCCGCTGTCCGAGGCGATTGCCGCCGGCATCGACCTGTCCGCCGGCGCGCCCTGGGAGATCGACGAGCTGGTTGCCGGCGTGGTCGACCGGCCGGCCCGCGTGCACCTCAAGATCGACACCGGGATGAGCCGGGGTGGCGCCGTACCGGAGGAGTGGCCGGCGCTGATCCGGGCCGCTGCCCGAGCGCAGGCGACCGGCCGGATCGAGATCAAGGGCATCTGGTCGCATCTGGCGTCGTCGGACGAGCCGAAGAAGGCGGCGAACGAGTCGCAGCTCGCCACCTTCACCGAGGCGATCGACGTGGCCGAGTCGTTCGGCATCGATGCCGAGTTCAAGCACCTGGCCAACTCGGGCGCCACGCTCGCGCTGCCCGGGACCCATTTCAACCTCGTCCGCCCGGGTGTGGCGACGTACGGGCTGTCGCCGTTCGGGCACGCGCTGCCGTCGGCCGAGCTCGGGTTGCGGCCGGCGATGACGTTGAAGGCGCGGCTCGCGATGGTGAAGCGGGTGCCGGCCGGTGCGGGCGTGTCCTACGGCCTGACCTGGACCGCGCCGCGGGCGTCGACGCTGGGTCTGATCCCGCTCGGGTACGGCGACGGCCTGCCGCGGCACGCGTCCAACGGAGCTCCGGTCCAGTCCGGCGGCCGACGCCGTACGATCGTCGGCCGGATCTGTATGGACCAGTGCATGGTCAACCTCGAGGACGACCGGGCGGCCGCTGGTGACGAGGTGGTGCTGTTCGGGCCGGGGACCGCCGGCGAGCCGACGGCGGACGACTGGGCCGACGCCGCGGGGACCATCAACTACGAGATCGTGACCCGGCTGGGAGCCCGGATCCCCCGCCGGTACGTCGACAGCGGTCCGGCATGACCCCGTCGGTTTCCAAAGCAGGGCGGACCGCCGGCCTGATCGGAGCGGCGGTCGGTGTGCTGGCCGCGGGAGCCGCGGCCGGCGTCGCGGTCGAGCGGCAGGTGATCGGCCGGCGCTCGGGTCAGCGCGCGCAACTGGAGGCCGAGCCGTTCGGTTCGCTGCGCGGCACCCCGCACGTGTTCACCGCCGACGACGGCGTCGAGCTGTACGTCGAGGTCGACGAGCTGAAGCGGTCCCGCCGCCCCGAGCCGCCGAAGCGGCGGTTCAGCCTGACCGGGGCGGCGGGGCGGGGAAGGAATCAGGACAGCAAGCTGCCGCTCCCGCCGGAAGATCTCACCGTGATCTTTGCCCACGGCTACGGGCTGAACATGGACTGCTGGCACTTCGAACGCCGCGACCTGGCCGGCATCGGCACGATGGTGTTCTACGACCAGCGCTCCCACGGCCGGTCCGGCCGCTCGCCGAAGTCGCACGTCAGCATCGAGCAGCTCGGCCGCGACCTGAACGGGATCCTGGAGGAGTTCGCGCCGACCGGTCCGGTGATCCTGATCGGGCACTCGATGGGCGGCATGGCGATCATGGCGCTGGCCGAGCAGCGTCCGGAGATCGTCGGCGACCGGATCATCGGGGTCGGCCTGTGCTCGACCAGCGCGGGCGGGCTGGACACGGTCCCGATCGTGTTCCCGGGCAAGGTGGGCATGCTGGCCCGGGCGCTCGCGACTCCGACGGTCGCGGCGCTGGCCCGCATCCCGGACGTGGTCGAGCGCAGCCGCAAGGCCGGGACGGACATCAGCTACCTGCTGACCCGGAAGTACTCGTTCGGCTCCGAGGTCCCGCCGGCGTACACCGAGTTCGTCAACGAGATGATCGCGGCCACGCCGATCGAGGTGATCGCGGAGTTCTATCCGATCTTCGCGTTGCACGACCAGTACGACTCCCTCGAGCCGCTGCAGAAGGTGGAGTGTGTCGTGATCGGTGGCGACAGGGACCACCTGACCCCGTTCACTCACGCGGAGGAGATCGTCCGGCGGGTGCCCGGTCGGAGCTGGTCGAGGTGACGAACTGCGGTCACCTGGGCCTGATCGAGCACCACCGTGAGTTCACGGCAGCGCTCCTTGGCATGATCGAGCGAGCCGACCAATCCTTGGGACCCACATGACAGTGCTTTTGGCCGGGCCTTCGGCGCCGGCAGGGTCACGGGGCCTTGGCTCCCGGCCTTCCCTCGTCACTCCAGTCGCTTCGCTCCCTGCGCTCCTCAGTCCAGGCCGGGAGGCCCCATGACCGACCTACACGTGGTCGACGCCACCTCTGAACATGTCGACGAGATCGTGGCGGTGATTCACCACGCGTTCTCCGCCCGTCGGGTGCTCGATCCGCCGTCCACGGCCTTGTCCGAGAACGCGACGACGGTGGCCGCCGCCATCGCGCAGCACGGCGGGCTACTGGTCCGCAGCAACGGCGTTCCATCCGGTGCTGTGCTGTTCGAGGTGATCGGCGACGTCCTGAACCTGCGCCGCGTATCGGTCGATCCGCGTCATCAGGGTCACGGGGTCGCATCCGCCATGGTCGGGTGCGCGGAGGAGGTCGCCGTACAGCGTGGGCTGAACCGGGTCCAGCTGATCGCACGGGTCGAGCTGCCGGACACCGTGGAGTTCTGGCGGCGTCGCGGGTACTCGGTGGTCGAGCAGCAGGACAACAACCTGATCTACGCGAAGGCGATGCCGCTCGAGCTGACCGTGCCGACGGCCGACGACATGCAGGCGATCGGTGAAGAGCTTGCCGGGCAGCTCCGGGCCGGCGACGTACTCGTGCTGTCGGGTGACCTGGGTGCGGGCAAGACGACGTTCACCCAAGGTCTCGGTGTGGGGCTGAAGGTGCGGGGTTCCATCACGTCGCCGACCTTTGTGATCTCGCGAGTGCACCCGTCGCTGGCCGGCGGTCCGGCGTTGGTGCACGTGGACGCGTACCGGCTGGGTGCCAGTACAGATCGACACAGGGCCGAGCTGGACGACCTCGATCTCGACGCGAGTCTGGAGGACGCGGTCACCGTGGTCGAGTGGGGTCACGGACTGGCCGAGGCGCTGGCGCCGGACCGGCTGGACATCGTGGTGACCCGGGGCGACGACGACACCGACGAGACGCGGGAGCTGCGAATCACGCCGGTCGGCCCGCGCTGGGCGGCGTCCGGCGTCCGCGTATCTGTGCTGGAGAAGAACTGACATGCTGCTTGCTTTCGACACCTCGAGTGCGGCCGTCACCGTCGCGCTGGCTTCACCGGGCGGCGAGATCCTCGCCTCGTCGACGTCCGTCGACGCCTTGCGGCACGGGGAGTTGCTGGCGCCGGCGATCGCCGGCGCTTTCGCGGCCGGGGGTATCGGGGCGCGCGACCTCACCGGGATCGCGGTCGGCGTCGGGCCGGGACCGTTCACCGGGTTGCGGGTCGGGTTGGTGACCGCGCGGACGATGGCCGACGTTCTCGGGATCGAGGTCGCGGGGGTCTGCAGCCTCGACATCCTGGCGCGGCAGTCGTCGCTGACGCTGCCGGTCGCCGTCGCGACCGATGCGCGGCGCAAGGAGATCTACTGGGCCTTGTACGACGGTCCGGCCGCGGACGGCAGCCGTCGTCGCCTGGAAGGACCGGCGGTGGATCGTCCGGCCGAGGTCGCGCACGTGCTGTCGGGGTTGCCGGTGATCGGCCGTGGTGCGGTTCTCTACGCCGAGGCTCTTGGCGTCTCCGAGGTCGATGTCGCCGAGTACCCGTCGGCCGAGGTGCTGGCTGTCGGCGTGGCGACCGGGACACTCGAGATCGTCGCGCCCGACCCGCTGTACCTGCGCCGGCCGGACGTGACGATGTCCAGTGGTCCGAAGAGCGTGCTGCCGAAGTGAGACCCGCCATTCGCCCGGCGACCGCGGACGATCTGCCCGCTCTGGTCGCCCTGGATGAGCTGTGCTTCGGGTCGGAGGCCTGGAGTACGGTCGCCTGGACGGACGAGTTCGACCGACTGACCGAGGACCGGGTGGTCCTGGTCGCGGACGAGGGCTCGATCGTCGGGTACGCCGTACTCCTGGTGCCGCCCGTCGGGTTGGATGTGGTGGAGTTGCTGCGGATCGCGGTGTCGCCGGCAGAGCGCCGTACCGGGATCGGCGGGCAGCTGATGACGACGGCTTTGGCGCGATGTGTGGGGCGGACCGTGTTGCTGGAAGTTGCTGCGGGCAACGACTCGGCGATGGCGTTGTATGGCGGCTTCGGTTTCGAGGAGATCAGCCGGCGGCGTGGGTACTACGCCGGTGGCGAGGATGCGGTGATCATGCGGTGCCGGGAGACAGTGTGAGTTCACATGCGGTGAGCGAGGAGCCCCTGATTCTGGGGATCGAGACGTCGTGCGACGAGACCGGGGTCGGGATCGTCCGCGGGCAGACGCTGCTCGCCGACGCGATCGCGTCCAGTGTCGAGGAGCACGCGCGGTTCGGCGGCGTCGTGCCCGAGGTGGCCAGTCGCGCGCACCTGGAGGCGATGGTCCCGACCATCCGGCGGGCGTGTGAGACCGCGGGGATCAAGCCGGCCGACGTCGATGCTGTCGCCGTCACTAGCGGGCCGGGTCTCGCCGGCGCGTTGCTGGTCGGCGTGGCCGCGGCCAAGGGTTTGGCGTTGTCGCTCGGCAAGCCCTTGTACGGCGTGAACCACCTTGCGGCGCACGTGGCCGTCGACACGTTGGAGCATGGCGATCTGCCGAAGGGCTGTGTCGCGATGCTGGTGTCCGGTGGGCACTCGTCGCTGCTCGCGGTCGAGGACATCACCGACGGCGTGGTGCCGATGGGGAGCACCATCGACGATGCCGCGGGAGAGGCGTTCGACAAGGTCGCGCGGGTGCTGGGGTTGCCGTTCCCGGGCGGTCCCTATGTCGACAAAGCGGCGCGGGACGGCGGGGACCGGCTGTACGTGAGGTTCCCGCGCGGACTGACCTCGCAGCGGGATCTCGAGCGGCATCGGTTCGACTTCTCGTTCTCCGGGCTGAAGACGGCCGTCGCGCGGTGGGTCGAGGCACGGCGTCGCGATGGTGAGGACGTGCCGGTCAATCACGTCGCCGCGGCGTTTCAGGAGGCGGTGTGTGACGTGCTGACCCGCAAAGCGATCGACGCGTGCAAGGACCGTGGGTTCGAGCACCTGCTGATCGGTGGCGGGGTCGCGGCGAACTCCCGGCTCCGCGTGATGGCCGAAGAGCGGTGCACCGAGGCCGGTATCGCCGTCCGCGTGCCGCGGCCCGGGCTGTGCACGGACAACGGCGCGATGGTCGCGGCCCTCGGCTCGGAGCTCGTCCGGGCCGGGAAGTCACCGTCGCCGCTGGACTTGCCGGCGGATTCGTCGATGCCGATCACGGAGGTTCTGAACAAGTGAAGTGGACCGGGGTGGGCGGTTTCGAGGCCGACGACGATGTGGACCGCATCGATGTAGACGTCGTGCACGGCTTCCTGAGTACGTCGTACTGGGCGTCGGGGATCCCGCGTGAGATCGTGGCGCAGTCGATCGCGGGTTCGCTGAACGTGGGTGTCTACGCGGCCGGCGGCGCGATGGTCGCCTTCGCCCGCGCGGTGACGGACCGGGCGACGTTCGCCTGGCTCGCTGACGTCTTCGTCGCGGAGGAGATGCGGGGTCACGGCCTGGGCCGGTTCGTCGTGTCCACGCTGATCGATCATCCGGAACTCAAGGGCGTTCGGCGCTTCATGCTGGCGACCGCGGACGCGCACGAGCTTTATCGCGGCTACGGCTTCGGTGAACTCGAGGACCCGAGCCGGATGATGATCATCCGCCGCGACGCAGCCGACCTCTACGGGCGCCGGTGAGCCGTCCCGGGGTCGACCTGGTCCGGCATCCACCCGGTGCGACGGATCTCGTCCTGCTGGCCCACGGCGGGATGGAGCGCTCCCAGGCGAACCCGCATCTGTGGCGCGCTCCCGTCCTCCGCATGTGGCCGTTCGCCGGGGTCGCGCGGTCGGCCGTCCCCGGAGCTGCGATCGGGTTGATGCGCTATCGCTACCGCGGCTGGAACGATGCCGCCGCGGACTCCGCCGTGGATCTCCGTGCGGTCCTCGACGACCTCCCACCGGTGATCAGGCGGGTCGTGCTGATCGGCCACTCGATGGGCGGCCGCGCGGTCGTCGCCGCGGGCGATCATCCCCGGGTGGCCGGCGTACTGGCCTTGGCTCCGTGGCTACCCGTCGGCGAGCCACTCGTCGCGCTTCGGGCCCCGGTCACCTTCGCGCACGGCACTCTCGATACCGTCACCGACCCGCGTGCGACTACTGACTACGCCAACCGCCTCCGCGCTGCCGGCACGCCGGTCACCGTCTACTCGGTCGCGGCAGAAACCCACACCATGCTCCACCGCCCGACCGACTGGAACACCCTGGTCGCGACCTTCACTGAGACCACCCTCACCGCAGGCTCGGCGCCGGCGCCGGCCGCGGTGAACGGACCGCTACCGGAGTACGGGGGAAGGTCTTTGCTGCCGGCCGCGGTCTGGTCCATCGCGGTGGCACGCGTCCGCCTCCCGGTGGTGGAACGCTTCCAGGTGGGCTGAACACGAGACTGCACTGCAGTGCGGGACTGTGCTGCAGGGAAGGGCACGGCAGCAAGCAGAGACCTGGGGCGTCAGTGCGCCGCTTGCTCCCCAGGTGAACGGTCAGCGGCCAACCGGTTCTGCCCACCACCCTGCCGAACCCAGATGAACGACTGACTGCACCCGCGTAACGCTCAGTCGACGTACAGCACCTCACAGCCGTACGCCGTCGGCGTACGGCTCCTCAACCGTGCGTCGAGTCTTAGTGGCGGGCCCCCGGGGGAGTGCGGCAGCGGACGCAGCACCTCGCCCACCGGCAGGTCACCCGAGGACCCGCACGCGAGATCGATCATATGTCCTGCATCTCTGCTTGAGTGCAGTAGGCTTGGACGGTGCCGGTGAATCAACGCCCGGTCGGCGGGCTGGATTACCCGCGGACCTACCAGGAGTTTCGGTCCTGGTTCCCCGATGATCTCAGCTGTCGTGAGTACGTCGGACGACTGCGTTGGCCGGATGGCTTCTCGTGTCCTCGGTGCGGTTGCGGGGGCGGCTGGCGGACTGGTCGTGGGCTGTGGATGTGCGCCGAGTGCGGGGTGAAGACCTCGGCCACGGCCGGCACGATCTTCCATCGCTCGCACACTCCGTTGTCGACCTGGTTCGCCGCGGTCTGGTTCGTCACCTCACAGAAGAACGGCGTCTCGGCCCAGGGCCTGCAAGACGCCCTCGGCTTCGGCTCCTACGAGACCGCGTGGGCGTGGCTACACAAGCTCCGCCGCGCCATGGTCCGCCCCGATCGTGAACTCCTCGGCAACGACCCCGGCGGCACGGTGGAACTCGATCAGAGCTTCCTGGGCGGCAGGACCAGCCGAAAACTGAGCGCATCCAGCGACAAGGTGCCGATCACCATCGCCGTCGAGCGCACCCCACGCGGCCGGCTGGGCAGGGCCAGACTCGAGGTCGCGGACAAGCCCGGCGGACTGGACATGATCGACTTCGCCGCCGAGGTGATCGCCCCCGGCGCGACCATCCACACCGACGGCGCCCGCATCTTCACCAGACTGGTCGACCTCGGCTACACCCACCACGCCACACCGTCGACCAAAGACAGCTACCAGCTCGACGACCCCGACGCCGTGATGCCCGGACCTCACCTGATCTCCTCATTGCTCAAACGCTGGACCGCCGGCACGCTGCACCACCGACTCAGCTACCAGCACCTGCCCTACTACCTCGACGAGTTCACCTTCCGGTTCAACCGCCGCAACTCCCGAGCCCGAGGCATGCTCTTCTACCGAC
>Ga0193707_1000794_pt1 | contig 11247 bp, 9 predicted proteins | sample U3c2metaG_FD_143043 | JGI IMG/M metagenome (GOLD analysis project Ga0193707, IMG submission 143043) | Soil microbial communities from a riparian zone of the East river system, Colorado, United States - U3c2 | ecosystem: Environmental > Terrestrial > Soil > Riparian zone | place: USA: East River...
AGGCGTCATCTCGCTTGCCACTCCTGCGACTCGACAGCGGTCGGGTGTCATCCAGATCGTGTTCGATCAACTCATGCTGCCCAATGGCTCGACGTTGCCAATTTCGGGCAGGCTCACGAGCACTGACTCCGCGGAACGACGGCAGATCGAGAGCGATCCCAACGCGAACGTGGTTCTGGTTGGCGAGCGAGGTGGCATCGGCGCGACGATCGCCGGCGCCGGTTCGGGAAAAAGCTCGAACAACATTTTTACGGCTTTGGGCAGTTTGCTCTCCGAGGGTCGGGATGTGAGTGTCCCAGCCGGAACTCCACTCGCGGTCCGGCTCGAGAGCGCGGTGACGTTGCGAGGTGGTGGAAGGCTGCGCGGTGGCGAGGCATCGACGATCTACACGGCAACCGACCGAGTGCGCGCAGCACAGCAGGCTCTCGCGCGCCTGAATTACTATCGTGGGCCGCTGACCGGTCAGCTCGACGACGCCACACGTCGTGCGCTTTTTCAGTTTCAGGTCGACCGCAGCTTGAGCGCCACCGGAAATCTCGACGGACGCACAGCGCAGGCATTGGGAATCAACCTCGGAGGCGGATCATCCGGTTCCTTCTTGTCCCCCGCTCAGGCGTCAACCGTTCGGCGTGATGCGCAGACTCTCGTAGCGCGTTATCGTAGCGAGCTGGCTGCTTCCGGCGTGGGGCGACTGGATCCGTCACGCACGTACGCACAGGGCGATCTGGATCTTTGGTTCGCGCTGTCGGCTTTCGCAGACAACGCCGCGATCTACGAGCAGATTGTTACGAGTGGTGGCAATCGCGACGCAGCCGTGCTCGCGGGCCGAGCGCTCGCCGGCGCCGCGCGTCGTGTCGATGGCGCGATGCAGAACGCGCGGGCCTCGTCGCAAATGCAGAACGGCTGGACTACCGTCCGTCGCCAGATCAGTACGATCGATACCGGGCCCTCCGGCACCTGAATCTCGACTCATCGAGCAACAAGAACAGCGGGCGCGGGGATAACACTTCTTCGCGCCCGCTGCTTCTTCAGGGCGTTGGATCTTGCGTCAGGGTCATCGATGGTTCGTCGAGAGGCGCGGCAGTCGGCCGCCGATCTCGCACACCAAGCGCAGCCTCTGCACGCGGCAATAGGCGCTTGTCGTCAATGCGGGTCGCCCAATCGGCAAACGCCGCCGTGGGCCCTTTCCATTCCATTTCATCGACATTCGCGAAGAGTGGTGCATCAGTCCTCAGCGTGGCGAGTGTCTTGAACAGAATCGCGCGGTCACGAGTGTCTGTCAGAGTTCCCGCGGGAAAGGACTCGATCGGCCCGTACTTGTTGAGCAGACTCGCGGCTGTGCTCTTGCCGATTCCGGGAATTCCCGGATACCCATCCTGCGCGTCCCCGACGAGGGCGAGAAAATCCGGAATGAGCGCCGGCTCGACTCCGAACTTCGCGCGCACAGCTTCGGCGTCCCGGACCTGCATGCCCTTGCGAATGATCTGCACGACTCGGTCGCCGCGCACGCTCTGCGCGAGATCCTTGTCGTTGGCCCAGATGCAGACTTTTTCGACACGTGGATCTTCCGCTGCGAGGTGGGCGGCTGAGGCGAGACCGTCGTCGGCCTCGAGCTCGATCATCGGCCAGACCGCCACTCCCATCGCGGCGAGCGCATCCTCCAGCGGGCCGAACTGCGCGTTGAGCACGCGGTCGATTCCTTCTCCCGTCTTGTAGTCGGGCCAGAGATCGTTCCTGAACGACTCGATCACGTGGTCGGTGGCCACACCAATGTGTGTCGCGCCCGTCTCGACCATCTCCAGCACGGAGTGCAGAACGCCGGCAACGGCGCCGAGGGGCTTGTCTTTTCCTTCGTTCCAGCTGCGCTGGCCGTAGAAGTGGCGGAAAAGCTCGTAAGTGCCGTCGATCAGGTGGACGATCACTTCTTCTGGCGCTTCGGCGCGCGCTTCAACAGTTCGCGCATTCGCTCGAGCTCCTTTGCAGACAGCCGCTGTTGCTGCACGAGGTGAGCGAGGAGCTTGATCGGCGACCCGCCATAGATCTTGTCCAACACTCGGCCCAGCGCCGACTCTCCGACCGCCTCGGCTTTGATCACGGGAAAGTAGACGTGCGTCTTACCCTCGCCCCGGCGGTGGGAAACGTAACCCTTGATCTCGAGCGTTCGAATCATGCTGGAGATGCCTGTGTACGCCAAGTCCGGATCGACCCGGTCCCGGACTTCGGTTACCGTTGCCTCGCCGAGGTCCCAGAGCACGCTCATTATGTCCAGCTCTCGCTGGGTCAGATGCAGGTCGGTCAACGTTGAGAGTGTAGCGTCGGGGTGGTGGTCGTCGCGCCTGCAGTCATCGTGGCATGTGCATGCGGTCCCGGCGGGAGGACGGGATGCGGCATCAACAGCACGACAAACAACAAGCCAACTGCAACCGCGGGCAACAGGAATCGCTGAAGATACCTGAGTGGCGTCGGTGCGAGGAGTGCGGTGAGACGGCGCTCCAGCGATCCCACACCTCCCAGGAGCGCCGGTTTAAGCCGCGGGCCTCGGCTCCCGGCCTGCGCGACTTTGAGGAGCAGCTCTCCGTAGGCAGTCGGGTTGCCGAGTCCCGATACTACGCGGTTGTCGCAGTCCATCTCGACCGCAAGGCACAGTCGGCGCAGCTGCCACCATATGGCGAGATTCCACGGCATCAGGATGAGCGGGAGCGACGCCACCAAAAGGAGGTGCGCGTCGTGTGATCTACGATGCTCATCCTCGTGACGCAGGACGTATTGCCGCTCGACGCCCGGCAGGGCCAGCACCCACCGCGGGACCAGCACGCGGGAGCGAAACAATCCAACCGTGGCAGGCCCCACCGAATCTGTAACGACCACCGGAATGCCATCGACGACGGCGGACCCACCCGCGTCGCCCCGTTGCCGGCGCGACACACTTACCACGCGCGCCACCCGCCACGCATTGGCCAGGCCCCATAGGAGCAGACCAGCGGATACGGTGAGCCATAGCCGGTTGATACTCGTGTCGTACGATTCGATGTGCGCCCACCAGGCCGGATCCAACGCCGAGAGCGAGGCCGTTCCGAACGCGTGACCGAGAGGTTGCTGCACCGCCTGCTGTACATCCATGACGGACATCGAGTGGTGGTATCGGTAATAGCCGGGAAGAAAGACGGAGATCGGGATCACGGCAGACCACAGCCAGCGGCGCGGAAACGTCGCGGGCAAAGCGCGCTCGAACAGGACCGCGGCAAGGCCGAGGCACATGCCAACGGCGTTCACATAGAGAATGCAGAGCATGATTATCGAATAACTAAGTAGTTACGGCTATCGCCCGCGGCGCTGCGGAATCGAGGACGTGGTGTCGGTCCATCCTAAGGCGTACGAGGAGAGGTTGCCCCGGGTTTCGTGAACCGGCCAGTAATCGAGCGTCGGTCCACCGACTCAACGCTGGCCGCGTTGAAACTAAAAACTAAGTTATGGCGTATTCCGCGGGTAGACCTCTCTCAAGGCGGATGATCCGTGCGGATGACGGCGTTGGCGATACACATCGTCGCGGGCTCGCTGGGAATCATTTTCGGCTTTGTCGCGCTCTACGCGGCGAAAGGCGCAAAGCTGCATCGCAGGAGCGGGATGCTGTTCGTCTACACGTTGACCACGATGGCGCTCATGGGGGCAACGATGGCGGCAGTGTGGGGCAGGCAACCGGCATCTAACATTCCGGTAGGGCTGCTGACGGCCTATCTGGTGATCACCGGGCTGACCGCCGTCCGCCCGCCGTCCGCTGGATCGAGGCAGCTGGATCTCGGGCTGATGCTCGTGGCGTTGGCCGTGGGTCTGGCCCTTTTCACTTTCGGGGTCGTAGCGGTCGAGAGTCCCGGACATATGCTGAGTGGAATCCCGGCTGTCCCGTTCTTCATCTTCGGATCTGTCGCACTATTGGCGAGCGTCGGCGACATTCGGCTGATACGTTCTGGGGGTAGCAGGGCCGTTCGCGGCGCGCCTCGAGTTGCGCGACATCTGTGGCGCATGTGCACCGCGCTGCTCATCGCGGCGTTCTCGTTTTTCCTTGGTCAGGCGAAGGTCATTCCAAAGCCGATCCGGATTCCGTCTCTGCTCGTGATTCCACCGCTGGTGGTCCTCGTTGCCATGTTGTACTGGCTGTGGCGCGTCCGCATCCGCCGGAACCTGCGGGGCATCGCCAGCCGTAACACGGCTGTTGCCGCGAGAGCGCACGCATGACTCACGAACGGCGTCGAGATGCGCGCGGGCCTGATCCACGGCTCACCTACGGCCGGCCGCTCTGAGACCTGCTCTTCCTGGGTTCAAATCCCGAACTGCCTGAGATGGTGGTCCATGTGGCGGTAGCCGAGCACGCCCCACGCCTTCGGGGTCATCTTCCCGAACACCGGATGCTCGGGCCACATCGGTTGCCGACTCAGATTATCCCACGACTCAACATGCCGGCGCACGGCTGCGAGCTCGACCGTCCATGCCAATGGCTTCCTGGTGATCAATTCCGGAGCGGTCGGCACCCCTTTGGGAAAGGGAAGCCAGTAGATCACAAGTTGCTTGATCGGCGGAAAGCGCAGCGGACGTTTTTTCGCGGCCGTCTTGAGCTCTCCCTTGGCCATCAACATCCAATCGGCGAGATGAGCAACCATCTGCGACGCGGTCATCTTCCCCCACCGCGGCTTCGCTTCGGGGGCAAGGCGCTCCAGTCTGCCGACCAGCTGCTGGCGGGCACCCGGGTCCGACAATGATCTCTTCATCCGTTCTCCGGCGAAAACCGATGCGCCCAAAATAGTGCCTCAACGATCAACCTGGGTGGATTGAACAGGAGTCCCCGAGAAAATCGTTGCGGGCCGTCTGACCGGGGCGATAGCTTTTCCCACTGGGGTCATCAGAGGCCTCGCCTCTCCTTCCAGCTTACCCTCGGTCCCGCTCGCCCTTCCCCGATAAGCACCCGTGACAGCCAGTTTCCGAAAGACCTCCACCGAGAACGCATCGTATGAAGCCGGTACCGTCCTTGGACGCTATCGACTCCTCGAGCGCATTGGCGAGGGCGGGATGGGCGAGGTGTGGAAGGCCCACGACGACAACCTCGACCGGGATGTCGCCATCAAGATGCTCCTGCACGGAACCCTGCGCGACGCGACAAGCAGAGAACGCTTCCGTAGAGAGGCACTCGTGCTCTCCCGCCTCTCACACCCGGGCGTCGCCACCATCTTCGATTTCGATATCAGGAACGGCTGCGAGTTCCTGGTCATGGAATACGTCGGCGGGGGCACGCTCCAGTCGCGTCTCGAGGCGGGTCCATTGCCAGTCGACGATGTACTCCGGTTCGGCATTGCGGTCGCCGAAGCGCTCGACAACGCGCACCGGCACGGATTCCTTCACCGGGATCTCAAGCCTGGCAACGTGGCGCTCACAGCCGACGGGCATCCCAAAATTCTCGACTTCGGGATCGCCATGCTTCTTGCCGACGACAATACCGACGGCCGAATAACGCAGGCCGGCCTGGTCCTTGGCTCGCTTCCGTACATGTCTCCCGAGCAGTTGCTCGGCGAGATCTGCGATGCGCGCACGGACATCTACGCCCTTGGCGTGATGCTTTTCGAGCTGCTCACCGGGCAACGCCCCTTCGCAAAGGAGCGCTCCGAAGCGCTGATGTTCGCCATCGTCAGCAATGCGGCGCCGTCGGTGCGCGCGCTGCGGCCCGACGCGCCAGAAGCGCTCGACCGGCTGGTCGCGGAATGCCTCCGCAAGGATCCGGCGCATCGTCCGACTTCTGCCGCGCAGGTCAGCGCGGCACTGCGCGGAATCCGCGACGGAGCACCGACCGCCGCGCTCCCGCTGCCTCCGCGAGACGTGATACGGGCGATAGCCGTGCTTCCGCTCCGCAACGTCTCGAGGGATCCAGCTCAGGAATATTTTGCGGACGGGATGACCGAGTCCCTGATCTCAGACCTCGCGCGGATCAAGGCGCTCCGCGTGATCTCGCGGACGTCGGCGATGAGGTACAAGGACGTCGCGAAATCTCTCCCCGAGATCGCGTGCGAGCTGAACGTCGACGCCGTCCTCGAAGGCTCTGCGCTCCTCGTCGGCAAGCGCGTCCGCCTGAGCGTCCAGCTCGTCATGGCGCGCACCGACGAAACTCTCTGGGCCGAGCGCTACGACCGTGAGCTCGAGGATCTGCTCGGCCTTCAGAGTGAGCTCGCCGAGACCGTCGTCCGGGAGATCGCCATCCAGCTTACTCCGACCGAGGCGACGAAGCTTGCGAGCCGAGCCTCGGTCAATCCCGAGGCGCATCTCGAGTACCTGAAGAGCCTCCACTCATTCTCCGCCGGATCGCCAGAGGCGATGGAGGTTGCGCTTCGCCACGCGCGGCGTGCGCTCGAGCTCGACCCGAATTCCGCGCTCGCGTGGACCGCGCTCGCCGACTGCCAGACCTTCCGCGCTATCCGCGGGATGGCGGCACCGGCGGAGGCAGCGGCGGCAGCAATCGCAGCGGCAAAAAGGGCGCTCCAACTCGATCCCACGCTCGCCGACGCGTACGCCTCGATCGGCACAATCCTGTCGCACAACGGCGATCTCGCGGGTGGACTCCGCGCTCTCGAGAAGGCCGTCGAGCTGAACCCCGGCCTTGGCGGAGCGCAGATCCTGCGCTGCCGGGCGCTGTATGCGTATGAGCGTCACGCGGAGGCGCACGTCGCGATGAACAAGGCGGTGAGTATCGACCCTCAGTCGATGATGGTTTACACCGGCGTCGGCGACGCCTACTACTTCTCGCGCGACTACGAGAAATCGGTGTTCCAATTCCGGATGTCGATCGAGCTCGACCCGCGTTTTGACGGCGCGCACACTGGTCTCGCGCGCTCGCTCGAGGCGCTCGGCCGTTTCGATGAGGCGCGGGCCGAGTACGAAGAGGGGCGTCGCCTCTCGGGTGGAATCGCGGGTCCATCGTTTGGACTGGCGCATCTCGAGGCGGCGGCAGGAAACGAGCAGGAAGCGCGGCGGATCCTTGCCGAGCTCACCGCGGCGCGCTCCACGCGCGTGATCTCGGCGTGGGGGATCGCGGTGATGCACGCAAGCCTTGGCGATGTCGACGAAGCGTTCCGCTGGCTCGACATCGCTATCGAAGAACGGGCGCCGGGATTGATCCTGCTGCGCGTGCATCCGCGACTCGATCCGATCAGAAAGGATCCGCGATACCGTCCACTCGTCCGGCAGCTAGGGCTCGAGAGCCCCACCGCCTGACGTCGATGACTGGACTTGGGCGTAAACGGTAAATTCTCCTCTCGACAATCTTCAACTCCGACCGAAATGTCATTGACCAAAGCGTACGCGGCCCAGGGGCCGGACACTCCTCTCGCTCCTTTCCAGATCGATCGCCGGGAGCTGAGGCCGAACGACGTCCAGCTCGAGATTCTCTACTGCGGCGTGTGCCACTCCGATATTCACATGGCGCGCAACGAGTGGAAGCAGACGATCTATCCGATCGTTCCGGGCCACGAGATCGTGGGCAGAGTAACCGCTGTTGGCGACAAGGTCACGAAATTCCGGAGGGCTGATCTCGCCGGCGTCGGAGTCATGGTCGAGTCGTGCCGCGAGTGCGTCAACTGCAAGAAGGGTCTCGAGCAGTACTGCAAGGTGGGCATGGTGGGCACCTATAGCGCCCGTGACAAGAACGGAGATGTCACGCAAGGCGGCTATTCAAAGCAGATCGTCGTGGACGAGAATTACGTTCTGCGCGTTTCCGACAAGCTGCCGCTCGCCGGAGTGGCGCCGCTGCTCTGCGCGGGCATCACCACTTATTCGCCGCTGCGCCATTGGAAAGTCGGCAAGGGCGACAAGCTTGGCGTGATAGGACTCGGTGGCCTCGGCCACATGGCGGTGAAGCTCGCAGCTTCATTCGGTGCCGAAGTAACGATGTTGAGCACATCGCCGAGCAAGGAGAAAGATGCGCGACGTCTGGGTGCGCACAAATTCGCGCTCACGACAGATGCCGCGCAGCTCAAGGGGCTGGCTGGATATTTTGACTTCCTCATCGACACCGTTTCGGCCAAACACGATTACAATCTCTATCTCCATTTGTTGGATACCGACGGCGTGATGATCTGCGTCGGCGCGCCGCCCACGCCCGCCGAAGTGGCGGTGTTCAGCCTGATCGGCGGCCGGCGCAGCCTGGCGGGTTCGGGGATCGGCGGTATTGCCGAAACGCAGGAGATGCTGGACTACTGCGCGGAACACGGCATCACCTCCGACATCGAGGTGATCGATATGGCGTCCATCAACAAAGCCTACGAGCGCGTCCTGAAGAGCGATGTGCGCTACCGCTTCGTGATCGACATGGCCTCGTTGAGCTGAGGGCAAGCAATCTTGGGACTGTCAGAAGAACCGGTATCGACACGGCAGACGACCGACGACACACGGATCGAATCCATCAGGATCGGCAGGGGCGATCCACGTTACCGCGCGGTCGTCGACAAGCGTTTCAATAAGCGGTTCAGTGCAAGTCCGGATTACGTGCGACTGGTCAGCTCCACCGAACAGGTGGTCTCCGCAGTGGAGGACGCTGTCCGGGAAAAACGCCGTCTCGTCGTGACGAGTGGCGGGCACTGCCTCGAGGGATTCGTATCCGATCCCGAGGTGCGGGTGATCATCGATGTCTCACCCATGAAGCGCGTGTACTTCGACGCGGAAAGGAGCGCTGTGGCGGTCGAGGCCGGCGCCACGGTGGGCGAGACGTTCCTTGCGTTGTTCGAGATGTGGGGCGTCGTGATACCGCTGGGCGAGTATCCGGCGATCGGCATGGGCGGGCACGTGGTCGGTGGCGCCTTTGGCTTCCTGTGCCGTCAGCTCGGACTCGCGGCGGACTATCTGTACGCCGTCGAGGTAGTCACAGTCGACGAGGGCGGGCGGGCGAGCAGCGTCGTGGCGACCCGGGAGACGTCAGACCCGAATCGGGATCTCTGGTGGGCGCATACCGGCGGGGGCGGGGGCAACTTCGGCGTCGTCACCCGATATTGGTTCCGATCGCCAGGCGCATCCGGCCAGGATCCCGCGAGGCTGCTGCCCCCCGCGCCGGAATCGATCACCACTTTCAAGGCGGAATGGAGCTGGAGCGACTTCGACCAGCCGTCCTTCCTCCGACTTCTAAGAAACCACGGGACCTGGTACGAGCAAAACAGTGATGCTGATTCCCGGTACGCCTCTCTCTGGACTCTCCTGGAGATCCACCGCAAGCAGTTCGGAAAGATCATCGTCCGTGGGGTGAGCACCGCGGGCCCTGGCGCAGACGGGCAGGTTGACAGCCACCTGGCGGCGCTCGGCGAAGGGCTCGTCGCACCGCATGGCCGAGAGATCGCGCGGATGTCCTGGCTCGAGTTCGCGCTCAACCCGCTACCCGACCTGTTCGCTGCGCCACCGGGCGGGGTGAGTGCCAAGGTGAAGGACGCGTTGCTCAGGAAACGGTTCACCGATAGCCAGATTGGCGTGGCGTACGATTACCTGACCCGCACCGACCACGATGTCATGGGCGGGATGCTGGGACTCGCGACTTATGGCGGGCGGATCAATAGGGTCGCGCCCGATGCGACCGCCTCCGCCCAGCGCGATTCGATTCTCGACATCGCATGCACCACCGGCTGGCTCGACCCGCGGGAAGAGGCCAGGAATCTGAAATGGGTGCGTGCGTTCTATCGGGATCTCTTTGCGGAGACCGGGGGCGTGCCCGTCCCGGGCGAGGCCTACGATGGGGCATTCATCAATCATCCCGACACCGACCTCGCGGACCTCGCCCTGAATACATCTGGTGTGCCATGGTCCACGCTGTATTACAAGGCGAATTACCCGCGCCTGCAGCGGGTCAAGGCGCGATGGGACCCGCGGGATGTATTCCACCATGCGTTGTCCATTCGTGCGGGAGGATTTTGAATGGAACTGACCTTTCGGCTCACCGCCCTTTCGCGCTCCGGGAAGAGTGCTACCTTGCCGTCGTCAAACAATTCATGGCCATTGGCCAGGAGGGCTGCTCATGTCTGATCTCATGGCGACCAAAACGCCCCGCCGGGGCTTCCTTGGCCGCATCGCCGCGGCCGCTGCCGTTGCCGGCCTGAGTGGCGTACTGCCATCTCGCGCGGCCGCCGAAAGTGCGCCGAGTTGGGTCTCGGCGGACCCCGCGCTCGAGGCATGGTTCGGAAGGATCAAGGGAAAGCACCGGATGATCTTCGACGCGCCGGAGCCGAATAGCGGCATGGTGGCCATCTGGCCCCGGGTCTACCTCAACACCATGGATGCCACGTATCCTGGACCGACGACCGCCGTAGTCATCCTGCGGCACGCGGGGCTCGCGCTCGCGCTGGGTGATGCTGTCTGGGGCAAGTACGGTATCGGCGAGATGTTCGCGATCAAGGACGGCGACGCGCCAGCCACGAAGAATCCGTACGCCACGATTACGGGGCTTCCGATTCCTGGCCTTGGCATCTCCGAGCTGATCAAGTCGGGCGTGCTCGTGGGCGCATGCGACGTCGCGCTCACCATTTACAGCGGCGGCGCGGCCAAGAAGATGGGCCTCGATCCCGCGGTAGTTAAGAAGGAATGGATCGCCGGCCTGCTGCCGGGCGTCCAGGTTGTGCCCTCCGGCGTGCTGGGCGTGGCCCACGCGCAAGAGCTGGGGTGCAATTACTGCTTCGCAGGGTGACCGAAAGGGGGCCAGGCTCTCGGCAGCCTGGCCCCCAGTCATCTGACTGCTGTTTCGCGTGAGCCGGAATGTCGCCGGTACGGCGGAGGGGTCCTCTTCGGCTCCGGGCTCTCGCTCGTTGGTGGTCCGAACGATCGCTGCGGAACTCAGCATCGATCGCTTGGAAACGACGTCAGCGCACCGATTGTCGCTCGTGGGTCGTCGCCTACGAGGACCCCCTCCGCCTTCCCTCCTGGTCCAACGTGCGGCCAGTGGTCGCTGTCGCGTCTCATGTCGGCCCAGCACTCGCGCGCTCACTCTCACCCGCGCGCAGGAGCACGCCGAGCGAAGCTCGGCATCGTCGTGTTTCACGGACGAACCGTTCGCACCATTTGGTGTCATGGCAGGCGCGCAGAACCAACAGCGCGCGACCGATGAACCCCGATAGGGAGGCGAGGGGTGTCCTCGCAGCGGCTTTCCAAAGCGAGCGCGAGGAGGAGACCCGCGACCGAGCGGAGCGAGGGAGCGTAGTTAGGGGCTCCGACCAAGCGAGCGTAGCCGCGAAGAGGATA
>Ga0193707_1000795_pt1 | contig 11245 bp, 5 predicted proteins | sample U3c2metaG_FD_143043 | JGI IMG/M metagenome (GOLD analysis project Ga0193707, IMG submission 143043) | Soil microbial communities from a riparian zone of the East river system, Colorado, United States - U3c2 | ecosystem: Environmental > Terrestrial > Soil > Riparian zone | place: USA: East River...
AACTCCAACTCCTACACCTACACCCACCGCGACTCCTACAGCTACACCGACGCCGACGGCAACCGTCACACCAACAGCGACACCAACCCCGACTCCGACGCCAACCGCCACTCCGAGACCTACACCCACACCGAGGTCTCGTCCGACGCCACCGCCTCGCCCAACACCGCCCCGGACTTAAACCGTTAATCTCCCAGTGATAAGTGATCCGCCACAAGTGATTGGTTGTAGCCCCGCTCGGCGTATTCACGATGCCGGTAACGCGTTGAGTGGTTCTCCTAATTATTCGTTCCACGCTGCGGAACTTAACGTCGGCCCGCGGGCATTTCGATTTCTTGAAGAATCCGCAATCGCTCCAGTCTGGACTTGCGAGTCTTCGAGATCTGGCAATTTGCTTTCCCCGCTTTTGTCGCTAGCAATAATGGCGCGCTACACGCGTCAGGCAGGGCTGGGAGCTTAATCGGAGGTAACGTATGTCTAAAATTGGGTCGATTCACCTTGCGTTCTTGCTCGTTTTCACCCCAGGCGTAAACGTTTTTGGGCAATGGTCCCCTGTTAATTCGGGGACGACCAGCACTCTGAACGGCGCTGTTCTCCTTGATTCTGGAACAGGTTTCGTTGTGGGAGATACGGGCACGATTCTGAAAAGCACCGACGCCGGAGCGACTTGGTCGCCGCTTACATCGGGGACAAGCACGACGTTGCATGGCATTTATTTTCTTGATCCCAATGACGGAGTTGCTGTCGGCGATGGGGGCACAATTCTTCGGACGACTGATGGAGGAGGGGCCTGGCAAAGCGTTATCAGCGGCGTGGGAGATAGTCTTAGATCAGTCTCGTTTAACGGGGTAAACGGAATTTGCGGAGGCGACTCGCAAGATATTCTTTACTCCACTGACTCAGGGGCATCGTGGCAGATCGGTCAAAGTGGATTCTTTGGCGGCGGATTCCCGGGCGCTCAGATGCTGAGCGCGACCACAGGATTTGTCGCGGGACAGAATTCGATTTTTCAAGCGTTGGTTGGCACTACAACGGATGGCGGAGCCAGTTGGGCTTTTCAGCCCTTTTACTTCGACGGAAACGAGGGCGGCGCTAATGATGTATTTTTCTTCGATCAAAACACCGGTCTCGTCTCAGGAAGCGTCTTTGACGGGAGGGGTGCAATTGCAAGAACCACCGACGCCGGGATGAATTGGTCAACGTTATTCTTCGATCAGGCGATAGAAGGCGTCACTTTCCCAATGGCGGCCAGCGGGTTTGCCGTTGGCGCGGGCGGCAGAATCCTGCACACCAGCGATAATGGAGCTACCTGGACTGATCAAACAAGCGGAAGCTCCGCGAACCTCCATGATGTCTCGTTTGCCAGCGACGCATTGAGAGGCATCACGGTCGGCGATGGCGGCGTAATTCTACAGACAACAAATGGCGGCGAACCATCGCCAACACCTAGTCCGACACCGACTCCAGTTGTAACTCCAACACCCACAGCCACACCAACTGTAACACCGACTCCAAGGCCTACGCCGACACCAAGGTCTCGTCCAACGCCGAGACCTCGCCCGACTCCTCCGCGGCTGGCCCGCTAACACGTTATCAACCGCAATCTAACCGATGAAACACAAATCCAATTCTCAATTCGCCTTTTCTAACCGCCGTGTTTTAATCGGCCTGTTTTTTGCGTTACTAAGCGTTTCTCTTGCGCTCGTTGGCTTGGGTGCCATCTCGAAAGGGACTGGCGACACAAAGGAATCAACGAGTTCTCCGCAAACAGCGGTGGCTGCCGTAAACGCCCAGCCACACTCAAAGAGCGTGACGCCCAGGGACAACCCGCACCGCTACCTGGACGAAAAGGGAAATCGCGCCAACGGCGTCAAACCCGGACCTGCCGTGCCTGCAAAACATCAAGGCAAAAGGCCTGCCGGAAGTGGCGCTTGGGTCTCACTTGGTCCGCCGGGTGGGGACGTGTTCGATGTCGCAGCCTCGACTTTAGATGCCAACATAGTGCTAGCTGGCCTGGCGCCAGGTGGCAGCTTTGGCGGTACGCTTTACCGTTCCAGCGATGGAGGTAACACGTGGTCGGAGGTGCCAGCTTTGGACGGTCTCAGCGTCTTCGATATCGAGTTCGCACCCGACGGCACCACCTACATAGGCACGCAGGACAGTATCCGGAAGAGCACCGACGGCGGTCTAAGCTGGATAACTCTGAATCTTGGAATTGGTGTTAACGACCAGGTATTCGATGTGGCGATCGATCCCTCCGATCCTTCAGTCCTTTGGGCGGGTATCGCCGACGCGTCCGGCGCTCAACCGGTCAACGTTATGCGCTCGACCGATGGCGGTGCGACGTGGACAAATCGCACCCCGCCACATGCACCGATGTCGGGCAGAGGTATCGCGGTTGATCCTAGCGATTCAAACACGGTAATTGCCGTTTTCGGCGGCGACTTCGGAGGCGGCGAGGCGTGGGTTACCACGGATGGCGGAGATTCATGGACTGATCGCTCCGCAGGCCTCCCCGGCAATCCGCTTAACGCGGTGGTTTATGACGGCACACGCCTACTCGTTGGCGGTGGGTTGTTATTCGGCTCGCAGTTCGTGGGCCTGTACGAGTCGCCTGATTTAGGTGTTACCTGGACTCCGCTGCATGATGGAACCTGGCCAATCCTGGTAGTCGAAGATATCGCAGTCGATCCCAGTGACGCTGCGAAGATTTTTGTGGCTATAGATGGCGGCGGGGTTAACCGAACCACGGACGGCGGTGCCACGTGGCAGATCGGCATCGGAGGTAGCCAGGCGTTGGCTGGGCGCTCGCTTCGGTTTCGGCCCGGGAACTCGCAAGAGCTGTTCCTCGGCACGAGTTCGCTCGCAGTCTTTCATTCCACAAACGGTGGCGACACCTTTGTCCAGTCCTCGGAAGGTATTTCTGAACTAGATCTCTTCTCGATTGACGCTAATCAACTCAATCCGGCTGAGATCGCAGTCGCATTCCAAGGTCAAAACAACGGCGGCGTGCTTTCTTCTACCGACGCCGGCACAACCTGGCTGCTCGAATCGGCACCGCCAACACGGTATCGCGCCGTGGGCTTCGCTCCCGAAGGTACACTCTATGCCATTTCCAGCGGGCCATCGAGTGTAGCTCAGGAAGGTCTGTACCGCCGCGAGAACAACGGAAGCTGGACTCCACTTGGTCCGGACCAGGGTCCTTTGTATGAATCCGATCTCAACACGATGCGCTTCAGTCTCAACAATCCGAATCTGATCCTGCTAGGCGGCTCGGACTTTGGGGTAGCAGGATTCGAAGGTACGATCTGGCGCAGCACTGACGCCGGAGGGAGCTGGACGAAGGTTTATGAGGTCGGCGATTTCCACAGGATAACTGACATTGAAATTATCGAGGACGGCACAGATCAGAACATGGTCGCGGCTTGGAACAGCGAATCGGGTGATAACATAGGCGGCGCGCTGCGCTCGACCGACAACGGCGCGTCCTGGTTTGACTCTTCCAGCGGCCTGCCAGCGTTCTTCCGAGGTCCGCGATTGTGCGCCTCACCGAGTGATCCACAGACCCTTTTTATATCCGCCTGGCTCAGCTTCCAGTCCGGCGGTCTCTTCCGCACGACCGATGGCGGCGTGAACTGGACTTCCACAGGCTGGGCGGGAAACCAGACCGTTGGAGACGTTGCCTGTCATCCGATTGATAATCAGACGCTCTTTGTCACGCAATTGAGCGGCGGAGATGCCGTGCTGCGCTCGCAGGACGGCGGAGCCACGTTCGCACCCTTCGCTAACGGTCTTGAGAATGCGGTCGCTCCTCGTGAACTGGCGTTTGCCGGCAATTCGCGGCTGCTACTAGCTAGCGCCAAAGGGAGCTATGGCACGGATCTGACAACAGCGACACCGACCCCTACACCAACGGCAACGCCCAGTTCCACCCCTACGCCGACAGCAACACCTAGTTCCACTCCTACGCCGACGGTGACCCCGACGCCAAGGCCTATTCCAACCCCAAGACCTCGTCCGACGCCGCCGCCTCGCCCGACACCACCGGGCTAAGGGCTTGGCTCGATAAATATCAAAGTCGTGAAATCGCTGAAACGTTTACAAGGGTGATCAACTATGAATAAAAGGCCGCTTACTACTACTATCGTGACGCATCTTCTTCGAGGCGCGTTTTTCGTCGCTCTACTTGTTATCGGCATCAATATGATACGGTTCGCGCAGGCGCAGCCGCAGAGTAACAAGAGGCTGCAGATCAACTCCGAGACGTCACGCAACGGCGTTCGCGGCCCCGCCGGCGCAAAGACCCTCGTAAGAGTTCACGATACTGCGGAACGTACGCAGATTGCGTCGCCACTGCAAAATAGCAGCGTTACCAGTCCTGGCGCTCCATCGGGCACTATTTGTGGCGTGGAGTCCCGTGCGGCGCACGGCCAGGTCGCCCCTAACACTAATGGTGGGACGTTGAATCCAGTGGCTTTCATCAATCCTACCACCGTTAATGCATCCGGGCGCGTCGCATTTAACTCGCAGGTCGATGGCTCAGACCGTAACCAGGGCGTGTTCGTCGCTGATTCGGACGGTACAATCACCGCAATCGCTATTGGCTGTGGCGGGCTAGGCGGTGGCGGCGATACAACTTCAGATTGCGGTGATGCTTCACCGATAGGTGGACATTTCGGTGGCTTCTTTTTCGGCACCGTTTTCACACCTGACATTAATGATGCAGGCGACGTACTCTTCTTCTGCGATGTCAATGGCGGCGATTCACGACGAGCACTGTTCCTTTATCAGGCTGCTTCCGGGCAGATTGTCAAGGTAGCCGCCGTTGGTGATCCTTCGCCGATCGGAGGCACATTCGGGGCGGTTGGTCCAGGCTCCATCAACAGCAACGGAAAGGTCGTGTTCCTTGCATCGCCTGTCGGTGACACGATCAACAGCAACCTATTCATGTGGGACAACGGCGTGGTCACTAAGATAGCTGCCCTCGGCGATCCCGCGCCGGGAGGCGGAACGTTTTCCGGCCTTGGCACTGAGAGCTTCGGGTTCCAGGACGGAACGTCTATCCCCGTTGGTCCGGTACCTGATATCAATGATTCGGATCAGATTGCCTTCCGCGCGATCGTGAGCGGTGGCATCACCCAGCGTGGCATCATCGTTCGCACCGGCCAGGTCGATGAATGGTACGTCAAGGTCCCCGATCCTACGCCTATTGGTGGGACCTACCTTGATATGCAGGCCGCTGCAATTAACAATGCCGGACAAATTGCTTTCTTTGCTGATTATCATCCCACTCCCGAGACCATCAACTCCGGTTGGTTCGCGGGAGCTCCTGGAAATTGGCGAAAAGTCGTCGTGTTCTTCGATCCTATCGATGGCGGGCAATGCCTCGGCCTGGCATTCTCCCGTAATCCAATGCAGACAATCGACGCGGCAGGGAATGTCGTGTTCTGGGCTAATCTTGATAGCAACGGTACATCCGACCGCCTTGTGCTTGGGTTGACTGACGGCAATCTGCTGATCGCCGCGCGCCGTGGTGATCCCACGCCCATCGGCGGCACTTTTGGGTCAATGGATGCCTGGCCTGCAATAAACGGCAACATCGGCACGCTCAACGTCGCGACGCCTGGCGCCCAAAACGGCGCGCTCAGCGCGCACATGGCTTTCAATCACTGCCCGAGCGGAACCCCTACACCGACCCCAACAGCAACACCTACAGCTACGCCGACCACAACACCTACGGCTACGCCTAGCACAACGCCGACACCGACGGCGACGCCAACTCCCAGCCCGACTGCGACGCCAAGCGTTACACCGAGGCCAAATCCAACACCTCGACCCATCCCAACACCAAGACCGCGTCCTACTCCGCCGGGCTAAAGTGCAAGCCGATCAACAATTCTTAACAACAGCCATGATTTTTGCCCGCCTGAAACTGCCTTTGTTTATTTGGAGTCTTAGCGGGGCCTGCGGGCTGACACCTGCCATCCATGCTGGACACACTGTAAGTCCTATAACAGCCGACATATCGAACAAGATGGGGGCTGGTTTATCATCTGGAGAGTGGGTGTGGCAAAATCCACTACCACAAGGTAACACGCTACAGGATTTCTCATTTATAGATACCAATAATGGCTTTGCAGTTGGAGCTAGCGGGACAATCCTCAGAACAACAAACGGAGGAAACAATTGGAATATCCTTGCAAGCGGCACGAACGACGATCTTTATAGCGTTGCTTTTACGGATCCAAATACGGGAACAGCTGTAGGGAATTTTGGAGCCATTCTAAGAACAACAGACGCAGGAAATCATTGGACGATTCAGAGAGACGGAATGACCGACGTCCTATTTGGCGTTTCTTTTACAGACGCGAATAACGGTACTGCTGTAGGTTCAGATGGCTTAATTCTAAGAACCACAGACGGCGGCGCAAACTGGACTAATCAAGCAAGCGGAACAACCAGCTTTTTTAATGACGTGTCCTTCACTGACACAGACAATGGCACTGCGGTTGGCGACAATGGTACAATTCTCAGAACCACAAATGGGGGAACCAACTGGGTTAGTCAAACAAGCGACACAATAAATAACCTTAACGGAGTTTCTTTCACGGATGTCAATACGGGTACTATTGTTGGATCTAACAGCACCATTCTCAGGACGACGGATGGTGGGAGCCATTGGTTCAGTCAGACCAGTCCAATCCCCTCTGACCTTCACGACGTTTCTTTCACAGATTCAAATACCGGAACGGCTATTGGCCCTGTCGGTTTGATCCTTAGAACAACAGATGGAGGGAATAATTGGATCAGTCAGACAAGCGGAAGTTTACAAATACTTTACGGGGTCTCTTTTGTAGACGCTAACAATGGTATCATAGTGGGCTTTGCTGGAGAAATTCTGACAACTACTGATGGGGGGTCTAACTGGACAACCCAAACACGTGGTACAACTCAGACACTTTACGGAGTGACATTCACTGATCTAAATACAGGTACTGCTGTCGGGGCCTCCGGAACGATTCTCAGAACGACAGACGGAGGAAATACCTGGCTTGGCCAAACAAGCGGAACATTTAATCAACTTAACGAGGTTGTTTTTACTGATGCGAGTGCAGGAACTGCCGTTGGTGAAGGAGGCATCATTCTTAGAACAACCGACGGAGGAAATGGGTGGAATAGCCAGATAAGCGGAACTACTAATCTACTGTTTGGAGTTTCTTTTGCGAACGCCAATACGGGGGCTGCCGTTGGCGCAGAAGGTACTATCCTCAAGACGACAAATGGCGGTAATAATTGGGACACGCAAATAAGCGGCACGACAAATTTCCTCTTTGGCGTTTCGTTCAGCGATGCCAATACCGGGACCGCCGTTGGCGCGGGCGGAACAATTCTAAGAACAACTAACGGAGGAACCAGCTGGGATACGCAAACCAGTGGAACTACAGTTCCTCTTCACGGAGTCACGTTTCAAAGTGCTAACATCGGCACAGCGGTTGGGAATAGCGGTACTATCCTCAAAACCACCGATGGCGGCAGCCATTGGATGGCTCAAAATAGCGCAACAACTGACCACCTCTGGGACGTTTCCTTTTCTGACGCAAATAATGGAACCGCCGTTGGTGAAGGAGGCACAATCGTCAGGACAACAGATGGAGGAAGTAACTGGGTTGGAGAAGTCAGCGGTACATTCAATATTTTGTACGATGTGTCTTTTACCGATGCTAACACGGGTACTGTCGTTGGCGATATCGGCACGGTTCTCAGAAGGACAGCGTCTGGGCCAACTCCAACGCCGACGCCGACCGCAACGCCCTCTGCTACGCCTCGAGTAACCCCTCGGCCGCGACCTACCCCAAGACCAAGGCCCATTCCGCCGGGCTAAGACACAAGCTGACCGACACATATTCACGGCAAGTCTGCCAAGGTTATGAAGATTACGAATCTGGGAATCCCTTTGTTATTGTTGAGCCTTGCAGGTGTTTGCGGCGCGTGGATGGCTACCCAGACTGGGTATGCTCGAAGCGGCGCCGCAACCAGCGTGTCGAACCACGTTGGTGCCGACGCCAGCTCATCAGGCCTGCCGCGCCGTAGCGCTGCGGAGTCGGGCGCACATTGGGTATGGCAAAATCCTCTTCCTCAGGGGAACACTCTCTACGGCGTGTCCTTTACCGACGCCAACACGGGGACTGCCACTGGCGACAACGGAACCATCATCCGGACAACCGACGGTGGTAACAGCTGGGCTATTCAATCCAGTGGCACGACAAATACGTTGTATGGAATTTCGTTCAGTGACATCAATCACGGGACAGCCGTTGGTGCTTCTGGAACCGTCGTCAGGACCACCGATGGCGGTAACACCTGGTCCAGTCAAACCAGCGGAACGCCCAATGGCCTCCTGGCCGTTTCATTTACCGATGCTAACACGGGAACTGCAGTCGGCGAGAACGGAGCAATCGTCAGGACTACAGACGGAGGAAATACCTGGGCTAGCCAAACAAGTGGAACGACCAATAATCTCAACGCCGTTTCATTTACCGATGCAAATAATGGAACGACTGTAAGCTGGTATGGGATAATCCTCAGAACAACAGATGGCGGCGCTACCTGGCTTAGTCAGGAGAGCGGTACCGAGAGTTTTCTCTATGGCGTCTCATTCACGGACGCAACTAATGGAACAGCCGTTGGCGAGGGAGGCACAATTCTCAGAACAACAGACGGCGGGACTAACTGGGTTGCGCGGACGAGCGGGACCACCAGTTTCCTTTGGGGCGTTTCTTTTACTGACGCAGACAACGGAACAGCCGTGGGTAGCGATGGGACCATCGTGCGAACCACCAACGGTGGCAACACCTGGGTTAGCCAGACCAGCGGAACGACCAGCACGCTTCTAGGAGTTTCCTTTGCCGATGCGAATGACGGGACGATTGTCGGTGAGTTCGGCACAATCCTGAGAACAACCGATGGAGGGAACAGTTGGGTTAGTCAGTCAAGCGCAGCGACGACACGTTCGCTGGAGGACGTTTCCTTTACCGATGCAACCACTGGAACGGCCGTGGGTGATGACGGAACGATCCTTCGAACGACAAACGGGGGAAACACATGGGTCAACCAGACAAGCGGAACGACCAACACGCTTCTAGGCGTTTCCTTTACGGATGCGAATAACGGGACGGCTGTGGGTGAGTCTGGCACAATCCTGAGAACAACCGATGGAGGGAACAACTGGATCCCGCAGGCAAGCGGAACAGTCGATGATCTCTGGGGCGTCTCTTTTACCGATGCAAATAATGGAACAGCGGTTGGATTTGATTTTAACACTGTTACAGGGCTAATTTTGAGAACAACAGATGGAGGAAGCACTTGGGCAAGCCAATCAAACGGGGCTTTCGCTCCTCTTGTGGGGGTTTCCTTTACGGATGCTAATACCGGAACAGTTGTGGGCGGGGCTGGTATAATTCTCAGAACAACAGATGGAGGTAACAACTGGGTCCCGCAGACAAGCGGAACAGAGTCTGATCTCGCACGGGTCTCCTTCACCGACGCGAATAATGGGACAGCTGTCGGTCAATCTGGGACGATCCTTAGAACTACAGATGGCGGGAGTCATTGGGTGCCGCAGCAAAGTGGAACAACCGAGTTGCTCGCCGGGGTTTCTTTTACCGATGCAGACCACGGAATCGCCGTCGGCGTCCTTGGAACCATCGTCAGGACAACAGATGGAGGTAACACCTGGGTAAATGAGACGAGCGGAACAGGCTATGATCTTTCGAGAATTTCCTTAAACACGGCTGTGGGTTACGGTGGCACGATCCTTAGGAGAGAATTACCTGCAAGGTCGACTCCAAGCCCGAGGCCGATCCCAACACCAAGGCCGCGCCCTACTCCACTGCGTTGAACACGTGGTTTGCTGGGATATGACGCCCTGGGGTAAGGCGGAGCTAACCTGGTAACTTCTAGGAAATGATTACAACCTGTTTCATAAGATCGGAACGGCCTGAGGGCAGGCCGTCTCCACTATTCCCTGTCGATGGGTGTCGATGGGGCCGGGCCGCCCTCGGCCCGCAACGAACAGATAAAACTACTTATGAAATGAATCCGTAAACGAACCCAACACACATTATGAAAATAACAAACACTAGAATCCCCTTAACTATCCTAAGTCTTGCAAGCGTTTGCGGGCTGACGCTGGCCATCCACACCGGACAGGCACGAAGTGGAACAGCAGCAGCTACCGCCTCAAGTAAACCCCCAACTGGCGCACCAAGTTCGCAATGGGTCTGGCAAAACCCTCTTCCGCAGGGAAACAATCTTCGGGGCGCTTCCTTTATAGATGCCAATACCGGTACCGTCGTGGGCGAATACGGGACGATCGTGCGGACTACGGATGGCGGAAGCAGCTGGACAATTCAAGCCAGTGGCACAACACAAACTCTGTGGGCGGTGTCCTTCACAGATGTAAATAACGGAACGGCTGTCGGCGAAGGTGGCACGATCCTCAGAACGACAGATGGTGGCGACCATTGGGCCAGTCAGCCAAGCGGAACAACTCTTCAGTTTCGGGGAGTTTCATTCACTGACTCAAACAATGGAACGGCTGTCGGCGAAAGTGGCACAATTCTTAGGACTACAGACAGCGGAAACAGCTGGCTCCCTCAGTCAAGCGGTACCTCGAACACGCTTTTCGGAGTTTCCTTTACAAATGCAAACACCGGAACTGCGGTAGGTGGAACCTTTGGAGAAAGCACTATTCTCAGAACGACGGATGGCGGAAATACGTGGGTCCCTCAAACAAATCCAGGAACAGTGTTCCTTTTCGATGTTTCTTTTACAGACGCTAACATTGGAACGGCTGTTGGTGATGGGGGCACAGTTCTCAAAACAACTGATGGCGGTGACAACTGGTCGCCTCAAACAAGCGGGACGACTAAAACTCTTTATGGAGTTTCGTTCACCGATTCGAATAATGGAACGATTTGTGGCTTCGAGTTCGGGGGCACCGGTATAATTCTCAGAACAACGGATGGCGGAAACAACTGGGTTGAACAGACAAATTACTCGCTGCCTCAAGGAGCCAACGCTTTCTACGCCGTATCCTTCACCGATGCGAACACGGGAACGATCGTCGGCGACGCTGGGATCCTTCTTCAAACAACCGATGGAGGCACGCAGTGGAACAGCCAGCCAACTGTCACCTTCAATTTTTTGTACGGCGTTTCGTTTAGCGATGCGAACACGGGCACAG
>Ga0193707_1000796_pt1 | contig 11241 bp, 8 predicted proteins | sample U3c2metaG_FD_143043 | JGI IMG/M metagenome (GOLD analysis project Ga0193707, IMG submission 143043) | Soil microbial communities from a riparian zone of the East river system, Colorado, United States - U3c2 | ecosystem: Environmental > Terrestrial > Soil > Riparian zone | place: USA: East River...
GCCCTTGGTTGAAGTTACCGACATCGGCGCGACCAAGCTGGCCGCTCGACGGGTCAACTATCACCACCTCGAGCGGCGCTGCGACAGCCATCGGAACGATTCCCGCTAGATAGACTAACGAATGAATGGATGAGTCACCGACCCGGATCGTGTTTGATTCGCCAGCAATACCCTCACTGCCGATGTCAATATTGTTATCGCCGGTAGTTAGATTAAAGCCCGCGCTCTCACCCAATGCAATATTCCCGTCGCCGCTGACATTGCTTTGCAGTGCGCGGTCACCCACAGCCGTATTGTTCCTGCCTGTCGTGTTGTCAAACAGAGCAAACGCTCCATTGGCCGTGTTGCCGGGGCCGGCGATGTTGCTAAAAAGCGCCCCAGCGCCAGTGGCCGTATTTTGATCGGCGGTGTTGGCGAGAAGCGTCCCAGCACCAATGGCCGTGTTGAAATTGCCTTCTGTATTGCTCAGAAGCGAATCCAAACCAACCGCCGTGTTGAATGCGCCGCTGTTGAGACTCAAAAGGGCGTTTTGCCCTTCTCCAGTGTTGCCTCCGGGATAGCCTCCGTCAGGTGGCGGACTTACGGCTTGCGTCTTTTGGACGAGCGCAAAGCAGACGAGCGCAAATACGATTAGAACTGGTGGAATGTTTGGTTTCATATCCGGGGAGCTTCGGAAAAATCTCGCCAGCTTGTCGAGGCAATTCGCCGCAAAGCACAGCTTTGAGAATTTGCACCCGACGCGCGGGCCACTACAGTCAAATAACTGAATCGGGCGGTTAGCTCAGTGGTAGAGCATCTCGTTTACACCGAGAGGGTCGGGGGTTCGAAACCCTCACCGCCCAGTTTAATTCTCCCTAACTCTTCTTTGGTTCCCAGAGTTCGATCCGGTTTCCTTCTGGATCCATGACCCAGCCAAACTTGCCGTAGTCGTAACTTTCTACCTTGGGATCGACCTGGACGCCTTCGCGCTTCAATTGCGCCAGGACTTCATCCAGATTCTCGACCTGCAGGTTGATCATGAAAGGCTTTGTGCTCGGCGCGAAGTAATCGGTGTCTTCCGGAAACGGAGACCAGACGGTGTATCGCTCGGAGGTTGGATCGTCGGCTTTTCGCCATTTGAATATCGCGCCGCTTTCCTTTTCACATTCGATGCCAAGGTGCAGGCGATACCAATTGCACAACTTATCAGGATCGTTTGCCTTAAAGAAAATTCCGCCGATTCCAGTAACACGTTTCAAGTGATGCTCCTTATTTTAGGGAACGAGCAGCTAGTGCGGCGGCGTTGGCCTGGGTGCCGGAGTTGGACTCCTCGACGGGATTGGACTCACTTTGAAAATGGTTCCCTGGCCCTTAGCGCCGCCTTCCGTGGTCATGCCATAGAGCCATCCGTTAACAAGAATCACGTTGTCGATTGGCTTAGAGCCATCGTCATTATTCGTCTGCCCACTAAAACTGTAAAGGCGTTGGTAATTGTTGCCATCGGTATTGATCACGAAGACCGTGCCTAGGTCATTGTCGCCGCCGTTGGCGGTCGTGCCGTAAAGTTTGTTGTCGACCAGGAGAAGCGATCCATAGGGATTCTTGCCATCGTGATGAGTTTCACCAAACTTATGAAGCAAGTCGAACGATGATCCATCGGTCTTGATTCTGAAGAGCACTCCGTCATCATGATGTCCGCCGTTAGTTGTCATACCGTAGAGATGGTCCCCCGACTGCACTACGTAACCATGATCGCTCGTCGCGCCGTCGTCATGTCCACCGGCAAAGTCGTGCAGCTCAGAATAAGTGTTGTCGCTCGTGTCGAATTTGAACACCACACCCAAGTCGTGGTCGCCGCCCTTGCGCGTCATCCCATACAAGATCGTCAGATTGGGATCCAGTGTCAGGCGCCCGTGCGGCTCCTTGCCCGTTGATGATGCACACGCGAAAGAGAATAACGTTTGGAAATTCGCCGGCATAGCTGTAGGCGTCGCTGTCGGGGTAGGCGTAGGCGTGGCCGGATTAAAGGAAAAGATGACACCCTCGCCGTTGTCGCCTCCGGACGCCGTCATGCCATAGAGAATGCCGTTTTGTCCGACTACAAAACAGCTATGCGACTCGTCGCCAATGGAGTTGTGAAGACTCAGGAGCACCTGGTAGTCAGTGCCATCCTGGCCGATCGAAAAGATAATCCCGTTGTTGTGTGTTCCACCCTCCAAAGTGGTCCCGTACAATAGACCGTTAAGCGGGGTCATCGCGTCGTGGCGTGGATTGTCACCGTCATCAAGGTCGCCACCGGCGAAAACGTGATCGATCGAATAAGTCGACGCCACATTGTTAGGATCGAAGTGGAAGATCACACCGTAGCTGCCGATGGTCATGGGCGGGGGCCTGGCCGTGACGATGGTTGTAGTGGTACGCCCGAAAAGCAAGCCGTTCACAGAAGTCAGCGACCCTTTGGGCACAGCTCCATCGATTGGCTCTGTTGCGCCGAACGAGTAGATCGTACTACTGGAAGACGCGGCAACGCCTCGAGGAACCGTCGCCACAACCACTCCAAGCGCCAAAGCAAATACAACGACGTGCTTTACCTGTCTCGTGATCATGGGTAGCAGCGTGTCTGAAGTCCAAGCACTCTAGCAAGATTAAATTGGTTTCAAATCTGCGCTTCGCAGTTCGTGCCGATTAGTGGTTACTGCCACTGGTTCTCGCTTGTTTAGGATACGGCAGGGCAACATGATTTAAGACCACGAGCAGTTCGGCGATTTTTTAAACTGGCGACGTTTACTTTTTCTCATCGTGCCGGTCGTCTTGTCTTGCTGATGCTGTTTCTTTTGGCGCGAGCGAAGCAACGATTTTTTCAAAGCACGGATCTTTCCGCAGTGGATCCCAAAACGGCAGTAGTTTCAGCTGGCCATAGCTGACAGTGCTCGGGGGACGAACGGCGATTGCAAGCTGTTCGCAGGCTAGTTCCTTCTCGCCAACCCATGCAGCGATCATTGCCAAATACCCGATCATAAGCGGGCCGTTGATTGCATCTTTTCCCACCGGAAGAAGCTCGACCGCGCGCCGGCCTTCGCGCAGAGCTTCTTCTTTCCGACCGAGACCGGCGTCAATTAAACCAAGCGCGCACAACGGCGGGGCGTAATTTGGTTGAGCTTGAACCGCTTTTTCCTGCTCCGCGCGCGCAGCGGTGAATGCCGCCCGTGCCGTTTTGTCTTCCTTCGTCATGCGAGCGATAACACCTTCCATTAGGGGGCGATTCAAGTGAACGGCATAGTCGGTCAGGGGTACTTCGCCGAATGCGTTTAATGCATCCTTTGCTGCAGCGACGTCGCGCTCGGCCAGCGCACAACTCAGCCAATCATTGGCGATGTTCGGCAAGGCGGCGGGATCCGTAGCCCGAATTGCATCGATTGCTTGATGCAGCGAATGGGTATCCGCTTTCCAGTGAAATTCTACGGACGCGCGCGCTACCTTTGTATCGACATCGTTCGGCGCGATGGATAACGCGCGATCTAACACGGATTTTTCTTCAGCGTAACGCCGGAGAACTCCGTAACCGATTGCAAACTGCTGAAGCATGGAAAAGTTGCGCGGGTCGAGATCAATCGCCTGCTCAAAGTTCCGCGTCGATTCTTCCCAGTGCCCCTGACGCCTCTGGATGTAACCCTTCAGGGCGAATACGCTGGGAGAATTGGGCAGTGTTTTGTTGGCAGCCTCCAGTTCAGCCAGGGCTCCCTCGTAATCAAGGTATCCTCTATACAGATTTTCTGCGCGTGCCAGGTGTGCTTCGCCGGCCTCAGGACGGAGGCGAAACGCTGCCTGGATGGCCCCTTCCGCTAGCGCCAAGCGTGCCGGGGAATGGTCGAGGCCAAGGAAGTAAAGCTGGTTATGGGTGTAGGCAAGCTGGCAATAGGCTTGGAAAAAAGCCGGATCACGCGCGACAGCCTGGTTCAGCAGATCGGCGGCCTGGAGCAATTTCGCCTCCGCCCTACTGCTAAATAGCGTCAAAAGAAGGTCTTTTGCTCGCAGGTAAAAATCGTAGGCGACAAGATCCGAGGTTGGTGGCTCTTTGATGGCGACTTTCTCGACAGCCGAGACTTTGGCTTCAAGCTGATCTGCAACTTTTTGCGCGATCTCACTTTGGGTTAGAAACACGTTAGCCAAATCCTGATCGTATTCCGCGGCCCAAACCTGCTTCTCGGTGCGAGTATCTATCAATTGGGCGTTTAAATGAATCCTGCCCGCTTCCCAACGGACGCTTCCCTTTAACACATGAGAGACGTTCAGTGCCCGACCGATTTGTCGGATGTTAGTTACGCCGCGATATGGCATGACGCTGGTGTGGCTAATTACTCTGAGATTGGCCACCCGGCCCAGCTTGGTCATAATGCCGTCTTGGATACCATCGGCAAAAAATGCGCTCTCTTTGGTTTGGCTAAGATTCTCAAAGGGCACCACTGCTATTGCAATACTTGTCGGGCTATGGAGCCGTTCGCTTTTCCAGGTCATTATCCCGATGGCTGTTCCCAGGGCCAACAAGAGCATAGCCATTCCCGCAGCAGCGGGATTGCGTCGCGACCAGTGACACATGCGCACCGGGACCGAAACCGGTCGCGCGATGATGGGGCGGTCTGCCAACCAGCGTTCAAGGTCTTCGGCTAGGTCCCCGGCCGAGCAATAACGCGCGTTCGGTTCGCGCTCCAGACATTTTGCGCAAATGATTTCCAGATCGCGGTCGAGCGCTGGCGCGAGAGAGCGCAGTTTTGGCGCTGGCTTTTCAATAGCTTGTTGAATAACAGCGAGCACGTTGTCACCCAGGAATGGCGGCCGGCCCGTCATGAGATCGAACAAAATTGCCCCGAGGCTGTAAACATCTGTGCTCGGCAGCAAACTCTGTGTTGAGCCCTCGGCTTGTTCTAGGGCAACATAACCCGGTGTGCCAAAAATCGTCAGCGTGTGGGTAAGATCGCCCGCCGTATCGAGCCATTTGGCCAATCCGAAATCGCTCACCAACGGTTCGCCACGTCCATCAAGCAAAATGTTTCCCGGTTTTAAGTCGCGGTGAAGAATTCCTTGAGCGTGCGCGTACTCGACAGCGCGTGCAACCTTCGCCATGAGCGCCACGCTACTAACTGGTTCGCTGCGTAAAGCAGGGGCGACATCGCGCAAGCTGCCACCTGCGGCGAATTTCATGCTGAAAAACGGGAGGCCGTCCTCGTCCTCGCCAACTTCGTAAATCGGGAGGATGTTCGGATGATCCAGACTCGCCGCGGCTTGTGCTTCGCGCCGAAAGCGAATCAGCGTTTCTTGCGAATCAGCCTCGTACGCTAAAATTCGTTTCAACGCGACGATACGCCGCGAATGCCGTTGTCGGGCACGATAAATAACTCCCATCCCGCCATGCCCGATCTCGTCGAGAATTTGATAGTTGCCGAGCCGGCGATCGGGATCGCGCACATCGATCTCAAGGAGCACGTCTTCCAGCGTTTCATTATTAGAAGTATCGGCTCCCAAACCCCGACAGAGCAGACAATTTAGACAAAGGCCGCGTGCAACGCGCGATGTTGATCCACATTCTGCGCACGGGGTCGGCTCCCCTCGAAGCGGTGCCCAGGCAGGGGTACGTCCGGGGTTCATGGTGACATCGAAAAAGCTTAAAACGGACGCGATGCATTTGGCATCGTTCCGCGCAGCTCCTCCATGTCCTTCTACGGAAGCGGCGGAGCGAAGTTCAGTACAAAGTTGAACATCGTCCGGAAACGCTCGCGGAGGCCGTAAAGAAGGCTCACCTTCGCAGCAGTTCCCCACGCCCAATTACCATCTTTGCCAGGCAGTTACTGCGAATCAATTCGCGCTCGGGTCAGCCGGACGAAGATCAATACGTGCGACGCGATAATAAATGGGACCAGAAATGTCGGGAGAAGACTCAATGGAAGTTCCCGCAGTCCGTGCATCGACTGCCAGTCTTGTAAGCCAAATCGGAGCGCGCTAAAGACAACGAATACGATGTCGATAAGTCCAAGCGTGTTCCAGTTAAGCAAGAGCGGCTTCGCAAATTCAGTGCGCATCGCGCCAAGCACAGCCAACGCCAGGATAGCAACGACGATGTCGCCCCAACCCGCCGGTCTTGCGAACCCGCACGGCAATTGGCCGCCCTGACAAAGGACCAGAAAATACGTGCCGGCAAGCAGCCGTGTCACATGAAATAACACCAGCCAGCGAAGGTCGACAGTCAGCGCCCACACTCTGATTGGGTAGATTTTCCAACACGCGAAAAGGGCAAGCGCGGTCAACGCCCACACTGTTACCGCCACCGCCGGCGCCGTTGCATTACGAAACCAGCCACTTAGCCCTACTGCAAAGCATAGCCAGCCAAGAAGAACCAGGGTAACGACCCTGTTCGAATTATCCTTGATCACGAGTTCGCGAGTAAGACATCACCTATGATAACATTTCAGTCACCGCTGCCTCACAATGAATCTGCGTCGTGTCGAGAAACGGAATCCCCTTGTGCTCCGCATCACGCAGAATCAGCGGCAATTCTGTTCCAGCAAGGATTACTCCATCGATGTCGCTCTTTGCTTTCATGCGATCGACGATCGCCAGCAGCCCCGCGCGCGTCCCCGGTAGAAACTTCCCTGAGACCAATTCACTGAGGTACTTGTTATGAATGTAAGTCTGATCCTCCGGGTCGGGCAGAACAAGCTCGATTCCTTCTCGCGAGAATACCTTTGGGTAAAAGGTTGCCTGCATTGTGTAGCGCGTCCCGAAGAGAGCGAGCCGTTTCAACTTTCGCGCTTTGGCCTCTACAGAAGTCGCTTCGACAATACTGATTAATGGAATTGGCGCCTTAGACACCACCTCGTCGTACACAATGTGAGGCGTGTTTGCCGAAATCAGGCCGAAGGTAGCACCGGCGCGCGCGAGCTTGCCGATTTCCGCTACGAGATAATCCGCCATCCCGGGGAGGTTGTTTGCATCCATGAAGTCGAGTCCTTTCTTCAGATTAATGCTGTTAATTATGAATTGCGGATAACTCCCATCGCCGGTGCGGTCGCGATAGAGCGCTATGATTTTCCGGTAATAATCAATCGTGCTTTCAGGGCCGAGGCCGCCAATGATTCCAAGAGTCTTCATGTCTTAACCACGAATGGACACGAATACACACGAATTGAAAAATGACGAACGCCTGACGAATGACTCAATAACAATGCCTGAGGTGGCCTTCATTTGCCATTCTGGGTTCATCACTGATTCGTCATTCGACATTCGTGCTTCGGCGTTTCAGAGTCCCGGTTCACCGATGCTTAAATGAAAAATAGATCTGCGCTGCAGTTCGTCATCATCATAGGCATTGCCAATTTCTTCGCCGATTTCACCTATGAAGGCGCACGCGGGATCATAGGTCCGTTTCTTGGTTCGTTAGGCGCCAGCGCGGCAACTGTGGGAATCGTCGCCGGCCTCGGTGAACTCATGGGCTACGGGTTGCGCTCGGTCTCGGGATATTTTGCGGACAAGTCGCACAGACATTGGACTTTCGCGTTCGTGGGTTATGCGATCAACATGCTCGCCGTCCCCGCGCTGGCGCTAACCAGGCAATGGCCGATCGCCGCGAGCTTCGTGGTTTCCGAGCGAATTGGCCGAGGCATTCGCAAGCCAACTGTAGAAGCGATGCTTTCGTACGCCGGCAGATCAATCGGCGCTGGCTGGGTGTTTGGACTGAACGAAGCACTCGATCAGGCAGGGGCGACGATCGGACCGTTGCTTATGGCACTAGTCCTTTATCTCAATGGCGGATTTCGAACCGGTTTTGGTATCCTACTAATTCCAGGGTTGCTTTGTCTTGGGACTTTGGTCCTGGCGCGATTTCTTCACCCCCGCCCGCACGAGTTGGAAGAAGGCACTGACCACACCTTTGCGACTACTAATCTGACGCGAGCTTATTGGATTTATCTCGCGGCCGGCGCGTTGCTCGCCGCAGGGTTCGCCGATTTCGCATTGATCGGTTTTCACTTTCAAAAGGCGCACGTCATGCCGGGGAACTTGATTCCCGTGTTTTATGCTATTGCGATGGCATCCAGCGCCCTTGCATCCATTCCTTTGGGCCGGTTATTTGACCGGCTCGGTCCAAACGTGTCGTTGTTCGCCTTTCTCATTTCTGCCGCTGCTGCGCCGTTTGTTTTCCTAGGAACATCGGTCTTTGCATTGGTTGGAATGATCTTCTGGGGAATCGGAATGAGCGCGCAGGGTTCACTGTTTCAAGCGATGCTAACGGGTGTTATTCCATTACAGAAACGAGGCACGGCTTTTGGCTTGTTTGATACCGGATACGGAATCGCCTGGTTTTTAGGAAGCGCCGTGATGGGGCTCTTATACGACAAATCGATCATGGCCGTGGTACTGTTCTCAGTCATTCTTCAGCTTGCTGCGATTCCCGTCCTTTTTATAGCGAGTAAGAAGCATTAACCTTTCTCTGTGGATCCCTACGCAAAGCCAAGGGAGGAAAAAGTCGGTGTGCGTCGCCCGAAAATTTCGCATTTGGCACGGTCGGTCGACAGGCGGACACGAAGAGAACGCCAGGCGGACAAGGAAGCAGTGGCCGCCGAGCGACGTGCGATTAAGAAGGCCGCGCGTCGTCATTTAAAACAGCAATTGTTACAAGAACTCGATGCTGCCGATGTGTGACGGCCGAGATCATCCGCGTTTGTCAGCTACGGCGTAACAAGCCGTTCCCAGCTACAGCATCATCGCTTTGCGTTTTGCGATTTGACGGCCGGCGTTAGAATTCGCCTCATGCGTAAAGCCGATTTGTCAGCCGTCGCTTCCACATTACTCCTAATACCGCTCGCCGTTGGCCACGCCCAGTCGCCTTCCCAGCGTAACCCGGACGTTTCAAACAAGGCGCTGATCACGAAATCAACTCCAGGCATAAGTACCGACGCATTCAAAAATCAGAGCGCCAACGCCACTGATGCGCTGCGTAAGATGGCCGACGAATATTACGCCTGGCGGAACGAAAATTACCCGGTCCGTAGCAGCGAGGCGGGCCTGCATACCTGGGACGACCGGCTGACTGATTATTCGCCTGCAAAAATCGCAGAGCGGGCGCAACACGTGCATTCGCTCCTGGAAAAGGTGCGCGCGATGAAAACCGATAGCTGGCCAAAGAACGATCGCATCGACTGGATTCTGTTCCGCGCACAATTGGAGAATGTCGATTTTGGTGATCGCGTTCTGAAATTCGAACGCACTAACCCACAGGTTTACGCAGATGAATGCACGAATGCGATCTTTTCGCTGCTGAAAAAGGAATACGATACGCCCAGGAAACGGGCGCTCGCTGCGACATCGCGCCTCAAAGAAATGCCGGCCCTGCTGAAGCAAGGTCTGACCAATCTGCAAAACCCCGTAAAACTCTACACGCAGCTGGCGATTCAATCGGCGCGCTCAATCGATCCACTTTTAAATAAGAGTTTGATGGCGCTTGATGTCGGTCTTGCGCCTAGCGAGCACGATGACCTGATCAAAGCGCGCGATGCCGCCCTCACTGCTGTGCACAGCTACGCCGACGAGCTGGAGAAGCGCCTGCCGAAAATGGCTGATTTCACGCCGATGGGCGAAGCAAACTATAATTATTATCTCAAGCACGTTTTGCTGCTGCCACTCAACGCCGAGGAGGTGGAGATGATTGGGCGGGCAGAGCTCGCGCGTTATCGCGCCCTCGAGGCGCTTTTGCCTGATCCGAGATTAGCCGATCCTGATCCGAAACGGGCTGCTCACATTCCGCCCGATCAGGAGTCGTTCGTGAAAGCGTACGAAAGCCGCGAAGCAGAAATGATCAGCTTTTTAAAGGAGCACAATCTTGTGACTTTGCCGGGCTATCTCGGTCCGTTCCAAATTCGACAGTTGCCCGAGGCGTTCAAGCCAACCAGCCCCGGCGGTTTCATGAATCCTCCCGGGGTTTACGATAAGGATCCAACCGGATTTTTTTTCATTCCCACATACAATCCGGAATCGAAGAATTTTTATATTCGCGCGGCAATCGAAGACCCACGACCGATTCTCGGACACGAAGGCATTCCCGGACATTTTCTTCAACTTTCAATTGCCAATCATCTAGGCGACGAAATCCGCCGTCAGCATGGCGATTCCGTGTTCATCGAAGGCTGGGCGCTCTACGGAGAAGAGATGTTGATGCGCACCGGTCTTTATCCAAACAACTCGCCGGCGCAGGGACAGATTCTGCGCCTGTCCCGCTATCGTGCTGCTCGCATTGGAGTTGACGTGAATCTCCACACCGGCCGATGGACTTTCGAGCAAGCGGTCAAATATTTCATGGATGCCGGCGGACTGGACCGCGAAGCGGCCGAGGGCGAAGCGGCAGGGGCAGCTTCTAGTCCCACGCAAAAAATCAGCTACATCACCGGCAAATGGCAGATCATGAATCTGCTCGGCCGTTACAAAGACCGACAAGGCAAAAACTTCCGCCTTGGGCAATTCCACGATGACCTGATTAAAAACGGAAGTCTGCCGGTATCTGTAATCGAATGGATCCTGCTGGATGACCCGACATCACTGCAGCAGGTAACGAAATAACTGAGTGATAGCTCGTAGCTGCTAAGATTTAACGCCTGGGAAAACGGTTCGAGCCTTGACATACAGAAGGCAACAGGCGCAAGATCGGCGCCTAACGACCCCGCCCCTTATGAACTCGAATACTGCTAAGAATTTCGCTTTCCGGAACCTACTCCTTTGCGCCGCGGCAATTGCCATCACGAGTTGCGGCACTGCGACTTTCAGCAAAACCGGAAGCGACGCACAAATTGAAAGCCTGCGAAATTTTGAACTCGCGTTTATCGACCAGTTTGCTGTACCCGGCAAACGTTTCAATGCCGCCGCGTTCGACGCCAAGGTCAACGAGGGCAATTCGAAATTCCAGCAGGCGATTACTAATGATAAATTCACTGCGCGCCGTTCGGTGCTGGTCGATCTTAAAGGGCAATTCGATGCCGATGCCACACATCTGCGAAGCAAAGCGAGTCGCGGTAAGGTGACGCCCGCGCTGGCAAGCGAGATGAAGAAAGACGTCAACAAGGTTTACGATCATGCCCTCGGCCGGTAAGACCAAACGCCGGAAATCATCGCGAAAAACTCCACGGAAGAGTTCGGCGCTCGACTCAGCTCTCGATCAGGTCACTGATGAATCGGTCGCGGCCTCAACGAAGGAATTTCAGGATTTGCTCGCACAAGCGAAAG
>Ga0193707_1000798_pt1 | contig 11220 bp, 7 predicted proteins | sample U3c2metaG_FD_143043 | JGI IMG/M metagenome (GOLD analysis project Ga0193707, IMG submission 143043) | Soil microbial communities from a riparian zone of the East river system, Colorado, United States - U3c2 | ecosystem: Environmental > Terrestrial > Soil > Riparian zone | place: USA: East River...
CAGTGCAGCTCGACCGTATGCGCCTTGGACAAATCACGATTGAGAACGAAAACGGAAACCTTTCCGGTTCCCGGGTCCATCGTGCCGGCAACGTCAAGATAAGGGACTTGGCCCATTCCCGAAACTTCATAGGTCGGGGACTCTACCAGAACACTGAGCACCGAGCCGCGGGCAAACTGAAGCGCCCAACTGTACGGGTAATAGATGGTATGCAGGAACAGACCATTCGCATTGGTCGTGATGGGTGCAATTACGTTAATGAGCTGAGCCAGGCAGGCCAGCTTCACCCGGTCCGCATTGCGAATCAGGGTGTTGAGGAACCCGCCCACCAGCAGAGCGTCTTCCAGGTTGTATACCTCTTCCAGTAAGTGCGGAGCCTCTTGCCCATGGCCATTCACCGCATCCCCGCTGCGGGCTCGATACCAGACATTCCACTCATCAAAAGAAAGCCAGAGCTTTTTCGGCGACCGCTTATGTCCCCGCACCATATCGCAGACCGCCACGGTTTCCGTGATTTGCCGTTCCATGCTCAGATTCATGGCCAGAAACTTCGCGCTGTCGTTGCCGGTTTCCTCAGCCGTATTACCCACGTAGCGATGCAAGGAGAGACCATCCACATAGTCGTAGCACTGCTCCAGAACCTCGCGATCCCATTCCAGGTAGGTCGGCATCAAAGGTCCGCTCGATCCACAGGCAATGAGTTGCAGGGAAGGATCGACATAATGCATCTGCCGGGCCGCGTCCTGGGCTTTCAGTCCATATTCGGTCGCGGTCATGTGTCCGATTTGCCAGGGGCCATCCATCTCGTTGCCCAGGCACCAGTGCCTTACTTTGTAGGGTTCCGCAAATCCGTGCTTGCGGCGCAGATCGCTCCATTTCGTGCCTTTCTCGACGTTGCAATATTCCACCAGAGCCGCGGCGTCCTCAGACGTTCCGGTGCCCAGATTCAACCCCATCAGGGGCAGGGTGCCGGTCGCCTTGCACCATGCCATGAATTCATTGGTGCCAAATTGGTTTGTGTTGAGCGAATTCCACGCCTTGTCCAGGACGCGGGGACGGTCCTGCTTCGGCCCCACGCCGTCCAGCCAGTTATAGCCGGACACAAAATTTCCTCCGGGATAGCGAACAATCGGCACTCCCAACCGGCGCACTTCGTCCATCACGTCTTTGCGAAAACCGCTGGCGTCCGACAAGCGCGAGCCCGGATCGTAGATTCCCTCGTAAATCGCGCGCCCCAGATGTTCTAGAAACGAGCCAAACAGATTGCGGTCGAGCGGCGCCAGCGTCCGTCGAGAGTCCAGGTAAACACGAACGGTCTCGCTGCGATTCGGGGTCTGGGTCTGCCCCGGCAAAAATCTGCCAAACGCCAGATTTGTGGAGCATGCGATTCCCGCGGCAGCAGCTTGACCCAAGAAACGACGTCGATTGCCTGAGAACATGTTTGTGATCTCCTGGTGAATTCTGCGAACCAGAGAACTCTGACCGCGACGAATAGTAAACGTTTACCAGGCCGAGCGCCATAGTTTTTTGGGCGCTGCATCTGCAAAGGAAATGCAATCGGCAAGGATCCCTGGGCTCGACCGATGGGCCGGTACTTTATCGCCGCAAAGGCTACAGGGGAGTGGGCGCTCGCCAGACGCTCACCGTCGGACCGGGGACGAATGTCAGTTGGACGCTGCCGGCCGGGGCACCATCCCTGCCGGCGGTGCCGACTGCTCCGCCGACACCCGCGACGACTCCGGCCGATATCCATTTCGCGTCCGGATACGGAATCTCTTCATCCGCTCTCCCTTTAGCTTCACCGTGATGGTTCGCCAGCCGCGGTTCGGATTGGGCTGCGGATAGTAGCTCACCGAATAAAGGTGGGCCAGATCATTGCGGATGGAAGCGAACGCTTTCTGCTGCTCCCGCCACGTCTTGGCGAAGTAGGCCTCTCCACCGGTGGCCGCGCTCATGCGTTTAAAAACGGTGCTGGAGACCGGTTCCAGTTTGGCCTCCCGGGTACTAATCATGTAGATAGGAATGCCCTTCGATTGGGCCAATTCCGCCACATCCTCCGGAGGCACCATGCTGGCGTTGTCCGGCCCGTTAGAAAACACCACCACTACTTTTCTGCCCGTGTTCTGGCCCGCATCCTTGAGGGTCATCAGCAAGGCGTTGTAAAGAGCGGCATCGTCGCCGGCGACCGTGGTGCGAACTCCACGCAACACCTGTTTGCGGTCGGGTGTGAGTGTGGTAGCCCGGGAAAGATCGCGGCTGTAGGAATAAAATGCCACGCGGTCGGGATTGTCCAGCGAGCGAACAAACTCAGCAATCGCATCCTGGGCAAAAACAAAACCGCGATACATATAGTTGCTGGTATCGAACAGGATGAAAACATTGGCGCCAGCCATCGCCGATCCCAGTTCAGAACCGAGCTCGGACGACGTTTCCGAATCCGAAGCGCCATTCGACGGACGGACGCGGAGCTGTCCGGGCTTATCGTCGTCTGCGGCGGCGGTGACTCTTCGGGTGGCTTCATTGCCTTCACCAAAGGTCGCAACCTTTTGCGGAATGCCATCTTCGGTCACATCAAAATCGGAAGGCTTGAGACCGGTCACATAGTTTCCCTTGCTGTCCATGACCGCGACGTTCAACTGCACCATGTCAACTTCGACGCGAATGTTGGTCTCGCCCTCCTGCGCAGCCAACCAGCGAACCGAGCCCAACAGGAATGCGGAAATAGAAACGAGAACAAGAAGACATTGTTTTGCCATAAGACCTACCATCACCCCGCGCCTTTCATCCGGTCTGGGCTTTCAAGGATTTGTGTGACTCAAAACAATTTGCCGAAGCCTTGTACTTACTGAACCCCCGTACTTAACGCTACCTTCGGCAGCGCAGTGATCTTGCCTTGCCGAAACTCATCACCGGTTTCCCGCATCGCGCGCAGCATCGCCGGCCAGTCTTCGAAGTCGGTGGCAAAAATCTTTTCCACCATGCGGTACGTCAGTTCAGGAACCAGCCGGTTCAACATGACTGGCGGGTAGCCCAGTTCGTCCGCCAAACGAGCCCAATACAAATTATTGGAATCCCAGGACTCGGCCAGCAGGCGGCTGGAGTAACCCATGAACGCGGGAAACGGCTTCACGTTTAGCAATTCGCGACTGTAGCTTTGCGCCAACGCCGGATGGGGAACCCCGAAATCCTCAGACAATTTTTTCCAGCTGACTTCCTCGGGGTACTGGCGGGAAAGATTTTCCAGTTCTTCGCCTGCTTTACCCCAGGAATTGTTTTCTGCCGGATATCTCCGTCGGAACTCAGCCGCCAGATAGAAGGTCTCACCCGGCATCACCCGGGAAAGCGTCTCACTGAGGGCGCCCATCTGCAAAGCCTTCTCCAGTTGTTCGGATCGTTGCGGGACCATGCGCTCGGAAAGAATTTGCAAGACGTTCGATCGCAGCTTCTCATCCTTTGCGGAAGTCGCCAAAAGTTCCTCACCAGTGCGCTGGTATAAAGCGACGGCGTGCAATTCGTTCTGGGTCACCCCCCACCAGCGAGGCAGGGTGGAACTGCTCACCAGACCGGGCACTAACTCGTGCCAGATCAGGGCCTGAACATTTTCCGGAACGATGAAGTCCTGCTCCGCCTCAGCCAGCACAAAGGGCAGATCCGCCAACGAGCCCGCCAGGTGAGCCCCGCCGCCTGCCGGAAGTCCCGAGCCGAAAACGTGCGGCACATGCCAGGACTGTGCTCCTCCCATTGCCATTTCTCCGGAGAAGTCATGCGAGCGCACGTACAGAGGATTATTGAGAAGAATTTGTGCTCCCGGCGGCTCGTAATATGCGTAGTTCAGTCCGACCAGGGTATCTCTGAGGAAGGGGACGACAATGCCCCGCGCTTCTGCCAACTCCTTGTGCGAGTTGGATGCTTTGATGATCTTCACCAGATCGGTTCGGGTTTGCAAAGAACTGTGGCGAGTGTTGTAGAACCCGGCCGCCCATTCGCTGCGTTCGCTGCTGGTGAACATTGGCCGCGGCATTTCAAATTCCCGCAACTCCCCGGCCAGCGGAATCAGAGTATCGGCGACGGCCTTGCCTTGCGCCAATTCATTCAAGCCCTCGCCCAGAGCCAGCAGCGTGTCCAGAGAAACCAGGCGTTGACCTTCCATGACCGAACGTATCCGGTTGGCGAGTTCCTGCCGCACCTGTTGGCCTGCCGGGTGGGACTGTTTGGGACCTGCTAGCAGGGAGATGACCTCGCCCTGGGAAAGATTCTGCCGGCCTGCGGCCGCCCGCCAGAGTTCGTGAATGGAGGTTTGCGCGGCGTCAAAAAGTTGGGCCGAGGAGGAGATCCCCGTGGCGAACGGATTGATCACCTTCTGCCAAGAATTGTTCAGATCCGGCGAAGCGATTTGCCCCTGTCGCGCCAGAATCTGCCAGAGACCTACGTTGGCCTGAAAAATGCCCAGAGCGTTGGCTCGCAAAGTGACATTGGAGGTGCGGTCAATGGAGTCAACCACTCCCAGAAAACGGGTGATCGAAGCATCATCCAAACCCTCGAATTCGGAAAAAATCAGGTACTGGTTGCCGTACCGGGCGTACTTTTCGCCCAGCAAGCGAACCGTCTGCGGGCTTAAGCGCTGCTCCGCCGGCCGGGCGCTGTCGATGGCGCTCAGCATGAGATAGATGGGCAGCGGGCCGTCTTCCGAACTTTGCCGGGAGAAGGCAAACATGGCTTCCACGAGTTGGTCGGGGCTTTTCCAATGGTTCGCATGCTTAGCCCACTGCCGCACAACCTTGGAGTCGCTCTTCTGCTGGAGAATCTGTCCCCATACTTCGAGATTCCCGGGGATCGCGGGTTGGCCGGCGGCATCGAACCGAAGTCGGGTCACCAGCAATAACAACCCGGGGTCGGGCCGAAAAACGGGACGCGCTGGGCCCGGAGAAATATCCCGGCCCCGCAGCGCATCATAGAAACGCGGCAAGCGGTGAGCGGCAGTGAAATAGATCTGCTGGGCTGGAGTCAGGCGCGAGAGCGTGTCGAAATAGGCGGCCAGCCAGCCGTCGTCTTTTGCCAGTAGCCGGGCCACAAAATCCTTCGCTGACTCGGGATCCGCGCCTGCCAGACTCTTCCATGCGGATTCCGCTGGCGCTCCGCCGGGTACCGTGACCCGTCCGTTCCGAATCGAGATGTGGCTGCCATAAAAATCGAGGACCGGGGCAAAGGGAAGCAGCCGCGGAATCCCCGCAAATTCTCGGAAGGCCTCTCCGGTTTCGCTATCCATCCGGGCCATCGCCCAGTAGAGACGTGCCAGTACGGGATCGTCCAACAGCGCGTTCAGCACGTCGTTACCTCCGGCGTGCTTGACTTTCGGGTCAGGTTGCGTCCAATCGGACGGCGAAAACAACACTGGCACCTGCGATGCTATGTAAGGATCGGCAAAGGGCTTGCCCCCCTGAAGGGTCACCTCAAGCTCTGCCAAAGGAAACCCGGAATCGATGGTCAGGAAAGCCTTTTCCGGCTCCGCCGTTTCGAGCGAAGCGTCCTTGCCGCAACCCCGCCGCAAACGGTAGCCAAGAATCGCCAACAGCGGGTCTGCCTGTTCGCAGCTGGAAACGCGAATTACGCCTTCCGGGCCCGCCAGGACAACCAGTTCCCGCGCCTGTTCCACGTAGCGCTTCAGCAGAAGCAAAAATTCGGTGGGCCTGCCCTTGCTGTCCTTGCGTCCCTGATAGCCTTCCACCGCCACATTGCGGGCGAGCAGAGGAAGAACTTCCTCGGTCGAGATTTTCTGGCTGATGCCCGCCATGCGCAGGAAAGAGCGCAGAGGTCCAGGAATGGTGACGCTGGTGGCTGACGTGGCCGCCGGCTTCGGCACTTCGGCAGACGGCACGGTGGTGGTAGAGGTATCGGACGAGGAGTTCGAAGCCGCACTGCAAACGCTTACAGGCAGGCAAAGACCCAAGTAAATAGAAGTCTTGAGCAGGAAAAGAGGTTTCACGGCTGGCCCTTCCTCACATCTTAAGGAACGACTTGATGTCGAACGAGCAGGACGCCAGGGAACGGAGGAATACTTGCCACGCCAGCGACGTCAGGTTGGCTAACCTGGGCCCGAGTACCGCCACCGCGTTGGACACTGACTAGAAAACCACCTCTCATCTTCCGCCCCCGGAAGCCTAACTTTTGTGCCTGCCAAGATAGATCATCCTGCGCTCGCTGCCAACCCCTTTTCCATCTTTATTTAACGGCGAACATCCCGGATGCGGAGAGGCCCGCAAGTGGCATAGATTAGGCGGCTTCGGGGAGCGGACCCGGGCGCGCGACGCCCTCAGGCTCGCCCATCAATCCGCGATTACGAAAAGTATCCGTGACTTACCGCCCCAACCCCTACCGGTCTGCCCCGGTGCCCCGAATGCGCCCCACAGCCTGTTTCAACCCCTTTTCGTAGCTGTCGATCAGCCCGTCCCATGTGGCATTCTGTTCGGCGTCAATCAGCTTCCGCCGGGGGTCGGAATCGAACCAAGCCAGCGACTGCCGAATGCCCTGGGCAAAACGCGTCGTGGCCATGTAATCCGGAACCCAGCGTTTGATCTTGCTGTTATCGAATACCACGCTCACAGACTTGTCGCCGATCAGGGTGCCTTCCATCTCGGGCAAACACGCCACCAGGAAGTCCGAGGGAATATGCACGATACGCGGCTCCACTCCCACCGCCGCGGCCAGCGTGCGATAGAGTTGATCCCAGGTCAAGACCTCGTCCGTCGTGATGTGAAACGCATGGCCAAGAGCCTGCTCATGTCCCAGCAGGCCAGTAAATCCTTTGGCAAAATCAGTGTTGTGCGTGATCACCCAAAGCGAGGATCCGTCGCCCGGAACGATGACCTTTTGCCCTTGTAGCATCCGATCGACCACCGTGTAGGAGCGCTCCCAGCTATTGATGACCAGCGGAATCAGATTGTCGCCATAAGTAAGCGAAGGGCGGACGATCGTAACCGGGAAACCTTCCTCGCGATAGGCTCGGAGCAATCGCTCTTCGCAGGCGATCTTGTTTCTGGAATAGTCCCAGTGCGGGTTGGCCAGCGGCGTCGACTCGGTAATCAGATAGCTGGCGCTCGGTTTCTGATAAGCGCTGGCTGAACTGATGAAAATATACTGCCGGGTTCGCCCGCGGAACAGTTTAAGGTCGCGCTCGATGTCGGCTGGAGTAAACGCGATCCAATTGACGATGGCATCGAAATGACGGCCGTCCAGCTGGCGTGCGACTGTGGACCCATCGTTGATATCTGCTCTAACCGTCTCGGCGCCGTCCACCGTTTCAGCGGCATGCTGTCCGCGAGTAAGCAGAGTAAGATCGATGCCGCGCTGCACCGCCAAACGGCTACAAGCAGTGCTGATGATGCCAGTGCCGCCTATGAAAAGTACCTTCATGCGCCCTTTGTAACAGAATCTCCGGACATTTCACAGGGCGCAGCGCCGAGCCTGCGCGGCACGATTTACCACCGGTTGTGCACCCGCGGTCGGATCTTCTGATCGTAAATTTGCCGCACGGCGGCCATCGCCTCCGGCGTAAGCGCGGGAAGCTCAGAGGCGCCGCAGTTGTCTGTAACCTGCTCGGATCGCTTGCCTCCGGGAATAGCGCAGGTGACCGCATCAAACATGAGAATCCAACGCAATGCGAACTGGCTCATGGAAAGGCCGGCAGGCACAACCTTGCGGATTTCTTCCACCGCTGCCAGACCGATGTCGTAGTCCACCCCTGAAAATGTCTCGCCTACGTCGAATGCCGCCCCCTGGCGATTGAAATTGCGGTGGTCGTCGGAAGCAAAGCTGGAGTCACGGCGAAGCTTACCCGTAAGCAGCCCGCTAGCCAGCGGTACCCGGGCAAGGATGCCGACCTGCTTCCGCCTGGCTTGCGCGAAAAAAACTTCCGCAGGTCGCTGCCGGAAGCAATTAAAAATGATTTGCACCGTCTGCACATTGGGAAACTCGAGGGCGCGGAGCGCTTCTTCTACTTTCTCGACGCTGACTCCGTAATAGCGAACCTTCCCTGCCTTCACCAGGTCGTCGAGAATTCCAAACACCTCCGGCCGATCATAGAGTGCCGTCGGTGGGCAGTGAAGTTGGACTAAGTCGAGCGTGTCCGTGGCAAGATTTCGCAGACTGTCATCGATCCACTGGGTAAGGTTTTCGCGGCTGTAGCCCTCCACTGTCTGCTGTGGCAAACGGCGTCCCGCCTTGGTCGCCACGATGATTTCTTGCTTGCGATCTTTCTTAAGCTTCGCGATTAGTCGCTCACTACGGCCATTGCCGTAGACGTCCGCGGTGTCAATAAAATTAACCCCGCAGTCGATGGCCTTTTGCAGAGCGGCCATCGAGTCTTCATCAGAAACCTGGCCCCACGCGCCTCCGATGGCCCAGGCGCCAAAGCTGATTTCTGAAATCTTCCAACCGGTGCGACCGAGTGCGCGTTCCTTCATGGCTTGTCTGTCTCCGTGGCGGCTTTCGCCGAATGCGAAAAACTCACGATTCTATCAAGCATTTACCGCTATCCTCTTTATGGTATTGTCATGCGCTTGGAGGATACGACATGGGAGTGGGTCGCAGGTTGCGGGTCGTCGTGGTCATGCTGATTCCCTTGGCATCGTACGGCGGGTCCCCGTCCCGGCAGGTGAAAATCGAAAACGGCACGATCGAAGGAAAAACGAGCGGGACGGTGCGCGCTTTTCTTGGAATCCCCTATGCCGCGCCACCGGTCGGTGACCTCCGCTGGAAGCCTCCCGCGGGTGCAGCCAGGTGGACTGGAATCCGCAACGCCCAGGAGTTTGGACCGCGCTGCATGCAGGGGCCAATTTATCCCGACATGGTCTTTCGCGACGCCGGAGGAAGCGAAGACTGTTTGTCGCTGAATGTCTGGACCCCAGCCAAGAACCCGAAAGCCCAACTGCCGGTCATGGTGTGGATTCATGGCGGGGGATTCATGGCAGGCGCATCCTCCGAACCCCGGCAAGACGGAGAGATGCTGGCCAAGCGAGGCGCGGTCGTTGTCAGCATGAATTACCGCCTTGGCATTTTTGGATTTTTAGCGCTGCCGGAGCTGGCGGCGGAGTCGGACAAAAAGGCCGCTGGTAACTACGGCCTGCTCGACCAAGTCGCGGCTCTCGAGTGGGTCAAGCGCAACATTGCTGCCTTCGGGGGCGATCCCGCAAACGTCACCATCTTCGGCGAGAGTGCTGGATCGTTCTCCGTGAGTGCGCTCATGGCGTCGCCCTTGGCAAAAGGGTTATTCAACAAAGCCATCGGTGAAAGCGGGGCAGCGTTTTCCAGCAGCGGTCTGCCTTTCGAGCCGCTGGCCGTTCGCTCCCCACGGGATTCCCAATTTACCAGTTCGTCCCTCGGAGTCCATCCCCTGAACGAACTGCGCGCCATGGCCGCGTCGAAGATCCTCGACGCTTCGTTGAAAAAAGACGGCGATGCTTCTCCCCGCTTTGCTCCTGACATCGACGGATACTTCCTGCCCGAATCATTGCCTGCAATTTTTGCCCAGGGAAAACAAAGCGATGTTCCGCTCCTGGCCGGGTGGAATCATGATGAAGGCAGTTTCGAACTGGCCCATGGGCAGTCTCCCCACGACAGCCTGAAAGCCACGGCCGCCAAAGAGTTCGGAGAGAAGGCTGAAGAATTTCTCAAACTCTACCCGGCCAACGACGACGCGCAAGCGCGACGCTCTTTGGAAGACTTTGCCGGCGATCGTTTCATCGCGTGGTCCACGTGGAAGTGGCTAGAAGCTCAGGCCGGGACGGGCAGCCAACCTGTGTACCGATACCGCTTCGACCTGGCCCTACCGCACCCTCCCGATGCGCCCGACAGGGGCGCGTACCACTCGGCAGAGATCGAATACGTGTTCGGAATGCTGGATTCAAAAGCTGGCATCCCTTGGCGACCCGAAGACCGGACGCTCAGCGAGCTGATCCAGAAATACTGGGTCAATTTCGCGCGCACGGGAAATCCCAATGGCCCGGGCCTGCCGCCATGGCCTGTCTATCAGCCCACCAGCGGTTGGCCAGTCATGTACTTGAGTCCACAACCGAACTCGCAGAAAGATAGTGCGCGGGACCGCTATCTATTTTTGGACACGGTCTGGGGAAAATAGTGAAATCCCTCATCTCTGTGCTCGCGCTGCTGACCGCTTTTTCACCCCCAGAACCCGGAGTGGTGCCGGCTGCTTCCCCGCCCCCATCTACCGCTCGCTAGAGAGAGTGGCGGTTAAGGATCCTTGGTTCGAGGTCTACAAAATCCATCCCGGTCGACTTTTCTTTTCCGATGAGCAAGTAAGCGGTCGTCGCTATTACCGTTCAGGCTCAAGGGTTTCCCGCCTGTTTCGATTCCTGGCCCGGCGCGTATTTGACTCCCAATTGATCAAAAAGGAAGCTGAAGACATCGGACTCCTGTTCAATATATTCGTCGAGTGCCGTGCCAAAGCCGTGCCCGGCACTGGAGGTAGTGCGCAGCAGGATGGGATAGCTTGACGTCGGGATCGTCCCAGTTTTCCAGCCAGCGGTAGTCATCGGTGACTTTGACGCCCTGGAATTGGTCGATGACAGGACGCTTGAACGTCGCAGGCGGAGCCGGGATGGATTGCGCTCGGGTAAAGGCGGCCAGGATCACCACAAAGGTGGCGAGGAAAGCACGAAGAGAGTTTCTCATCAGAACGTCCTTCTAGTGGGGCACGGTCGAGCGGGATACATTATGCGTTTCCGGGTTTGACTTGTACAGCCAACCACAGCCCAGGTTGCGATTCAACCCCGTCGAGAAATAGCATTCTCGCCAAGAGGGTGGAATCACGGCATATTTTTTCGCTGGGTTGAATTCGGCCGCCCTGTCCCAGGTTGGGCCTGATGGCGGCGTCCCATCACGCAGAAGGCGGCGGTCAGTCCAGGCCATGACTTGGAAATAAGAAGTAGAGAACCTGCTCCCGCTGCGGGCGGGAACAAAATTCCGCGGGTAAGAAGGTTGGCCCCGCGGGGAACCGGCTGGCGACCAGCCAGCAGTACGCCACTCGCCGCCACCCTGGGGATCGGTGCTCGAAAAGACAACTCCCCGAGGCTTCGCGCCGCCGACGCGACATTGCTCTATCCGGTTGCCAAGTCATTCCGCGAGCCAGGGTCTTGGCCATTGCCGGAGTAGCTGTCGACGGGCTCTGGCAACCTTCCGGTCCGCTGCATGGTGGAGCAGTCATAG
>Ga0193707_1000799_pt1 | contig 11207 bp, 7 predicted proteins | sample U3c2metaG_FD_143043 | JGI IMG/M metagenome (GOLD analysis project Ga0193707, IMG submission 143043) | Soil microbial communities from a riparian zone of the East river system, Colorado, United States - U3c2 | ecosystem: Environmental > Terrestrial > Soil > Riparian zone | place: USA: East River...
GCACTGAATGCCGCGATGGAGTTAAATCGCAACGGTGCTCTGGCGCGACATGGCGTGAAACTAATCGGAGCAAACGCTCAAGCCATCGCAAAAGGCGAAGATCGGCAATTGTTCAAGGAAGCGATGTTGCGCATCGGGTTGGACGTGCCGCGCTCTGGCGTGGCGCGTTCGCTCGCGGATATCGATCGCATCGTTGGTGAGATCGGAACGTTCCCGCTCATCATTCGGCCGGCATTCACTCTGGGCGGGGCCGGTGGCGGCATCGCTTATAATCGCGAAGAGCTCGATGCGATCGTTGCACATGGTCTCGATCTCTCGCCGGTCCACGAAGTGCTAATCGAAGAATCGCTGGTTGGCTGGAAGGAATTCGAGATGGAAGTGATGCGCGACCGCATGGACAACTGCGTGGTCGTCTGTTCCATCGAGAATTTCGATCCGATGGGCGTGCATACGGGCGACTCCATCACTGTCGCGCCGACGCAGACCCTCACGGATAAGGAATACCAGATGATGCGCGACGCCTCGTTCGCGGTCATTCGCGAGATCGGCGTGGAGACTGGCGGGTCGAATATTCAGTTTGCGGTGCACCCCGACAACGGCCGGATGGTCGTGATCGAAATGAATCCGCGGGTGTCGCGCTCCAGTGCGCTGGCATCAAAGGCAACGGGTTTTCCGATTGCGAAAATCGCGGCAAAACTCGCAGTCGGTTACACGCTGGATGAAATCAAAAACGATATCACCCGCGAAACGCCGGCATGCTTCGAGCCAACCATCGATTACTGCGTGGTCAAAGTACCGCGGTTTACGTTCGAAAAGTTTCCACAGGCGGAAGCGACGCTTACGACACGAATGAAAAGCGTTGGCGAAGCGATGGCGATCGGCCGCACGTTTAAAGAAGCGTTACAAAAAGCACTGCGCAGCCTGGAGATCAAACGCTTCGGACTATGTGGCGATGGCGCAAATAAAGATGTGGACGCTGAGACTCTGCGTTTGAAGCTCGCGATCCCGAACGCGGAACGGATTTTTTATCTGGCTCAGGCATTTCAAGACGGAATGTCGATCGACGAAGTTTTCGAACTGACCAAGATCGACAGGTGGTTCTTGAGCAATCTGGCGGAGATCGTGACCGGAACGCAATGTTTGAAGACTAAAGATTTGCTGCACGCCAAGAAACTCGGTTTTTCGGATCGCCAACTGGCTGTGGCGAATGAAGCCAGCGTAACTGAAATCCGTGCGAAGCGGCAGTCGTCAGGCGTAATTCCCACTTATCGCCTCGTCGATACCTGCGCGGCAGAGTTTGAAGCTTACACGCCGTATTACTACTCGACGTATGGCGACGAGAACGAGCGGCGTGAAAGTGGTAAGCGAAAGATCATGATCCTGGGTGGCGGACCGAACCGGATCGGCCAGGGAATTGAATTCGACTATTGCTGCGTGCACGCGGCTTTTGCCCTGCGTGAACTCGGATTCGAAACAATCATGGTCAACTCGAATCCGGAAACGGTCTCCACGGATTACGACACGAGCGATAAACTTTACTTTGAGCCGCTCACGCTCGAAGACGTGCTCAACATTTATGACCAAGAGAAACCCGAAGGCGTGTTCGTCCAGTTTGGTGGCCAAACGCCGCTAAATCTGGCGGGCGGATTGAAGGCGGCGGGCGTGCCCATTCTTGGCACGCAGCCTGAAAGCATCGAGACCGCAGAAGATCGGGGCTTGTTTGCGGGGATGCTTGACAAACTTGGTCTGGGCCAAACCCCGAATGGGTCCGCGACGAGCACCGAAGACGCCGTGGCAATAGCCAGAAAAATCGGCTATCCTGCACTTGTTAGGCCGAGCTTCGTTCTTGGCGGACGCGCCATGGAGCTTATCTACAATGAGGAGGACCTTTGGCGCTACATGGCGAGCGCAATTGAGGTAACGCCTGATCGTCCCGTGCTGATCGATCGTTTTTTGGAAGATGCGATTGAGGTGGATGTCGATTGCATTTCTGATGGCGAAACGACAGTGATCGGTGCAATCATGGAGCACATCGAGGAGGCAGGCATTCACAGCGGTGACAGCGCATGCGTCATTCCGACGTTTTCCTTGTCGCAAATAATTCTGGATGAGATTTCTGCTGCCACAAAGGCGATGGCGCGCGAGTTGAAGGTGCGAGGCCTGATGAATGTGCAATTCGCCGTGAAGGGCGACGACGTTTACGTTCTGGAAGTGAATCCGCGCGCGTCCCGTACGGTTCCCTTCGTTAGCAAGGCAATTGGTGTCCCGCTTGCAAAACTTGCTGCCAAAGTGATGACCGGAAAATCATTGCGCGAGCTTGGTTTCACCGAGGAAATCGTGCCGAAGCATTTCTCGGTGAAGGAAGCTGTGTTCCCCTTCCTGCGTTACGAAGGCCTGGATATATCGCTTGGTCCGGAGATGAAATCGACCGGCGAAGTCATGGGCATCGATGTGGATCTCGGCCTGGCCTATGCAAAATCGCAGATGGCGGCGCCGCCGCCACTGCCGAAAAAAGGAAAGGTGTTCATCAGCGTCAAGGACACTGATAAGGAAGCTGTGATTCAGGTCGCGCGGGAGTTTGTGAAACTCGGCTTCGAAATCATTTCCACAAGCGGCACTGCGGATGCCCTTACAAAAGCGCAAATCAAGCTCACCAAGGTCTTCAAAATTCACGAAGGACGCCCAAACGTCCTGGACCGCATCAAGAATGGCGACATCAACTTCATCATCAACACGCCGAGCGGGAAAATTCCGCGCGAACACGAAGTGGTCATTCGCAATGCGGCGCTAGCTGCGAAGATTCCTATCATGACGACGGTGCGCGCGGCGCTTGCAAGCGCGAACGGAATACGGTCACTTCAAAAACGGAAAGTTCAGGTGCGCAGTCTGCAGGAATACCATAAGTGAACGACGAACTCCGAATGACCGAAATGACAAATGCCCCAGGGGTTCACTTCCGTCATCCCGAACGAAGCGAGGGATTTCGCAAAGCGTCGTCGATTACCTCCATAGATTGCCTGATCCATGATCTGATGTGTGATCCTTCTCCCGCGACTGCGGGATCAGGATGACCGCGCGTTCTATGTCATGTTGAACGTTCATCGCTGAGCGTTACCATTGCTACACATGAAACTTTTATTTTGCTGCTTGATCGCGTCTACGCTTGTCGCAGCGGTAGCCGCGGAAGAAAAGAAAGAAACTTCTCCTATGAATGCTTCAAACGAAGTTGCTGTCATCAAAACTAACGAAGGCGAAATGGTGGTGCAGTTTTGGACTGACGCCGCGCCAGATACAATCCAGAATTTTAAGAAGCTGGCGCGTCAAGGCTTTTACGACGGCACCATCTTCCATCGCATCGTCAAAGGGTTCATGATTCAGGGGGGCGACCCCAATTCAAAGGATTCGGCGAAAGAGAGCTCTTACGGACAAGGCGGGCCTGGATATCAAATCAAGGCTGAATTTAACAACCATTCCCATGATCGCGGTGTCATCTCGATGGCGCGAGGGCCTGATCCAGATTCGGCCGGCTCGCAATTCTTCATCTGCCTCGCACCCGTTCGGCGACTCAATGGGCAATACACGACGTTCGGCAAATTGATCAAAGGCGATGACGTGCTCGACAAAATCGGCAACACGCCGGTCGAAGGAAATGCGCAGGGCGAAGTGAGCAAGCCGACGAAACGCGTGGTGATCGAAAGCGTGAAGATCGTGCCGGCGGAATCGGTTAAGTAATTAGCTCACCGTCATGTCGAGCGAAGTCGAGACATCCCGTGGAGAAACCTCAGGGGTATCGCAACGGGATTCCTCGACTTCGCTCGGAATGACGAAAATTGCGCTTATCCAGATGCGTTGCGGCCCGGAACCGGACAAGAATTTCTCGCGAGCGATTGAATTCATTCGCGAGGCGGCACAAAAAGGCGCCCGGATTGTTTGTTTACCGGAGCTTTTTCGGTCGCAATACTTTTGTCAGACAGAAGACCACCAGAATTTCGCTCTGGCCGAGGAAATTCCGGGCAAATCAACATCGGCGCTGGGAGAAGTGGCGCGAGAAACCGGCACGGTGATTATCGCTTCACTTTTCGAGAGACGCAGCGCCGGCGTTTATCACAACACCGCGGCAATCATCGACGCGAACGGAAAATTGCTCGGCAAATACCGCAAGATGCATATCCCGGACGATCCGCTGTATCACGAGAAGTTTTACTTCGCACCCGGCGACCTTGGGTTTCAGGCGTGGCCGACAGCGCAGGGCAAGATCGGCGTCTGCGTTTGCTGGGACCAATGGTATCCGGAAGCGGCGCGCCTGACGGCGTTGCATGGCGCGGAGATTATTTTTTATCCAACAGCAATCGGTTGGCACCCTTCGGAAAAAAAGCAGTTCGGCGCAGCACAACATTCCGCGTGGGAAACGATTCAGCGCAGTCACGCAATCGCGAATGGATGCTACGTCGCCGTGCCAAACCGCGTCGGTCATGAAGCGCCTGCGGGCGGCGATGGCATTGAATTTTGGGGACAAAGCTTTGTTTGCGGCCCGGACGGCGAAATTCTCGCAAAAGGTTCCGTCGACCGGGAAGAGATTGTGATGGCCGACGTCGATTGGAGCCGCGTCAATGAGCAGCGCACGCATTGGCCATTTTTGCGGGATCGCCGCGTCGATGCCTACGGCGAAATCAATCGACGCCTGATCGATTAAGCGTAGCACAGACATCCTGTCCGCCCGCCGTACAGCGGGCCTGATCCGTCCGGTGTGCCGATCTCAGGAAATGAAACGCGTGCTGTTTTGAATTCCTCTTTGTGTTAATGACCATGGCGGTGAGTACCAGGGAATCTCAACAGATGCGTCGGGCATGGTATCGGCCTTCTTTAACGATCCAGATCATGATTGGGTTGGTTGTTGGGGGTGTGATCGGGTGGCTGAGGCCAGATTGGGGGAATGCCGTTTATTTTTTGCGCGACATTTTCATTAACCTGATCAAATCCATCATCGCGCCGCTTGTGTTCTCGACCATCGTGGTGGGAGTTGCAGGCGCAGGAGCCTTGCGAAAGGTGGGACGGATGGGCGTGAAAGCGCTCATCTATTTCGAGATCGTCACGACTGCGGCGCTCTTTATTGGATTGGCCGTAGTCAATTTCACGAAGCCCGGCATAGGCGTAACTCTCGCCGCCACCGACACCAACGTAATTAAAACAATCGAACAAAGTCATCCAAAGACTCTGGTCGAAACGATCGTCCATGCGTTTCCGTCGAGCGTGATCGAAGCAATGGTGCGCGGTGACGTTTTGCAAATCGTCATGTTTAGCGTGCTATTTGCGCTCGCCGTGTCAGCGATCGGCGAAAAGGGGAAACCAATCGTCCGGGCGATGGAGAGTCTGTCCCAGGTCATGTTCAAATTTACGAATTATGTGATGCTGTTCGCGCCGATCGGAGTCGGCGCGGCGATGGCGCACACGATTGGCACGCAGGGTCTCGGCGTCCTGGTGAATCTCGGCAAATTGATCGGCTCACTTTATCTGGCTCTCGTGATTTTCATCTTGTTAGTCTTCGGATTGGTAATCTGGATCGTTCGGATTCCGTTGCGGCAATTCGTCAGAGCCGTGCGCGAGCCTGCGACGCTTGCATTCGCGACCACGAGCAGCGAATCGGCATTGCCAAAAGCGATGGAGTCGATGGAGCGTTTCGGTGTGCCGAGGCACATCGTCGGGTTCGTGATGCCCACGGGATATTCATTTAATCTCGACGGCTCGACCCTTTACCTTGCGCTCGCATCCGTGTTCGTGGCGCAAGCCGCCGAAACGACCATGGGTTGGCACATGGATTTCGGTCAACAAATTGTGATGATGCTAACGCTTATGCTCACCTCCAAAGGCGTTGCGGCGGTCCCGCGTGCGTCGCTGGTCATTTTGCTGGCGACGCTGAACAGTTTTTTGCCGTCCGGTCTGGGGCCGATCGGCGTTGCGATCATTTTTGGCGTGGATGAATTAATGGACATGGGCCGCACCTGCGTGAATGTGATCGGCAATTGTCTGGCGACAGTCGTGGTCGCACGCTGGGAGAAAGAATTCGATGAAACCCGCGCTCGCGTTTTTGGCACGCCCGCTGAAGCGGAGTTGGATTTGAAATCAGGTGAGGTTGCCTTCGCCGACGCAGTCGCTCAAGGTGACTGAGGGGTCGCTGCTCGAATGTCGGATGTCGCGGCTGCCGCTGATATAGTTGTCTGCGGAGTGCAACCGTCGCCTAGATGAATTTCCTTTGAAGAATGCAGGTTGACAATGCCAACTACATCTCCAAAGTGCCAACGCCTCACCTTCAAAATCTATGAAAAAAATCATCGCAGCGTTCCTAGTATTCTCTTCCATTGCATTGAGCGTTATAGCCCTTGGCGTCGGCCGTTCGGGAACGACTCGACCGAATCCTAACGCTGACGCCTTCAACCAGGGGCCGGACGTGGATAACACGAGCGCCATCGTGCAACTCAAAGGCGATCCAATAAGTACGAATCCCAGCACGAAACCGCCACATGGCAGAAAGATTGATTTCAACGGCCAGGCGGTAAGATCATACCGCGCACAACTGAATCAGAAGCGCAACGAATTCAAACGTTGGCTGCGAACAAATGCCCCCAGCGCAAGGGTTACGGGCGAGTACGATGTCGCACTTAACGCAGTGGCGGTGCAACTCAACGGGACGCCGCTAGCGAGAATCGCAGCCGCTCCAATGGTGCAGAGCGCCGAATACAATGCGCTTTACCACCCTACTCTGAGCGAGAGCTACAAAATCATCAACGCGTCTGACGCCTGGACTGCCGCTGGCGGCAGGGCGACTGCCGGCGCCGGCATCAAGATCGGGGACATCGATTCGGGTATCGACAACACACATCCTTTCTTTGACCCAACCGGCTTCAGCTATCCGCCGGGTTTTCCAAAGTGCGATGCGGCTGACAGCGCTTCGCATCACGAGGATCAGGACTGCAACTACGTTTCGCAAAAAGTTATTGTTGCCAAAGTTTTCAATAACAACGCCCACCAGCAGGGTTTGGACGCTCAAGCCATCCAGGATCACGGCACACACACCGCTGGCATAGCAGCTGGAGTGACTGGCAAAACTGCTGTTGTAAACGGCGTGAGCATCGATGACATGTCGGGCATCGCTCCAGGCGCGTGGCTGGGTAATTACAATGTTTTCCCCGGTGACGTGTTGAACGCCCGCAGTGAAGACATTCTGAACGCCGTTGATGCGGCAATCGAGGACGGGATGGATGTTCTCAATCTGTCGCTAGGTGGAAGCTACCATGGTAACAATGACCTGCTTGCCCATGGTCTCGACAACGCCGTCGATGCAGGACTCGTAGTGGCCGTTGCTGCTGGTAACAGCGGTCCGGGTCAAGGCACGCTTGAATCCCCGGGCCGCGCGCGCAAGGTCATCACTGTCGCCGCGAGCACAAACCAGCATTTCGTCGGGCAGCCTTTGACATATCCCGCCGGCGGCGGAACAACGATCGGCGCCGCAGTTGGTGACTTCGATCCGCTGCCTGCAGCCTCCTTTGATCTGTTCGACACTCAGTCGGACGGTTGCGCCAGCGTCGATCCGGGCGCTTCCGGTAAGCTCGCGCTCATCGATCGCGGGACGTGCGTGTTCAGCCAGAAAGTCGCAAACGCTAAAGCGGCAGGTGCGGTTGGCGTTGTGATCATCAACAACGTCGCTGGGGATCCTATCGCAATGGCCAGGACGGCAGGCTTCGATGATGATCTGCCGGCGGTCATGATCGGAAAGAACGAAGGGGCAGCGCTGCGAACGGCCAACCCGCCGACAGCGTCCGCCGACGCGACCTTCCAAGAGTTCACACTTACTGGCAACCAAGACATCCTGGCTGGCTTCAGCAGCCAGGGTCCAACGGCGGTTGATTTTGCCGTCAAGCCTGACGTGACCTCGGTTGGGGTGAACGTCCTCAGCTCGATCACCTGCGTGGGCAAGGGGCCCGGCTGTCCAGGCGACGGTAGTGGCTGGGCTTTCTTCAGTGGCACCTCAATGTCGACGCCGCACATCGCTGGCTCAGCGGCCGTGCTCCTGCAACTGCATAACGACTGGACGCCTGCGCAAATCAAGTCGGCGCTCGTCAACCGCGCCGATTTGGTGGTCAAGGACGCCGTCACCGGCACGCACGACGTCGGCCCGACAGCGCAGGGAACTGGGCGCGAGAACCTCTCGGTATCTGCCGACTCAACAACGTGGATGGATCCGGCTTCGGCGAGCTTCGGCCGTGTGACCGTTGGTCGTCCGACTTCGGTTACCATCACACTAAACAACCCGACAGGCACCGATCAGACGTTCAGCGTCTCGACGACAAAGTTTACGCCGAGTACGTTCGGGAATACGGTACCGCTGGCGTTCAACGCCGGCACCTTAAGCTCACCTGATCTCGCGATCACTGTTCCGGCCAGCGTAATGGTACCGGCCAACGGTTCGACGACGCTCACGGTGACCGTCAGTGCGCCGCAGGGCTCCGCAGTGCAGGGCTGGGTCAATCTTGATGGTGAGCTCGATAACGACCTGCATTTCTCGTATTACGCGCAAGTCGTCCCGTAACAACGGTATAGCAAAGTAGTTCTACAAAGCAGGGACGCGAACAAAATCGCGTCCCTGCTGTTTTCTTGGCAGTCCCGTCAGACATTTGCAGCGTCCGCATCATGAAGGATCGACAAAGCTGGATGATTTCAGCTAACGTTCGTGAGCCATGCCATTTTTGCACACGCTCACGGGAGCAATTTATCTGACCCAGATCTTCGGCTCCGCTTTTCTTGCGATTCTCTTCCTTCAATCCGGGATTGATAAAATCATCGATCACCGCAGTAACCTCGAGTGGCTAAAGGGGCATTTTGCCAAAAGCCAGTTGGCCGGAGTTGTATCCGTTCTGTTGGCAGCGATCACAATTCTCGAAGTTGCAGCCGGAGCACTAAGCGCGATTGGATGCATCATCTTAATCGTTTCGCGAGAAACGACCCTGGCCTTTTACGGCGCTGTTATTTCAGCCGTTGCCTTGATTGCACTGTTCTTCGGACAACGCATGGCAAAGGATTACGCCGGCGCGGCCGTGCTTGTTCCGTACTTCCTGCTCGCGCTAGTCGCAATTTATCTGCTCGCGCAGTGATAAGCAGGTGAGAAGTAAAATGCGCGGTGCCGCGACACTTCTCACCTCTCACTAATCACGTTCACTAACTATTTCTTGCCGATCTTTGGCGGCAGGAGCCAAAGAAGTTTTCCTTCCTCAGATTCGGGATCTACATCGACCAGCGCGACGCCAGCCTTGGCGAGTTTGAGCGACGCGCCAGTTAATCCTGAAATAACATTCGTGAAGTCCGGTTCGTGACCGACAAGCATCAGAATGTTTGCCCGATGCCGCTTCACCACCGTTCGCAACTTACTTCTGCCAAATCCCGGTGCGAGCGATTCATCCTTGCGCACCTTGGCTTTGAGGTAGTCGGCCGCGATTTCGGCGGTCTCCGCCGCACGGGGCAATGGGCTGGTCACAATCAAGTCGGGTCGCACTTTCAGGCGGTCCAGAAATTTCGCTACGTCGCGCATTTCTCTTTTTCCGCGCTTGGTTAACGGGCGTTCGTCATCGGGTTTCTTCCAGCTCGGCCAATCGGCCTCACCATGTCTTAGAAAATAAAGTTTCATGTTTAACAGAGTTAAAAGGTTAGAGGATTACAAAGTTAAGAGGAAAGGATTTGATGACGGTCCATTTTAACCTTGTAACTCTTTTGACATTTTTACCGCCTCAAAGAATCTGCCACTTCGGTCGCCGTGTGCGCGAGTCAATTTGCCAGAGGCGAACTCCGCCCAGGAACGCGTTCCGGTTATGTCCGAGTTCAACTCCCTTCGGGATCTTGTTCAATTCCTTGGCGTTTCCACCGCCTAGCACGACATAATCGGCAATGAGTGATTTCTTCAATTGCACGAGGGCGTGTTGAACATCGCGCTGCCAGACTTTCTCGCCGACCCGTGCGTGGCCGGCTTCGCCAAGGTAATCCTCAATAATACTGCCGTTGCGATAGGGCAAGTCGCCTAGTTCGAGAGGGAGGACATAACTATCCCAAACCAGGGCGGATCCAAGTCCTGTCCCAAGTCCAAGAAAGAGCATTCGGCCACCATGATAGCTGCCGAGCGCCTGCATAGATGCATCATTGATGATGCGCACTGGTTTGCCCAGCGCTTTCTTGAAGTCGAATCTGACCCAGCCTTTGCCCAGATGTTTCGGCTCGCTGACGATTTTGCCGTTGCGCACCGGGGAAGGAAACCCGAGTGAAACGGCGTCGAACTCCCAATCGGCAACCAGCGGTTTGATTTGGTTCACCATCGCACCCGGCGTCAATTTCCGTCCCGACTTGAATTTTCTCCTCGCAGCACGCGAAATCATCAGCTTCACATTTGAGCCGCCGACGTCGATAACGAGGATTTTATTCTTCAAGGTTGTTTTCGGGGTGTAGCCGGCGCCGGCGATGCCGGCGTTGTCTTAACTGAGGGCGCCGACTTCTCACCACCGTCAGTTTCCGGATTCGTGGTAACGGGCGGATCGGTGGCAACGATCATCGGAATTAATTTGTCTGCGCGCAATTTTTTCTTGGAACCGGTCATTTTTTTCGCGCGCTCGCGAGAGACTTCGCGGAAATGCCATTGCGCCTGGGCGCGTGGTTCTGTTCCTTCAGGCTTCAATCGACGATAGGTCCCGTCGGGCAGCAACTCCCGCGCCTTAACGCGATCATGCAAGAAACTCGGTAGCACCTCGTTGATAATCTGATCGCGCAATGCCGGGTTTTCGACGGGGAACGCCAGTTCGATGCGCCGGAAAAAATTTCGTGGCATCCAATCCGCGCTGGAAAGGAACACTCGAGGCTGGCCGGCATTCTCAAAATAAAAAATTCGGCTATGTTCCAGGAAGCGACCGACAATACTAATGACACGGATATTCTCGCTCGTGCCGGGCATTTTAGGCCGCAAACAACAGATGCCGCGGACGATCAAATCGATGGTCACATCCGCGCGCGAAGCTTCGTACAGTTTCTCGATGATCTCCTGATCGACGAGCGCGTTCAATTTCGCGACAATGCGAGCCGGTTTGCCTGCCCGAGCGTGGTCACGCTCCCGCTCAATTAGCTTGATGAGACGGCTGTGCATATCAAACGGGGCGACCATCAATTTTTTTAGTCCT
>Ga0193707_1000800_pt1 | contig 11204 bp, 9 predicted proteins | sample U3c2metaG_FD_143043 | JGI IMG/M metagenome (GOLD analysis project Ga0193707, IMG submission 143043) | Soil microbial communities from a riparian zone of the East river system, Colorado, United States - U3c2 | ecosystem: Environmental > Terrestrial > Soil > Riparian zone | place: USA: East River...
GGCCGGCATCGGAGGCATTGGCGGCATCGGAGGCATCGGAGGCACTTCGGGCATATCAGGCATATCAGGCATGTCAGGCATGTCGGGCATGTCAGGCATGTCGGGCATGTCGGGCATGTCGGGCATATCGAAATCCAACATGAAAGTCGGCGGGAGCAGATCCATGTCCATCTTCATGTCCGCCAGGCCACGGAGTTTCATGTCGTCCAGGGCATCGAGCCGGTCTCCCAGATCGGAGAGATCCACAGACGGCCACTCGGGCGGAAGGGTCGGCGCTCGCTTCGCCCTCGGCGCAGGGGTCGGCTGCGCGGTCGATGGCTTTGCGCTCGTCGAAGGAGGCACTGGCGTCGGCGCGGGGGTCGGATTTTGCGCTTCGCTCGTCAGGGCGCAAATGCCCAACGCGGCCGCAATGAAAGTTGCCTTGATCATCCTTGCCTCATTCTGATGATTGAGTGGTTGCTACGGCGGAATTGAGACGCGATAGAACGTCCCCCTGCTCGACTGCCTGATGAATCAGATCGAGATCGCTCCTGTTCTTCTCGCTTCGCAGTCGCGCGATCTGTACGAGCACGAGCTCGAGGTCCTCGAGGAGAGAGTGAAGCCTCGGATCCTGCGCGGCCGCCGGTGAGTCGATGAGGAGACGAGTGGTCACGAGGAGGTCGGTCGCCCTGGTGGCAAAGGCTGCGTCCGTCCTTCCATTCGCATCTTTGGCCGGGAGCGAGATGAGAAGCGCCGCCGCCTGGCCGAGGTAGCGATTGGTCTGATCGCGGTAGGCGTCGGCGACGGCCGACGTGTCGGAGGCGGGCGAGGTCGGATTCGCCGCGATCGCCGACGGTGACGGCGCACTCTCCGCCGGCTTCGCACCGCTCGGGATGTAGCGGCCAATACCGACGCCGACAACGAGCGCCGCGGCTGCGGCGAGCCATGGCGCGCGCGATGTCAGTCCGCGCCTCGTGGAGATTGGAACCGGCGCATTGAAGTGTGCGTCCTCGATCGTCGTCCACATCTCATCGAGAGGCGGTTCCGGCGGAGCGTTGAAGCTCCGCGGCAGATCGCGGATCAGTTCGTCGAAGCGGTTGTCGTCCATCATCCTACTCCTTGAATGCGGCGAGCTCTTGCCTGAGCTGCGCCCTTGCCGCGGACAGCCTGCTCTTGCACGTCCCCTCGGGGACGCCCAGGATGCCGGCGATTTCCGCGTGCGTGTATCCCTCGATGTCGTGCATTATCAGCGTCATCCGATAGGCTTCCGAAAGATTGTCCACCGCCCGCGAGATGCATTCCTTGAGATCCGGCTCCGCTTCGGGAGCGCTGACCTCTATCGAACGCGCCTCATCGAGCTCCACTTCACGTGCCATCCGTAGCTCGCTCCGCCTCGCGTTGGAAACTACGGTTACTACGATTCGGTGCAGCCAGGTCGAGAAAGCGGCATCCCCGCGGAACTGCGAGAGCCTGGAGAACGCACGGATGAATGTGTCCTGCGTGAACTCCCTGGCCTTCTCCGCGTCCCCACTCAGTCGGAACGCGAGCGAGTACACGCGGGGCGCGTGCGTGTCGTACAGCGTACGCCCGGCCAACCGATCCCCCGCGATGACCTGGGCGATAAGCTGTGTTTCGTTCACGCGGTGATGCTGTCCGTCGCGATCATGATTGCTGAATAGTTCGACACGGGGATCAACCGAATCGTTCGGTCGTTGGTGGCGGGCTAACTTAGGACTGCGGACTGACCGCTTAGGACTGCGGGCCAACTGCTATTTCGGATTGCTGACTGACTACGGATTGGGGGACTAACTGCGAACTGCGGACTTGACGTCGTAGTTGGTCCTCACTTCGTAGTACGTCCTCAATCCGCAGTTAGTGTCCCAATCCGCAATTAGTCTGCGATTCGCAATTGCAGTTGGTTCGCAGTCCTCAGCGGTTAGCCCGCAGTCCTCAGTTGTCAGCTACTTAACCCCGCGTCGATCAACTAGCCCCGCCTCAATCGACATGCGCAGATCGTAAGGCACGACGGGTACCGGGAAATCCGCGCTCCGGTTCCAGCCGAGCGAGTTGGCGCGGACCCGGATCATCACTTCCTGCGCTTCGGCGGGATCACCGAAGGGAGTCTTTCGCCAGCGGTAGCTCTCGCGCAGGATCCGGGATGTCATGCGGAGGCTCGCCATCGACGCGTGCGATGTAAGAGTGACGAGCGCGCCGCCTCCTTCGCTCGCCGCGCGGGAGAGCCGCACGGTCTCCGTGCCCTCGGGCTCCAGGCCAGCGATGACGACGAGCGCGAATCCTCCGCAGCGGAGGAGCTCCTCAGCTCCACGGAGTCCGTGCTTTCGATTGCGCGGGCGCACGAGGATCGGTCCCTCTTCCCAGAATGGACCGGCGACGGTGCCAAGCCCGTCGATCCAGACTGCTCTCTCGCCCTGGGCAACGGTGGTGTGACACGCAGCTCTGAGAACCGCTGTAGCTCCACCCTGCGGCATCCAGACAGTGAGCCGTCCACGAGGAAGGCCGCGTCCGGGAAGAATTGCATCGAGTTTGTCGATGCCCGTCGCCAACGGTTCCGCGGTCCGGTGAGTAACCGGTGTCGCATCCGGAAATCGATGCTCGATGAGGGCGCGGATGGCGGCGTTGCGGTCGGACATAGCTCTGCTAGGATATCCCGAACATATACCGAAAGCAAGAAGGGTACCGGCAGAAAAAAAGGGGAGCCAATCGGCTCCCCCAGACAACACACTGCAACTTGCTACAACAGCTAATCAATCTCTGAAGAGCAGAAGTAAATGCCGTCCAAGCTGCAGAATTCCTTGTTGAATGCTTCAGCAGTGCCGTGATGACCAGACTCACCGTCGACGGTAGCATCGAACGTGATGACAGCACACGCCTCTCCGGCGCCGCAACTAGGATTGGCCTGGAACGAAGTGACCTGGTCGATCCTGACCGTGTGAATGATGCCATCAGAGTCGGCGATCTTGAGCGTGCCCATCCCGGACAGTTTCTGGTCGGTGCGCTGGAATCGTGCGTTGGCGGAGGCACTCGTACCAAGTTCGGTCGGCTGCACGTTGTCTAGCCGAAGCCATGCCGTTCCCAGGAAAGTCAATGATTCGTCGCCGACGGCTTGTGCCGCAACCGTAGACTCGATGCTTGTTCCGTTCGCGAAATAAGCACCGTTAAATGCACCGGTGAAAGGCGTGCTGCTGATGGTGATGTTGATCGCGGCATCCACCGGCGGCGGAGGAGGGTTGCCGAGAAACCCGAGGTCCGGATTCTTGGCACTCAGGAGCGCGTGGGAATTTGCTGGTGACGTCGAGTCCATACAGGCAGCGGCGACGACAACAGCGACGAGCGGGAGGAGGAGCGGGAACCGTTTCATAGGCAGGCCCTTGTGAAAAAGTGAACCGACCAGCCTCACCTGGACGGTGGTAAAGGAACGGGGACACAAATGTATTTGCTTCGAGAATCGCCACCATTACCGGATGCCTAACCATCCTGCCGTGACTCATACGCCGGATCGAGGTCTCCACCCGATGCCAGGATGAGGGGGTCTAATGTATTCGTCTTGGGAAAATGCGCCATAGCAGAGCTTGGGTCCGCCGCTAACTACCCCCCAAGCGGCGGATTCCGGCCCGCGCGTCCTGGACAAGGGTCTGAACCTCTGGATCGCCTCGCTCCCAAGCGCGAAGCACGAGTCGATATGACCTCAGGGCGACGTCCCTTTGGCCCGCGGCTTCCGCGAGCTTCCCCCTTTCCAAGGCGATCACGATCTCGGCCGGGGTCAAGAGCGAGTAGAGGCGCTGCCGGAGGATCTTGTCAGCGGCACCGAAGTCGCGGCCCCTCTCAAGCAATCGGGCAGTCATTAGATGGTCCCCGTCGCAGCGAAGGCAGAGGGTGTCCGACAGTAGCGCGAACGCCTTGACCGCGTTTGCGGTGTCGCGGCGGGCGAGGAACAGATAGGCGCGCGCGGCCTGGGCCTCGTAGCCCAGACTTTTGTCGGCGCTTGTCTGTGCGCTCCTCACGCGCTGCTGAAGCAGGGCAATGATCGATGCCGTGTCGCCTCGAGTCGCCCACCACAGAAGTCCGAATCGACCCTCCGGCTTGCCGGACGCCAACCATTTGGCGAACACGGCGGATGCAGTATCGGGGTCGATCGCGCCGAGGTTCGCCAGTTGAGAAAAGAGTCGCGACGGACGGTTTCCCAAAGCCAGATACGCCTCGTGCAGGCGCCCGCGATAGGCGAGTTGCAGCGGCAGGTAGCTCGCCAGCTTGCCCGAGTCCGCAGCGAAGCTCTTCGAGCTGTGCGGATGCCGGGCAAGGGCCCGCAAAAACCGGAGTGCGGTCTCAGCTGAATCGGGCCAGCGGCGTACGAGCCCCCAAGCGTTCAGGAGCCCATCCGAGCTGGCGTGGTCCAGGGCCTTCTCGACGCTATCGGCGTCCGCGGATCCAGCCGGATCGGTTACCAGGTTGAGGAGGCGAATTCCGTCCGCGTGCTCACCGGCCGGGTTGCGGGCGAGATACTGAAGTGCGGCCGCGCGGCCGGCCGGCGCGCCTTCCAGCGTAAACCCGAGCTCCACGAGGTGTATGTACGCGGGGGCGAACGCTGAATCGAGCGCGACCGAGCGATTGAACGCATCACGGACCTCTAGCTCGCTCATGTCGAACATGCTTCCGTAGCCGTGATGGAATCGCGCTTCGCCCACCACATACCATACTTCCGGATCATTGGGGTAACGCGCGGCGGCTTCATTTACGGTTGCGAAGAGACGACGCGCGAGTGACCAGTCAGGCTGGTTCATGTCGGCGCCCTCGAGGGCCGACCGAAGCGAGTCGGCGGCGATAAGAAGACTGTCGCGGGGTGCCAGGTTCCGGTTCCTGGCGCCAGCCCGAAGAGCGAATTGACGCGTAACAGAATCGGCTTCGCTGCTTCGCCACGAGGCGACCTGACCCGCCCTTCTGAGCGCCAGCGCAAACCCTGTATCGATCGAGATTGCGCGCGCGTACGACACGTCAGCGGAATCCCAGGATGTGCGCCGGTAATATTGTTCTCCCTCCAAGAACGCCTTCAGAGCCTGCGCGGAATCCGAGCCAATAGATGTCACTCGAACTGCGCTAATGCGATGCCGTTTCCCGAGCTCATTCACGACCCGGAGAGTCAGAGCATTGGCCAGCCGCTTCACGTCGACGCTTATAAGATCGACATCGGCAAGTACGGAATCCGTCGCCGCATCGGCCAGCTCGAAATGGAGTCGCACGGAATCCGATGCCGCGCCCGCTGGCACGAGAGATCCGTAGATCGCGTACTGGGCGCCCGTGCGCTGCGCCAACTGGACCGCAGGCTCTCTCACAGATCGCGCACCGTCCTGCCAGTTCCGGATCGCGAGCACCGGTGGTACGATCCTGAGAAGCCCCGCGCCGTCCATGTTGCGCGAAAGCAGATCGACCATTCCTTCATGCCAGACTTTCAGGGCGCGGGTGCTCACGTCGAACGGCGCAACGACGACGGTCACGATCTCGTTGGGCATCTCCTTAGGCCGGTGGAGAACATACCAACCGCCCGCAAGCGCCAAAACACCGACCAGGACGCCAGCCGCGATTTTTCCGATTGGCAGTCGGTCCAGGTCCCTGACTACCGGAATCCGGGAAATCGCGGAACGCTTGCCTGTTCGCGGCGCGCAAGCCGCGCCGAATTCGCCCGCCGTCTGAAACCGGTTTGCGGGGTCTTTCTGTAGTGCTTTATCGATGGCGCGGGAAACCGGTATCGGCACATCCAGTCGATCGATGCGCGGTGGCGGTTTTGTGAGGTGTGCCGCGAGAATTGACTGCGTGCTCGTGCCGGTGAACGGAGCGATACCAGCGAGCATCTCGTAGGCAACTACACCGAGCGAATAGATATCCGCGCGAGAATCGACGTCGGAGCTGCCGACGGATTGCTCCGGCGCCATATAACCGACGGTGCCGATCGAAATCCCTGTCCGAGTCAGCCTTTCGCCGGTGACATGACCGGGGCCGGCCAATGCGGCCGCGATACCGAAATCCGCGAGCACCGCTTGGCCGTCCTCGAGGAGGATGTTCTCGGGCTTGATATCCCGATGAATGACTCCCTGCTTGTGAGCGTACGCGAGCGCGGACGCGACCTCGCAGAGGATGCTGACGGCGTGATCTACCGGAAGCTTGTGCTCGCGAATAAGCCGGGCGCGCAGCGATTCGCCGTGGATGAACGGCATTATGTAGTAGAGCAGGCCGTTCTTCTGCCCCGCGGTTATTATCGGAAGTATGTGTGGGTGCTGGAGGTGCGCGGTTACTTCCGCCTCCCTCTTGAACCGCGCCGCCATCATGTCGCTCGTGAGCTCCGGCGGCAGGATCTTGATCACGACCTTACGATTGAGCGCCAGATCCGTGGCCATGAACAGTCTGCTCATGCCTCCACCCAACAGCTCCCCATCTACTCGGTAGCTGTCGGCGAAGCTCTTTCGCAGATCCTCAAGCAGATCGTCCACGCGAGCCTGGATGGAGTGGAAGGGTTGCGTCGGGTAAGAACATACGGCGGGCCAGGAGTACCCGCGACACTGTTCAGTCGTGGCATCGACGCGTGTGGACCGAACGCTACCGCATGGCTTCCTCGGGCAGTGCTGAGTTTCTTCTCCGAGCGGTGTATAAGGACCGGGTAAACACCCCCTGGGGCCTGATTTATGAATTACCCTTCGGGTCAGCCCCTATACCTACCCGGGGCCCATCATCTCTCAATTCCTGATGCTAGAAACGTCGTCAAATAGATTATTTTCTATCCCCATGCTCGTATCGTTCGTGCTCGCGGCTTCGCTTGCTTGTGCGGCAAGCAAAGACGCCGGACCCTCACCCGGAGTGGGGGCGATTCCGCCCGAGGGTTCTCTCGCTTCAACTGCCGCTCCCCAAGGCGTGACGGGGAGTGCGTCATCGACGCCCCCGAGTGCGCCCGCAGCGTCGAACGCGGCTTCGAGTACGCCCACGGGTACTGCAAAGGACTCCGCCGCAAAGGATCCCCCAATCACCGTTCCTTCGGTAAAAGGCCGCACCAAGAAGGACAGTCTGGCGCTCGTAAAAGCCGTCACAGCGGGATTGGAAAACACGCGTTGGCCGGTGAAAACCCCGCCTCCGCTTCCGGGATCTATTCTGCCTGGCCGGCGCATCGTCGCTTTCTACGGGAATCCACTCTCAAAGAGGATGGGAATCCTCGGAGAGCTGCCGCCCGATAAAATGCTGGCGCGCTTCGACAAGGAAATCGCCGAGTGGCAGAAGGCGGATCCATCCACTCCTGTGCAGCCCGCGTTGCATCTCATCGCGGTCGTGGCGCAGGGAGGCCCTGGACGTGATGGGAAGTATCGTCTTCGCATGGCCGACACTCTCCTCGAGAAAGTCGCATCATGGGCAGCCACTCGGAACGCCCTGCTCTTTCTCGATGTTCAGGTAGGCCAGAGCACGGTACAGGAAGAACTGCCGCGCCTCGTTCCATTCCTGAAGAGACCGAACGTGATGCTCGGTCTCGATCCCGAATTCTCGATGAAACCGCGGAAGGATAGGAAGTCGGGTGAGATGGTGACCGACAAGCCGGGCGCGAGGATCGGCACCATGAGCTCTGATGATGTGAACTATGCCATCGGCCTGTTGTCGGACCTCGTGACGAAGAACAATCTCCCTCCCAAGGTTCTCGTCGTGCACCGCTTCACGCACGACATGGTCACCGGAGCGCCAAAGATCCGCCTCGACCCCCGGGTTCAGGTAGTGATCAACATGGACGGCTGGGGCCAGCCCTGGCTCAAGTACGATTCGTACCGTGTCTATGTCGAGAAGGAGCCGGTGCAGTTCACTGGATTCAAGCTCTTTTATCACAACGACACGAAACTGGGTGATCCGATTCTCACGCCGGCGGAAGTGCTGCTGTTGAATCCCAAACCCCATTACATCCAGTACCAATAGCCAGTCGCGAGCCTCGCTGGGCAGACAGGAGAGTCATATTATTGAGCGGCCGTCATTGAACTGAGACGGCCGCTCTTTCTTTTGCTGCAACTGGAGGTTTCATGACGACGAGACGGGACTTTCTGTCGAGCATGGCCGTGGCGGGACTGACGGCGCAGCCGGTGTTTCGCGAGCGCGCGATCAGGTCACTGTTCCGCGCCAACGCGATTGCTGGCGACCGCTCCCCTCTAGTCGTCGCTGACGACGAGACGTACTGGGCCGAGATTCAGCGCGCGTTCGACTCCGACCGCACGATGATCAACCTCAACAACGGCGGCTGTAGCCCGACGCCGAGCCATGTGCTCGAGGCGATGATCAGGGACCTGCGATTTTCCAATGAGCTGCCGGTAGACCACATGTGGCGGGTGCTCGAGCCGAGAGTGGAGAGCGTGCGTCGTGATCTCGCCAGCGAGTTCGGATGCGACCTGGAGGAGATGGCGATCACCCGCAACGCTTCGGAAGCGAATGAGATCATGATCTTCGGGCTCGATCTCAAGCGTGGCGACGAAGTGGTAGTCAGCAATCAGAACTATGGACGCATGATTACGTCGTGGCAGCAGCGAGAGCGGCGCGATGGCATCGTCCTCAAGCAGGTTTCATTCAAGGTTCCGCCACCGTCGGACAATTATCTCGTCGAGCAGTTCAGGGCCGCGATCACGCCGCGGACTAAGGTGATCGAGGTCACGCACATCACCAATCTCACCGGGCAGATCATGCCGGTGCGGCAGATCGTCGAGATGGCGCGGCCGCTTGGAATCGAAGTTTTCGTGGATGGCGCGCACGCGTTCGCCCACTTCCCGTTCAAGCGCGACGATCTCAAGTGCGACTATTACGGAACGAGTCTTCACAAGTGGCTACTCGCACCAGTCGGAACCGGGTTCCTGTACGTACGAAAGGAGAAGCAGAAGAATCTCTGGCCACTCATGGCCGCCGCTCCGACCCAGGACAACGACATCCGGAAGTACGAGGAGATCGGCACTCATCCGGCCGCCAACCACAACGCGATTTCCGCCGCGATGGCGTTCCACCGTGGAATCGGCGAGGACAGAAAGATCGCGAGGCTCCGCTTGCTGCGTGACCGGTGGGCAAAGCGGGTCGTGGCTGAGAGCTCGCGCGTCTCCGTGCTCACTCCGCTCGACAACCGGCAATCGGGTGCGATCGCGCTCTTCCAGGTCGAAGGGATCGACAACGTCAAGCTCGGCGCCTGGCTGTTCAATCAACACCGGATCGTGAACACGCCGATCGTGCATCCGGAGTTCAAGGGAATTCGAATCACCCCCAACGTTTACACGACGCTCGATGAGATCGACATCTTTGCCGACAAGGTTCTGGAGGCAGTCAAGAAAGGAATCCCCGCCTGATGAATTCCACATTTCTGCGCACCGCCGGACTCCTGATCGTCTCGAACACCTTCATGACGTTCGCCTGGTACGCCCACCTCAGGAACCTGAGCGACCGGAAGTGGTACATCGCCGCCATTCTGAGCTGGGGGATCGCTTTTTTCGAGTACATGTTCATGGTTCCGGCGAATCGCATCGGCTCGTCGGAAATGTCGCTGGCTCAGCTCAAGATCCTGCAGGAAGTGATTACGCTCACGATTTTCGTTCCGTTCGTGGTGCTGTACATGAGGCAGCCACTCAGGCTCGATTTTCTCTGGGCGGCGCTGTGCATTCTCGGAGCAGTGTTCTTCATGTTTCGCTCGCACGGAATATCCTGAGCGATCGATTCTCCAATTCTCATTTCGTGAGCTGAAAAACCGTGATTCTTTTCATCGCCATTGGCCTCGCCGCCGGAGTGCTCGCCGGAATGTTCGGCATCGGTGGAGGGATCGTGATCGGGCCGGCACTCATCCTCCTCGCGAAGTTTCAGCCGCAGACGGCCACCGGCACCTCGCTCGGCGCGTTGCTCCTTCCGGTCGGCGCGCTTGGCGCGTGGGAGTACTACCGCCGCGGACACCTCAACATCTCGGCGTCTCTCTGGATCGCGCTTGGTCTTCTTTTCGGGGCGTGGGCTGGTGCGAGGCTCGCGCAGAATCTCTCGGGGCCGCAGCTCCAGAAGGCGTTCGCGATATTCCTGGTGCTGATAGCGATAAGGGTGTGGGTGAAGGCGTAGGGCGACTGAAAACTGCAACTGCAAACTGAACGGGATCCGAGATCTGAGAGGCATAGATCTCAGGAAGTAGTCACCGCGCTCCGACCCTATCGTGCGCGCCTCCTGTCATTACCCGCCGCCTGTACCATAGCGCCACTCAGATATGTGCAGGGAAGTTCCTAACCCCTGGGATCTGCGCCTCTCAGATCTCGGATCACGTTCAGTTGCAGTTGTTGAGGTATCGGATCACGTTCAGTTTGCAGCTATCTAGACTGCCCGAATCTCCGGGTATCCTCCAGAACGCCCACAGCGCGTACGCGAGCATCGCCACGCCACCGCTGAAAATCGCCCACTGCACGCCGACGAAACGCGCCATCGCCCCAGCGATGAACGAGCCGATCGGCGTGAATCCGACATAAACGAACACGTAGGTAGACATCACGCGACCCCGCAGCTCGTCGGGCACGACCGATTGCAGGATGCCATTCGCGAGCGCGCCGTTGATCAGCATCGTGAGACCGAGAAAGAGCAGCACGAACGCGGCGAGATGAACGGTGCGCATCAGCGAAAAGAGAATCGTCAGCCCCGCGAACGCGTAGGCCGTGGCATTGAACAGCCGGCCGCGGCGAATTCGCGCGCCGAGGCCCGCCAGCGAGAGCGCTCCGGTCAGCGCGCCGATGCCGACGAAAGTCAGAAGCAGTCCGTAGCCGCTCGCTCCGGTGTGCAGTACATCGCGCGCGATGACGGGCATCATCGTCAGGTATTGAAACCCGAATATCGAATACACCGCGATCACACCCATCAATCCCGACACTGAGCGCGAGCTGCGGATGTAGTTCAGTCCCTGCTTCAGCTGCTCGGCGGGAGAGACGAGGTGCTGAACGGGCGCCCAGCGCGGCAGCTTGATCCGCGCAAGACTCGCGAGCACCGCAAAATAACTGAGGGCATTGATGCCGAAGCACCACGCGACGCCGAACCTGCCGAGAATAATCGCCGCGAGGGACGGGCCGACGATGCGGGCGAGATTGAATCCGCCCGAGTTGAGCGCGATCGCATCGACCAGGTCTTCCTTCGACACGAGCTCGACGATCATCGCCTGACGCGCCGGGATCTCGAACGCCGAGATCACGCCGCCGAGG
>Ga0193707_1000801_pt1 | contig 11197 bp, 11 predicted proteins | sample U3c2metaG_FD_143043 | JGI IMG/M metagenome (GOLD analysis project Ga0193707, IMG submission 143043) | Soil microbial communities from a riparian zone of the East river system, Colorado, United States - U3c2 | ecosystem: Environmental > Terrestrial > Soil > Riparian zone | place: USA: East River...
TTACAACGTTTGATGCGATCAAACGTCGGGGCGAGAGGATTTGAACCTCCGACCTCGTGGTCCCAAACCACGCGCTCTACCAAGCTAAGCTACGCCCCGAGTTCCAGCGTGATTCTTTATCATGAACTGCGCCTTCCCGCATCCGGAAATTCGGTTACATTGGCACGAAAACCGGGAATGAAAGTATTCGGGTTGATCATCTCAGCAACGCTGGGCGCTGCCGTGCCAAGCCTCCATGCACAGGACGCCGCTCCGCCGTCTGTGGATCTTTATGAGCAGCAAGACCAACTGGAACCAACGCCCTCGCCTGTACCGCCTAATGGCCCCGAACTGCCCGAGATATCGCAGCTTGACCAGAATTTTTCAAAGCCGAGATCGCTAGGACCGCAAGCGGATGGATTGCGCGTGCATAAGGAATGGCGACAGCTAAAAAATCGGACAGTGAATGACCCAGAGGTGCAGGCTGCGAAGGTGTATGCGCAGTCTGCACCGACTGATTTGGAAAAGCGGAATCGGCTACGTAATTACTACAACGTCTACTACGAACGCATGTCGGCGCTTGCTACGACTCCGGAACTCAAGTTGGCACTACAGGCACTAAAGACGTCACATCAGGGTTGGCTGGCTCAGCCAAACGTGAGGCCTACGCCAAATACCTCTACGCCCTCGCCAACACCATCGGGGACACCCGCGCCTAAGAAGCCCGCAGACAAACACAAGAAGAAGAAAGAGAAACGGCACAAGCGGTTTTGATTGGCTATCTTGCCAGCCCACAGTCCTTGCGGTATTCCTAATCGCATCCTGTTTTTGGCGCGTTCGTCTAGTGGTTAGGACACAGCCCTCTCAAGGCTGGTACACGGGTTCGACTCCCGTACGCGCTGCCATTGCTTTTCATAGGTCAATTGCGGTTGCCGGAAAGATTTGGCTTGCAAAGTCGGACACTTTTCGGACAATATATGCGCACTTAAGCACAAAAATAGCCTATGAAAGCGAAGCGCCAGAGGTTCCCAATTATCGTAAAACGCGGCTCGTCCGTCGTGAAAATTTATCGTGATCGCAAGTCCACCGGCACGTACTATCGAGTCGCCTACCATATCGGCGGAAAACGTCACCGGTTGCACTTCAACGATCTTGAAAAGGCAACCAGTGAAGCCGAAGCGAAAGCCTCGCAGTTGTCGCGCGGCGATGTAGACGCGATGCAACTGTCTGGCAAGGATCGGCTGGTTTACGGCCGCGCTGTTGAAGCCGTACGGGAATACGGTGTGCCGCTCGACGCCGCGGCTCTGGAGTACAGTGAAGCACGCAAGATACTGGACGGCGTTGGGCTGGTTGACGCGGCCCGGTTCTACGCCCGGCATCACGGACGCGACGTAAAGCGGAAAGCGGTCTCCGATGCGGTCCGGGAAATGATCGAAGCCAAGAAAGTTGCGGGGGTCAGCAGCGTTTACCTTAACGACTTGCGCTATCGCTTGGGCATGTTTGCAGACTGCTTTCAATGCGACCTTGTGTCACTCACTAGGGACGACATGCAAAGCTTTTTTGACAGCATCGACCTTAGCGCCCGCAGCTTTAACAATTTTCTGCGCGCGTTAAAGACCTTTTGCCGATTTGCGCAAGATCGCGGCTGGCTCTCGAAAGAAGCCGATCTGCTCGGTGGTGTGAAGAGACGGAAAGAAAAAAGCACGCCGGTTGAAATTCTTACGCCCCCAGAAATGGCCGCGCTGCTGGAACACGCGACGCCAGAAATCGCCCCGTGTTTTGCCTTAGGAGCGTTTGCAGGGCTGCGTTCCGAAGAGATTCTAAAGCTCGAATGGGCTGACGTAACCCGTAGGCCGGGCTTCATCGAGGTTGCTGCACATAAAGCGAAAACGGCCACGCGACGCCTTGTGCCAATCACGGACAACCTCGCACACTGGCTCGGGCCGTTGCGTGCTAATGGCTTGTTGTGGCAAAACACCAAGCCAATGTTTCACAAGACTCGCCTGCGCGTGGCGGCTAAGGCCGACGTTAAGTGGAAACAGAATGTTCTCCGTCATTCGTTCATTTCGTACCGGCTAGCGGAGATTCAAGACGTGAACCGTGTTGCGCTGGAAGCGGGCAATTCGCCGCAAATGATCTTCCGCCACTACCGCGAACTGGCAACGCCGGACCAAGCGCGCACGTGGTTCTCGATTGCGCCAGCCGCGAGTAACAAAGTCATTGCTATCTCGGCAGGGAGGAAAGTATGAACACTGCTGTGAATGAGGACACGATGCGAGAGCAGCTCTTGCAGGCGCTTCGCGCTGTGGGTGAGTGCTGCCATCCGCCTGTGGAAGAGGCATTGTGGCCATCGGAGGTACTGTTAGACCGATTGAATTCTGCGGTTATGGCCTTGGCAATGATGAAGCGAAAGAAGCTGATCACTGTGCACGCTCCTTTTTGGAAAGCATATGAGCGGGTGGACAAGCGGCGACCTGAAATCAAATTAATTCCAAGAGTGAAAGACTTGATTGGACGGGCTGACAAGCTGTTGAAAGCGGCAGGCGAGTCTGAATTTATGCGGTTGCGGCGTAAGGCTTGTGAGGGCGTGCCGGAAGCGCGACGATTGGCTAACGATTTGCAAGCGATTCAGGAGGACGCGAGCGCGGCGGGCAAGATTGAGTGGGAGGATTATGAGAGTCTGCTGGGTGGCAACAAGCCCTTTCGACTCTCGTACGGCGATTCGGGCCCACGCGGGTTGAGGTGTTATGTGCGCGCTTTGCAACTCATCGTGGACGATCTGCGTTACCGTTCATTAAATGATGAAGCACGCCCATTGCTGGAATGGATTGTTGGCAATGGCAGTCCTCACGCGGAAATGCTGAAGCATAACGATATAGCGCCGTATTATGCTGACTATATGGCAAGGCGGCTCAGTGAGGCGGCTAGGGCGCGCCAGCGAGAGCAATGGCGGAAGCGCCAAAGGAGACGACGACATCAGAAGGCACTGGCCGACTTACGCGCTATGGGCATAAGCGAAGCCGAATGCGAAAGAATTCTCGCTGCAAACGCGTGACCACAAAAACAGCACAAACCAGCAATTTTAAACAATAATGAGCAATAATGAGCAATGTCCGCGTAACAAGCTGGCGGATTTGCGTGACATGTAGGTAAGTTGGGATGTTTTGTTGTCGTAAGGCTCGTCTAAGTGCATAATATGGTTGCTGCTTATGTTAGCAGCAACAATCAGAGAACAGGGTCAGCCAAGCTCTCAATCGGCTGACGAAATCCTCCTAGACAAACCCGGAATTGCCCGGCGACTTAACAAGTCTGTCAGGACCGTAGATTCCTGGATGAAGCGCGGACGGCTACCCTACATGAAGTTTGGCCGTAGCGTTCTCTTTAGGTGGGGCGCAGTTCTCGAAAAGCTCGAATCGTTCCGGGTCAACTAAGTGAGCGCTGATCCCCTTTACACGTACGGCCCGCCCGAGCTTTGCGCCTGGAAGGTTGCGCCGGGGAGATTCTGGTTCCAGACAACGAATCCTAGGCACTCACGCAAGCTCGATCAGCGGCAGGACACGCGTCGTGTCGCGGTAACTGGCGTCAATCATTACCGACGCACCTACGAGATGCGAGGCAATTGGCGGAAGGTTAAGGGAATCGTGAGGCGCTACGTCATGGCGACTAATGACATGTTTTCATCGCGTATTCCGGCTGCCAGCGCGTCGGAAATAGGTCCGAGGGTAAGGACAGCGGGCAACAGGAAAGGCGCAAACCTAAGGGAGGTCTGCAAATGATCGGTGTGCCATCAACCGTTGGGGAAAGGTGGCTATGTCAGAACTTCGAGCTGATCAAAGCTGTGGCACACACGGGCAATGGTCTGGTCGATTTGTGGGAAGCAAGTCCCGTCCGAGTCGATACCAACAAACCAAGGACAGACGAAATAATCGAGCTCTTCTTTCCCGGCAACCCTCTACTTTGCTGTGGCTGGACGCGTCATCGATTCGACACGCGCGCGCGGCAGCACTGGCACAAGCTGCAAGACCTACAGTTCATTGTGCCTAGTCCAATGGCAACGCCACGGGGACTGACCCAACAGCGCAAGGTCTCTGCTCACACTTTGAGTAACACCGGGCCCAGGCGGTTTCTCATCGTTGAATTTGATTTCGATGCGAGCAATTCAGCGGAAGAAGCGGACTTGCTCGAAAGATTGGCCGGTGAGGGACGAGACGTAAGAGATTTATGCGGGGCATTGCTGCTGCATCTCGCGGAAAAGGCTCCACTCGCGTTGGCTGTTCACAGCGGCGGGAAATCCTTGCACGGATGGTTCTACTGCGCGGACGTGCCAGAAGAAAAGGTCCTGCGTGTTTTCAATTACGCTGTCTCGCTAGGAGCTGACCGGGCAAACTGGACCCGCTCACAGTTTGCGCGAATGCCAGACGGACTGCGGGAGAACGGCAGAAGACAGACTGTCTATTTCTTCAACCCGGAGGTGGTGAAATGAAACTGGCCGATTCTTGGCCTGAAGAAGCGCCGACTGCAGTACCATCCGCGCAGTTGTATGATGAATATGAAGAGTCTGATGAAGTAGATGAATCCAAAGATGGGTGTGGTGGTGTGTGCTGGTGGCCGTATGTGCTTAACAAGCCGCGTACGAGCAACAAGATGCTCCACGAACTTGCTAGAGACGTTCGAGGCGTTGAAAAAAAGCGTCGCAAGCTGCTGACAGTGACCCAATACAAAGCGATCTGTGATAAGTGGGAAGATGCTTCGCGGCCATTTTTGCGGAAAGGCGTTGATTACTTTGCTAAGTTTCTTGCGAAGTTGGGTAGCGTGACCACTCCCAAAGGCGAAACGCTGGCAACGGCGTTCAAGCGTGCGAAACACAGACAGCCACCGTCGAAGGTCTTGCTCGCTCCCAAACAGTTGCAGCTACTGGCGAGCCTTTCCCGGGAGCTTCAAGAGATGGCTGGTGACCTGCCTATTATGCTGCATCAAGAGAGCATTGCGAAACTGTTCGCACTTTCACAGCAAACGATCTCCGAGTGGATTCGGGCACTGAAAACACTGCAAGTGCTGAGACTAGCAGAACCTGCGGTCAAGAAGGCCCCGGGCAGCGAGATATTATTTTACCGAGTGAAATCTAGTGTCAAAAAATGCGACACTAATTAACAAAAGGAGAAACAACCAAACATGAAGAAAACAACAAAACCACAGACTAGGCGACCCGTGGACCGGGAAGGGGTGCGCCTGCTCGCAATGGAAATTGGCGCAAGCGCAGCTGCCCGGAAACTCGGGCTTAATTACAACACTGTCCGATCATGGGCGAAGCGTTACAACTGGGGGGATTTACCAGAGCGCGCCGGTCGTCCTGCAATCGTGCCTGCAACGGATTTGCAACGTCCTGGCGACATTCTGTTGCAAGAGCACAAGTCCCTAGAAACCAAGACAAAGACGGCTCTCGCACGCGCTACAGCGGCAGCAGCTGAACGCGTAAGCACGCAGCCACCCTTGGAGGTACACAACCCGGCCCAGCTACGGGACCTGGCGCAGAGCGCGGCCAGGGTGTTTGGGTGGAATACTGACGGGCCGCAAGTCCAACTAAACCAGCAGGTCGTTGTGACCCAGGAACAGCTCGAACAGATCCGGCAGCTACGGGGGGCATCGCCTGGTTAGGCCTGGAATCCTGCCAATCATGAAAATTCACTCGGCCGTGCGAATGTCGCTCCACTGGGCCGACGCAACGAGCCATTGATTATTCTTTCTTACCCATACGACAGTAGTACTCGATCTTGCACTTTCCTGGCCGTCTTTGATCGTTACCACACCAGTAAGAATAGCTGAATTGCCGAACTGTCGCACTTGCAGATTACTTAACCTAGTTGAGTTGCCAGTTGGTTTTTGCTTACCGGCACGAGGCCCATGCTTTTCCCAAATACCGCCTTTACCATCAGCGTTGATGAGAATAAGATTCGGAATTTCCATTTTGTCCATTGCCGCTCCATCGCCTTTATCGAAGGCGTTGAACCACTGGTTATGTAGACGTTCGAGTTCCCGTTGGAGATTGTTCGAGGAATTCTGTGCTAAGCAGGATGTCGAAGCGACAACGGTCGTTATAATTATCGTCGTTAAAAGTTGTTTCATGTCTTTGCCTTTCTAATTTCTTGAGAATAAGTCAGAGGCGCCAGGATGACGAGCCGAAATACCAATGCGCTCGTCCGCAATCTGCCGAACGTCGCTGCGGGAAGGACCGTGGTATACATGACTCACCTATAGCGTGACCCCCCGTGCGCAGCTGCTCTGCCTGCGTGCGTGAAATAGGACTGGATGTGGCGCGGGCGCGCTGATCCGAGGACGGCGTGACTCCAGCGGCTGCGAACGAGCTGGTGCTGTGACGCCGGACACGGTGACTCGCGCGCGGCACATGAGACCTAACGAGAAATGGATGGAATTTCTCCGTATTTTTTTGCGGAATTATTCCGTCTAATCCGGTCGCTTACCTGGGAGGAATCCGACAAAAGCGGAGTCATGGGAAGAACTGTGCCAAATCATTCGGCATTTAGGAAGCGCAACGATTCGTGTGTGACTCGTTCGAGTTCCAGAAACGCGGTCAACTTTTCATCCGCTCGCACAACGAAACGCTCCCCGGTCATTAGTTGAAATTCCGGGTATCGCCATATGCCTCGCCGAGCGGAGAAATATGGTATTGCGGTGCTTCCAGGATGGCTTCGCTGGCCTTGTCCATGGGTTTAATCTCGTCCTTAAACCTGTGCGTGGAGACAAGGGTGCCGATCTTGTTGTCGGAATTGATGTAAACTGCCCTCCCCGACACGACCGAGTAGTGAATTGTAATAGCTGATTTTTAGAAGCGCTTCTTTAGCCCCACGTACCAGAACCGTCCTTTGATCGTGGTCAGTGACTCATCGTAGCCGTTCTCAAAGTTGCCGGCCACGGACGGTGGATCTGTGTCGAACACGTTCTGCATACCAAGCGTGACTGTGGTGTTGTTAAGCCACCATTGCCAGTTGTGGCAGCCGTACTCAGCCGTGGACACTGGGACGACATTCTTTTCCTTGCCATCCTTCATCTTCACGTTTTTGCCGCCATCCTTGGCATAGCCAGGCACCTCCGCTGGCGCGGGCGCCGGGTAGTTAAACGTATAGTTCAGGATCAGGTCGAGCGTGGTCCAATCCGTGATTTTCCGCGCATGTGCACCGTCCAAACCAGTGGTAGGGTCAGTTCTCGGCGTTTGGGGCTTCGGTGTTCCGCCGTCATAAGTCCCCACCAGATCGAGATTGTCATCTTCGTATTGGCCGATCCAGTGAACAACTGCTCCGACATCCACGCCACCCAACCACGTGTCGGCCGGGCCATCGTAGAAGATACTGAAGTTGGCCCGATTTCTCGGCAGCGAACTGGTCAGTGTGAATGACGTGGGCAAGAATTCGCCAGCGATACCGAAACGCTTGGTACCGGGAGCAGGCTGAAGCTCGGCCCGGGACAGGTAAGTGCCGTTGATTGTAGTGGTGATTCTACCCCAATCTCCGTGGCCGAAGATCGTCGAATCCAGGATGTAGATCGCTTCGTAGTCGAGGCCTTCGAAAATCGCACCCGAAATGTTTTGGTTCGGATCGATCACGAGTGTGACTGGCCCCGGCTCCCCAGTCGGGTTGGTACCAGCACTACGGGTTACCGAAGACCCGTTGGAGTTTACAACGGTTGACGCGCCGTTTGGCGGCCGAGTAGTTTGGATAATGAACTGCGCGCCGAGGGTCGAGACGATGTCACGCATGTCGATGTGCCACCAATCAGCGCTTATTGTCAGGCCCTTGATCCATTTCGGGCTGTATACAATCCCGTAGGTCCATTCATACGCAGTTTCCGGGTGCAGAAAGGGATTCCCGGCGATGCGTTCCTCAATCTGCGACTCAGTCTGTGGAGAGAATGGATCGACTACCTGCGGGAAGTCTTGCGCGCCGGCTGGATTGAGCTCAAGCAACGTCGGCGCGTGAAACGCTTCGGTGTAACTACCACGCAGTGTCACCGCTCCGATATACTTGGGATCAATCGGCTGCCAGCGTACCGACACCTTTGGCTTCTGCGCGTCGTATGTAGTATGCGCTGCCGGGAACGACGTACTTAGCACTGGTGAAGTGTTCTGGCTGAACCACTGCTCGCGCTCGGCAAAGTCAACCTCCAAGCTATAGAAGCCGGGGAAGTTCCATGTGGGGCTGGTGAAGGGCACCCGTACTTCCTCGTAAATTGACCAAACATCCCGGTTCACCCTCGCGCCTTCGCTATCAGTTGAACCGATGGTTTGGAACGTAGTATTCAGTGAATCAGGTCTGCGAGACCACCTCTCACCGTAATACTCGCCGCCGATGGCAAAGGACACTGGCCCGGCAGGCAGATTAAACAGATCGCCGTTAAACGTGGCGTAAGCCAATGGCTGCTCCCAAGTGGCGGTATTATGCAGGTTAACATAAACCCGGCTTATCGCCGCATTCGTATTGCGACCGAAGAAACCCATGAAAGGATTAAAGGCCGTGCGTGGATCTGTATCCAGCAACGCGTCTCGCAGACCAGTCTGGCTGACCTCGCCCAAGGACTCGTCTGATCCCTCGTTGCGAGCGTAACGGAAACCCAATTCCCAGTTCCACGTCTTGAAGTAATCGCCAAATTCTCCCATCTCACCTTTCAGTCCAACATCGAACAGATAATCCCAGTAAGTGAACTTCTCGTTTCTGACACCGGTGTCTTGGAGAGAACGAAACCGGACGCCAGTAGTCACGGGGACCGGGACCCCATTAAGAAGCACGGTCGCATCTGCTACTGTGAACGGATTAAACGCATTAGCAATTGGCACGCTGATACCGTCAGGGCTAAACCCTACGGTACTTCCGGCAATCTTAAACGGATCGGGCGTAAACGGAGCAGCCGCCAGGGATGCATCGAAAAACGAGCGTGCGACCTTGAAATCGGCAAATATGGTCAGGTATTTCTCGCACAGATCTCGGACGAACGAGCCGTAGATCACTTGACGGTCCGCCGGCGGAAGGTTTGGTGTGAAAGCCGCGAAGTTAAAGAACAGGTAGTTTCCATCGCCAGGCGCACCGGCTCCGGGGACCCGGTTGTACTGGTTTACAATGCCGGGTACCGTAAATGGATCGACATAAAATGGAGAGGTCGTAGCGTTAGGAGCCGAATGCGGCGTCGGAGTGTTCGCGCTGAAGAACAACCTTGGGATCAAACGTTGGTCTTGCACGCGACCTGGTTCGTTGCCGCTGCGTACGTCGAATCCTCCAAACGGGACAAAGTTCCCGTTGCTGGAAATGTCGCGATCACGGCTGAACAGGCCACCGGTGCGCTGATAGAAATCGGCGATCACCACGATATCGGTCTTGTCATCGCCAGTGCCGGCTTTCAACCACGCTTCCCATTCACCCATATCATTGGACCCTCCCATGTTTGTATTTCCGTAGCTGCCACCGATCTCCAAGCCACGGAACTTGTGAATCAGGAAGAAGTTGACCACGCCAGCCACCGCATCGGCTCCGTACACAGCTGAGGCTCCGTCCTTCAGGATATCGATGTGATCGATCATTGAGAAGGGAATCAGCTGGATGTCGTAGCCACCGTTCAATGCAGCCTGCGCGATGCGCTTACCATCCACCAGGATCAGCGTCTCTTTTGGCAGCAAGCCCCGCAGGTTCAGTTGCACGGTGCCGTCGCCGCCATTCGCAATATTCTGGTTAACGGTGCCGCCCGCCTCTTGCGGTATGAACGTCGTCAGGTCGGTTGCATTACGGATACCCAGCTTCTCGATGTCTGCCGGACGATAGGTGTCCACCGGGTTCGGACCGGTCTCTTCCGCCGTGGGAATGTTCGAACCGGTCACGATCACGCGCTCCACCTCAGCCGAGGGCGCTGGTGCGGTCGGGTTGGCGGGAACGGCCGGGGCCGGCAACTGAGCGGAAGCGCTTGATGCAAAAATTAGAGGAAATCCCACGGCCGCCACAAAGACGGCACCAAGGAATCCGAGTTTATCTAGCACGTTTTTAGTCATTAGTTTCTCCTTTGGTTTGGTTAGGTTCTGGCACGGATATTTAATTTTCAGAACGCTGACAAGCTTTTTTACGCAGGGAAACTCTGCGATTCGACCAGATTTTCATTTTTGCGAACAGCAGCAAGCAGCATCCTGGAAGCGGTTGTGATTCCAGCGGCGGCAGCCAGACTGCTTACGTGAATGCTATGTTATCCTTGAAGCCTTCCGACGTTACCCCTAATCACCTCGCTTAACTGTCTGACGTTCACACCTGCTCGCGAGTCTCAAGTAACAAACGGATGATTCTTGTGCCGCGGGGCAACGCAGCGGCTTTCCTCTCGACATTCAATGACGCATTTACCTAATCTCGCCGCCTCATGAAAATGAAAACATTGTTCGCGCTGGCCGCGCTCGTCTGTACTGCTTCGATCAATTAGTCGGACCATGCTTTGCCGCTTCGAACTCGGCACGCTGACACCCATTAGGCTCTTAACCAACTTTGTCTTCATAACTATTGTTTCTTTTCTAATTTCCTTTTGTTGTTTTGGGCATCTTTGATCCCTCGTCGTGAGGAATCACATCTGGCCGTTCACCGGTGTACTGCGCTAAATCCGGCGCGAGGTTACGCGGAGAAATGCAGAAGTGCGTGGAAGACTCCCCGCCGCCTCGGCTAACGCGCCGCTCTTATCGAAACGTCACCGATACAAAAAGCGGAAAGCGCCGTGAGACGATGTTCCTGTTGAGTTTCAACAGTGCGTGCGAGCTGGGCTTTCGCGGCAGTCTCGATGAATGGGAACGCCTCATGGGAGCAGTTGCGAGGCGGTGAAGCATCGGAGCGGTGCGCGGTTCGCTGCATCGCCTTGGTTAGACCTCTTTGGTGTCACAGCGGCTATTTGAACACGTGGTGAGCGACAGTGGCTTCGAGGTTCCAATAAATTATCGCGACCGCCGCAAACGACACTAGTTGTTGGTGCGGCGGATGCGGAGCATATTGACAAATTCCATGAAGGATTCTGTCGTCAGAGGATGCCTGTTGCACCTTCTCTATGAACGGCAAAGAGAAGGTCCCATTCTGTTCGGCCATGCCGAGCAGGCGGTCCCACCGCCCGGAGGTATAAGTCGCCATGATTGGTTGCGCGCGGTGGCCCAGCTTTCAGAGTATCGCCTCATCGACTGGACCCCCCTTGAAGATCA
>Ga0193707_1000802_pt1 | contig 11196 bp, 7 predicted proteins | sample U3c2metaG_FD_143043 | JGI IMG/M metagenome (GOLD analysis project Ga0193707, IMG submission 143043) | Soil microbial communities from a riparian zone of the East river system, Colorado, United States - U3c2 | ecosystem: Environmental > Terrestrial > Soil > Riparian zone | place: USA: East River...
GACAGTCGCTCCCGCAGGTGCGCGACCGACGATCCAGTCGCCGTACACACCAGGACGACGAGCCGCGCGGACTGGATGACCGGAAGCTGCGGTGACGACGCGCCGATCCGGCCACAGTCGGCCAGTACGTCGCCCTGCTGCATCTGGTTGAACGAGATGCCGAGCGGATGCCACAGACCGCCCATGCCACCGATCTGCTCAGGCGAACGGACTCCGAGCAGTACGTCGAGACCACCGTCGAGCCGCTGGCTGTGCGCGAGGATCACCTCGTCGCCCAGGCCCTTCCGGCTCGCGGCGGCCAGGCTGACCAGGCCACGGTCGGAGTTGAGCGCCGCACCACCCGGTGCGGTCATCCGGATGGCCACGTCGCTGCCGGCCGGGTCGCACTCGGCCAGCAGCACCTGCCGTGGCCAGAGCGCGCCGAAAACGAGGCTGGCGGTCGTCACCCCGGGCGAGCCCTTCGCGCTCGCCAGTGCCACCAGTGCCATCAATTGTTCCCGTCGTCGCGCGACACGTCGGTCTTGGTCCCCGGCGCCAGCTCCATCAGCACCACGGTCTTGGCCGCCGCGGCGGCCGCCACCGCCGTCGCCTTGTCGGACGGGATCAGCACCGTCACGTTCAGGGTCGTGCTGGCGTTGGTCTTCGGGTCCGTGACGGCACCCGCGCTCGAGGTGACCACGGCCGCCGCGACCAGCGTCTGCGGCCCGCCCGTGTCCCCGCTCGCCGCGGGGACGCGGATCACCGAGACGATCGCGCCGACGTCGAGTCCGTCCGACGGCGCGCGACCCGCCTCCAGGCTGATCCCGACCAGCGCACCGCGGGCCGGGATGGGCTTGGCGCCGTCCTTGGTGAAGTTGTCCGGGGTGACGAACTGGTCCTTGTACAGCCACGTCGTGGTGTAGCGGCCCAGGTACTTGTTCGCCTCCGACCAGGGGATCAGGCCGCCGGTCGCGCCGGCCAGGTCGCCGCGGGACAGGTCCTTGGCCTCGATCCGGTGGCCCGGCGCGAGGCTGTCGGCGGAGATCGCGACGAAGTCGGACCGGTTGCCGCTGTTCAGCGCGATCAGGGCCGACCCGGCGGCGCCGAGCAGGATCAGGATCACCGCCAGTGCGGCCAGGGCCGGACGGCGCTCTCGGCTGCTCGGGAGCCGGGACGTACCACCGCCTGCCGATCGGCCCGCTCCGCGGGTGCCTTGGGACGGAGTACGCGTGGAGGACGAGAGACTCACGCGCCTACCGTAATGGCAGCGAGGTACCAACCATGCCAGGTGGTCCGTGCCGTTACCGGCTCGCGACCCGGTCCCGTTCCGCTGTGGTGAGCAGGTCGGCGAAGGCTCCCGGCCCGCCGTACAGCTGGTCCAGATAGCTGTACAGCCCATGCAATGCCTGTCCCAGTTCCCGCTGCCACCCGTCCGCCCTCTCCAACTCGGCCGCGAGCGCCCGCCCGTCGATGAGCGTGACCGCGGCGTTCACCGGCTGAACCAGCCGCTCACCATCCGGATCCGGTCCAGCGTCGCGCCCGCGTACCCGGCGTACGACGCCGGCCAGGGCGGACCGCTCCGGCCCGGTGAGGACCCGGTCGAATCCGGCTCCGCCGTGGAGCTCGTCGAGGTAGTCACAGAGAGCGAGAAAGAGCTCGACACCGTCGTAGTCCCGGCCGTCCGTCGCGACATGCCGCAACTGCGCCACCACGCGCCGCGCCTCGGGCACACTCCAAGTAGATGAACCCAATCGGTCGTCCATGCGCCGATCGTAGGCCCCCGGCAGGCGTAAATTGTTAACAGTTCGAGTGGCCTGAGTAGCTGGCGAGTAACCAATAGTTTGCTAAATTCCTCAACAAGACGCCTTGGTGGACTGGTGACCACCAAGCGACGAACGGGAGGGGGTGGGTCGGCTGACCACACCCACGGAGGCCGCCCCTGAGCCCGCGGACCGCGCCCGAACGGCGATCGGAACCGCCCTCGGCATCGTCTATCCGACGGCCGTGAGGCTGCGTGACGGGCGCGTCTGGCTGACGAGCCGCCACGACGTACTGCCCGCGGAGATCGTCCAGGCCCTGGAGGAGCATCTCAGTCGCCGGGCCGCCGACCACGCTCACGACGACCGGCTCCTGGCCGAGGCCGTCGCGAGGCTGGGCGCGGAGGTCGGCCGGGCGCGCGGCGAGCCGGCCGCCGTGAGCGCGACTGCGGCCGTGGATCGGCTTCTGCACATCCCCGATCTCGACGAGTCCCGCCGCCGCGAAGCGGAGGTGCAGCTTCGGATCTCCCTGCTGAGCGCGGCACGCGACGCACCCGAGGCAGCGGCCCGGCTCGCGGCCATGGAAGACACGCGGCCACCGCGAATCTCGGCCATGGTGTCGGCATCGGAGGAGATCCGGCGCGACGCCTGGTTACTCGGTGCGGCCGAGCCGGCCCGGGCGAGCGGTCGGCACCGGGCGCAGGTCGGCGGCCGCCACCGCCGGGTCGCACGCAAACGGACGTTCACCCGGGAGGTTCGCGACACCGGACTGGTGACCGGTGCCGGCGGCCGCCCGCGTGACCAGGCGCCACTGTCGGCGGAGAAGGCGCTGGACGTCCTCACGGGGATGAGCCAGGTCGAGCTCAGCTCGTCACTCACCGCGAGGCCCGCCGTCGACAAGCAGGCCCAGCAGGCCACCGTGATGATGTCGGCGGCCGACGCCGCGCAGCAGATCCGGGTCGAGGTCGGACCGACGGTCGGCGGCCTGGTGGCGCAGGGTCGAATAGGCTCCGGTACGACACAGGACCCGCACGTACTGCGGCTCTCACCAAGACTCTCCGACGAGCAGCTCCACTACGTGTGGACCCATCAACTCTCGCTGATGAACCAGCAGATCGCCGCCGAGAAGGCCAAGCGGTCGACCGGGATCCTCGGACGGCTGCGGTCCGTCTTCCGCAACGAGGGGCTGGACAGACGAACCCGGGCCGACACAGCCGCGTACCAGCTGCTGACGCGGGACTGGCAGCAGGCGCGCGCCGAGACACTCGCGAACGGACGTCCCAGCGGGCCGCGCAGTGCGGAGGACCTGGAGAAGGACATCCGCGGCCTGGCCGCGGCGATCGGGCGCCGGACCGGTACCCAACCCGCGCTGCCCTGGACCGCCGAAGCGCTCGCCGACCCCGACGCGTCCGCGATCGGCGTCGCCGCCGCTCGAGCCCAGGCAGAGGCGACGCCCGCCCGGCACACCCCGGGACACCTTTGCCGGCAGGTCACGGACCAGATCCAGGCGCTGGAAGACTCGATCGCCGACCTCGACCGGAAGGCCGCGGCCAAGACCGCCAGCGCCGAAGCCGCCGTCGACAAGGCCGACCTGCACGAGTCGGCGGCTCAGAACGAAGAGACCTTCAAGGACGGCGGAGCGGCCGAGCGGGCCCGCAAGGAGCGCGTCGACGCCAAGGACGCGACCAACAAGGCCGGGCGGCACACGGAGATCTCCGGAGCGTACGAGCAGGCGGCAGCCGGCGCTCGGCACGCACTCGCCGGGTACCAGGACCTGCTCGGCGCGCTTGATGCGAACGGACCGCAGGCCCGGATCACCGAGCTGGCCGCCCAGGCCGCCCGCCGGGTCGAGGACTTCGAGCGCAGCCAGGACCAGGCGATGCCGGTCAAGGACGCGCTGGAGACCGGCACGCCGACCGGCAAGCCGCTGCTGCTGCCCAAGGACCAGATCAACGCACTGCTCGTTGCGTCCGGCAGCCGGGACCGGATCGCTCCCGGTACGCCGATCGCGATGCCGGGCTCGGAGTACCGCCGGCTGCTCTCCCCCGACGGCATGGTGCTGACGATCGAGGGCAATCCGGACGATGACGTCACCGCGGTGACGCAGGTCCGGCTCCGGATGAAGGCGCGCAACGTCACCGAGGTGATCGACCGCGACTACGACCTGGCCGCGCAGGAGCTCGGCACGCTCGGTGAAGGCGGCGTTAACGTCGCGGCCACCGACACGCACAAGACGACCACCACGATCGGCGTCAACGCGGGTCCGTTCCTCGCGCTGGCAGCTCCCGGCACCATCGTGCACGCCGCGTCGCAGGTGTTCGCGCCGCGCGTCGAGGTCGCGACCACCCGCAGCCTCGCCGAGACCGGCGGCGCCAGCGCGCATCACCAGTCCGGCTGGGTCGAGGTGGCCAGTGGCGAGTCCGTGCTGGTCGAGTTCGACGGCGAACTCGAGGTCGAGGTGCGCACCTCCCCCACCGCGCCGTGGTCGACGGCCGAGACCGTCGACGTCGGCCGGCAGCTGACCTGGGTGGCGAGCCCGCACACGGTGAAGCCGGCAGCCGAGACCGTCTCGCTGGCGGAGATCGGACGCGGCGCGGAGGTGACCGGCGAGTTCCCGCGGCACACCGTGAGCCGGATCAACGGTGTCCAGTCGCTCAGCGACCAGGTGATCGCCCAGGCGCAGGATCGGTTCGGCTCGCTCGATCGAGTCACCGTCGACGGCATCGCCGTGCTGATCAACCATGACTCGTACAGGCTGTTGCGCGAGACGTCCGTCCCGGGTGGCATCACCCGCCCGATCGCGTCCGGCGGCGAGTCGAAGTACGAGCTCACGCTGGAGACCGTGCCGCTGTGGGGAAAGGTCAAACTGGACGGCGAGTCGACCACCGAGGTCGGGATCGAAGAGGTCGTCGTCGCCTTCGCCGGGGCCAACGCAAGTCAGACCTACACCGCAGGGGTGACCGGCACCGGATCGGTCGGCAGTACCAGCGTGGACCTGTCCCCGAGTGTCTCGGTCGGCCGGAACGTCAGCCGCCAAGGCGGGCAGAACGTCAGCACGACGGCGATCACACCGTCGGTCCAGCGCAGCAAGGGCCCCACCCAGGGTGTGCTGGTCGGCATCCAGTTCAAGGCGACGCTGCGCAAGGTCGGTGACCGCAAGAGCGAGCCCGTCGTCGAAGAAGACATGTGCGAGGGCCGGCTCCGGGTCATGGAGAACGACCTGCTGCGTGCGGGCGGTCGCGCCGACAAGGACGCCGTACAGGAGGAGGGCGACGGCAGCCTGAAGGTCGACAAGTCCGGCCGGCTCGTCCTGCGTGGCGACCCCGAACCGCCGACGGGGCCGCAGCACCTGCCGCCGTGGCACGGACCGGGTCCGAACCAGTTGCGTGGCCCCGGCCATTCGATGGTCCAGAACGTGCAGGGTGCGGACGCGGCCCAGCGCCAGGCGCTGCTCAGGCTGAGCGCGATGGGACTGGTACCGCCCCTCGACGAGGTGACCCTCCGGCCGCTCGACCCCAAGGATCCCGCTGGGCGGCGTACGCGGGACCAACTCCGGCGCGCGGCCCAGCAGCGCAACTACGACCGAATCCGGCAGGCGATTCTCGCCCCCAGGCTCGAGGCCGACATGAATCAGGCCTGCGAGGCCGGGATCATCGTGCCGCTGGACGATGAGGCGCTCGGCCGGGCGCCGCGGACCCGGATGTTCCGGCTGTCGTTCACCCAGGACTTCGATCATGTCGAACCGCGGGGCACTGTCGACAACGAGGCCTTCGTCGGGCTCAACGTCCGATCGCAGGCGACCGGCCGGACCTCCGGGCGGTCGAAGGCGCTGCCGGTCTCGGCCGGCATCGGAGCCAAGGACGGACCGGCCAAGGGCCTCCGCGGCGTGCTCGGCCGGCTCAACGTCAAGTTCAGCCGCAGCGCCCTCGGCAAGAGCATCAGCTGGACGGCCGGCCGGCGGCTCAACTACGGCCTGCTGACCGAGACCACGGGCGAACTCGACGCGCTCACCCAGCACGGCCGGCTCACCTTCGCCGAGATCACGAGTCGTGGCGACGCCACCCCGATCGCCGACGTGCCGGCCAGCTACGACGTCAAGTACGACACAGCGCTGACCCGGGCCGATCCGCCGGTCGTCGAGGCGAATCCGAAGGCGCCGACCGAGATCTCGGTACGCTGGTCGGCACCGGTCACCGTCGACGCCGGCAACCCCGCAGACAAGATCGCCGCCAAGCTGAGGATTCGGCCCGACTCGTCGGCCTACCTGCAACTGCACGCGATGCTCTCGCCGAACAGCCTGGTCGCGAACGGCGAGTGGCGCAACGGCAAGTACGAGCTGCCGATGCTGCCGCAGGAGTTCAAGATCGTCATCCGCGGTGAAGCGGTGGCGCAGACGACGGTGGCACGGAGTGAGATGACCGGTGTCGGCATCAACTTCGCGATGACCGACAGCGGGTTCACCTCGGGTACGGCGGTGTCCGGTGGGGTCAGTCTGGACGGATCCGTAGGCCCGGTGGCGGCCGACGGCTCCGGCTGGTCGGGCGGCGCCTCGGTCGGCCGGACCGGCGGCACGTCGCAGTCCACCACCGTCGCCCAGACCACCGGTGAGGAACGGCTGCGGGTCGAGACCGGTACCCACAACGTGCAGCTCGAGCGGTACCGGATGTTCGCGGACGTCGTCCGGAACGGCAAGGTCGTCAAGACCATCCCGCTCGACGACGCGCTGGTGCAGTCGGCGATTCCGGAACGCCGGGCACTGGAGCTGTACGCGGCTGAGCAGCACGATCTCCCGGTGCCGTTCCTCGCGGACGCCGCGGAGCGGTACCTGACCGGCAAGCTCGAACTCCCGCCCCGGACCGCGCAGGGCTTCGTCCGCCGCTACCAGCAGGACAAGCAAGGCTTCACGACCGGTCTCGCGGCGAGCCACACCGAGGACCGGCTGGCTGAACGGATCCAGGCGCAATTTGGGGTGCTGAGGTCGCATGCAGCGTCGCCGAGGCGGCTGGAGGCGACGCTGTCGCGGTCGCAGAAGGTGGCCGACCGCACCCGGGTCGTGCACCTGCGCGGTGGTTCGCACATCGCCAGTCTGGGTTCGGGTCAGGTCGACTGGGTGGCCCGCGAGGGCACCGAGTACGACGAGGTCAACCTCCTCGAGCCACTCGCCGCCCAGGTCGAGGAAGTGTGGCCCGGGCTGGGCTCGGCCAGTCCGCTGCTCGAACCGGCGCTGAAGGTCGACCTGAGCCCGGAGAGCTTCCCCGGCCACCTGGAGGACATGCTCGGCCCTCGCGGCTACGTCGGCGGCATCGAGGTTCCGATCCGCGGGCAGCAGAAGCCCGATGTGCTGCTCCCCTTGGTCAAGGCGGAGTTCGTGGGCGAGGTCACGGTCGAAGAAGTCCCGCTGAAGCCGGACGGCACCCTCGACATGCCACCGATCATGCTCGCCGGCATCGACAAGAAATACAACTACGGGCAGACGGACCGGACGGTCAGCCACACGACGACGTCCTCCGGTGGCCTCTCGGGTAAGGGCACCGACAGCGGCGGCGGGTCGCTGAACGGCGGAGTGAGCACCGACCGCACCCGCCAGCACAGCGCCGGGAGCGGTGAGCTGCGCGTCGACATCGACGGCAGCACCCATGACGACATGTTCATGGTGAAGCGGACGGTGGTCTTCACCACCCGGGTCGTCCGGCTGCAGAACGCAGGCGCCGCGGCGATGGCCAGCCGGCGCTGGAAGCGCAACCGGATCACGCCGGACGAGATCATGTCGGTGTCAAAGCCCAGGCAGGTGCGTGCCGTGCTCACGACGGTCGTTCCCCGCCGCCTGGTCGCCGACGGGCCGGCACCTGCCGTCCAGGCCGAGCCCGTTCTCCCCGAGTACCGTTCGTTCCAGCTGCCCGAGAGCGCGGTCATCAAGCGGGCCGCGCCGTACCTAAAGGGCGAGCAACCGAGTGACCTCCTGCACGCCCGGATCCGCAACTTCCTGCGCCGACCCGATGTCCTCGGCGAGGCGGGCATGGTCGAGAACGCGGTGCTGCTCAGCGACTGGCTGAAACCCACTGCGATGATGGCGAAGTTCGAGCAGCTGACCAGTGCCGACGGCTACACACCACCGCGGTTGGCGGCGCCCGGCAACGGTCCGACGACCTTCGAGGTGACGTTCCACGCCAGGCGGATCGGCTGGGAGTTCGAAGGCATGGCGGACGGCGAGCTCACCAAGGCACGGCGAGAGCAGTACACGACCTCGGTCTCCTCGAGTGGCAACCACGTCACCCCGGTCACCGGGACCGGCGGTTTCGACGCCGGCATCGTCTCGGTCACCACCGCGGTCGGCGAGCAGGTCAAACAACAGTCCTCGAACGCCAACGGGACCCGGTTCGAGACCAACAGGTCCGAGAAGGGCCAGATGGTCTCGGTCCGGATCCCGGTCGAGTACGACGTCACCATCCGGGAGATCGCGGACAACGGACGGAGCGGGCGGCAGGTCAAGCACACGACCCACCTGACGAGCCTGGCCAAGGGCGAGCTCTACGTGGAGATGCTCAAGCACCACTACCTGGAGAGCCTGCGGCAGATGGAGACCGGCGCCTCGAATGACGCCGCGCTCGCCGAGGCCCGGCTGCGACCGGTGTCGGCCAAGTGGGGCAAGCCCGACCTGACAGCGAGCGAGTACGACGAGCAGGGCGCCTATCGGCCCTGGGAGCCGCTGCAACGGGCGCGTGCTCAGGCAGTGGCGACGAAGTCCGAGGTGACCTTGCTGATGGTTGAGCGTGACGGCACCGAGCGGCTCTACACCGCATTCCCGAACGGCACGATGATCGGCAAGGACGACGGCGGCTTCGCCACCGCGTTCGGCCAGCTGCACCGCACGATGGTGCAGATGGCCGAGCATCACAAGCTCCCGTTGCGCAAGCTCTTCAACACATTGCCACCGGACGCCAGCTTCAGCGCCAAGGTGGCCGGCGAGCTCGAGAAGAGCGGCCTGCCGATGAGCGTGCTCAAAGGTCTCGACTACGGCAGCACCAGACGCCAACTGGCGCAGACGCCGGCCCACGAGCCGACCAACGCTGCCGCCGGGGTCGGCCGGACGATTGCACCAACCGGACACGGGTCCTCGCTGTCGGGGCCGTAGCTGGAGGATGGGTTCTGTCGACGACGAGAGGGGCGGTATGGCGTTCGCGGTGGCGCGCACCCGGGACGAGGCGCAGCTGTACCTGGAGCTGCATCCCTGCCCGGACTGCGGTTCGGTCGAAACGCCCTGGGAGCACGGCCTGATCGAGGCCGACGGCGAGCTGGCCATCAGCTACGCCGGGATCTGCCCGAGCTGCCTGGCCGAGCGCGAGTACCTGTTCGGGCTACCCGCCCGCGAGACCAGGGTCGACGGCTGGCCGACGTTCGGCGGTCCCGAGCCCTCGGAGATCCTGGACCCGGGCCAGTGGATGGGCGTGGCCGACCAGGCCGCGTCGTCGGTGCCGACGGATCCCGTCGAGGCCGGTAGGGTGCTGGCCGTTGCGCGGGCCGCGGTCGACGAGGTGGTGAAGTTCGTGCCGGCCGGGCAGGACGCCGTACCGGAGGACGAGTTCTGGACGCCCGAGGGCCGGGCCGTCCGGGACGCGGAGCCAGGCCGGTTCCGGCTGGATCGGCTGCTGGTGGTGCGCGACACCTACCACAACCTGGTCCGAGAAACAGGAGCGAGATAACCGATGCTGACCGCGAGGACGCTGGCCGAGGCGCAGATCTACCTGAGCGTGATCACGGCGGCCGACCTGGACGCGCCGGCCGTCGAGCCGCCACTGCCGGAACCCGGCGAGAACCTCACCGAAGGGCCGGACGCGTGGACGCTCAGCACGCCGGTCGGTGAGCTCACCATCCTGTACGCCTCCGAGGACGCGGCCCGCCGGGTCGGCGCCCGGTTCGGACTCGGGGTGTCGAGTCTGGTCGATGCCGCGCAGTGGGCAGTGGTCGCCGGGACGTATGGCCGGCGGGCGCTGGAGGCCGACCTGGCCTACCACGGCCGGCCGGACGAGGACCGCGAGGCCGTCGAGCTGAACTGGGAGTTCGCGGCGGACGCGGTCGGCGAGGCGCTGAAGTTCCTGCCGGACGCCGCGAACGAGGCGCCGGACGCGGCTGTCTGGACGGAGTTCGGCGCCGAAGCCATTGTGGACGACCCACAGCTGCTGACCCGGGCCAAGCTGACCGACGACCTGGAGTACTACCGGGGAACGCTGGAGGACTTCCGCGCGCTCTACGACAAGTCTTCCTGAGTCAGTTCGATCCGGATCGCCCGGGCGTCGGCACCGGCCTGCTCGAGCACCTTGTGTTTCGGATCCGGTACGCCGAGGAACGGCGGCCGCACGAGTCCGGTCAGGTCCTTCAACCGCGGATCCTCGAGGACGGTGTCGACTGCCCGCCGGTCTCCCCCACAGACGAGCGCATCGAGTCTGGCCGGAGCCAGGATGCGCACCGCGACCTCGGTCGCGGCCGCGAAGGCTTCCCGCGCCTGGTTGTCACGGCGGCGCGCGTACCGCTGCTGTGACCAGCCACCGGCCTTGGTCGTCCCCTGCACATGCCGCGAGCCGACCTTGGAGTCGACAAGCTTGCCGCCGGCAAACACTCCGGCACCGTAGCCACCGCGACGCACCAGCAGGACACCGAGCCGGCGGTCCGCCAGCACATGCGCGACCAGGCCGTCCTTGGACAACTCGCCCAGCGGCCCGAACGGCACGGTCACCACAGCGACCGAGCCGTCCTCCGCGGACGCCGTGACGCTTGCCGGCGTCACGGCGTACGAAACCTCGCCGTGGCGGTCACCGAAGCCGGCCAGCCACCTGTCCAGCCGCTCCGGCGCCACGGTAACGATCCGGGGGACGATTCGGGTCACACGTTGAAGCCGAGCGCCCGGAGCTGGTCGCGGCCGTCGTCGGTGATCTTCTCGGGACCCCATGGCGGCATCCAGACCCAGTTGATCCGGAAGTCGTTGACCAGGCCGTCCAGCGCCATCCGGGTCTGGTCCTCGATCACGTCGGTCAGCGGGCAGGCCGCGGACGTCAGCGTCATGTCGATGATCGCCGTACTGGTGTCGTCGACGGTGATGCCGTAGATCAGGCCCAGGTCGACCACGTTGATGCCGAGCTCGGGGTCGACGACGTCCTTCAGCGCCTCGTTCACGTCCTCGACCTTCGCCGGGGTCGTGCCGGGCTGAGCGGCCGCCTCCAGGTCGACCTCGGGCAGCTCGATCTTCTCGTCGGTCTGGTCAGGCATTGCTCACTCCTTCTGTCCGCGCCTCGGTCCGTGCCAGCGCCTGGGCGGTCGCGTCCCGCCAGGCCGACCAGCCCAGCAGTGCACACTTCACCCGGGCCGGGAACTGCGCGACGCCCGCGAACGCGACGCCGTCCTCCAGAACCTCTTCGTCCGGTTCCACACTCCCCCGGCTCTGCATCAGCTCGAGGAACTTCTCGTA
>Ga0193707_1000803_pt1 | contig 11195 bp, 10 predicted proteins | sample U3c2metaG_FD_143043 | JGI IMG/M metagenome (GOLD analysis project Ga0193707, IMG submission 143043) | Soil microbial communities from a riparian zone of the East river system, Colorado, United States - U3c2 | ecosystem: Environmental > Terrestrial > Soil > Riparian zone | place: USA: East River...
ACCGCCGCTAAGATGAAGCACACCGAAGCTCTCCAACAAAAGCTCTACGACGAGATGCTCTCGCGCATCAAGGAGACCGACGTCTCGGTTCCGTACCGCGAGAACGGCTACTTGTATTGGAACGCCACCGAAAAGGGAAAGTCCTACGCCACCTTCATGCGGCGCCGAGCGGCGGCTGGATCACTGGACGAAGTAGTGCTCGACGCCAATGCGCTCGCGGTCGGTAAGAGGTTTTCACAGGTCGGAAGTCTCGAGGTCAGCCCGAGCGGATCGCGCGCCGCCTACCTGCACGATACCACGGCCCTTCGCGTCTATACTCTCTACGTCAAGGATCTCACCACCGGAAAGCTGCTCGGCGATTCCATTTCACGCGTGGTACCATCGATCGCCTGGGCCAACGACACCGTTTTCTTCTACCAGACAGCGGATTCCGCCCGTCGTTCCGACGCGGTTTGGCGCCACGTGCTCGGCACCCCCCAGTCGAGGGACGTCGAGGTGTTCCACGAGAGTGATGTCCTCGACAACGTCGGTGTCGGACGCACCAAATCCAACCGGTATATCGTCATTTCCGATGACGGATTCACCTCTTCGGAGTCCCGCGTCATCCCGACCGCCAATCCCTTCGCCGCTCCGATCGTTGTCGCGCCTCGGCGCGCCAACGTCGAGTACCAGCTCGACCACATCGACGGCGCCTTCCTCCTCACCACCAACGAGAACGCGCGGAACTTCAAGGTGATGCGCGTCGCCGACGACAAGGTCGGCACGGGTCAATGGACTGAGTTCATTCCGACGTCGGATTCGGTCTTCATCGAGTATCTGGAGCCGTTCAAGAACAATCTCGTCGTCGTCCAGCGCTCGGGCGGATTGCGCCGGCTACGTGTGATGGATCTCAAGACTCGTCGCGCGCCGTTCTACATCACATTCCCCGAGCCGGCGTACGCCGTCAACCCGACCGGAAACGCCGAGTTCGATTCGGATACGCTGAGATTCAACTACCAGTCGATGGTGACGCCATCGTCGACCTACGACTACGCGATGTCGACGAGGCAGCGCGTTCTCAAAAAGCGCGTTGAGGTACCCGGGTTTGACGCATCGCGCTATGAGGTGCGGCGCTTCATGGTGACGGCGCGCGACGGCGCGCTCGTGCCCGTGTCGATGATCGTTCTCAGGAACGGGTGGAAGCAGGACGGCACGCACCCGCTCCTTCTCTACGCTTATGGATCATACGGTGCGACGACCGAAGCGACTTTCAACTCCTCGGTTCTGAGCCTGGTGGACCGCGGGTTCGGCTACGCGATCGCCCACATCCGCGGCGGTCAGGAGATGGGCCGCCAGTGGTACGACGACGGCAAGATGATGAAAAAGAAGAACACCTTCTTCGATTACATCGACGTCGCGGATTATCTCGAGAAGCAGAGTTACACGAGCAAGGACAAGATGATTGCGAATGGAGGTAGCGCCGGAGGTCTGCTCATGGGCGCGATCACCAACCTGCGGCCCGATCTCTTCCACGCGGTCGTCGCCGACGTGCCATTCGTCGATGTGATCAACACGATGATGGACGCGTCGATCCCGCTCACCGCGCAGGAGTGGCAGCAGTGGGGAGATCCGCACATCGCGGAGCAGTACGCCTACATGAAGACGTACTCGCCTTATGACAATGTCGAGCGGAAGGCTTACCCGTGGATGCTCGTCACAACTTCCTTGAACGACTCACAGGTCGGATACTGGGAGCCCGCCAAATGGGTGGCGAAGTTGCGCGCGCTGAAGACGGACTCGAATCCGCTCTACATCAAGATCAACATGGCGGGCGGGCACGGAGGATCGTCCGGGCGTTATGACGTGCTGCGCGAGCGGGCGTTCCGCTACGCGTTCATGCTCGACGCGGTGGGAATGGCGCAACAATAGGGTCTGCCGGTGACGTCCCCGCAGCGGAACAATACGGTCTGCCGGTGACATCCCAGCAGAGTCCGCAGGTCACGTCCCGTCGCACTTTGTTGGTCGTCGCAATCTTGATGTTGGCCGGCGCCATCGCGATTGGCTACGTCGGTTTCACGCGTCCGCCCGGGTTGCGCGCTCCGCCGGCGATCGCCTATCTACTGGCGCTGATCTGCGTCGTCACGGCAGCGAGATTGTTCGAGATGGCGACGGGCCGCGCGGGGAGAGGCGACTGGTTCGCCCTGGTCTTTTTCGCCGCAACCGCCGCGATCGAGTGGTGGATTTCGTTCGCTTCGCCACCGGGACAATGCCGCAGCAGTGTGGGCGGCTGGTCCATCCTCACCGGCGGGGGACTGTGCCGAGTCGGATTCGGAATCACAGCGGTGATATCGACTGCCTTGGCAATCTTTTGTGCGTCGCGTCTGGCTCGTTCCGAAAACCTGGCTTGATGATCAGCTCGCTGTTCGCCGAGGCTCCGCTATCAACCCGATGCTTCCTCTGGGTGCGCTCGATCCTGACTCCGTATGCCCGGGTGGCATCTGCCCTGCCGGCGCAGGGACGCATGCTAGATCTCGGATCGGGACACGGACTCCTGGCATTCGCGCTACACAATGGCTCCCCACAGCGCGAGATCATCGGCATCGACCACGATCCTGATCGCGTTCGACTTGCCGAGGCCGCGGCACTCAGACTTCCGCTCGCGTCCAGGCCGACATTTCAGGTCGGCGATCTCAGACAGAAGCTCGCGTCGTTCGCGTCTGGATCGCTCGCCGGCATCGCGATGATGGACGTCCTCCACTATTTCGATCCCGCGAGCCAACAATTCCTTATTGGTGACGCGGCGCGCGTTCTCTCCCCGGGCGGGATTCTCGCCGTACGCGAGATTGATTCGGACGACGGAATCAAGGCAGCCGCGAATCGCCTCTATGAGCGCCTCGCGACAGGCGTCGGCTTTACTAGATCGGCCGGTCCGATGCTGAGCTTCAGAGGAGCGAGCGGGTGGATCAGTCTGCTCGAGAGCGCCGGCTTCACAGTCGGGACGCAGCGCTGCGGCCCTCCATTCTTTGCCGACGTTCTGTTCGTCGCCCAACGGAGAGTGTAATGCTGCTGTAAGCGCGTCGGAGTATCCTCCGGGCCTCAGCCTTGCCTTAATAAAACTGTCTAATACGCGCAACTATGGCTTTTGTTGAAGCTCAGCTTCCCGCCAGTTACCACCTCGGGGCGCTAAAACCGGCCACGCCACTCCTGTCCATCGTCATCCCGACCTGGAACGGTGGGCGCCAGCTTTCTGCGACTCTCGACCACATGCTCGAGTTTCGCGAGCGCCTGGAGTTCCAGACGGAGATCGTCATCGTCGACGACTGCAGCGGGCGCTCGACTGCGCGCATTGCCGGCGATTTCGCGAATCACAACGAGCTGACGGTCGTCTTGAGGAACCAGGTAAACCAGGGCAAGGGACACGCGGTCGCGCGGGGGATGCTTCACGCGACCGGAGCCTATCGGATTTTCGTCGATTCCGACCTGGCGTACCCGAGCTGCCAGATCACCAAGCTCTTGCAGGCGCTGGAAGCAGGAAGCGATGTCGCAATCGCGTGCCGTGTGCTTCCCGAGTCACGCTACGTGATGAGCCCGACGTTTTTCCACTATCTCTACACGCGACACTTGATGAGCCGTCTGTTCAACCGATTGACTCAACAGGTTCTCCTGCCCGGCATCCTGGACACACAGGCTGGGCTCAAAGGATTCACCGCACGTGCCGCACAGACGGTCTTCTCACGCCAGACATTGTATGGTTTTGGCTTCGACCTCGAATGTCTCTTCATCGCTCGCCTGCACGGTTTGAAGATCGAGCAGATTCCGGTGGACTTTTACTACAGCGACGAGCCGAGCACTATTTCCTTCGCCAGGCATGGGGCCCGGATGCTGATGGATCTGATTCGCGTCCGCCGAAACGGTGCGCGTGGGATCTACGCCTAGTCCGACTCTGCTAATCATCAACGCCGACGACTTCGGAATCTCGCGCGGCGTAAACGTCGGAATAATCGAGGCGGCAGAGGCTGGTGTCGTCACGTCCACTTCGATGATGGTCAATCTGCCGGGCTTCGCCGACGCTCTGGACCGTGCCCGCTCGGGACCAGCCCTCTCGCTTGGCCTTCACCTGAATTTGACTGCCGGGCGCCCTCTCGCCCACGTGCCGTCGCTTACACGACGCAGCACCGGCGAGTTCTACCCGCTGCCTGCATTGGTCGCGAGGGCATCTCTCGGACTTCTTGATCAATGGGATATAGCTCGCGAGTGCCTGGCGCAGATCGATCGCATGTCCGAGGCAGGCTTCCCGCCGACGCACCTGGACAGCCATCGACACGTCCACGCTCACCCGGCAATCTCGTCGGCGGTCATCACAGCCGCTGCTTCCAGAGGAGTCTTTCAGGTGCGTGTCCCCACTGAGCCGCTGTGGGTAAATGCGCTCGACTGGCGAGCCACTCTCAAGAAAGCGGGCCTTCTGGCTTGCGCTCGCCTGTCACGGCGAACCAGCGGCAATGATCGTACAATTCATTTCGTCGGCCTTTCTTTGCAGGGAGGGAGATCGTTCGCGAGGCGACTGTTCGCGTTGATTTCGCGATTACCTGCGGGAACGACGGAGCTCATGACCCACCCGGGTTACGCGGATGACTCACTCGCCGAGCGTGACAGCTACACGCTGGAGCGAGAGACCGAGCTGAGGGTGCTGTGTTCTCGCGAATTTCGAGAGCTGCTGGCTCGCTCCGCCGTGAACCTAACCAGCTTCGCTGATGGGTCGTCGACCGTTTCGCGCCAGCACCAGCTCGCCCAGCATCACTAGCCACAGGATCGTGAGCGGAATGGAAAATCTGGTTGGCGATGCGAGGATGTGCTTGATGGCGTCCGGCACCAGCTCCGAGCCGCTCACCGCAACAAGGAAATAGACGATCGCGAACAACGCGGTTCGCCACACGGCGCGTGGCGACGGGGACGCCAGGTACCAGATGACCATTCCGGACAATGCGATCACCGCTGACTGACGCTCCGCGCGATGGTTAAACACGACGCAGAACACCATCACGAAGCCGAGGAACTGTAACCGTAGCTTCCTGTCGTTCCAATCGCGCATTCGCAGAATCAGTACCGCGAGAAGGATCGCGCATGCGATCAACTGCACCGGCCACGCGGGCCAGGTGATGCCAGCGTTGCGGAAAAGCTCCATCGCGCTCGACCCTGCGAGCGTAGCTTCGCCGCGCTCGAGAGCGCTCCAGGATTTGTATTGGGCGGCAAGTGCGCCCGGTGAGATGACCACCAATGGAAGCGCGAGGACAATTGCCGTGCTCAGGACCGTGATCAGTATCGCCCGCACTCGATCCGGCCGAGGCAGAGCGAAACTGAGCGCCGCCAGCGGAAATATCTTCGTCACCGCGCCGAGCGCGATCGCGATCGCGCCGCGCCGCAGCCAGCCGCGCTCGTAGGCCACGAAGGCGACGATGATGAGCGCGGCCACGAGGGCGTTGCTCTGAGATGACTGCATCGAGCGGAGTGTGGGAACGGACACGAGCGCCTGCGCGACGGCCCATTGCTCGCGAGGCAGAAGGAGCCTCAACGCAAAGAAGATCGCCAGCGCGTTGACGACGTTCCAGGAAAAGAGGCCGGCAACGAATGGAAGGACGGCGAATGGAGCAAACAGGAGCGCGAACGAGGGAGAATACTTGAAGTAGTCGTGCGCCTGATCCAGTCGCAGGACGTACAAATCCTTGTTCGCGAGCAGATTCCAGAATGAGGCGCGAAAAATCGCAAAGTCGTTCGGGAAGCCGAACACGCCGCGCTGTATCGTGACGATGAACGCCGCGGCGACGTAGAGCAGAAGGATCAGTCGTTGATCGCGGATCAATCTTGTGAGTTTTGCCTTCACGTCCCTGGAAGCCAGAGGGAGCCCTTGACGACGATAGCAAATACTATAACGTCAGTCCTGCTGGGTGTCCTTCCGCAATCACGTGGCCGCGACGTCTGCGGCCGTTGATCATAAAGCGTTTCCTTACCCGTCCAAGGAGGCTTTTATGCGGATACGTTTGACTTCCATCCTGACAGCCACCGCGGTGCTCGCGTGCCTGGCTCCCCCTGCGGCAAAGTCGCAGATCGACACCGCGCTCAAGCTCACTACCACGGTACCGCAGGCATCCGCCGAGTTCAGGGCGGGCGTCGTCGATTGGGAGAACTTTTCGCCCGAGGCATCGGCGTCCCATTTCGGCGCAGCAATCAAGGCCGATCCGAACTTCGGTCTCGCGCGAGTCATGTACGGGTTTACGGGCACCGCCTCGGGTCAGCTGACGCGAGCGCAGGCTTTACCCGAGATCAATCGGGGAGTTGCTGATGCAGCTGCCCGAGGCACCACCCACGAGCTGCTGATCGCCGCCGCCTACCGCGAGATGTTCCAGAACAATCCCAAGGTTGCTGCGCCAATCTTCGATGCCGCCGCGCGTTTGTTGCCGGGAGACCGCATGGTCGCAACATACGCCACCGCGCTCAGCGCGGACCCCAACAATCCGCTCCCTGTTGCGCGCGACCTCGTCGCGAAGCATCCAGACTACGCCCCGTTGTACAACGGTCTGGCGTACACGCTCTGGGCGCAGGGTGATCACGCGGGTGCGCTCGCCGCCGCGAAGAAGCAAGTCGAGCTGAACCCCAATGCTCCGAACCCCCACGACACCTACGCGGAAATTCTGCAGTGGAACGGAAATTTTCCCGAGGCCACCGCTGAGTATCGCCGGGCTGTATCGACGCCGCCGCGTTTCCCCGGGTCGTATCCGGGACTGGCCGAAGTCGAAGCCTTGCAGGGACACTACGACCAGGCGCGCAGCTACCTCAACCAGGGAATAGCTGCTGCCTGGTTTCCGACGCAAAAGCTGGGATTCATGGCGCAGATCGCCGGAACGTATGCCTTACAGGGAAATCAAACCGACGCGCTGGTGAAGCAGCTGGATGCGGTTGCCGCGGAAGCGAAAGCGGAGCAGGATCTGGAAACCGCGGCGATTGCGACCGCCCAGAAGGCCGCGACCTTTGCCAGCGCCGGCAACGTTGCTGCCGCGCACAAGGCAATCGCTGAAGCGAAGGCGGTTGCATCGCCCGAGCCATGGCAGGTCAACTATTTCGCGGCGATGGCTCACTCTCTGTTGAAGCACTGGGCGCCCGCCAATCAGGAGCTGGCAACCCTGAAGCAGAAGACGAGCAGCGACGCCGGTCCTTCCAGAACGGAGGTCGCGGCGGTGGATGCCAACCTCGCTACGCAGCAGGGACGGCCGGCTGATGCGCTGAAAACTCTGATGGCGGCGGACACGAATAACATTTTGATCATGAATCGAATCGGCGAGGCGCATGCGGCGCTCGGTCACACGGCGGTGGCGAATGCGTGGTACGCCCGGATCAATAGCAACTACGCCTTGAACCTGTGGGATTTCCCAACCGTGAACGCCAGAAGGAGATCCCGACTCGCCACCGCGGCGCGATAAGCCGTACGAGGCCTCTCATGTCACGCGCCCTTTCCTCCCGAATGGTGCTGGCCGTCGCGTTTGTTGCGGTCGTTGCTGCGTTGGCTTCGGCCCAATCGAATCCACCCGTCGCGAGCTCGTCGCCGGACGAGTCGATTCAGCGGTTCCACGATCTCGTGCCCTCGATCCTCAGGCAGGCAAATCTCAAAACGGGTCAAACTGTCGTTATCAGTGGATCGACCTCCTACCTGCCCTACATAGAAGACCTGGCAGTCCAGTTAGCACCACTGGGGGTCGCGACCATTCTGGATATCAAGACGGACAAGTTGGAAAGGGCGCGCCGCCTCGGGCCGGGGCAACACTATGGATATCTTCCGCCAACGGCCCTGGAAAAAGAGCTGGCAAAGGACGTCGACCTTCGCTTCGAGTTCCCGGACGTGTCCGAGCCCGGAATATTGGGCTCAGTATCCACTCAGCAACGAGCCTTGGTGCAAAGCTCACTGGTCGAGCGGCGTAAGGTGGCGCATGCGCGTCGGGTTGTCTTCAATATTCCGGCGGAGCGTGACACCTCTGAAACAGGACTGACATTCGCCGAGTTGTCGAGGTATCGGTGGGCAGCGATGCAAGCGGACTACGGTCACATCTCCCAACTCGGTGAATCCTTGCGTCGGCTCCTGTCAAAGGGGAAGACAGTAAGAGTTACCTCTCCGGAAGGCACCGACATCACGTTTTCAATCGCTCCAAACGGTGTCAGCGTCGATGCCCTTCCTTCAGTAACGGATGCCGGCAACACGCAATCGGCTCGCGTCGCCACGATTCCCGGCGGCAGCCTCAGCGGCAACATCATCCAACGCTCGGCCAACGGGAAGGTGCGCGTGGCTCTGGATGTGTGCGACATCACAGTTCACGATGAGTCCATCGACATCAAGCAGGGCCTGGCCGAAAACATACACGCTGGATCGGACGAGCTCTGCGTGCAAAGGTCCCTGACCGGCCAACGTGTAAGCGCCTTCGTGATTGGGCTCAACCCGGCGCTGGCGGATTTCCGAAACCACACACCATTCGCCACCGATCCCGGCAGCGAGGGACTTGTCTCACTGTTCTTCGGAGGCAACTCGGATTTCGGTGGGACCGATTACTCGACCAGCGCCTGGTACATTATGCTCCCGAAGGCGAGCGTAAGCGTTGATGGCAAACCGATTCTACGTGATGGGCAGTTTGTCGGCATGAAGTGATATCCGCCAGAAGGTTTCGCTTAATACTGACCCTTTTTTTCTCCTAATCCCTACAGACCGAGCTAGAGGCGGGGCGCAGATTGTAGCTCACTCGGCAGCTCCGGACGTTGAGGACTGCCGGTGAGACACGTACTGGAAAGTCAGCAACCCTTTCTTGTCCGTCCTGGACAAAGACAAGGCAGCCCATGAAGCCACAGCTCGTCGAGATGAACGTCGTCCGCGGACCGGGTCGACCGGGCCACGTCGAAATGCGCGCCGACGATCCTCACATCGTCACCACGCAGGCGTTCGACTGGCCCGGCCTGCGGCTGGAGGCTGGTCGCAACAACATCGCGCACGTCGACGACATCACCGGCATTCATCACTACATCTCGATGAATCTCGACGACCGCCCGCTCACGCTCGAGGTCAAGGGTCAGCACGGCTTTCGACGCGTCGTCCTCCGACGCGGCAGCGCCTGGGTCTGCCCCGCTGGCGATCCCATATCCGTCCGTCTCAACAGCGACTTCAACTATGTGCGGATGTCGATCGATCCGATCTACTTCGATCGCCTCGTCACCGCCGACTCCGGTGATTCCTCCGTCGAGCTGGTGCGCACTTACGGAATTGCCAAGTCGCAGATCGGACACATCCTCGGCGCGCTCGTCGCCGAGTCGGACGCCGGGAATCCGGGTGGACTGGCATTCGTCGAGGCGCTCGCTGCTGGTCTGAGCAATCAGGTCGCGCTGCACGCCGGGGCTAAAGCTCCTCCCGTCGCACGCTTGCGTGGTGGATTGTCCGCGGCCGCGAAGCGACGTACGCTCGAGTTGATGGAGGCGCAGCTCCATGACAACCTGACGGTTGAAGCTCTCGCCTCCGAAGCCGGCCTCTCTCCGGCGCACTTCGCCCGTGCCTTCAAGGAGACAATGGGTCTTGCTCCGCATCGCTATCTGCTGACGCTGCGGCTCGAGCGTGCGCGGCGACTTCTCGACACCCCTGACGCGGTGTTGGCAGACGTCGCGCATCGCACCGGCTTCGCCGATCAGGCGCACTTCACCCGGCTGTTCAAGCGCGAGTTCGGCGTGACGCCAGGTGTCCTCCTGAGAAACCGACGCCCGCTCCAGTCCGGAAATAGCACAATCCTTCAAAACCCGGCCCCGCGTTTGTTCAAGACACCGGGGATGACGTAACACATTTTGCGACGTCAAATGCGCTCAATTGGGTTCCTTTCACTCGCACTTCCAGCGCTCTGCGCTTCGCTTGCCTGTTCGGGCTACGACATGGGTCCTATGGCTCGCGTAGCATCCGCCATCGTTGTCTCGCTGTCGGCTTCAGAGTTGGAAACAGGCCAACCCGGCATAGCGACGGCCGTCGTGCTCGATCAGTACGGCGCGCCTCTCGATGCAGGGCCAGTAACCTGGTCGTCAAACTTTCCGGAAGTAGCCGTCGTCCAACCGACGACGGGACAGATCCTGGCGGTCGCCTCGGGCAACGCGCAGATAGTTGCTACGTTCGCGGGGAAAGAGGGTCACCAGACGGTTACAGTTTCTCCTCCGCCGATTCTGGTCAATGAGGTCAACACGAACGGCGATTCGCCCGTAGGGTGGGTGGAGCTGTTCAATCCATTGCCGGAGGCTGTCGACATGACGGGCTGGACCATCACCAGCAACGACCTCGCTCACAGCTTTTCCTTCGCTCCGGGTACGATCATTCCCTCCGGCGGACACTTTGTAGTCGAAGAAAGCAGCTTCCCGTCCGGGCTCAACGCGACCGACGGGGTTCATCTCTTCAGCCGCTTCGGAATCGAGTCGAACGGAACCTCGTGGTCTGGCGGTCCACTGACGACACTCGGACGCTGCCCCGACGGAGTAGGACCGTTCCACGTCACGCTCGTGCCGAGCAAGGGAGCAACGAACATATGTCCCTAGAATTCTCGCGGTACGACAATGAGTCTCTGTCCATGACGCCAACACAACAGCGTAGCTATATGCGTTTCACACGTTCCGCGTCGACCGTCATTCGACCGGTTTCCGCGATGGAGCTCGTGGCCCTGCTTCCGGAGCTCGCCGAGCTCTTCAGGGAAATTGTGAACGGCGGGTCACCGCTGGGATTTCTTGCGCCGATCACGCACGCGGCAGCGCGTGACTACTGGATCTCCCTGATTCGGGAGCTGGAGGCCGGGTCGCGGATTCTGTTGATCGCATCCGGCGATGGTATCGTCGTCGGCTCCGGCCAGCTCGAGCTATCTCAGCGGCCCAACTCTCCGCATCGGGCGGAACTGCAGAAGTTGTTCGTGGAGAGAGCGTCGAGGGGCCAGGGAATCGGCAGATCGCTCGTGCTCGCGCTTCACGATGCCGCTCGGGAGAAAGGCCGCACTCTGATCCGCCTCAGCACTCGGCACCGGGAGCCCGCGGAGAAGTTCTATAAATCTCTCGGGTACAAAGAAGTTGGAGTGATTCCGGGTTGGACGATCGATCGGAGTGGTGAGCGGTACGATCACGTCGAGTTATATCAGGATCTTGCGCGCGACGCCGGCGATCGGGATTAGGCT
>Ga0193707_1000804_pt1 | contig 11191 bp, 13 predicted proteins | sample U3c2metaG_FD_143043 | JGI IMG/M metagenome (GOLD analysis project Ga0193707, IMG submission 143043) | Soil microbial communities from a riparian zone of the East river system, Colorado, United States - U3c2 | ecosystem: Environmental > Terrestrial > Soil > Riparian zone | place: USA: East River...
TGATAACCGTCGCGCAAGATTTTCACCCGGTCGGGCGGCACGCCCGGCGTCGCCACCATCGGCCTGCCGAAGACCGCGGGGGCGAGCAGCACGGAGGCCACCCGCCGGGTCGCCTCCGGCGTTTTGTATTGGTCCATCAATTCATAGATGGACGGGACGTCGGCAACTAGAGGATCTCTTTTTTTCCCCGTTTGCAGGATCGGCCGGATAAACCCTTTCTTGTGCCAGGTCAGAAACGGCTCGCGGGCGAAGTAGGTGCTGATCGTCAGGTTCCGGCAGTGCAGCTCGCCGCGCTCGATGCCGAGGTCGATCTCGCCGCCGCCGGGATAACCGGTCACGATGTTGAACTTGATCCCCAGCCCGTCGTCCAAAAATTTCGGCATGTAATAACCGGAAGTGCTCGTGCCCGTGGCACCGCACTTGGGCGGCTGCGCGGCCTTGCGCACGTCCTCGATCGATTGGTACGGATTGTCCGTTCTCATGATCAGGATAAATTCGGTTTGCTCCGGGTTACCGATCCAGGTGAATTTCGCCCAGTCGAACTGGACTTCCGGGCGCCTGGCCAGTTGGTCGAAGTACATCGACGGGCCAAATGTGCCGAGGGTCAGACCGTCCGGCTTCGCCACGGTATAAACATAATTGGCCGCGACGACTCCTCCCGCTCCGGTCATGTTCTGCACGATGAAGGTGGGATTTCCCGGTATGTACTTGCCCATGTGCTGGGCGAAGATTCTCGCCCAGAGATCGTAGGCGTCGCCGGCGAGATTGCCGACGATGATCCGGATGGTTTTTCCTTGATAGAAGGGCGCCTGAGCTTGCAGGTTCGTTACCGACGCCAGCACAAACAACAGCGCGCACACGAAGCGTTTCATCGCACCCTCCAGACTGCCTGGGTTAGACGGAAAACACCCGCGGAGCATAGGGCGGGCGTAGCGAAGGTGTCAAGGGAATGCTCGGAGCAAAAAGCAGCGGCGCGCGCATACACTGCGCGAGAGTCTCAGGATTTTGTGCGCAGCGGAAACTAAAGATTGCTTAGAATAGAAAGCCAGGCCTCAGTACGACCCTTAACGGGCGCGCTCACCCGCGGACGCTCAGGCGGGTCATAGACGATTTGCTTACTGCGATTGAACGTCGGCCATGTCTTTGGTGGGTACCCCTTTGATTCGTGCAAGGCAATCTTTGAGCGCTTCGTCGCGTGATTTTCCAGTACCAACATATTCGTCTTTGTGCCGGCCAACGAGGTGCGTGGGGTGGGCCATAAACGATCCGCTCCCTGCGCCCGCGATAATCTTATGAACAAAAATAAAGACCCGTCCGTCTTCTCTCAGCAGGTGATAAAGCGACACCTGGGTAAAACAATCTCCTGTGTTTATTAGGTGTTCGAAGGTTTTCAGATTGTGGTTCTCCTTTCCGGGGCTATCGCGCATTGATAAAGGGAGCCGACATTCTGTCGAAACCCTGCTCATAGGAACCTAAATATAGCAAGAGCAATCGTGGAAGCCGGGAAGGTGTTGGCTCGGAAGAGCTTGCTGTTCAGTTACTGGAAAGTACCGAAAAGAAATATCGCGCTGCTCGCGCAGATGCCAACGGCTCTAGGCAATCTGAGCGAGGTAATGGGTGAGCTTGTTTTTTTTGATGACGAGAAAGCGCTCTCTATTCGTCTCCATCAATCCCAGATTATGAAATCTCTGCATGAAGAAGGTGATCTCAGACGGCGTCGTGCCTATCATGTCCGACAATTCTTCATGGGAAACCTTCAGTTCAATCCGGATGCTGTGCGGGTCCTTCTTGGGCCAACTGCAACAACGTCTGATCCAGCCGCTGCTCGTTGTCCACCGTCACAAGATTGGCGATGACCTGGTGTTGGTCCGCAATGCGCACGGTCAGATAGCGCAGGAAACCCTCAGTCAAGGAGTCGCGGCTCAGGCGCGCAAGGAACTGATTACAAGGGATTTGTTTTACCATCGTTTGTTTCATCGCGGTGGCTGTTTCCCGGCGTGGGCCTAAGCCAGATAGACATAGCTCACCGAAAACATCTCCCGCAACGTGGATAGCAAGGGGGCACTCTTTACCTGTGGCCGAGTGCAGAAGCAGTTTGACCTGGCCGCTCGCGATAAAGTAGACCATCTCATCTTTATCGCCAGAAGTATAAACGTTGGCGTGTCGCGCAAACCTCACGCCTTTAATTTTTCCGGTCTCGTGCTGTAATGACTTACGCATTTGTTGCTTGAACTTGTCTACTTGAGGAGTCTTTTGAATCATGGCTCGCCTTTCTAGCTAATTATGGCGCCGCGCCCAATCTCCGGTGATCGCGCGTTTCGAGTCGTGATTTCCCAGGGCCTGTCCGGTTGAAAGAATCGTAGCGAAAAAGCAACTCGCTATCAAAACAAAGATTTCACTATACTCGAATAATGCTCTTACTCGATTCCACACTTTTTCGGTCGCTCTACTGCGTTACAATCACCGTACAAGTTTAACGCATCCACTCTGAAAAAAGCACAACCTTGAGACGCACCAGGTCGACCGCAACGTTCGGAATTTGTAACCAACTTGGTTTAGATTTCAAAATTACATTTGGTTGCGAGATTCAGTCGCTTTGCGCGCCAGGATCTCATTGCGCTCGTGCCAGTCCTCGGCCCAGCGCTCTACTTCTTCTTTTTTCTCGCCGTAGCGTTTCTGCACGACGCCGAGGAATTTATCGTAGTCGCCTTCCGCTTCGAGCAGATCGTTGTCGGTAAACTGGCCCCATTTCTGTTTGATCTCACCTTTGAATTGCTGCCAACTTCCTTTGAATTGATCTTTATTCATGACAATGCCTCCTTGCCTTCAATGCCCGAGTTTGCGTGCTTCTAGCGCATCAACATCGCCAATAATTTTCTTGGCCGTAGTGTTTATAGAGCTGACTTTCGTACTCGCGGTCGAGTTTGTCGGATTCAAACTCAGGCCCGCTCTTTATCGCCTCGCGCGAAAGGTTGACGTAAACGTTGGAGTTCTTCCAATCGACAGTGGCAATCCATTGCGGCGCTACGAGGATTTTCTTTCCCGGCAGCCAGTTGCGGGTATCGATGACTATGTAGCGAATGTTCCAGGCGTCATCGTCGACGAGAAAATCATCGACATGGCCGATCTCGCCGTCGGTCGCCTGAATCGTGTATCCGGTGACGTCCTTCATGCTGCGCAGATGGGATTGATTCACCTCTTCCGTGAGCGCAATCTTTCGATCCAATCCTTCGGCGATCAAATCCCGCGGCAGAGTTACCGGCCCCCAAAGTTCGTCACCGGTCCAGTAATAGGGGAATCCGTAATAGTTGTAATACCTAGCTTCGTCCTGAGCCGACAATTCCTCGTTCAAGCTGATATCCGGACTATTTTTTACCTGCTCTTGCGTCAGCAGCACCGGCAAGCGCTTTCCCTCCCAGTCCGGCTGATCGACGACGATGGGCGAAATCAACACCCTGCGTCCGGGCAACCAGCGATTGGTGTCCGCGACCAAATATCGCACCGTCCAATTTTTATCGTCGAAAATAAAATCGTTGGCTTCGCCGATATCACCGTCGCGCGCGCCGATGGAAAAGCCTTTGAGATCTTTCATTTTACGCAGCATAGCGTCACCTCCGTTACTGAGAAATGGGTTGATCTTCCGACTCAAGGAACTTAACCGCTGAGCGACAACCGTATTCGCATAATGCGCCTATGCGGGATGGTTGCCGTCCAATATTGGACAGTTTCGAAAATGATTCGCAGTCAGTCCATGGCAACTAGCTCGGGGAGATTCATTGACCGATTTCACGGAACGTACTCACTCAATATCAACGAAGGGATCCACCTGATTTCAATGAAGGGACCATGGAGCGACATGGAGCTTGTGCGCAAGTTCCTAAATGAAGTTCTGAAAGAGACTAAGAAATAAACCGGCAGAGCAAGCCGAAATATCTCAAACCAGGAGCAAACGATGACGAAAGGGGAAGTGATCAAAGTTCCGAATGCACCCAAACACGGCGAAAACCCCATACCGGTTTGCGTGAGGATGGGAAATCAGGATTCTTCGCGAGCGTTGATGATACCAGATGACAGCATTCCAATCGTTGAAACCGGAAAGTCGAGTTGTAGAAGTCTGACCCTACAGATACCTTTTGTCCGCAATTTAGCCTGGCGGTATCTGGTGGCTAGAAACGCGCCCGGATTGTCCCTCACCAATTGGTGACGGCCTGCAACGGGACGTTGCGCCCCGGCTCACGCAGCACGATTCCGATAGCCATTGCATCAAGGGCAACTATTTGACCATATCAATATCTTCAATGGCCTGAAAACTCTTGCGAACCTGCTGCGGGAACAACAAATGTTTGAGCAATGGGGTCACAGGTAATAAGGGGCCATGGATTTTTGAGCCGCCTGCTGGGTCCGAAAGAGTGAATAACAACGGGGGCCGAATGATGCTCGCAATTTTCTCCCGCGACTTCTCGCCTTTGGTACGGTACGTATTCGCTATCGTAACGGTAATAGTTTTTTCTCTCTTGCGTGCGGCACTCACACCCGTTCTGGGTGAAGGAGTGCCGTTCATTCTTTACTATCCTGCAATCGTACTAGTGGCATGGTTCGGGGGATTGTGGCCAGGCATTCTCTCCACTCTCTTAGGCGGCTTAATAGCCTGGTACATGTTTATGCTGCCTGCATATTCAGTCGTTTCGACCGTTGGTGCACCTGCACAACTGGTCATCTTTTTCCTTGCCGGCGCGCTCACGAGCCTGCTCGCAGAAAGCCTGCACGAGGCCAGGCGGACAGCTCAAGCAAGTGAACTCAGGGAACGGCAAGAACGGGAACGGGTTCGCGTCACTCTCGACAGCATCGGCGATGCTGTGATTACTACCGATGCTGAGGGGCGAGTGAACTTTATGAACCGGGTTGCTGAATCCCTCACCGGCTGGAGCAACAATGAGGCTTCCGGCAAGCCCTTGGAGCAAGTCTTTACTATAGTGAACGAGCAAACGCGTCAAAGCGTTGCAAATCCTGCACTGCGGGCACTTGATCACGGAGTGATTGTCGGCCTCGCCAATCACAGCGTTCTGATCGCAAAAGACGTCAGCGAGCGCGCCATCGACGACAGTGCCGCCCCTATCCATACGCCAGAAGCTGGCATCATCGGGGCAGTTCTCGTATTCCGGGATATTACCCAACGCAGGGCTGCCGAGCGCGAACTGTGGGAAAGTCGCGAACGCCTAAGAATAACACTTGACAGCGTCGGCGACGCACTCATTACGACCGACGCCGAAGCGCACGTGACCTATCTCAATCCGGTTGCGGAGAAATTGCTGGGATACGGTGTAGAGCAGGCGAATGGTCGGCCATTAGGGGAAGTCTTTAAGATCGTAAATGAGTTCAGCCGCCACGTTGTTGAAAATCCGGTTGAGCGGGTATTACGCGATGGACACGTCATTGGGCTCGCTAACCACACGGTCTTGATTCGTCCCGGTGGAAGGGAGATGCCGATCGATGATAGCGCAGCGCCAATCCATGATGACACTGGCCGAATCGTCGGGGTCGTCTTAATATTCCGTGATATAACCGAAAGACGGCATGCTGAAAGAACCCGGGCGACACTTGCCGCGATCGTCGAATCTTCGGACGACGCTATAATTAGCAAGGATTTAGAGGGACGCATTATTTCGTGGAATGCGGGTGCCGAACGTCTGTTTGGTTACCGGGAAAAAGAAGTCATCGGACAATCGATCACGCTGATTATTCCACCGGACCATCGTGATGAGGAAACATCCATTTTACAGCGCATCCGAAAGGGGGAGCAAGTGGAACATTACGATACGGTGCGCGTACGCAAAGACGGGACGCGTGTCGATATCTCTCTAATGGTCTCTCCGGTTAAAGGGCCTGGCGGCGACATTCTCGGTGCGTCAAAGATTGCGCGGGATATTACAGAACGTAAAAAAATGGAACAAGAGCTGCGCGAAGCTGACCGACAGAAGGATAATTTTCTTGCCATCCTAGCGCACGAATTGAGAAATCCGCTTGGCCCGATCCGAAACGCCGTCAAAATTATTGAGATGGAACGTCCCGATGACCGTGATCTTCTTTTTTTCTGCGATATAATCGATAGAGAAACCCATCAGATCACTCGTCTGTTGGACGATCTTTTAGACATTAGCCGCATCACAAGCGGTAAGTTTGTATTACGGAAACAGCGTGTCGACCTCGCCTCCATTGTGAACAATGCTGTCGGAACAAGCCGACCTATAATTGATGATGAAGCCCACACGCTGACGATCGATTTGCCGTCAGAGCCACCCATTCTTGACGCCGACTCAGTGCGTCTAACACAGGTATTCTCCAACCTGTTGAACAATGCAGCGAAGTTTACTGAATCAGGAGGCAATATCCGTGTCGAGGTCACCCGTCAGAGTAGCGAAGCAGTCGTCAGCGTCAGGGATTTCGGTATCGGAATTTCGCCAGAGTTATTGCCGAAAATCTTTGGCATGTTTGTTCAAGGAAGCACGGCGATTGAACGCACACATGGCGGTCTCGGGTTAGGTCTCACGCTGGCGCGTGACATCGTGGAATTGCACGGCGGAACTATAGAGGCAAAGAGCGCTGGCCCTGGTCAAGGAAGTGAATTTATCGTCCGTCTACCTCTCTCGGATGTTCCGGATTCAACTGATGCGATGGAATCCCACGCCGAAAGCATCTCAAGTGCCGTGCAATCGCGAGCTCGCATCGTAGTCGTCGACGATAATGAAAACCAGGCACTAAGTCTGACACGACTGCTTCAGCGGTGGGGTCATGATGTTTATGTCGCGAACGATGGACCGAGCGCTATCAAGCTAATTGAAAACACTGCTCCAGATTTTGCTCTAATTGATATCGGCTTACCGGGAATGAACGGCTATGAGCTTGCACGCGCATTGCGTCGGCAACCGCAATTTCGCAATATCACTCTCATTGCTCAAACCGGTTGGGGTAGAGAGGAGGATCTTAGAGAAGCGCAGGCGGCAGGATTTGATCACCATTTAGTTAAACCGATCGATTATGACCGACTAGCGGAGATTCTGACACCTTCGCAGAAGGCTTAAAATCGCCGAGTGCTTCGACCTATTGAAGCCTTACACCGGCGACGCGAAGCAATTGAGATGCGCTTCAGCTATTCACGGTTTCCCCGCTAGAAATACACGCGTGTCTTTGTCGGTTCTTCGGGTCCGCCATGGCCCCAACGCTTTTCGTTCAGGTCGGGCGCCTTTGATTGCTAATCAGGTGGTCCGTTCTAACATGGTTCGCGGCAAGCGATTTTCCACAGCTGTCCGCGAAATGTTCGCGCCTTGATGCCGAATTTTTATTCAGTATTGAACCGAACGACGCTTCACTGAAATTGCGCGTCAATCTATTGACCACTCGAAGTAGTAGCAGTCGCACAACATCTGATTTGCGACATTCACAATGGGTCAAGCTTCACAGCTTGGCCCTTTTTTATTCAAGTCGTTCGGCAATCCCGTGGGGATAAATGGGATAGTGTGCTATAAGAAATCGAATGTAATCTGGGGTCCATGTCTAAATATCAACACAAAATTCCAGCTGCGATGCTCGTCCAAATTGGTGATATGACCGTATCATTCGGACACCTCGAATTTTGGATGCGATACATCTTTACTTATCTCGTCAATCAAAGTGCTATCGTCGGTGAGATTTTGGCAAGTTATCTTTCATTCAGTAATCTTCGCGCAGGGATTATCAGTTTGTATGAAGAGCGTTTCGCTTCCGACGAACTATTTGGAGAATTAAAGAAACTTTTAAAAGAAGCAGCTGCCATCGAGCAAGAACGAAATGCTATCACGCATTCGTCATGGTTGGCTGGAAAGACTCCAACTACAAGTACGCGGCATAAGGTGACAGCTCGCGAGAAGAGCGGCTTCAAAAAGCAAACCGAACAGTACAGCGAGCATGATCTTTTTGAATTCAATCAGAGAATTAAAGAGTTAACGAATGAGTTCATAGATTTTTATGCTAAACTGCCTCAAAAACTGCCTCTTCGTCCAAATTGACCGTCTAAGAAAACTGGAACTAATTTGATGAAATCAATGATAGTCATATTTATTTGTATCTATACAATTTTGCATTCTGATTCTGCGTCCGCAGCGACTGGCAATGACTGGTTGAAATGGTCTAAAGACGCACAACAATTTTATGTCACTGGTGTTTTCGAGGGAAAGAAAGGGTTTAGCTAAATTAATAATAAATTCGCAGTCATCATGCGTCTGTTTGCAAAAAGGGACGGCTTGATTCCAGCCCCTGTTTCACAGGGAGTCCATATAGCCAAATATTTGCGATAATCCAAAAGTACATGCAAGACCATCCGCAGCAATGGCATCAAAACATGGCGTTGCTCATTTGGACGGCCGTCGCAGAGTCCTGTAACAATTCCGCGAAATAACGGCCTCTGCAGCTCATGATTTTTGCTTTAATGGCATTTGGTTTTATGTTGCTAGGACGAAAACTTGGTTGGTTTTTGTGCAAAAACATCTTCTATCCAAGTTCGAAATCAACGGTAATTATACTCAGTATTTTTGGGGGAGTTCTCATTGCTATATCAATTCGATTGTTATTGGACTGGCAACAACCCGGAGCGGTGTTGCGGTGGGTCATGGGATATGCCCTCGGCACTTACGTGGCTATTCCTAATTATGGCCTTCTGGATGCCGCGACGGTACCTGACGATGTGATGCCAAAACACAAGATCATATCGAATGTGCCACCGGTTATATATATCGCAACATCGGTCGTCTTTGCATTTTTATTCCCATATGGGTAAATTGAAGGTCTCGCTTCTACCGTGCGCCAACGGTAGCTAATTCGCTCTCTATCGCGCGCCAGTCGATAGCTTTTCGCTCACCGGGACGCCACTCCGGAATTCTTACGGAAGGAGACGTTCCCATGATTTTCATAGCCTTTATTTTAGGCGCTGTCTTCATGGCGATGTTTGTGGTCTACTTAATAAAACTGCTGAAATAATGTCAAAGAAGCACGAGAGAACCGCCCGTTTCATGCCGGCGGTTCTTCTAATTAACTGGCAAGTCGCACAACATCTGAATCGGAGGCGCGTAAATTTTTCTGTTTCTTTTACATTCGTGAATTGTTAAAACAGCAATCGGGAAGGGGGTGATCCGCCGTGGCCAAGTGGCTATTTAAAATAGTGCGATCATCCCCGACGCCGCTTAATTAGATCACCCGCGGTTGCCGGTTACCGCGGCACAGCTCTCAGACGGGGTATGGAATTCTGAGACTCGTTTGTGATCGCGGGGCGGTAGGTTTCGAGACAATCTCGTAACCCCCATGAGGCTTGGCGTGGCAAGGTATGGCATGGAACCGGTTGCACAAGGGCGCCCGCGAAGGCGCCCTTGATGTTTCAGGGGTAGCAGTCGCACAACCTGCATTTCGCGACGCAAAGTCAGCGAGGGCCTGCCCGTTTCATCAAAAGCTAAATCGAACTGAAGCGTCGTTCAATTCAATCCTAGCGCTAAATCTGGTCCTCCCAGTCGACGAATATCTGTTGCCTTCGGTCGTAAATCTGAGTTTCGTAGCGATCGCATTCAGCCGGATCTTCGAGGCTGATCGCCCCAGGATAAAACAAAGACTGTGCTGGGAAATCTCCCCTCGGGCTAAAACGTGGGATCAATACAAAGTCATCATGCCGGATTATAATTATAATTTACTCGGTGGGTGCGTTGGGTGTAGAGTTCGTATAATTGGTTGGATCTCTCTTTTAAGGGGAAAATTTATGGATAAAAATGCGCCTGACCTTGATGTCGGAACTAAGTGCGGGCATCCGTGTACAAGACTAGATGGCCGCATTAAGAATGACTTTGGTTGCTGTATTTGCATGGGCGAGACGCGGTTGTGTACAGTCTGCGAAAAGAGAAGACTCTCGGAAGATCCCGTTGGGGAGAAGGACGAAAGTGTCAACACACCTGGAAGCAGAAAAAATTAAGGTTTAAGGAACCGGCGTTGGATCGACGGCCTCGGCTAGAATAGCGCGAATCAACCGGATCTTTTCCACACAGTTTTTGAGATCGTAAGTTACGGTCTCGTGGCGCGGGCGGATAAAGTGATCAAGTGACGCCAGGATTGAACTATATTCTCCTACGAACGAATCTTCCGCTCATCCAACTAAAGCGTCGATCAGTTCGACCGCACTCGTATTTGGCTTTCTCTCAAATCTCTGATGGATCGGTCATGCGGTTGCTCAAAAACCCGCGGGTGCGTTTGGCGAAAAATCCAATACGCGCCGGAAGCTATGAATGCAATAATGCCGAAACAAATCCAGAATCCCCAAAGCCAAATTGGATGCCAGCGTAGCTGTGATTCTGCGCAAACCATTTTTTTCTCCAAATCACCGCTTTTTCTTTCAAGCTCTCCAATCCGATCATCTTTTTTTCCCAGTTCTTCTTCCAAGGTCTTACTCTCCAGATATGAGCGAAGCGGCAGTTTCAGTTTTTGGTTGATTTGGAGATTGCTGTCCAAAACCCCGGGATTGTGTTTTTTGATTTCTTCTCTAGGAATTTCGAGAGTCGTCGCGATGATGTCAAGATTGTCGCCGGGTCGTACCTTCCATGTTTGACTCTCGGCGGCCGCTGGCAGAGGGGAAGCAACAAAAAGAGAATAGAGAATAAAAAAATGAAAAAGAGTTCTCTTCAGAACTAATTTAGAGTGAGATCCTGGAGGAATGAATCGTTTGAGACAATGAAAGCTTTCATCATCAAAGAAAATCTTCAAAGTCACTAGACGATCTTTTGTCAAACTCTCGGCCTCCCGCAGAGTCGGATATAAAAAAAGGCGGCAGGAGTAGGAAATTCCGAAGATGTTGATCGAAGGTGCCGCTTCCCGGTATTCCAGCCTGCGACTACTTCAGCACGGATTATGCCCGTGGGTTCGATGGAAGTTTTGAGAGATTACGATGCCGTGTTGGAAGTAAGTCTTGAAATCGTGGGGCGGCAATTGTGCCCTGAAACATGTCCCAGATAGAGAATCGGGCTAGGTTTTAGCGCGCGCCGCGTTGAAGTCGTTCGCTCGCCCACGACGGCACCAAACCCCAGCGCATAGTGGCGATGGGCCGAGGGGAAGCCAGAGCGGCTCCCTGATCTTGCAGCCGAACTAGTGCGCTTCAAGGTAGACATCATCGTCACGGCGGGTCCTG
>Ga0193707_1000805_pt1 | contig 11178 bp, 7 predicted proteins | sample U3c2metaG_FD_143043 | JGI IMG/M metagenome (GOLD analysis project Ga0193707, IMG submission 143043) | Soil microbial communities from a riparian zone of the East river system, Colorado, United States - U3c2 | ecosystem: Environmental > Terrestrial > Soil > Riparian zone | place: USA: East River...
AATCGCCGGAGTGGCCAAGCTGACTTTGATAAGACCTGGATGGCGAGCGAACAGATCCGTAATCCTCACCTGACGAGGTTGGGGACTGAGGAGATCGTGCTCGCGAATAGGGCTGCTCCCGTCGAGCCGCTGGGAAGGAGGCGATGTGCTCAGCTACGACGCCAATGCGGCACTTGCAATGTATTGCAGCCAGAATCCCAAGACCAGCAAACCGGTGCGAGATGGCCTGGCGGCATTACTGGAGTTCCTGGTCGAAGACTCGGATCTCGACGACAAGCGCTGGGCGGCCTACATGCTGGCGACGATACGCCACGAGTGTGCCGGACGATGGCTGCCGATTGAGGAGTTCGGGAAAGGCAAAGGAAAGCCATACGGGGAACCGGTGACGGTCGTGGATAGCGACGGCACAAGGTTCGTGAACACCTATTACGGGCGTGGCTACGTGCAACTCACCTGGAAAGCGAATTATCAGATCATGGGCCAGGCGCTCGGTCTCGGCAACCTGCTCGTACTCCATCCAGAACACGCCCTAGAGCCCCAAACAGCATACAAGATCATGTCGCTCGGCATGCGGAAAGGGCTTTTTACCGGAAAGAAGCTGGGCGACTATGTCAACGCCGCGACCTGTGACTACTTCAATGCGCGCCGGATTATCAACCGGCTCGATCAGGCTGCGACCATTCAAGGCTACGCACAGCAATTTGAAGGCTTACTCGGCCACAGCTTGCCAGCACAAGCCACCGGTTGACGTTGAACCGGCGACGTGCTCTTCAGCCGAGACACTGGTTTGTGTCAGGCGAGACGGATTCATGCGTCCCTCATCCACAGGTGCTGGTGGCGAGTCTTACAGTCCGATCCGGGCGAGCTGGCGTCGGCAAAGAGCTTTGGTCCGCCTTCACGCCGCCTAAGCCCGCGGAATTAGGCGAGAAAGTTGCCCTCACAAAGGCGCGGTCGACGTTCTAGGACAGCGCCAGCAGTCGAATCGTGCTCGCCTTGCTTGGTGGGCATTCTTCCGAACCGCTATCCGATCGGATAGGCCTGGTATCCAAAAGGTTAGTCCTTCAAATGGCTTTCGCAATTTAAGGACGCCTAAGCGCCGTTCCGCCATGACGAAGCCTTTGCGCGGCATGTTCGCAGCCTTGGCAAGCAACTTGCTTAGGAATTCTGAGAAGGGGCTTGTCCAAGGGAGCTCCCGCGAAAATCCGCAGGATTGCAGAATTTGTCTCCGTTCGGATACAGTGCTTGCAACACCGAGAAATGAAAATCAGGTCTACGCAAACGGAGAGACCGTTTTATGCCACCAGGATTGGAAGGTCTAAAACATATCGTTGTCTTGATGATGGAGAATCGGTCGTTCGACCACATGCTTGGTGCTTTGAAGGCAACGGATCCTCGCATCGATGGTTTGAGCGGAAACGAAAGTAATCCCGACACAACCGGTGCGGTGGTCAAAGTGCAGCCGCAGGCGGAATTTCAAAGCCAGCTCGATCCCGACCCGGACCACCACTTCCCGGGAGTCGACCTCCAGCTTTTCAATGGGGACAACGGAAATCAGCGTGTCGCCAACATGCAGGGCTTTGTCAACAGCTACTTCCAGCAGCAACGCGATGTAAAGCATTCCCGCAAGATCATGTATTACTTCACGCCCGACCAGCTGCCGGTACTCACAACCCTGGCAACTGAGTTCGCCGTGTTCAATGGATGGTTCTCGTCGATCCCGGGCCCGACCATCTGCAATCGGGCGTTTGCTCACTACGGCACCTCTTTTGGCAAGGTGGGAATGGATCTTTTCTATGTGAAGGAGCCGTTCCAGAGCATCTACGACAGGTTGGTCACCGCCAGCCCCGCCCGCACGTCCAAGCTCTATTACTACGATCAAGCCAGCTCCACCATGGAAATCGTGAATCTGCTGCAGCACCAGTCCGAGCTATTCGGTACGTATCAACAGTTTATTGCCGACTGCAACAAGGGCACTCTTCCTGACTACAGCTTCGTGGAACCGAACTACAACGATCATGATGGCGACAACGGCACGGAATTAGCTTCGGATCAGCATCCCGACCATCATGTGCAGGCTGGGGAACTCTTCATTGCGTCGGTGTATAACGCCATCAAACGGAATCCGAGCCTGTGGAGAAGCACGGTGCTACTCATCGTCTACGACGAACACGGTGGTATTTACGATCACGTTCCGCCACCTGCGTGCATGAAGGATGGCTTTGTTGCGCAACCCAACGACACCGGGACTGGGAGGTCATTCGAGTTCGACCGGTTGGGCGTGCGCGTACCGGCGATTTTAGTTTCACCCTGGATTCCGAAGGGAACCGTCGTGAAAGGGCCTCAAGAGGGCGGGCGTACGTTCGAGCATGCCTCGATTCCCGCTACGGTAACCAAATTCTTCCTGGGAGATTACGATCGGCGTTCTCCTCGGGAGAAGGCCGCGGACACTTTTCTCGATCTGCTTACACTGCCCACCATGAGAACCGATGGGCCAGACTTCAAGATAGGTTAACGCGACAGAGCCGTTCCGAAAGGTTGGTGCCTCGTGACTGTAATTGTTGTACCTAAACCGCCAAAAGGTGCATTCAACGCAGACCGGCCGGTATCAGCTCTGCTGAAAAACCAAATACTCCACCTGCAGGAAGCGGAATTCAGGCTTCCCACTCGCCAGCAGACGAATATCTATGTCAACAAAATCAAGACCGAGGGCGAGGCGGCGAACTATATCAGCAAAGTTACGGCGAAATTGCATCCCGAGGCAGCCAAGCACGTCACGTCTCGCATTGCGGCCATGGGCGAACGCAAGCCCGCGCGGAAGGCCAAGGCAAAAATCAAGGCAAAAAAGCCGAAAAACCAAGGCGGTGTTGGGCGGAAGAAAAAACGGTAGAGCAATCATGAGATTTCCCTGCCGAAGCCCGATTTAGGAGGCCGATCAGTCGATTGAGCCAATAAGCGTCACCGACGCGATCCACTAGCCGCAGGCGTCAGACCACACAGAGGTCATCGAAGGAGGCGAGATGCGTTGGAGGGTTTTGATTGTTCTGTTACTGGCGGGCGAATACGCGGTTGCTCAGGAAAGTGCGCTGCAAGCCGATTTTCGACGCGAGGGCGAACATGTCAAAGAGAGCTGCGGGAATTTCAGTTTTAAGGCAATCGGCAGCTGTGCCCAGGAACTGGTAACCGATCATCCGCTGCACCTTGCGCTCGGCAGTATCGCGCCGCAAAACGGTTTCGGATTCGGCCCGGCGTTCGTCACCCACTACACTCCCAACCAAAACTGGCGGATCAGCTGGAACCTTGACGCCGTGGGAGCAAGCAGCGGATCCTGGCGTGCCGGCGGATACATGAAGATCATTCACACGCCGGTGCAGAAAATCGTTGTCACCACTAACCCTACCGCCACACCTGTGGAGAGCAACATCAGGATTCATCCGTACACCGTCTTCAATATTTACGCTCAGACAACCTCGCTGCAAAAGCTGTTTTTCTTTGGTCTTGGACCAACCACGTCAGAATCGGATAAAAGCATTTTTGGGATGCGGGAAACCATCATCGGCACAAACGCCATCTTGCCAGTCACTAAAGTGCCTGTGATTCGCAACTGGAACATCTCCCTGTTGGGGGAGGTTAATGGCCGATTTGTGGATCTGCGCGGGAACCACGGGCAATCGAGTCCCTCGATTGAGCAACTGTACACCGAAGCAACCGCTCCGGGACTGGCCACTCAGCCCGGGTTTCTGCAACTCGGCGAGGGTGTTCGCATCAAGCCCGTACTGCTCAACGACCACCTCGAACTGAACTATTTGGTCAACTTTCAGCAGTTTTTCGCGCCCTCAAATTCGACCTATTCGTTTCGTCGCTGGACGGTTGATCTGGATAATCAGTTTCCCCTGTACAGGAACTCGCAATCAACAAATGCCAAGGACACGAACGGACCCGATGAGTGCGCACAGGCCGTGGGAGCCGAGAAATGTCCATCTATCTCCCGCAACCGCTCAGGAACGATTGGATTCCGTTTCTTGCTCTCGGAGTCGATTGCCTCCGCCGGGAGCGTGGTGCCTTTTTACTTTCAACACACGTTGGGGGGCTCGGACGTCAATGGTAATCCTGCGCTCAGCAGCTTCCAGGACTATCGTTTCCGCGGCCCGAACTTGCTGCTCCTGCGCGAGAGTTTCGAGCACTCGATCTGGGGACCTTTCGGATTCACCTTCATGGCTGACCAAGGTAAAGTGGCACTAAGCCGAGGAGACATTGACTCTCAAAACTTCAAGCACAGCTTCGCGACCGGCTTTACCCTGCGCGCAGGAGGTTTCCCCCAAATATTTCTGTTATTCGCGTGGGGAGGCGGCGAGGGACACCACATCATCGGCAGCATGAACACGTCGCTTCTGGGCGGATCGGGCCGTCCTTCTTTGTATTGATCGGACTGCTGTTTTGCGGCGGGGCGGGTTTCGATCCTGAGTGACCACCTGAGGGTGCTCGGAGAGGACCGGCCAGTAAAACGACCCAAGGCGAAACCCAGAAACTGGTCGCCGGAGACGATGGTCTGGTGCGGGGGTTGCAACTATGTTCGTCCAGGAATCGTCAGATGAGGACCAGGGGCTTACCTTTGCAGAAGTCTTGCCCAAGGAAATTGCAGTTCTGCGCAAAGCACGTGCGAAGCGGGAAGTGCCCGAACGCCCGGTGCCGCTTGAACAGGACATTGTAGGTCTGGCCTTTTCTGGCGGGGGCATTCGTAGCGCCACCTTCAATCTCGGAGTCATTCAGGCTCTGGCGAACAAGAACTTGCTGAAATTTGTGGACTACCTTTCGACCGTGTCAGGCGGTGGCTACATAGGATCTTGGCTTAGTTCGTGGGCCTACTACATCAGCCGTCAGAGGGCGGCAGGCGATAACCATATTGCACAAATTGAAAAGCAACTTAACAACGGACCCCAACATATCGGCGATATTGTCGAACCACACCAAGTCCATTTTCTGCGCAAGTACAGCAACTACTTGACTCCCAACCTGGGTGCTCTCAGTGGAGACACCCTGGCATTCGTTGGAACATACCTTCGCAACCTGCTCCTAAATCAGTCGATTCTCATTTCCGCATTGCTGGCACTACTTTTAGTTCCGCGCACGCTGGGGTTGATTGGCTTGCAATTCTATGGCGCAACGAGCGCATATGTCGCAGTGATCTTGGCCGCGATATCGCTGGCGGTGGTTGCCGTGGGCGTGGCGCTCAATTCGGGCGCGAAACCCTATACTCCGCGCAATGTCGTCCGTTTTGTTGCTGTTCCACACTTCTTGTTTTGTGTTTTTGCTACCTATGCGCTTTGGCAGTTCGCATCGCCGCAAGGTGCGGCGGAGTGGCTGCGACCCCGTAGTTGGGAGGCCGTCATTGGATGGAGTGCGGTGTCTTATGGAGGACTGTGGTTCATCGCAGTGGCCGCCGGCCTGGTCCTGAACCGCGGCACAGTGGCGGAAAAGCCTCCCGGTTGGTACCTGGTGTGGGCGCCCGCACTATGGGCGTGTCCCACCGGAGCGGTAGGTGGAGCCTTCCTCCTATTTGTAAGCCACAGCCTGACAAGATGGAGGGTCCTCGATCAGTGTAGCGTCTGGCACGTACTCACTTTCTATATTCCCTTAGTCACGCTGTTGGTATTGCTGGTCGGGGTCGTTCATCTCGGCTTGATAGGGCGCGCCTACCAAGACGGCCTGAGGGAATGGTGGGCTCGGCTCGGGGGCGCAGTCCTGGCGATTACGGTTTTCTGGTTTGTGGTTTGTCTGCTGACCCTGTTTTTTCCGCACTGGGTGGAGTGCCTGTGGGATTTTGTGAAAAACCGCGACAAGAATTGGTTTGCCCGTTTATTCAGTAGTTTAGGGATCACCGGGGTTGTCGGCGGTTGGGTCACGACAACCTTGAAGGGCTTGTTCGCCGCCAAAGGTGACTCAACCGGGCCGCGCCCTTCGCCCCCAAACAGCAAAGACGATTTCCTGGCACGGCTTGCGCCCCCTCTCTTCGTTCTTGGCCTAATCGCAATTCTTTCGATGGGCCTTTACTGGCTCGTGCCCGTGCTGGCCGGTGGAGCGGCCGCCGCGAAATTGTGCCCAGCACTTGCCTTGTGCCTCGGTTTGTACGGGCTGTCGAAAATCATGGGATACCGCGTTGATGTAAATGAATTTTCCCTGCACAACGCCTATCGCAACCGACTGGTCCGTTGCTATCTGGGAGCCACGCACCGGCCCCGCGATCCCCAGCCATTCACAGGCTTCGACGAAACTGACAACATCTTTTTGCATGACCTGCAGGACCTGGGCGCCCCATTTCATATCCTGAACGCGACCTTGAACGTCGTGAAAGGCAAAGAACTGGCGCTGCAGTCCCGCAAGGCTCGATCGTTTACTTTCACTCCTCTCTATTCGGGATTTGACTACACCGAGGAAAAGAGCCTGGCCCGCATGCCCGGCAGCATTCAACCCCAAGGGTCAAGAACCGTAACCCGAGATCCTGAGGTATTCAAGTCCGGCTCCTACCGGCTCACGAAGACCTGTTCGTGGAAATCGCGGTATCCTGGAGCGCGGCTCGGAACGGCGATGGCCATTTCCGGCGCAGCGGCTAGTCCCAACATGGGGCATTACACGACTGGCGCCGTAGCGTTTCTGTTGACGATTTTCAGCGTCCGTCTGGGATGGTGGCTGGGGAATCCGAGAATCAAGAAAAGCTGGGAGAGCGGGCGGCCGAGATCGTCCTGGAACGCTCTGATGAACGAGCTCACGGGAAATACAAACGATGATCAGAGTGAAGTCTACCTCTCAGACGGCGGTCATTTCGAAAACCTCGCTATCTATGAGTTAATACGTCGGCGCTGCCGCGTCATCATCGCTTGCGACGCAGGAGCCGACCCGTCGTTCTCCTGCAACGATTTAGCCAGCGCGATCGAAAAGTGCAGGGTAGATTTTAAGACCACCATTGAGATCGATCTCAAGGAAATCCGTCCTTCGCTAGCCTTGTTGCCCGGAGACCAGAAATTGCGCGCGAGCAAGACGCCGTTCACGATCGGAACCATCCACTATCCGGATGAGAGTGAAGGTATTTTGATCTATGTCAAACCATCTCTAAACACGGACCTGCCGCAGGATGTGTTGGCATATGCGCGCCTGGCGGAGGAGTTTCCCCACCAATCAACGGTAGATCAGTTCTTTGATGAAACGCAATTTGAGAGCTACCGGGCGCTGGGCTTCGCATGCGCCTCGGCCGCGATCGAGGAAATTACCAAAGCTGTGTTGACAGAATAGACTGCTCCGGCTGACTAGCTGGCTAGGTATCGGCGGAGAACTCACGAGCGGTTTCGTGGAACGATCTAGTTTCGTTGTGCCAAAACCGGAACTGAACATGCCATGGGCTTCGCAAGGATGTTTGCGACCCTAGCAGCAAGTGTCACGGCGCCAATGCCAACCCGCAAGTCGAGGTCGCTGCCCGTGCCCGGTCCGAGTGTAAGGATGCCGTGATCAGGAAGATCTTGGTCTGGGATTGGTCCGACTAGGTCGCGATAGGGCCCCATCCACGAGCCCGATTGAAATTGCCACTGCAGCAATTTTCGTCGCAACGCCGGCGCGCCGCCGACCACAGCCTTGGTGCGAACGAACAATGCGAGCGCAAGAGACTCGATCTCGCCTTGGGAGGCAATACTGTATCCGAGGGTTATCCACCGTAGCAGTGAGTCTACGGGCATGCCGCAGATGTCTGTGAAAGCTGCAAGGAGCGCCTGTCGTTGTGCTGACCCTTCGACGAGCTGAAGCAGCGTCTCAAGTTCGCGTCGATCGGTGAGCACCCGGCTGAAATACAGCTCTTTGCGTCCAAGGGCTGGCTCGTAGCCAATCATGTGCAATCGACTCCCCGGCAGGGGAGGACGTGCTGCCTCCGGAACTGTCGACGACGTCATTCCGCGTGGTGCTTCGACATAAATCTTCACGCTTTCCCCGGTCGGGCCATACCGAACGCCCAGCCACGCGCCCCACTTGAGCGAGAATCCAGCCTGAAGGCTTCGCCACTCCCGGACCAACTCGGACGCAGGCACCGTATGGCCGAGACGCCCCAGCAAGTCACACGCTGCATCCACACGCGCATGCTCGCTCAATTCGGGCCCCGCGACCTCAACCGTATACCGTAAGGCTGCATCTTTGGTGGAAAACACGAATTCAATCGGACTGCCCCCCGCCATCAACCGGCTGAATCTCCATGCCACGTCAGCCCACGGGGAGCGTTCAAACGGCTCAATGCAGACACTGAAAGATCGAATCGCATCGTTCGGATTGCCCGAGCGTGCTGCGATCATCTCGGCCACAGCTCTCACCTGTCGGCCAGTGCTGCCGTTACCAGCGACCATGATTTAAGCCGCGTCCTGGTCCGTCAAAAGAACGAGAGAATCCTGAGCGGTGATGTAGTCTCCCTGACTCCTCTGGTTCTCGGTCCCTATGAGGGTAAGACGATACTGGTAACGCTTATTGGTTTCGTCGATTACCGGTATGTGGATTTTGGTTGGCGTGCTGACATTCCCGGCCACCTCGAAGCTCGATTCGAAGCTGTAGTTGTTGCTGTCGTCTCGATAAGCGATCTCGACCGCGGCCAGCTTTGTCTTGGCAGGATCAAGGACTGGCTGGAAGGTCAAATTGAGAGCGCTCATGAATGGATCGCTGACCACGATGGAATTCGCCGTGGTCGTGACGGGACTAGTCTTGAACGAGCTGCCATCTTTGAAAAAGCAAGTCGTAGAGTAGGTGTAGGAACGGTCGTCCTTGTCGGCGAGACGCAGTTTCCAGACCTGCGGCTGCGAGTCTGGTCTGAGAATGATGGTTGTCGAAGTCTCCCAGCCAGTATTCGAGGCATATTGCAGCGGCACCTCGACGCGGTCGACAGCATCCCAGTCGATCTTACCGGGAGTGATCGAAATCGGGAGGAAGCCCAGGAAATCGTACGGATCGAGGTTCAGCAGTCGATTCTCGGTCGTAACCGTCGGGAGGAAATAAGCGGTTCGTTCGCCTTGCCAGCCTGACTCGGGATCGAACTTGTAGTCAACCGTATAGCGGAATTCCGTGTCCTGAATTATCCCTTCGTAAATCTGCCAGACCTGGCTCCCTGGATGGGAAGAGTCAAAGATGAATTCACCATGCTTCGAGCGATCCGCATCAGTGGGATCGCCGTAGTCGATCGCCACGTGCGCCGAGAGTAATCCGATACCCGCGAAATCTCTGGGAGGATTGATGGTGACGACAAACTTATTGAAGAACGGATCGGTGCCGTCAACCTTCAAGAAGTGCTTAGTTTGATCGAGTTTGTTTAACATCACGCCAAAATAGCCCTGTGGCGCGTAGACACGCTGCACCGCATCCATGCGGTTGTACTCGATCGTAACTGTCTTTTGTTCTTCCTGGTGGACAAATTTCAGGCTGAGAGAAACGCCGAAAGGCGATGCGGCAGCAGACGCGGCAGTCGCTGTTCCCTGTGCCCCGGCAAGCGCACCGGCAACGCCCGCGGGATTTACCCCACCTGCGGGCGGTTTGCCTGGGACTACTCCGGGAGTAACAGAGGGAGAACCAGGTGCACCCGGAGCCGTAAGAGTTGGGGTGGGTGTGGGGACGGGAGCGGGAGTAGGTGGACCGCCCATACCGGTCGGCGGGTGCGGCGGTTGCATACCACCCGGCGTAGTAACGCCGCCTGTAGGTGGATGCGGCGGCTGCATACCGCCAGGCGAGGTGGGTGTGCCCGTTCCTTTACCTGCCGGCGGCGGCGAGGGTTTCACTGGCTGCGTACCGCCGCCCACGGGGATTGGCGGAGCGGTTGCCGTCGCGGTAGTCGGAGACAAGCTAGGTTGGAACCACGTCGACAAGATTTGATCCTTGAACAGATTGAGCGCCCATTGTTCCTTGTCCGCATCTGCCGAATCGGTTGTGAGATTTACTACCTCGACTTTGATGGCCCCATCCTGCTTCAGTTTTTCGAAAGTGGCGTCGATGCCCGCGGACACCCAATAGACTTTAGCTTCCAGTCCGACACTGAAGGAGTCGTAGACCCTCTTCAGATCGGCGGTAATCTTGACGTCCAACGCCGGTCGCACGCCGGTGAATTTGAGAGTGTAGATGCCCCCCACAGGAGCCATGCCGTCTTCGAAAGCCTGCTCGAGAATACTCGCCCCGTCTTCGCTCAACGTCAGCGCAAAAAGGGCATTGTTGTCTCCGAAGAGTTCCGGAGAAACTGAGCCCAGGATCTTCTCAACGGCAACGAAGGTTCCGTCGCGCGGTGGGGCTGCGCTGGTTCCGCCGCTGCCCTGGAGGTCGAGCGCGACGATTTGGACGCTTCCTTCATCAAACGGCACGGGCGTGAGACGCGGGTCCAAAACATCGGGGAACTGCGTCCGGATTTGGCCGACAATGTCATCATGCGCCGTGTCGCTCAGCCTAAGGGCCAGGGTCACGTTAAGAAAGCCGACACCTTTAACTCCAGTGGAAGCGACATCCGGTGTGTACATGATCAGAAGGAATTGGGGCTCGTCGCTGTCGGGCAACTTTGCCAGGTTGACCGGGCCCGGGAGATACCAGAATTGATTCGGGTCGGCGTGATCGGGAAAAACCGTAATGCCGTCTACCGTGAATGTGCCACTCGAGAACAAGAGCATAAAGACCTCCCGCTCGGCCTGGGATGGCTAGTCGAGCTGACTGAGCTGAATTGCAATCGCGCCACCGTTGACTGGCGTCCAATCCATGCTGCTGGCCTGACCGTTGTCGAGTTGGATGTCGGCTCGAAATTCGGGCTTAATCTGATCGTCGACAAAGTCGTATGCAAATGTCTGAACGTCTGTGTTATTCGAGAGCGTAAACTGGCTCGCGAAGTTTAGAGAATTCTTCACATCGACATAGCGCAGCTGTACGGCGATCTCAGTAACATGCTTGGCCGCAAAATCGACCTGCTCCGGCCGGGCGGTAATGATCCTGTGTCCCTTCATGTCGCCTTGGAGCATGAGGTACTTGTCGCTCGTGACCGAACCAGGCACGGACCAAACCTCGCCATTCCGCTTGATGAGTCGAACCTCGTAATAAATCAGGTTGCTTGAAGGATCCCGTCGATCGACAGTGAAGGTCTGGACTGCGCTGTTGCCCTTGTTAAGGACGTAAGTCTGTTGTGCAATGGGGTTG
>Ga0193707_1000807_pt1 | contig 11167 bp, 10 predicted proteins | sample U3c2metaG_FD_143043 | JGI IMG/M metagenome (GOLD analysis project Ga0193707, IMG submission 143043) | Soil microbial communities from a riparian zone of the East river system, Colorado, United States - U3c2 | ecosystem: Environmental > Terrestrial > Soil > Riparian zone | place: USA: East River...
ACAGTAGCCGTCGCGATAGAATCCGGTGAGGGGATCGCGGCAGCAGCATTGCAGTTCGGTGCCGAGGACATTTGTGGGCATACGAAGATGATAACGGCGCCTCCGCCTTTGTCATCCCGAGCGGAAACCGAGGGAGCCCGTGAAGGTTATCTTTAAGATTTTGCTGGCGGATTTCTCGACTTCGCCCGGGGATGACAGGAGCTTTGGCACGAGGTCAGATGGCAGAGAAGGCCCATGCGATCGCGTATTGGTTGCTGCCGGAAGCGGCGGCGCGTGAAGTGTTCCTGCGAGAAATTAGGAGACTGGCGAGGCAATTTGGCACTCCGTTGTTCGAGCCGCACGTAACCATTTTTATCGTGCCGGAGAATTCGCGTGCTCCGCTCGAAGTTTTGCGCGAGGTCGGACCGGTCGACATCGAACTGGCGATTCATAGCATTCGATTTAGTGAACAATTTACGAAGACGCTCTTCGTGCAGTTCGAAAGAAATAGTGTCCTGCAACAGTTAGGCGACGCGATCTGGAAAGCGGAAGGTGCGCGGAACCGTTACCTGATCGACCCGCATCTGAGTTTGCTGTATGCAAAATTACCGTCAAAGACCAAGCAAGGACTAGCGGACAAGATACGGCTGCCATTTCGCAAAGTTGGTTTTACCTCGATTTGTGTGATGCGATGCGCTCGTCCCACGACGAGGGCAATCGAAGTCGAGCAGTGGAAATTACTCGCGCCATAAAAAATAAACGCCGGAAGCATTTCGCTCCCGGCGTTTCCCTTTGATCCCTAAGCTATACCAACTGGAAACACTGCGGGGGCGTAAAAGTTTCTGAAAAACTACGAGCGGGCATTTACACGAAAAGGGACGATTCGATTAATGCGGCGAGGGATTGGGGGGTGAAGCCGAGATCGTCGGCGAAGGTGCTGGCGTCGCAGACGTGCTGCTTGATTGTTTCTGCAACGCTTCCTGCAGGAGTTTCTTTTCTTCGGGGAAAACGAAGCCGGAATTGGCGGCGTCAATGAATTCATGAGCGGCATCGGCTTTGCCATCACTCACCAAGAGCACGGCGAGGTAGAGTGCGACGCGGGCGTCGTGCAATTTCTCCGGCGGTAGTTTTTGCAAGATCACGATTCCTTCCGGAGTTCGACCCTGCGAATTTAGAGAAAGCGCTTGGGCAACGACGCAGGGCGGCTCGGTCGGCGCTTGATCAAAGGCCTCTTTGGCAACGCGCTGACCTTCGCTTTGGTTGCGATCGAGGATAATCGAGAGACGGGCATATTCCGCCGCAATCAGCGGTTCTTCCGGAGAAGTTTCATGCAGACGCATGGCGGTGAGATACAGATTAGGGAGATCATTGCTGGCACGATAAATCTCAAACAAGGCATCGAGCGCTTCCCGGCGGCTCAATGGATTATGGGCGACGCGCAACCAAAGTTGCTCCGCCTGGCTCGGCAGATTCCATTTCGAAGCCAGGCGAGCCAGCCGAATTTCATGCTCGGGATTTTCTTCGCACGCGCGCTCGGCATCGTGCCAGAGAGAAACAGATTCCGCATCGGCGCCTTCCTGGCGAGACTGCTGCCTGGCATATGCCTGATAGGCGAGCCCTAAATATTCAGAGTCGCCCCAGTTAGTGTTTTTTGTCCAACGACGAAGGCGCGACCAATTTTTTTGCGCGGCAAAAGCATCGGCGACTTCGATTGCCGGCGGAGGATTAGCGGTTTTTTCTGGCGGCAACTTCTCCATCCAACGCAGGACTTCGGCGCTCATGCCATTACCATTCATCCATGCCATGAGCGCGGCGAGATCCTCGGGTTGCCGCGCCGCCAATGGTTTCACTTTCTCGAGTAATGTCGTTAGTTTCTTTTGATCGAGTTTTTTGTAAAAATCCAAGCAAAGCAGGTCGTCAGCGAAAGTGACCTGCGGGCTCAATTGCAGTTCTTGCGCGAAACGATCGGCTGCCGTGAGGTCGTTGTGCCGGATTGCGTCATTTAGCAAAGCGCGAAGAGATCCGGCGCGAAACGGAGCGCTTTTGGCGAGCTGCTCGAGGGCTTCCCGCGCCTGCGCGTTTTTCTGCGAATCGGGCGATTTGATCCGAACGGCGGCAAGGTTGTATTGATACGTTTCGTTGCGCGGCTCCTTTTCCAAAGCTGCGGCGAAATGGCGTTCCTGGCCTGCTTCATCTCCCTGCGCGCGCGCCAACCATCCGGCAACCACATGGTAAGGCGCGCTTTCGCGGTTCTCCTTCGGCACGCTATCGAGTGCTTTGCGGGCTGCATCGAGCTGCCCGAAACGTAAAGCGGCCGAGGCGAGATTGAGCTGACTATCGATGTCGCGCGGCTGCAAGCGTGCGATCTGCGCGCGCCAGACAACAGTTTCGGCGCGATTTTGCTTCTCGGTTGCTTCGGCCAGAATTTGATAGGCCGCCAAAGAATCACGATCGATCTGTAGCGCCTGTCGGGCGGCATCATTCGCGGCATTGAAATTTCCCTGTTTCAAATTCGTTTCGGCTTGTCGTAGCAAGCGCGATTCTCGCCAAGCGTTAAGGAATTTTGGACCAATGCTAAGAACAAGCAGACCGAGCGCGAATCCGGCAATGACCGCCAGGACAATCAGACCGCCACGGACAGGACGGGCCTGACCTACCGAAGCCGTTCTGTTTATCTGTCGCCGAAGTTGGTGCATCACCGGATCTGTCATGGTCTCGCGATGGACTGTGCGCAATTCCCTCTAAATAAAGTACCGTTCAAGCGCGCGCCGTCTCTGCCTCAGCTTCCGCTTCTGCCACGACCGGAACCTCCTCGATCGCTTCAAAGGCTTCCTCGCGCAGACGCTCACCCCACACATATCGTGCGAGCAATACCTTGATCGTCGCCGTCAACGGCACTGCCAAAATTGGACCAAGCAATCCCCCAATGAGCAAACCCCAGACGAAAATCGAAACAATCACCGTCATCGGATGAAGTCCCACGGAATTGCCGACGATGCGCGGCGCGTAAAATAAGCCTTCCAGATTCTGCACCACGATGAATATGAGCGTGACGAGCAATGGGTGAGTGAGATCGCCCCATTGCGCGACGGCGATTAAAACGGCCGGAATCCAGCAAAGAATGATCCCGATGTATGGAATCATTGTGAGAATGGCAACAAGACAACCGATGAGGACGGCAAAATTTAATCCGGGCGGAGGAAGAAACGCGAGGGTTGTGCCAATCAGAATGCCATCGACGAGGCAGACGAGGAGTTGTCCACGAAAATAGGCGATGATGTAGCTGTTGATCTGCAGGAGAACGTCGGCGACTTCGTCTTTGAGGGGCGAATTACGAAGCGGCAGGTAATCTTTCCAACGAGCCTGGATGGCCGGTCGTTGCTGAAGAAGGAAAAATAAATAAATCGGTACCAGGATCAGGCTCAAAAGAAAACCGGTGATGCCGAGAAACCCGCCAATGCTTTGCTTGATGATCGCCCAGATCTTCTCAGTGAGGTTGGGCAATTGTTTTTCAAGGTTAGGCAGTTGTTTTTCCACCAACTCCTGAAGACGGCCACGCTCGGCATCGGTCAACTTCGACGGAGCGGGCGCGATCTCCTCCAATGGCGGAGTGGCGGATGGTGAAGAAATCGGAAGAGTTTCCTCCGGGGTGGTCGTGGCAGCAGGCTTCGGACTTGGTTTCGGCGACGGAACCGGACTTGATCCGAGCAACCACTCTACGATCCCACTGGTAGCTTTCGCTCGTGTTTTGTCGTTGGTGCCAAAGGTGCGCTCGTAGCGATAAATTATATCGACGATCTTATCGCGCGCTTTGACGGTGTATTGCGGTAATTCTCTCACCAGGTTCGAACTCTGCATTCCAATTGCCGGCACCAGCCAGGTGCCGACGGCGACGAGTGCGAGCGCAGTAATGGTAAAAAGCAGAATAATCGATTTCGTTCGACCAAGGCCGTTGGCGGCCATTCGTGTGACAACCGGGTCAAGTAAATAGGCAAGGATGGCCGCAATCGCGACCGGAATTAGGATCGGTTGCAGAAAACTGATTACGTTCGCCATGATCCAGATCGCCGCGACCAATACGAAAATGAGGAAGCTAACAGCGAGCGCGCTGACCGCAGCCCAGATGGCTTTACGCTGCCACTCCGCCGGATAGCGGGTGCCTTGAGCCTCACTCATGGCTTCGCTCCAGTCGGATTGGTTTTGCTGACACGGGTTTTTTGGCCGTCGATTTTCGCCGCTAGGTCCTTATTCGATGGATCGAGTGTTTTTGCCTTCTGCCACGATTCGAGCGCTTGGGAGACACGGTTCAATTTCAAATAGACGTCGCCAAGATGTTCGAAAACGACGGCGTCTTCGCGCGGCAAATTTTCAATAGCGCGCTTTAAATTTTCCAGTGCCTGATCGTATTTTCCCTGACGGTATTCTACCCAGGCCATGCTATCGAGGTAAGCACCGTTCTCGGGATCAAGTTGAAGCGCGCGCTTGATGGCGTCCTCTGCTTCGTCGAGGTGACTATTCTGCTCGGCCCACATGTAGCCGAGGTAATTGTAGGGCTCGGCCGCGTTAGCCGGATCCATCGCGATGGCTTTGTGGAAAAGTTCCGCCGCTTTGTCGTAGAGCCCGGCCTCTTGTGCCGCCGCGCCATATTCAACGTAAAAGCGTGGTTTCAAAAAATCAGCCTCGGCATTCTGCGCTTCGTTGAGCGCTTCTTCGAACATGATCACCGCGTCTTTCGCCTTTTTCGATTCGCGTAGTGCAATCGCAAGGTAATAGGCGAATTCGGGAGCATCGGGATAACGCCGGCGCCCTTCGGTTAAAACTGAAACGGCGCGTTCGCTCTGTTTCAGCGGAACGAGCAATAATTCCGCCAGCCGCAAATACGTCGCCGCGTGATTTGGATTAATGAGCAGGCTTTGTTCGTAGTTCTGCGCCGCCTTCTTGAACTCGGCATTTGCAGGATCGGTTTGATTAGCACGAACTAAGGCGCGCGCTTCATCATCATGCAGCTGGGCTAACAATTCGTAGGACTGATATTTTTCGGGATGTTCTTGGATGATTGCTTCCAGCGTTTCGACTGCGCGGGCCCGCTGATTTGTTAAAACAAAGCCCGTCGCCAGTTTTTCGCGGACATTGGCGTCATCAGGTTGCAGCTCAAGGACGCGCAAATAAAACGGAAGCGCTTCTTTGATCTGTTGGGTGGAGGCGAAGTAATCCCCCACCTCCTTCAAGACGGCAGCGTTATTTTGCCCTTTGGCGGCCGCCTTCTCAAAAACATCGTTGAGACGCGCCATTTGTTCCGGATTTGGTTTGGCGTCTGGTTTCAAAATAACCGAGCCGTAAAGCCGGCCAAGTCTTGCCCAGAAGGTCGGATCGTCGCTTGGCATTTTGGCGGCCCGATCGAGAGTTTCGAGCGCCCTTTTTTCATCGCCGGCGGTGAGATAGATCTCAAACAATCGCTGGTAGCCGTCAATTTTCTGCGGATCCAGCGCAACGGCTTTGTTGGCGAATTCAATCGCTTGATCGCCTTTCTTTAAATACTTGGCGTAGATAAAAGACAGCTCCAGATAAGGCTCCGGCGCTTTCGGATGCACCTTGATCGCATCTTTTAAGACATCGATCGCGCTCGGATAATCATCGTCCCGCGTTAGCAACGCCGCGACACGAACCGCCAGCTCGACCTGCCCGGGATCAACATTCAGAACCTGGCGATAGGCTTCCAGGGCTTTCTCCATTTCGCCGTCCTCCTCAAAATCGATTCCTTCAGCAAAATGGGCGAGGGCCTCGGCCTTGTGCCCACCCTCAATACTCAGATTTAGATCTCGCGCAGGGGGCAGAGCCAACGAATCGTCGATTAAATCGGTTCGCTTCGGCGTCGGGTGCGCCGCCGTCGTCTTTCGCGATTTCGTAGGCGATACCGGTGCGGATAAGATCTTCCCGATGCCGCATACGAGCAGAAGCAGCGCAAGATAAACTGCCAGCTTGCGCGTAACCATCATCCTTCCTGAATCTACCGTGTCGGTCTACCGAGGCAAACCGCTCATCGTCGCCGCTTACGACTTGTAACGCAGACGCTTCTTGTGCCGATTCTCCTTCATCCGCTTGCGGCGTTTGTGCTTGGAGATTTTAGCTTTGCGTCGTTTTTTGAGAGAACCCATAGCGGGAAGATTACTTTGGCGTAGCGGTGAGGCGAAATGCAAGCATTGCTTGTGCAGGATGGCAAACAGTTTCGCCAAGCAAATCGCTTGGTCATTTTTCGAAAACCAAGACCATTACACCAACTAATAATAGAAGTGATCCCATCACCAGGCTTTCATAGCGTTCAAACCAACCAAGTCCGATGCCGCGAATTCCGATTAAGGCCAGCCACGTGAATACCAGCATTCCGGCAACGGCGGCGGTCGAGAGAATGAGAGTCAAAAGAGCAAAACCGCCCCAGCCGAACCGAATTCCCGAAACGTAAATCGGCAGAAACGCCTCACAGGGTGAGAAGGTCAGCATCGCAAACAGACTGCTAATTGCGACCCAGTCGGAAGTGCGAGTGCGCGAAATATCCGGCCCACGAAAGTGCGCCAGCGATTCCCTCAATTCATGCCCATGTTGATGCCCGCCCTTCGAAAATAAGTGAGTGTGGCTGTGAGCATGGCCCGTAAGCTGTCGCCAGATGTAGAAAAGACCAAGTCCGATCAGCAATGCTCCCGCTATTCGCGGGAACCACGCGCCAATGCGCGAGCTGAGCGCGACTCCAAAAATGGTTAGGATTAAACCGAGGACCGCAGTCGCGAGGACATGGCCGGTGCCGGCTAGTGCGGTAATTAGGAGGGTTTTGGAATGAGTCCACCGTTGCGCACGACCCGCTGCCACGAAAGGGAGCCAGTGGGTCGGAATCGCGGCGTGAAAAAATGCGACCGTGAATCCGGTAAACGCAATGGTAGTGAGGACGGTTTCGTTCATGCCTTAACCAGGTGCGTTTAATCGGGCTGGTGGGATTTGAACCCACGGCCTCCTCGTCCCGAACGAGGCGCTCTACCAAGCTGAGCCACAGCCCGCGATGTGCGGCCGCGCCCGCCGCGGCCAGTGGGACTATTTCGCCTATTTAATTGAGGATGGCAAGGAGAGACGACGCGCCTCAGGCAAACCTGGGAGGGATGTCGTATCCGGATGAAGGACCGAAATTATAAACACATTGTTATAAGACAGATACAGCTATAACCTCCTACGTATTTGCCGCAGAGTCTACGGCATTCTGATTGCTATAGTATATGCGAAAGTTTATAGTATATATAGCTCGTGAAACTGTCACCTAAATGTCACACCTCGGGAACAACGCTCGTTGAAATCCTCGTCGCCGCCGTCTTGCTGGCCTCCTTTTTCGCATCCCTTTTCGAGGCGAACGCACTCTGTCTCCGGTTTATCGCGGCGAGCAAGCAATCGGTCGGGGCAATCGAGGTTGTCCAAGCTCGCGCCGAAGTTTTTCGTAACCTTCGCTTCACCGATCTGACGACTACCTCATATGTTCAGAACCTTCTGGCCACTGCAGCAAACACGTCCGACTTTGCTAAATCTGCCACCGAAGTTGTCAAAATATCCGCATATCCTACGGCGAATGGCGTTACTCAAATGACGCGGGCAACGGATGGCACAGTCAATCTCGATTCTACCGCCACTAGCCTGGGTTCCACGCTGGTCAAAGTGGACATTTCTCAGTCATGGACCGGAGTGCTCGGTGGGCGACAGCGAACCGAGCAAACATCGCTCATCATCTCCAACGGCACAAAGAAATGAAGCTAACGCACCATTCTGACCAATCTGGTTTTACCCTTGCCGAAATCATGATGGCCATGGCCATCGCCGTGGTCATTTTCGCCGCCATCATTACGGCCTCGCTCGCGATGCAAAAGAGCTTTAACGCGGTGGATCATTTCTTCGCCACTCATATCCAGCAGGTTCGCATTATCGATTACCTCAACCGCGATGTGAAACGGGCGCTCATCGCTACCACTTCAGTGGATCACCAAACGGTTACGTTGACCATCCCGAAATACATTATTCAATCAGGCGACACAGAGGCTGTCAGCAACCCATCCCTGGTTGGCGCGATGCGGAGTCCGACGATGTCGACCACGACTGGCCAAGTGAACTATGGGACGACTACAAGCACCGTAGTCTACTCAATCAACGGTGCCTCTATTTTGCGCACAGAAGATGGCGTTGTCACCACCGTTGCCTCTAGCACAGATCAATTAGTGCCAAGTACGACCGATACGGATCTCACCAACACGGAATATACAACTATGGCGGTCACGTTTCACCCGATTTTTACGAGCGGGAATGTCGCCAACGAACGCGCCGGAACAACCGTCTTTTCTCTCGCTTATCTCCGGAATAAGCGACGCGGATAAATTTATGAAAGTATCATCCATTCCAAACGAGCGAGGAAACGTCCTCCTTTGTGCTATTTGCACGATTTTTATTATCTCGCTAATCGCAGCCAACGTGCTGCTGAATTGCACCGCCCGCTATAATCAGGCGTCGAACCAGGTCCGTTCTTGGAACGAAGCGCTGTATGCGGCGGAGAGCGGTGGTGACATTGCTTTCGCCGAGATAAGGAAAACACTCCCCGGGGCGAGTCCCAGTCCGAGTCCGTGGACGGGCTGGACCAATTCCGGAACAACGTATGTCAGTCCGGTAACCGGGCCCGCCAGTCTGCCATGGACTTTCGGAAGCGATAACCTCCAGGCTCGGACAGTAGTAGAAACGTGCTATTTCGACAGCTCAGGAGTTTTCCATCTTGGGGCAAATCCAACCGGTGCTTGGCCTTGGTATCGTATCCGCTCGAAAGGCACCTCACCTTTGCAAGGATTAAAGCGCACCGGAATGGATGATCGCTTGAGCAACGGAAATAGGTTCGTCGCTAACGGGTCGACTCGCGGGGACGGTGATACCCTGCTGCGAAAAATCGACTTCAACTATGATCACTTCATTGCCACCTACGGCCCCAGCGGCGACGGCACCGGCAAAGCCCTGCAGCCTGTCAATCGGCCGCAAATTGCACGACGGATCGAATTGATTGTCGGAGCTGTCACACCCTTTGGGGCAGCGGTTAGGGTCACGACCTCGTTCGACGGTCCAGGGTCGGCTGGTTTGATTGACAGTTTCAATTCGAACAACGGCGCATACTACTTCGCGGCTAACAATTCCTCGGACCCGCATTACGCCGATTCACACAGTGGCAGTGTCGCCGTCAATTCGCCGACTTTCTTCATGCATCAGGGGCCGATTTGGGGCGACGTGAGCACCAATGGCGGCAACGTGCTCCCATCTAATCTCATTCACGGCGTCATCGACAACAATGTGCCATTGACCATCTACCCATTTGACATGCCCAGCCTTCCCACGCCCCAGCCCAGCCCCGTTGCATTTAATAGCAACACGACCATCACCCCGGCATCGCCCGGTTCCGTTTCCGCGCCGACGACATACCTCGTTTCCAGTTGGACGAAGAGTGTGACGTTCAATCAGAGTGGATCCGACCAAACCTATGTCGCCGTCCATGTCACCAGCGATTTCACCGGACAGGTAACCGTCAACACTGGCGTTCACGTCCAGGTCTACTTCGATGGCAACATGAGCGTAAAAGCGCGGGACCTCGTTAATAACACTAATCTCGCCGCGAACATGCAATTTTACGGCATCAAACCCGCCGACCCCAACACCACTCAAACGATCGCCATTGCGTCACCCGGAAATTTCGTCGGTACCTTGTATGCGCCGAGCGCGGACATCTCGTTCACGGGAAATCCCGATATCACTGGTTCAATTGTGGGCAAGACGTACTCCGGTAACGGCAACACTACGCTTCATTATGACCGTGCCTTGGACAACGTAGGCGTGCCGACCGATTACAGAATCGCCAGTTACGTAGAAGATATTCGCTGATCTCGCCGGGGCGGCGGGCTACAAAAATCCTTTGACAAGTGCGTGCTTGCTTCGCACATTCACGATTCGTTTTCGTCGCGATGCTCGGCTCTCGTCTTTTTCCTGGTCCCATTTCGTCGTCCTCGCCGACAATTCTCCAATTCCCGGCGGAGCCCACCCGCGCCGTCCACACCTTGCGCATTATGACGACTCAACTCTTGCAGGAAGCTAGCCAGATCATTCCCAACCCGCAATTGCTTATCAACGTTGTATCAAAGCGCGTGCGCCAGCTTGGGCTGGGGCATCGGCCAATGGTCGAGACCGGCCCGCGGACCTCACTCACCGACATTGCTCTCAAGGAAATCATTGCCGGCAAACTCACTTTTGAAGAGCAGAGCGCGTCCACCGACGGCGCCTGATTTTTCGCCACCATCGCTCGGTTAATGACTGCCGAGACGATTCTCAACCGCAAAGCGCTGCGCGATTTTCATATCCTTGAGCGCTACGAAGCCGGGCTTGAACTCAAAGGCAGCGAGGTCAAATCGATCCGGGCCGGCAAAGCCAACATCAACGACGCCTTCGCGCGCATCGAGAATGGTGAGGCCTTCCTCTATAATGCCGACATCCAGCCCTACGAACGTGCAAGTCACGAAATTCCGTCAGCCAAACGAGTGCGTAAGCTGTTGCTCCATCGCGCCGAAATCGATAAGCTTTATGGCGAAACCCAGGTGGGCGGCCGCGCTCTCGTGCTTCTTAATTTGCATTGGAAAAACGGAAAGTTGAAAGCGGAGATAGCGGTCGCGCAGGGAAAAGTGGCGCGCGATAAACGTGCTGATTTGAAAAAGCGAGCGACCGATCGCGAAACGGCGCGCGAAGTCGCGCGCTTCAATCGCAAACACGGGTAAGTCGACCCCAAGCGACAGTTGGGGATCGCGATGCAGATTCTTTAACGTAACCTTTCGGATTCCCTCGGCTTCGCTCGGAATGACGACGATCTAATTTATGAATGCTCAGCGGCTTTTCGTTGCAATCGACTTACCGGACAACCTAGCAGAATCCCTGGTCGCGCTCGACCCGCATTATCGCGGCCTGATTTTTTCCGCTCCATCGCAGATCCATCTCACCCTCGCGTTTTTCGCCGCGGTCGATCCGGCGACCGCCGATTTGCTCGAGGAAAAACTCGCGGCCATCTCGTTTCGCGCATTTTTTTTGCCGGTGACCGGACTCGGCACCTTCTTAAAAACCGGTACGCCGCACGTCCTCTGGATCGGCG